>Ga0182012_10001252_pt1 | contig 27925 bp, 29 predicted proteins | sample 612S2SmetaG_FD_120486 | JGI IMG/M metagenome (GOLD analysis project Ga0182012, IMG submission 120486) | Permafrost microbial communities from Stordalen Mire, Sweden - 612S2S metaG | ecosystem: Environmental > Terrestrial > Soil > Wetlands > Permafrost | place: Sweden: Stordalen | collected...
ACGAGCGGGCAGAAGAAGGATGTGGCGCTGGAGCCGTTTTATAAGGTGAGTGGGGAGAGGTATTCGTTGTATTGGAGGGTGACATCTTAAAGCAAGTGAAAGTTCGCGACATCATCAAACAGGCGCAGATCGAGGGTAAGTAGTCAACTATGCAATATACGGTCATTATTGAAAAAGAAGCGGCTAGCGATTGGGGCGCATACGTGCCGGACCTGCCTGGTTGTGTAGCCGTGGGCGAAACTCGCGACGAGGTTGAGCGTTTGATTCGGGAGGCGATTGAGCTGCATTTGCGGGGGATGCGCGAAGATGGCGAGCCAGTTCCGGCTCCGAGCTCACGGGCGATTGTCGTGGAAGTAGCGGCGTAGGCAGGCGGACCGGGCGGCCCCGCCCCACTCAGCATGGAAAACCGGTTTCGAAGAATATTGGTGCGGGCGACGAACTGGGTGGGCGATGCGGTGATGTCGGTGCCGGCGCTGCAGGCGTTGCGCGAGCACAATCCGCAAGCCCGGATTTCGATACTGGCAAGACCGTGGGTGGCAGGGTTGTATGGACGCGAAGCGTTTTGCGATGAGTTAATACCGTATGATGCGCCGCGCGGTTGGAAGGGTTTGAACGAGAAGCGCCGGGTGGCGGCGGATTTGCGGGCGCGGAAGTTTGATTGTGCTGTCCTGTTGCAGAATGCGTTTGAGGCGGCGGCGCTGGCGCGCTGGGCAGGGATTCCGTTTCGCATCGGGTACGACCGGGATGCCCGGGGCTGGCTGCTGACGCATCCGATTCCATTGCCGGCGGCGGGGGAAATCCCAAAGCATCAGCGGTTTTATTATTTAGAACTGCTGAAGCGCGCACGGTTGATCGCTGGATACGACCTTGATTCGGCGATCCGCTTGAGCGGAAAACGAACGGCGGAGCGTGTCGTGGGAGTGAGCCCAGGAGCGGCTTATGGCGGCGCGAAACGCTGGCTGCCGGAACGTTTTGCCGCGGCGGCGATTGAACTGGCGCGCGAACGTGGGGCGCGGGTGGCGGTCTTCGGTTCCACGGAGGAAGCCGCAATTTGCCAAGCGGTACATGAGTTAGTGACCGCAGCGGGAGTGGCTTGTGAGAATTTTGCGGGCGTCACACCGTTGAGTGAGTTTATCGAGATGGCAGCAGGGTGCGAGTTATTCTTAACGAATGACTCGGGCGCGATGCATGTGGCGTCTGCGTTGGGCGTCCCGACAGTGGTGGTTTTTGGCGCGACCGACGATGAGGCAACGGGGCCTACCGGCGATTGGAGCCGGGTGGTGCGGCATAAGGTGGAATGCAGTCCGTGCCTGCTGCGCGAGTGCCCGATTGATCATCGCTGCATGACAGGCGTAACGGCAAGTGAGGTTGTGGCAGCGGCGCGCGGACTCGTGAACATTGAAAGAAGGTAGGAAGAGTCCATTGGACACGCGGGAAAAGATAGTAGCGCTACGCGACTTGGCCGGGCGGCTGGGCGAGGGGAAATGGTTGGCGGTCGTCGGCCGGTTTGATCCGTTGACTGCGGCCCAAGCAAGGCGATTGGCGGAGCTGAGCGGGCAAGGACGGTTGATTCTGGCGGTGGTGGAAGAAGCTGAAGGAAGTTTGCTGCCAGTGGAAGCGCGGACGGAATTAGTGGCGGCGTTGCGGAGTGTGCAGTTGGTGGTGAGGGGCAACGCGGAGGCGTTGAAGGCTTATCCCGAGATCGAAGTGGTAGAAGACGATGAGGGCGAGCGGAGAAGGTCGGCCGAATTTGTGGAATTCGTCAGGCGGCGGCAAGGAGTTTGATGGGTTCGAGGGAATCGATTGTAGTGGTGAGGCTGAGCGCCATGGGCGATATCATTCATGCTTTGCCGGCGGTGGCCAGCCTTAAGCAATCTTTTCCAAAAAAGCCAATTATATGGGTGGTGGCGCGCAAGTGGCTGCAGTTGCTGGAGGACAATCCGCACATTGATGAGATTGTGCCGTTTGAGCGGCGCGGCAAAGGCGCGTTGAAAACGGCATGGCTGGCGTTGCGAGGCATTGAACCGGAGATAGCGATTGATTTTCAGGGATTAGTGCAATCGGCATTAGTGGCGCGCGTTACACGGCCCAAGCGCTTGCTTGGGTTGCATCGCACACAGGCGCGCGAACCGCTGGCGGCATTATTGTATACCCAGCGAGTGAAGACCAGCGGTCCGCATATCGTGGAAACGAATTTGCAATTAGCAGCGGCGGCCGGGGCGACTGATTTGACGACACAAGGCTGGATTCCGCCGGGCAAGGCGGAAGGTGAATTGCCGAGCGGCGGGTTCGTTCTGGCGAGTCCCTTTGCCGGCTGGGCGAGCAAGCAGTGGCCGCTCGAGGACTATGGCCAGTTGGCGCGAGACTTGCGAGCGGAGGGCTTGCCGTTGGTAGTAAACGTACTGCCGGGCATGGGCGAAAAGCTCAGGGACATGGATTTCAAAATACACGAATCGGGCCTGCCGGGATTGATTGATGCGACGCGGCGAGCCACGGCGATTGTCGGAGTGGATAGCGGGCCGATGCATTTGGCGGCGGCATTGGGCAAGCCTGGAGTGGCGATTTTTGGGCCGACTGATCCGGCGCGCAATGGTCCGTTCCGCAGCCGCTTGGCGGTGTTGCGCGCTGCGACGGCGCGGACGAGTTACAAGAGGGATGAAGAAATTGACGCGAGCATGCGCGCGATTACGGTTGAGCAGGTGAAGGAGGCGCTCCTCCATTCCATACGTTGTGCCGGCGTAAGCGCATGATGTTTCCAAAAGCTTACGCCGATGTGGCGCAGCGGATGCGGGTACCGGCGGGATTCCTGTTGCTGGTGACGTTTGCGTGGTTGTCGGGGCCGTCGGTTTTTTCGATGCTAGCGGGTGTGCCGGTTGCTCTGCTGGGTTTGGCACTGCGGGCCTGGGCGGCAGGGCATTTGGCGAAGAATCAGGAATTGGCGACGTCGGGGCCGTTTGCCTATGTGCGGAATCCACTTTACCTGGGAACGTTGATCACGACGGCAGGGCTGGTGATCGCGGCACGCGAGGTTTGGCTGGCGTTAATTTTCGGCGCAGTGTTTGGACTGGTTTATTTGCCGGCGATTGAATTGGAAGAACAGTATTTACGGGTGATTTTTCCAGCGTATGCCGAGTACGCAGCGCGCGTACGGAGATTCTTGCCGCTGGCGAAATGGGCGGATAGCGAGAAGTCTTTTTCATGGGGTTTGTATAAGCGGAACGAGGAGTACAAGGCGCTTGCTGGTTTTTTGATCGCCATGGCGTGGTTGGGTTGGAAGTGCGCGTGGATACACTAAGAGGAAAGAAGAGTCCCAAACATGAGCACGAAAACGCTGATGACCGTTCAAGATTTCGAGCAAATGCAGACGGGCGAGACGGAGGGCTACGAACTGGTAGACGGGGAGGTAGTTGCTTTGCCGAGTGCAACGCCTGAGCGCGTTGCAATTCGAGATTTGGTTGGACATCTGTTATGGCAGTATTTCAAAGGAAATCCGATCGGCAAGGCATACGGCGAACTGGATTGCCGGATCAGCAACGAAACCGTGCGCCGGCCTGACGTGGCAGTCTTTCTTGGCGCAGAACGCTTGCAACAGATTGATCGAAAAAAAGTGCCGGTGGCATTGGCGCCTGATATCGCTATCGAAGTTCTGTCCCCTTCGGAAAGCGCCATCAACGTGCGCCGGAAAGTACTTGATTATTTGCGGGCAGGTAGCCGGGAAGTTTGGCTTCTCGATCATTCTAACGCGGAGATTCTGGTTAACAACACCACTGGCATTCACGTATTGCAAGGGACGGACGCTCTCGAATCGCCGCTATTACCTGGGTTCTCGGTTTCGGTGGCAGAAGTATTGAGCGCTTAGGCCGCCGGGCGAAACTCAAGCCAATCACTTACTTAGTAAGCGCGCTATGCTGTCTTTTATGGAAGCAGCGCACGCGAGTAAACGACACAAAGCGAGAGAGCTTCTTCCCATTGGCGGCAAACGGAAGCAACGAAGCTCTGAAGAGATTGCGGCTGCTGCGGGTAGCGGCTTCGATTACCCGGTGACCGAAGTCGGCGTGACAGGGAACGTCACGGTATATTACGACGCCTCGCTGGGCGCGCCGGGATTATCGCTTGCTCAACAATTGTTGAAGGCCGTGACCGGGCCTTATAACGATATGCAGACATTCTTTGGGATAACGGGCAGCCCGGTTGCAATTGTGATCGCGCCGCTGAGTGGCAATAACGACGGTTCTGGCGGAGCGTATCATTACGGTTGCGAATTTACGACAGGCGGAACGCTTTATCTGGACGCAACTTTTAGCAACACCAAGGTTGATCCAGTGAGTCTCGAAGTCGGTCTTTACGTGGCGGAATTGAGTGAGTCGTTCATGGGTCCGCAGGGCGGCGGCTGGAATTGTGGCTACAGTACCGGCGAGGGGCTATCGCGTTTTTGCGCGGAGCAGGAAACGCCGGCCGGTACACTGGATGGCTTCGCCACCGGGCCGGCGTGGGCGCAAGCCGGGTTTCCGGACTGGGTTAGCCAACCGGAACACACCGATCAGGATAATGTTTCGATTGGCTGCTCGATTGTGTACATCTACTGGCTGCGGTCTCTCGGATTCGCGATCCCCGCTATCGTTCAAGCGGGCGGGTCTACGCTCGCGGCAAACTATCAGACGCTGACCGGGAAGTCGTCGGCTTATCAGGATTTGCTCGCCGCCGTACAGGCAATTTCGGTTACCTCCGATAATCCGTTCCAATAGCCCGCGCAATGCGCCCAGGATGAAGACCAGTGAGGGCGTCAGGAGATGTTGGCACAGCGGCGACGGAAAATCGATGGCCAAAAAAAATGCCTAGCTTAGCGCAACGAGGCAGCGGAGCTGTTAGCGAACTGCAGCAGAGCCGACGGGAAAATGCCCAGCAGCAGGACGCCAAACGCGCTCACCCATAATGCCAGTTGCAGACTGGCGGGAGGAGCCTCCAGTTGCATGGCGGCTACGTCGGGGTCGCGCATGTAGATGGCGACGATGATTTTCAGGTAGTAATATGCTGCGATGGCGCTATTGGCCAAGCCCAAAATGGTGAGCCAGACCAAATGGGAATCGAGCGCCGCGCGAAAGATCAGGAATTTCGCTGCAAAGCCCCCAGTGAGCGGAACACCGATGAGGGAAAACACGAAAATCGAAAGCAGCGCGGCAACGGCGGGCTGCCGGCGTCCCAGGCCGGCTAAGTCTTCGATTTTCACGAAACGTTCGTTGCGCGAGGCGGCGTAACCGATGACAGCGAAAGCGCCCACATTCATAAAGGCGTATGAGGCCAAGTAAAACATCGCCGCTGAAACACCAATGGTGGACGCCGAGGCGAGAGCAACCATTACATAGCCGGCGTGGGCGATCGAACTGTAGCCGAGCAAGCGTTTGACGTTGGTTTGCAAAAGCGCGCCGAGATTGCCGACAAACATGGTGCCGATAGCACAGCCCCACACCAGCCAAGCCCAGCGATCGTGAATGGGCAGAAACGATGTCATGAAAAGGCGGAAGAAAACGGCGAAAGCGGCGGCTTTGGGTCCGGCGGACATAAAGCCACTGGCGGGAGCGGCCGCACCTTGATAAACATCGGGCGCCCACATCTGGAAGGGAGCCACCGAAACCTTGAAGGCCAAGCCGACGAAGACAAGAGCGACGGCAACGGACATGATCACCGAAGATTGATTTTCGCCGCCCCATTTGCGGATGACGTCCAGATTAGTAGAACCGACCAAGCCGAAAATCCACGCCGTGCCATAGAGCAAGAACGCCGTCGCAAAGGAACCCAACAGGAAATATTTGAGAGCGGATTCATTGTTACGGCGGTCATCGCGCAGGAAACCAGCCAGGATATAAGTGGCGATGGACGAGATCTCCAGGCCGATGAACACCATAATCAGATCTTCAGCGGTGACCATAATGCACTGGCCGACCAGCGAAAAGAGGATGAGGGAATAGAATTCGCCATTGCGCGATTCTTCGCGGTCCAAATAGCTCAGCGACCCCAGAATGGACAAAAAACCAACGCCCATAACAATAGCGCGGAAGAAGACGGCATAGCCATCGACGATAATCATCTGGTGGAAGGCCGTTTCGGGCAAGGGGAGGGTGCCGGTGAGAAGTCCAGGAACATTCGCCACGAGCGCGGCGGCGATGCCCACCAGTGAGATGACGCCCAGATAGGTCCGCTTTCCTTGGCTAACGGCTTCGAGCATCATAACGGCGATACCGAAGATGGTCAGAATGATTTCCGGCAGAATGCGCAGGTAGTCGGCGAGCGAAGGGACGAGATCACCGAGGCTACCGGACATGGGTCACCTCGGCCGGTACATGGATGGCGGCGATTTTGGCGACGCCCTGATCCACTTTGACCCGGTATTGATTGTTCATGTTTGTGTTGTCGAGCAGTTGGGATGTCGCGCCGGAAATGCTGGGCATGAAGCTCTGTGAATAGCAACCCAGCCAGACCATCAGCAAGATGAGCGGCACAATGGGAACCCAATCGCGCCATTGCAGATCGTGGAAATGTTCAATCGCTTCGTTGAGTTTGCCGAGGAAGACACGTTGATACATCCACAACATGTAGGCGGCCGAAAGAATTACCCCTAGAGCGCCCCAAATAGCCCAATCAAAATTGGCCAAGGCCGCGCCCTGCAACAGCAAGAATTCTCCAACAAAATTGCAGAGGGCGGGCAAACCGATACTGGCAAATAAAGCGATAGAAAATGCCGCCGCCAAGCCGGGAGCGAACACGGCGATGCCGCCGAAATCGGCGATTTCGACGGAATGACGCCGCGACTGAAGATAGCCGGCTAGCAAGAAGAGCGCCCCGGTGGAAATTCCATGAGCCAGCATTTGATAGACAGCGCCATCCGCGCCTTGCTGGTTGAACGCGAAAATGCCCAGCACGATCACCCCCACGTGGCTGAACGACGAATAGGCCAGCAGGCGTTTGATATTCGTTTGAACGAGCGCCAGGAGTGCGCCGTAAACAATGCCGATGACGGCGCACACGGCGATCCAGGGCGCGAACCGGTGAGCCGCGCCGGGCGCCAGCGTGATAGCGAAGCGCAATAAGCCATAGGTGCCCATTTTCGACATGATGGCGGCCAGCAGGAAAGTAGCAGGCATGGGCGCTTCCGCGTAGGTGTTAGGCAGCCAGGTATGCAACGGGAATATAGGCGCCTTCACAGCGAAGGCCGCCAGCAAGCCGAAGAAAATCAGCGTCTGGTCGCGCGCGTTAAGCGAGAATGTGCCGGCGGACGCGGCTTTCAGGATATCGACATAATCAAACGAACCGGTCAAGCTGTGCAGATAAAGGATCGACCCGAGCATGAGAACCGATCCCGCCATGGTGTAAACGAAAAACTTGACGGATACTTTGAAGCGGTTGACTCCGCCCCAAGCGCCCACCAAAAGATACATAGGCACCAGCGCGATTTCCCAAAACACGTAAAAATCCACCAGATCCAGCGCCGAAAAGACACCGATGATGCCGAACTCGAAGAGTAGCAGCATGGCGAAGAAGCTCTTGCGGCGCTCGTGGACCATTTTTTCGGTGGCCCAAACGGCGATCGGGACAAGCAAAGTAGTGAGCAGAATGAGCCAGAGACTGATGCCATCCACACCCATGTGCAGACGTATTTTCGCGCTCTCCACCCAGGGTGTATCAATCGTGGACGTGAAGCCGGAACTGTGCGCCAGGACCGGCGGAATCAGGCGGAGCGCAGCCAGGAAAGCGCAGATAGAGGAAACCAGCGCGTAGAGAAACGGCAGGCGCGAACGGCGCGGCGCGGCAGTGACGATGAAGAAACCGGCCAGCGGAATCAACAAAGTGAACGCCAGGTAATTCGCGGACAGAATGGCGGTAAGGAAAGCATCCATGTTAGCGCGCCCCTCCCGTAGCCAATCCGAGAACGAAGATGAGCAAAAGGGATCCCGCGAGTATCCAAGTTGCGTAGTCGCGAATGCTGCCGGATTGCCAGTGCCGCAAAACAGAACCGGCTGCCTGGACGCAGCGGCTGAAACCATTCACTAAACCGGTGTCGATCAAACCTTCATCGACGCCTCGCCAAAGGACGGTGCGGGAAAGCAAAGTGAGCGGTTTGACGATGGCGGCGGAATAAAGCTCATCCACGTAATATTTGTTGACCAATAATGTGTAAATTGGCCCAAAGGCAGATTTCAACGTATCGCTGAGCGCCGGGCTAATAACGTAAACCAAGGTCGCGAGCAAAATTCCGCCAATGCCAAAAGCCGAGGAGATGATCATAGGCTGAAGGTTTTCATGCTCGGCGACCGGGAACATGGGGGCAAGCCAATGGGGCACACTGAGGAAGCCGCCACCCGCGGAAAGCAAAGCCAAGATCATCAAGGGAAGTGTCATTACGAGCGGTGATTCGTGCGGATGATGGTGTCCACGATACTTGCCAAAGAACGCCAGGAAGTACGCGCGGAAAACGTAGAAGGCAGTGACTCCGGCGGTGGAGACACCAACCCAAAACATCCACGGAGCGCTTTCATACGCCGCGCCCAGGATGGCGTCTTTACTGAAGAAGCCCGAAGAAAAGGGAAAGCCCGAAATGGCCAAGCTGGCGATGCCGAGGGTGATAAACGTAATGGGCATGGCTTTGCGAAGTCCACCCATGTGGCGCAAATCCTGCTCGCCACTAAGACCATGGATTACGCTGCCCGCGCCGAGGAAGAGCAGCGCCTTGAAGAACGCGTGGGTCATCAAGTGAAAGATACCCGCTGAATAAGCGCCCAGGCCAACGCCCAAGAACATATAACCGAGCTGCGACACAGTGGAATAAGCGAACACTTTCTTGATATCGTTTTGCGCGAGACCGATGGTGGCGGCGAACACCGCCGTCGCCAGACCAATAACCGCGACGATGTGCATAGCGGCCGGAGAGTGGTCATAAAGGAAGGATACGCGCGCAATCATATAGACGCCGGCCGTAACCATAGTGGCGGCGTGGATCAGAGCGGAGACCGGCGTGGGGCCCGCCATGGCGTCGGGCAGCCAGACATAAAGCGGAAGCTGCGCCGATTTACCGCAAGCGCCCACGAATAGCAGCAACGTGATCAGACCCAGCCCGCCAAACGAGGCTTCCACAGGCAAATCCTTCACGGCGGCGGCAAGGGCGTTGAAATCCAGCGTGCGGAAACGCGCGACCAGCAGGAAGATGCCCAGCATGAAACCGAAATCGCCAATGCGATTTACGATAAAAGCTTTGTTGGCGGCATCGCCGGCAAACTTCTCTTTGAAGTAGAAACCCACCAGCAGATAGCTGCACAAACCAACGCCTTCCCAACCCACAAAAACCAGTAGCAGATTCGACGCCAGCACCAGCAGCAGCATGAAAAACATGAACAGGTTCAGGTACGCAAAAAAGCGCCCGTAACCGTCTTCGTGCTCCATGTAGCCGATCGAATATGTGTGTATGAGCAGACCAACGCCGGTCACCACCAGCAACATCACAGCGGTGAGCCGGTCAATTGTAAGATCGAAGCCAATATTCAGAAAGCCGCTTTGAATCCAGGTGAAATCGTGTTCACCAATCGGCTTATCTATCGGATAGATTTGCGACAGCGTAAACAGGACCAAGCCGAACGCAGCGGCGACGGAGCCCACCGCGACAATATTGACGATTTGTTTGGATAAGCGCCTACCCAATAAGCCGTTAAACAGAAAGCCGATCAGCGGGCAAAGAGGAATGAGCCAAAGGTTCATGATGAGTGCGTTATAGCTTCATCGAGTCGACTTCATCGATTTGCAGCGTGCCCCGGTTCTTGAAAATTGTCAAAATAATCGCCAGGCCGACGGCTGCTTCGGCCGCGGCAACCACCATCACGAAAAACGAATAGATGTGGCCGTCAATGTTTTTGTTCTCGTACGAGAAAGTGACGAAACTCAAATTCACCGCATTCAGCATGAGTTCAATGGACATGAACACGGTGATGATGCTCTTGCGGTAGATGAAGCCCGCGACCCCCAGGCCAAACAAAACGGCGCTCAGGATCAGGTAGGCGGATAGCGGAATACGGTCTATCAATCGATCTCCTTTTGAGCGAGGACAACCGCGCCCAGAATCGCAATCAGAATGAGAATAGAAACCACTTCAAAAGGCAAAAGGAACTTGGTGAATAATTCCTTGCCGATCGCTTCGGCGGTGCCGCCAACCCATTCGCCGAAATTGACTTCCGAAACGGTAGCAGGGAAAGTCTGGCGAATAAGGAAAGACATGAGCACCACCAGCACGGCCAGCAGCGGAAACCCGGCGATTTGCGCGAACATGGATTTATCGCTGCGCTTTTCAGCGCCCGCGTTCAGCAGCATGATCACGAAGATGAACAGCACCATCACGGCGCCGCCGTAAACAATCATCTGCGCCATGGCAATGAATTCAGCGCCCAGCAGCAAGTAAAGCAAAGCGAGAGACGACATCACGCCGATGAGGGAAAGCGCGCTGGAGATCGGGTGCTTTTGCAGCACCAGATTCAATCCGCAGCCGACTGCGGCAATCGCCGCGATGATGAATAGAATCGAGTCCATTACTTTTGATCCGGAAACAGCGCTACCATGAGAGCCGTTAGTAAAAGGTTGATCAGCGCGCAAGGAAAAAGAAACGTCCAAGCGAAGTGCATCAACTGATCGTAGCGGAAGCGCGGCAACGTGCCGCGAATCCAGATGTAAACAAAGAGCAGGAATCCGGCCTTAGCGCCGAACCAAAAAATGGGAACCAGATACGTCTGCAGGAAAGGAATGGCAAACAACGCCGCCAGCAACAATGCGGCAATACCAAACAGCGGAAAAGTTATGTGGTCGCCTTTGCGCCCGATTTTGTTGCCTTGCAGGAACAGCAACAACGATGCGCCCAGAAACACCAGCGTGGGAACCCAATCCGAATAGGGCGCCGGGAATAACGGATGCCAGCCGCCTAAGAACAGAACCGTCGCCACGCACGCGATGGTCACCATATTGGCGTATTCCGCCATGAAGAAGCACGCAAACTTCATGCTGCTGTATTCGGTATGAAAGCCGGCCACCAATTCATTTTCGGCTTCCGGCAGATCGAAAGGAATGCGATTGGTTTCCGCGAAACCGGCGATCATAAAGATAATGAAGCCGAAGATTTGCGGAAACGGCAGCTGGAAAATGCTCCAGCGCGGGATGAGGTCGAAGTAATAGCCCGCTTGTGAATCGGTGATCCCGCGAAAACTGAGATGGTTAGCCAGCAACAACGGCGAAACGATGACCAGCGTAAAAGGCAGTTCGTAGCTGATCATCTGTGCGCTGCTGCGCAAGCCGCCCATCAACGAATATTTGTTATTCGACGACCAGCCGGCCAGCGCAATGCCATAAACGCTCACTGCGCCCACCGCCAGAATGAAAAGGATGCCGACGTTGAGATTGCCGATTTCCATGAAGGTCTTGCCGTACGGCACGGCAACTTCCGGCCCGAACGGGATGATCGCTATGGAAACCAGCGCCAAACTAACGGCGATGAAAGGAGCCAATAAATAGAAAAACTGATTGGCATGCGGCGGCATCAAGTCTTCTTTGGTCAGAAGTTTGAACACATCGGCCAAAGGCTGCAATAAACCGTGCGGACCAACGCGCAAAGGACCGGTGCGGGATTGAATGTGCGCCAAGACTTTGCGCTCCACCCACTGTAAGTAAGCAAGGGTCGTCATGAAGACGCCAAAAACAATGGCGATCTTGACGAGCGTAACGATAATGAAGAAGCTCATTTCTGCTGGCCCACGGGCTCTAACTTGGCATCATGATACAACGAGCCGGGAGATTCCATGACCGAATTCAACATGGTGGAATACTTGCCCAAAGTCCCGGAAGTAAATAGGGTGTTACCAGAGGAGCGCACTAAGTCGGGCTGCGCGCGGTATGTCAATTCGCCGGTAGCGGGAGTGGTGGTGGCCATGCCGCCGGTTTCAATGGTGGACAGCGGCAAATCATAACCCAGAACCAGGCGTTTGATCTCTTGAAAAACGGTTTCCGGCGTGGGCGTCACCCAATCGGCGCGCATTTCCCTCGCCAGCAGCGCGATGATTTCCAGATCCGATTTCGCGCCCATCGTTTTGGCGGCGCGCGTCACTTTCTGCAAACCACCGCACACATTGGTAACGGTTCCGTTCTTCTCATACGCGGAGGCGGCGGGCAAAACCACATTGGCGCGCTTCGCGGTCTCGGTCAAGAACAAATCCTGCACCACGATAAAGGCGTTGGCCGACGCCAGCGGCTGGCGCGCTAACGGATTCGATCCAACCACCCACAAAGCATCCAGACTGGGCAGGGTCAGAATCTCGTCATAATTCATACCGGGCGAGAGGCCGCCATCGGCAATGTTGTGATAGCCGGGCAGCAGGTCGGGCAGAACACCCATATCGGAAGCGCCGCGCGAGTTCGAGTAGTCCAGCAGGCAAACGTACTTTACGGGGATGCCGAGTGAATCACCAAAGGCAACAAGCTTGGCCACCGCCGGACCTTTAATTGCGGACCCGAAGAGAATCACTAACTCCGGTTCGGCGCTCAAGGCAGTTTTGAACTCATCCAGCGCTTTGAACTCTTCGCCCGGTGCTGTGCGCTTGAACGTGGCGTAGCTATCTTCACGCACCGGCCCCGGCGTCACGGCCCAAACTTTGGCCTTGTTCAAGCGCCAATTCGTGCGCAGCAAATAGGCAAGCAAAGGATGCTCTTGCGAAAGATCGGCATCTACAATAAGCGCCGCTTTCATGGTGGAGAGATCAGCCGTGGTGGCCAGCGTGTTCTTGCGGCCGCGCAGGGCTGCTAACAAGCCAAGCAGATCCCCGGTGCGGTGGTGATCGATATTCGAGCTCTTTAGAATCTGGCGGGTGAACTTTTGCAGGAGATAGCTCTCTTCATTGGTGATGTGGTTGGAACCAATCACGCCAAAGCGGCCGCCTTTCGCCACGAATTCGGAGAAGCGCTTCGCCACCGTGGCCAATGCCACGGCCCAGGAAACCGGGCGCAATTCGCCATTCGCCGTTTTCAGCAGCGGCGACGTCAGCCGGCTTGGATTGTTGTTGAAATCGAAACCATAACGGCCCTTCACGCAAAGGAACTCGCCGTTGATGCCGGATTTATCGCGGTTGTTGGCGCGAACAATCTCCCCGGTGCGAATGCCGAGCGTGGTTTTGCAGCCGTTGGAGCAATGCGCGCAAACGGTGCCCACGTGCTCCATTTCCCATGGGCGCGTTTTGTAGCGATAGGTGCCGGAGGTGAGCGCGCCCACCGGACAAATATCGATACAAGCGCCGCATTCGTCACACTCCAAGTGATCGCCCTTGTTGGGAATGATCTCGGCAGCGGATCCGCGGTTGCCAATGCCCAACGCATTCACGCCTAAGCCCTCGCCGCAAATGCGCACGCAACGGTAACAGAGAATGCAACGCGGTGCGTCGTAGAAAACCACCGGCGACCATTGCTTCTCGTCCACATGCTGCTTCACTTCGCGATAACGGCTCTCCCCTGCCCCGTAGCGAAATACCATGTCCTGCAGTTCACATTCGCCGCCCTTGTCGCAAACCGGGCAATCAAGAGGATGATTCGTCAGCAAAAACTCCAGCGTTCCTTTGCGCGCCTGGCGCACCGTGGGCGAATCGGTATGCACCACCATGCCCTCGGCCACCGGCAGCGTGCAGGCTACTTGCAGCTTGGGAGTTTTTTCCACTTCCACTAGACACATGCGGCAAGCGGCTTGCAAGGAAAGCCCGTCGTAATAGCAGAAGGCTGGAATCGCGATGCCCGCCTGTTTGGCCGCGTTGATAAGCAGCGTGCCGGGCTGTGACCGCAGTTCTTGACCGTCGACCGTCAACTTGATTGGATCAGCCATTGTTTTCCCGTTTACTCGCTTCTAAACCACTACCAATTCCGGCGCAGGTTTGGCGGCTCTGGTTTGTTTCAGCTTGGCTTCGAATTCGCCGCGGAACTTGTCGACAAACGCGCCAATGGGCATGGCAGCCGCGTCGCCCAGCGCGCAAAACGTGCGCCCAAGCATGTTTGCCGCCAGCTCGCCGATCAGGTCAATATCGCTCGGTACGCCGCCGCCATCTTGAAAGCGCGTAATAATTTTCTTAAGCCAGGTTGTACCCTCGCGGCAGGGAATGCACCAGCCGCAGCTCTCATGCGCATAAAACTGAATGGTGCGCAACGCGACCGCCACAATATCGGTATCTTCATCCAGGATGACAAGCCCGCCCGAACCCGCCATTGTTTTCGCCTTCGCCATGGCATCAAAATCAAGAGTCATATCAAGGCACTCTTCGGCTTTGAGCACCGGCGAAGATGAACCGCCCGGAATCACCGCCTTTAATTTCTTGCCGCCGCGCATGCCGCCGCAAACTTCGTTGATGAGTTTCATCATCGGGAAACCCAGCGGCAGTTCATAAACCCCGGGCTTGTTGACGTGGCCGGAAACGCAGGTCAGGCGCGTACCGCCGCTTTTGGGAACCCCCAAATTCGCGAACCATTCCGCGCCCTTGCGGAAAATAACCGGGATAGAGGCAAACGTTTCACAGTTATTCAGAATGGTAGGGCATTGAAACGCGCCCACCACCGCTGGGAATGGCGGCTTCAACCGTGGGATGCCGCGCTTACCTTCAAGCGATTCCAGCAAAGCCGATTCTTCGCCGCATTCATACGCGCCCGCTCCCGTGTGCGTGTATAGATCGAAGTCCCAGCCGGAACCCAAAATATTCTTGCCGAGAAAGCCCTTGGCATACGCCTCCTCGATAGCTTTATCCACAATGGCGATCAGATAGCGGTATTCGCCGCGAATGAAAATGTAGCCTTTATTGGACTTAATTGTCCAGCCGCCGATAATCATCCCCTCTAGCATTTGGTGGGGATCAAGTTCCATCAACAGACGGTCCTTACAGGTGCCAGGCTCGCTTTCATCCGAATTGCAAATAATGTAGGAAGGCTTGCCGGTGTTGCGCGGCACAAAGCTCCACTTCAGGCCGGTAGGAAAACCCGCGCCGCCGCGCCCGCGCAATGCCGACGCCTTTAGCGTATCGATAATCGCTTCCGGCGTCATGGCGATCGCTTTCTTCAACCCTTCGTATCCTTCCGTTGCCAGATACGTATCAATCGAGGCCGAATTGGGCAACTGGAAGCGTTGCGAAATGATGCGCGTTTCGAGTGGACTCGGGTCGTTATATTTGGCTGCCATGATGGTTAAGACGCTTTCTTGCCATAGCTGCCGTCGCGCAGCGAGGCCATAAGCCTATCGAAATCTCCATTCGTCACAAAATGATGGAAATCGTAATTAATCTGGATCGCCGGCGCCCAGGAACACGCGCCCATGCATTCCACTTCCTCCAGCGAAATTAAGCCATCGGCGGAAATCTGCTTGTTCTTCAGTTTTAGCGATTCACAGGCGTGCCGCCATAACTCTTCGCCGCCCACCGCCTGGCAGGCGATATTCGTACAAACCTGCACATGAAATTTGCCGAGCGGTTTGCGATGCAGCATCGAGTAATAGCCGATGACTTCATCCACTTGCAGCGGGCTTACCCCGCAGCGGCGCGCTACTTCTTCCACCAGTTCCTGATTCACGCAACCCACTTCGTCCTGCGCATAAAGCAACATCGGCACCACGGCCGACCTTTGCCTGCCTGCCGGGTAAATGGTCAACAGCTTAGCGAAACGCGCTTCGAGCGCCGGTGAGAAAGTCATAACGTTTTAACGGTCGACATCCCCGAGAACAAAATCCATGCTACCCATGATGGCGATCGAATCGGCAATCGGTACGCCTTCAAGCAGCGCGCCCAAAGCTTGTAGATTGCCAAAACTGGGCGTACGCATGAACACACGGTGTGGTTTCGCGGTGCCATCGCTCACCACGAAGTAGCCCAGTTCGCCGCGCGGCGACTCGACTACCTGATAAACCGAGCCTTCCGGCACGCGGAAGCCTTCGGTCACAATTTTGAAGTGATAAATGAGCGACTCCATTTGCGTCTTCATCTTTTCGCGCTCCGGCAGCAGAACGTGCGGCGCATCGGCTTGCCAGGGGCCCGTAGGCATGCCGTCCAGCGCTTGTTTGGTGATGCGCAAACTTTGGCGCATTTCTTCCATGCGCACCTCATAACGCGCGTAGACATCGTTCTCTGTTCTCGTCGGAACTTCGAAATCGAACTTTTCGTAGCTGCTATAAGGAGTGTCTTTGCGCGCATCAATCTTAATGCCGCCGGCGCGCACCATGGGTCCGGTTACGCCCAGGTCCAAAAGCACCTCGATCGGCAGCTCGCCAACGCCTTTGGTGCGATTTACAAAAATCGGGTTACCGGAAAGCAAATTGTGATACTCTTCCACGCCCTTGGCCAAACGTTCAATGCAATTGCCGACAACCTTTTGCCAGCCGCGCGGTGGCTCCAGCGCCAAGCCGCCGATGCGAATGTAACTGGTCATCATGCGCTGGCCGGAAAACATCTCGAAGATTTTCAAAATTTCTTCGCGTTCCCGGAAACAGTAGAAGTAAACTGACATAGCGCCGATGTCGAGCGCGTGCGTGCCTAACCAGGTTAGATGGCTGCTGACGCGCGATAACTCGCAAAGCATCACGCGCATCCATTGCGCCAGCGGCGGAATCTCCAGTTGCAGCAGGCGCTCCACCGCCAATGCGTAGCAGAGATTGTTGCCCAGGTTCGAAAGGTAATCCACGCGATCGGTCAGCGGCACGCCCTGCTGATACTTCTTGACTTCGAATTCCTTTTCAATGCCGGTATGCAGAAAGCCGATTTCCGGCCGCGCCGTAAGAATAGTTTCCCCATCCAATTCCAGTACCACTCGCAAAACGCCGTGGGTAGAAGGGTGCTGCGGACCCATGTTTAGCGTCATCCGCCGCGCCGTGCTATTCGGTTCGACCGGAATCTCCAGACCCGACGGGTCTGCTATCTGAAGCTCGTGTTGTGGATCGAGTGATTCGACGTGAGTCGCGCCTTGTTTCATGGGTGACTATTCATCCTGATACGAATACTTAAATCCATGCACCGGATAATCTTTGCGCAACGGATGCCCTTCCCAATCCGCCGGCATCATGATGCGTTCCAAATTCGGGTGGTTGTAAAAGTGCACGCCAAAAAGGTCGAACACTTCGCGTTCATACCAATTGGCGCTGCGCCAGATCCGTGCTACCGATTCAATGGAATCGGACTCTTTTGCCCTGACAATCACACGCAGGCGCTTGTTGTTCTTCACCGAATGCAGTAAATAAACAACTTCAAAGCGCGGCTCGCGAGGCCACCAATCGACCGCGGTCACGGCCGTCAGGCGGTCAAAGCCCGCAACGTCCCGCAAGTACTTGCCAACCTCCGCCACGGCCGGCAGCGAGACATATAAGGTGGGTCCGTCCACCGCCGTTTTCAAATCGATTACGGAACCGGGCACTAACTTGTCCAGCTCCACGGCGATGGGATTTTGCGCGGCGGCATCAGGCAGCACGCTTTGTCTCCCTTCGTGCCGGCCGGTTCAATTCATCGGAAGACCAGTTCAACACACCTTTCTTCCAGATGTAGAAATAGCCGCACAGCACTAAAACAATGAAGAGTAGCATTTCAAAAAATCCGAAGAGGCCTAGCATGCGGTAAACCACCGCCCATGGATAGAGAAAAATCGCCTCTATGTCGAATAGGATGAAAACCATGGCCACGAGATAGAACTTTACGGAGAAGCGCTCGCGGGCGTTGCCGACCGGTTTCATGCCAGATTCGTAAGGGCTGGATTTAACCGAATCGCGTACACGCTGGCCCAGGATGGCAGACAAGCCAATCATGGCGCCCGCAACGGCAACAGCAATCAAAATCTGAACTAGAACAGGAAACCACGTCTCAGGATAGCTGGGCATTGTTGTGAGTAAACGTTGACCACAAAGTGTAATTATTAGAGTAGCAATGAATGATGCACAAAAACAGGATGAGCATGAAATGTCCGCCGGGCCAGTCCGCATTTATATCAACGGCGAGCGGCATGAAACCACCGGGACGCTGACGGTTACGGCGCTTCTGAGCGAGTTGCAAGTGCCCGTTGAACGCGTAGCGATTGAACTTAATAAGTCGATTGTGCGCAAGCGCGACTGGGAAAATACCATTGTCGGCGAAGGGGCGCAAGTGGAGATTGTCGAATTTGTGGGCGGCGGCTAGGCGGATTCCGCGGCCCTTCGTTTAAATACAGGTTGACACCCGATACAGGTCTAGTACAATTTGGGAAGCCGTAAAATTCACAACACAAACTGGGTGTCATGTTCAAAACAAGAAAAGTCCGTCTTGATTTACCGCAAGATCAGCGGACATTCACCAGCACAGATGTGGCGAAAATCGCCCAGGTGAGCCTAAGGCAATTGCAATGGTGGGACGAACGCAAAGTCGTGTCACCGCGCCACGAAGGCCACAAGCGGATTTACTTAGCGGAAGAAGTGATCGAGATCACGGTGATCGCCGAGTTGCGGCGTAAGGGGTTTTCGCTGCAAAAAATCCGCCGTGTTCTGAGATTCCTGCAGCGCGAAATGGGCCGCCGCCTCGCCGACGTCATGGCCACCGATTCGCGCTTGCATTTGCTGACCGATGGTAAAGCGATTTACCTGGAAGACCAGCAAGATCGCATCATCGACCTGCTGAAAAATGCCCGCCAGCCCATGTTCCTGGTTTGCGTCAGCGACCAGGCCAAGCGCCTCGACGAGGCGCCGCCAAAAAAGGGCATGCGCAGTGAAACCGCCGTGCGCCGCGTCAGAGCTGCGAGCTAGCCTACTGTCCCTTGGAACTCTTTCGGCTAGCCCGCCAAACCGAATCGGGGAGGGGAGCGTAATTAACCTAAATTGGCGCCGCTCTGGCGCGCGCGGCGCTCACCGGCTCAGCTCTTCCAAGCGTCCCCTGATAGAATTCCAATCATGCCGAGGTTGCTGACCGCAGACGACATCATGCCACTGGTGGCATCTCTGCCGGACAGCGAGCGCATCAGACTGCTTCGCTGGATTGCCTCGCCCCACGGCACGGATGCGTCGTCTTACGGAGTCGCGCCCGCAACGGACGATGAGTTTTCAGGCGACGACGAGCCGCTCGGTTGGGAAGCCGACGGGTGGGAAGAGTTTCGTTGAGTCGCGGCCAAATCCGTTGGTATACCTTCCGTCTACCCGACAAACGCCGCCCGGTATTGATGCTCGCCCGCGATGAAGTCATGGATAGCCTGAACGAGATCATCGTCGCGCCCGTGACGCGCACCATTCCAGGACTGCGGACTGAGGTGCTCCTTACTGAGGAAGACGGCATGCCGGCGGCATCTGCCGCGAACTTCGACCACCTTTCCCTAGGCCAGCCGGAACGCTTCGGCCCTGTGCTGTGTACCCTGCCCGAGCAGCACTGGCCTTAGGTCCGCAGAGAGCTTTGCTGGCCGCTTGCGGCTTCGCTCAGGACTGAGTCTGTTCGCGCTGATTCCTTTACCAAGCAGGTGGGGCAGGCATTCAGCCTGCCAGGACTTTTCCCACAAACTGCTACGGGATCGGTTCCTCTGCCCAACCGCTGTTCAAACCGTTCTTGTCCGAAGCCCAAAGATAAACATCAGGCGGCGTGGCAAAGTTAGACCAACTGACGGCAACCGCCAGCGTAGCGCTGTCGCCGGCAGTGCTGTAGGACGAGCCTGTGCCCGAAACCATGCAGTGGCTATTCGAAACCGTGCTCGCCGAGCCCGGCGTAATGCTGCCGGCCAAGCCACTGCCGGCATCGTTCTTTAAAAAAAGCAAATTGCTGCTGGGAACGTACTCGATATAACAGCCATTGACGCCGGAAAGAGACGTATTGAGCAACAGGAAAGCCGCGTTCAGGGAGCTTGCGCCATTTGGATCGGAGAACACCGCGGTGAACGGCGAACCGCTGCCGGAAACTCCCGTTACCGTCGGCCCTTGCGGCGTTCCCCAAGTTCCCTTCTGCACCCAGCCAGTGTTGGTTCCCGCCTTATCGGAAGCGTAGACATAAACTCTGTTGTAGGTCGAGTTGTTGAAGGCAAGTGCCACCGCCAAAGTGGCGCTGTTGCCGCTGACGCTATACGACGAACCCGTGCCCAAAACGCTGCATTGGCTGTTTGAAACCATCGCCGAAGAGCCGGGCGTAATACCGGCCGAAAGTCCGGTCCCCGCGTTGTTCTTCAAATAGAGAAGATTGCTGCTGGGAAAATACTCCACGTAACAGCCGTTGGCGGCGCTGACCGTCCGGTTGATCAACAGAAACAGCGCATTCACCGTAGATGCTCCCCTTGGATCCGAAACCAACGCGCTGAACGTTTGAGTGGCGGCATAGCCGGAACTCGGCGTGAGAGACGTGACGCTAGGCGGTAGTGGATTATTCGCGACCGTGACGCTCACTCCTGCCGACGTGGTTTGCCAATTTGCCGAATCGGTGGCGATGGCCGTCAATACGTGCGTTCCGTTGCCGGCTGCCGCGGTGGACCAGGAAGTAGAGAACGTTGGCCCGCTGCCGGTAATGGCGCTGCCCAGATTCACTCCATCCACTTGGAATTGCACGCTGGCTATCGTCTTCCCCGCGCCCGCGGAAGCGTTCGCCGTGATCGTAACGCTGCCTGCCACCATGACGCCAACGCTGGGTGAGGTGATCGCCACCGTCGGAGGAACCGGCGTGGTACTGGACGAAACCGGAAATTGGAACAGATAAACCGAACCGGGCGGCATCGTGAACATGAAGTTCTGTGCCGGCGTTACCGTGCTCTGCCCGATCGCTATGTTCAGTTGCGTATCGTTGTTCGCCCGCGGATCGCCGCTGAGCGTATAAAGCGTGGGGCTTCCCGCCGGCGTCGCCGGCAGGCGCAGCGTCACCGGAGTCTGGTTATTCAGATCGCGCGAAAGAACCACCACGTCATACTGCTCAACGCCGCTCGCGTTCGTCTCGTGAAAGGCGTACGTCGCTATCAATGGAAATTGGTTCGCATCGCTGCTAACCGGTACTTCATTCGTCTGCACGCTCACCATATCGCCATGGCAATACTGGTTGCGCATCTGCAGCGCTTCCCATGCCGGATGCGGACGAAAGCCGTCGTACAAATAACTGTGCGAGGAATACGGCCCTGAGCCGAAGCTGAACACAAAGAAATTCTGCTGTTGAATTCCTTGGAGCGATGAGTAAAGGAAAGTATCCAGGTTTCCCACCGCCGCCGCCAGCGAGGTGTCGCCTTGCGTCGAGGTGATGTCGCCGCCCGGCCCGCCTTCATACACCGCGAAGCTATATTTCAAACCGTTGGCGGCATCGGCTTTCTGTTGGGCGATCTGCGCGTCAATCAGGCTCTTCACGGAAGTTTGGTACGCCGCCGTGTAGCGCAGCAGGCTGAAGAGGTCCGATTGAAAGTACGCGTCCGGATAGGTTGTCGCCCCGCTCGGAATGAGGCTGGTGTCGCCGCTGTTATAGGTAAAAAGATCCACGATGGAAGCCTCCGGCGCCGCCGCCACCGCCGCTGAACCGAGGCTTGGAATGATCGTAAAACCGTTCACAATAAACTTCACCTTGTTTGGGTCGAAATACGCCTTGCCCGCAATTGCCTGGCTCAGCATGTAATGCACCCACCCGCCGTAATGGCTGTTCACCGCGGTTTCCTGCGTTCCCCATTCCTCGTTGCCGAACTCCAGATAGATGTGGTCGAAATCCGCTGTATAAGGTCCCGGATGCGAGGCCGGCCGCAACGCTGCGTACCCGGTGCCCGCCGGCGCGGTCAGATAATCGATCAAATTGCTCCATTCCGCTTCGCTCAGCGACATGTTGCAAATCAACCACGGATCCGCCCCCACGCTTTTCGCCACCGCCAGCGAACTGGCCAGGTGGCTATGCAACTCATGCAACTCATAAATGTTGCCAATGCCCGGGTCGATGTGATCTTCGCTATCGGCCGCCAGCCAACTGTCCAAACCCCAGTAAGAGTAGCCTTCCGAGTTGTTGGCGAAGTTCGTCCAAATCCGCATGGTGGCAGGTTCATAAGCCTGCCAGGCGGCCATCACCCGCGGATCTATGGTGAGCGCCGGATAGCCAGTGTCGCTAATCTCCACCTGGTCGATCCACAGCGTGCCCGGCGCTTGAAAGTCCAAGCGCAAGAGTGGATTGGGAACCGTAGACGGGGGCGGCGCAAATCCGGGAAATTGAAAGGTGAACTGCTGCCAGGTTCCCGTGACGCCGGTAAAAGTATTCGAACTATAAACCTGACCGCCGTTGCCGATGCTGAAATAAACGCTCCCGTTAGCAATGCCCGTTTGCTTCAACCAAAGCGAGATCTGGTAGGTGTGCCCCACCTGCAGCCCCTCGGTGAAGCCCGGGTTTTGGCCCAGAAAATATTGCCGAATGCCGGCAAACTCGGCGTTGCTATCCGTTAGCTTCAGACTCAACGGGCTGGCCGCGCCCGGCAGTTCATCGTCGTCGCCCGGTGGCCCGTCGGCAACAAAGCTGTAGGGCTGTAAATTAGTTAAGCCGACCGGCTGGCTCGGCATGTAGCTCAAGGTTGCGCCTGTCTCATAGGTCCACATCGTGTCGTAAGAGCCATACTTCTGCAACCGTGGGTCGAGCTTCGTATAGTCGGGAATCGCCGCCACTCCATCAAGGGCGAGCCAAAGCGCATCGCCCGCCTGCGAAGCGCTGCCGCTATGGTTCAACGTCACCGTATGGTCGCTGCTATTTAAACTTGCAGAGTTCGCCGTGAAAGACGTTACCGTCCCCGAGTTAATAAGATGCCAGGCTGTGCCGTCAAAATGATAAGCGCGCGCTTGTGCCCCGCTAAAGTAGCCGCTCGCGATACTCGCATAGAAGTCGGTGCCCGGGCATCCGCCGCTGGCGCAATCGTTATCGATAAACGTATTCGCCGTACCGTTATTAGTGGCGGTAAAGCTCAGCCGCACATCGTATGGATCCATCCCTCCGCCTTGGCTGAAAATGTTGTTGGCGCTTTCGCTGTTGGCTTCGAAATTGAAGCCGAAGCGCGGCGGTGCGAGTGCCGCCACGGCGGTTTGAATCGTGAAGTCGGCGGCTGAATTAGTGGTGGTTGCCGCCGGTTTTGCGCTTGGCAAGCTCACGGCGGCCACCGGCGCGACGGCAGCCGCCATTCGCAGACTTTCGTTGGGCCGTAGCGCGCTGACCGCTACGCATCCCTGTGCCTTACACGCGCTGCCGGGACGCACCAAGCTGAACGTGACGTGCTTGCCCACCATTCCGTGGCCCAGCGTCAATTCAGCCTTCGCGCTCTGAAAACCATGCGCTTCGGCAACCGCGCTCACCACGCCCGCCGGCACTCCCCGAAATAGAAATTGGCCCGAACTTCCCGTGACTTGCGACCCAATTTCCGCCGCGCGGCCGTCTAGCACCCGGACACGCACTCCGCCCAAGGGCTTCCCCGCCTCGTCTAACGCCACGCCGCTCACCACCCGAAAATCAGTCTCAGCCGCCGCGCCTACGCCTTCCAGCCTCGACAGCAACAGCAGCGTGAACAGCATCGCGATTGGTTTCATGTAGGCCTTGTTAGCACCCCGTGGTTCTAAACTCGGACCTATAGGGTAACAAAAACCTTGTCCCTTGGAACCCTTACCGAGCCGTGCGCGCGAGCAAGCGGGAACGATGCGCCAAACTAAGAGCGCAGAACTAGCCAATTAGGCTGACGGGAGACCTTAATTGCTGCTTCCTAAGGGCCCTGATGAACGACCCTCGATCGAGCGCGCGCGTTCCGAACTAACATCTGTTCTTTCCCGGGCCCATCATTATTGACCTCTACCGTGCTACCCAAAAGAAAAGTTAACCCGCCCCCATCGCCCGGCGTGTAGAAGCTGACGGTTCCGTATTGAACGTAGTGCCGTCGAACGTAACCGCGACCGGCGACACGCTGAAACAGTCGGACGCCAGTGCGCATGCTAAGGGCGTCGGCGTTTGGGGAACTGAGAATGCCTTCCTAAGATCCACGGTATTCTCCAATCACTGTGACCGAGAACCTAGCGGAGCGTCATCTTCCAGTCATCGGCGAGAACTTAGTGGCTATCGCCCTTCTCCAGCTTGGCAACACGCGCGGCTAGTTCCGCAATTTGCTTATCCTTCTGCTCGAGCGCCGAGTCGATCTTGTCGGCCCAGTCGTTCATGCGCGCCGTCCAGCGGCTTCCGGTTTGGATTAATGCGCCCTGCCGCTCAAGCCGCGCCGCTTGAATATCGAAGCGAGAGAACAACCCTTCGCCGAGCGAATGGATCTCGCGTTCGAGGCTTTCCTTTACGCCCGTGATGAGGTTCGCAATTTCGTCCGATTGAGTGGCCATATTTAAAAATATACGCTTATCCGCTCGCCCCGGCCGCAATGTTCTTGAAACGGCTAAACCATTAGCCCGTTATGGCCGTTGCAGCGAACGGCATCAAGCTTTCCATCCAGGCGGACCATACAGCGGATGCGCCAATTTATAGAATCAAGCACCAGCTAACGGCGACTTCTCATTCGCTCTCAAAGCCGGACATTTCTTCACGAAGTGTGTGTCATGTCCAAAACAAGAAACATCCATCTTGTTTGCGTCTACTCGGAGTCGTATTCCAGGTCTAATTCTTGCCAGATGCGGGCAGCGGGAATGCCGGCCAGATTATCGGTCTCGATCAACGCTCCGTGCCACTCCGATACCGAGCGGTCGCTGGGGTCTACCACGAAGACGCGCCCAAAGCCCCAGGCTTGGTATTTCCGGCACTTGTCCTTCAGGTATGGAAAAGGCTCGTCGCCGGAAACAATCTCCACCACAATGTCGGCGGCCTCGGTGGGATACACACCTCGAGGCCTGCTCTTGCTGGCGATAACGTCGGGCCGCGGGTGGGCATCGGGATCGATCCGCAGTTCCACTTCCGAGGCGGCATGGAAACCGGCTTCTTTCAGGAGTCGCAAAACGATGGCTTGCAACAGGCCGTGGACCCAAGGCGGCATGCTCTTAGGAATGGCTTCCCCATACCAAAACTCATAGGCGCGCTCGCCCCGGCCGAACTGTTCTTGAAACTGCTCCAGCGTTAGCTTGGCTGTGGCGGCCATTTACATTATTTTAGCTGGAAGTAAGAGAAGGGCCATCGCCGGTATGTTTGTGCTGGGCTAGTTGTGAGTTTGCGCGCGCGCCATTCACTTTGGCGAAACCGCCTTCTCCCCCCTGCCATGCCCGCCAAGCCGACCATTCCCATAGCGGCTAGGAGTGGGGTAGAAGACTCAGGTACAACTGTCGACCCATTTACCGCAAAAGCGGGTGCACTTGTTGCATCATTGGCGCCCGAGAAAGACCAAGGCGCATTCGGCGAAGTGAACCAGATTCCATCTGCGACGGTACCTGCATAGGTCACGTATGTGCCATCCGAGAGCCACCATCCAGGGAAGGTGTCCGCCGGGTCCTTACCTCCAACCAAAAAATAAGTGCCGGCCGCAAGCGTCTGATCGACGGTCATCACCTCCGTATTCTGACCGGAAGTCGGGACGGTGGATACAGCGCTGGAGAAGATTTTGATGGACCCGGTCAGTGCATTCTGGAGCGCGAAGTCGTAGAGGCCGCCGCCGCCCAGGAGCACGACGTCAACCGTCGTAACATATTCGGGAGCAGAAAGCGTGAATTCCGCAGCCGCGTCAAATGTGTTCATGGCAAACTCAGTGCTGCCCACGTTGGGCGCTCCAACCAGAATGGTGTCTGGCTTCGCGGGTACGGCCGCGACAGCAAAGAGAAACCCCGCACCCCAGACCAGCGCCAAGGTTGTTCGGAAATGACCCATCGCTCTCTTGCCTCTCCTCCGGACTTTCGACATGCCACAGGATAATAAAACGCCGAAGAGGGATTTCCTGGTTTGCGCGGGAATCGTTCAGGCCCACTCGGCCAGAGTTGGCTTCGACTATGGCAGGTAACTCTCTGGTAAGAGCAGCTTCCGGAGATGCGGCAATGCAGTCACAAACTATTTTTCCCTCTTTTCAATAACTTATCAAAAATCGCTTCGTCTAACGCCACACCGCTCACCACCCGAAAATCAGTCTCAGCCGCCGCGCCTACGCCTTCCAGCCTCGACAGCAACAGCAGCGTAAACAGCATCGCGATTCGTTTCAATGGTAGGCTCCACTTCAACAACTTGGCCCTCCAGCGTAGCAGAAACCTCCTCGCATGGAATTTCCTGACCGGCAAGTTAGCAGCACGACCGCATCGACCGGCTATTGCAATCGTGAGGATAATTCGCTGGACAGCCGAAGCAGCAGATCAGCTTGCAACAGCCATCAAACGTGTCCAGCAAGACAATCCCCCTGCGGCCCGGAATGTTGCGCAAGACATTGTCGGGCGCACGGAGCAACTGGCAAATTTTCCCGGCCTTGGCCGGTCCGGAGAAATGAAAGGCACCCCGTGAACCTGTAAACTCGCCTTACGTAATCGTCTACGGTCAACCGAAGAAATTGTTGAAATGAACCACATTTGGCATGGCGCGCAAGACTGGCGCTAGGTCAAACGCGGCTCCAATTTCCCGCCCCGCAAGCAATTGCTGCCAAACTACCTTCCTTTGCGGCGCAGCGCCGCGAACACCGTCAAAGCACCGCCGTCCTTCATAAAGGGGCCCTTTGTGCAACTATCTCCCCGGCTTGCACGTTCGGCGTATATACAGTGCAGCGAATCCAGCAAAGCACATAGCGCAAGGCAGCATGTAAGACGGCTCCGGCACATCGGCGTTCGCAAAGGCAAAGGTGAACGGAGCTCCTAGAGAGCCGCCCGGAAGCACCTGTTGTCCCGATCCGACAAGCAACTCATAACCCCGTGAGCTAGGGGGCGTCAGGGAAAACATAACGAGCTGATCTGGATTCAAAACCCAGTTTCCATCTTCGGCATTTACGTCTCTAAACAGCGCTCCAGAGGACAGCGCAGCAGCGCTATCGAAGCTGGCCGGATTGAAGAAGCTCAGGCTCAGGTCCTCGTAAAGCTGCAGCGACGAGATTTCAAACGCGTTAGAACTGGAATTTGTCAGGTTAAACTGATCAACCAACTCCCCACTTATGCCAGAGAAAAAAAACAGATTGCTATTCGTTAGTGACGCAAATGGGCTGTCATCGCGGATGAACGAAGCCGCCGTCTTCGGCCCGCCCTCTTCGACCGACTTAACTGATGTGGTCCCTTGGACCTTGACGTGAAAATTATCGAATGTGCCATTAGTGTTCTGTAGCGTCACGTTATATGTGTCGGTATCGTTACCGCTCGGAAAGCTCCCTCTCTGTTGCGAGTTGCCGGCGCCACTGTGCAACGTGCCGGAGACCGGAGCATTGTCACTTCCGGATTGGCTGATTGTGAAACTCTGGCCAGCGAGATTCGAGCCGCCGATTAGGCGGAAGTCGCCCATCTTGTTGACACCGATCTCCAGAGTCGTTGCAATGGCCTGCGAATTCAAGCCAAAAAAGAAGAAGACGATGCCAACCACCCAGGCATCCATTTTTATTATCTTCATGTGACAAACCTTTCTGGGTGAGTGATCGTACCAGCGCGCGATCTGAAATGTGCCGTGAGTTCTCGGCGGCGATTCAGATCGCAAGATGTAAGGCCCGAAACCACAAGTCGGCTGGCACATCGCTTGCTCGGCGGCTCAAGACCGATGCTCGAGTTTTTGTTTCGGTTCACGACATTATCATCTCACCATTCAGACCTTTCGGGAGTATGCCAAATTCGTCGTCGCACCATCAACTTATTTCTCCAGGGCTGGAAATCTGCCACCCAGCACCCACCATCCCTGAAGCCAAGTCTAGTCACAAACAATTTTTCCCTTCTTTTCAACCACTTACCCCAAATCGCTTTTTTTCTTGTGCTACACTGACGTTTACGGGATGAGTTCACCCTCCCGTATCTCAGTCTCACAAAAGCGCCCGACCACGCCGCTGGTCCCGGGCG
>Ga0182012_10001253_pt1 | contig 27912 bp, 36 predicted proteins | sample 612S2SmetaG_FD_120486 | JGI IMG/M metagenome (GOLD analysis project Ga0182012, IMG submission 120486) | Permafrost microbial communities from Stordalen Mire, Sweden - 612S2S metaG | ecosystem: Environmental > Terrestrial > Soil > Wetlands > Permafrost | place: Sweden: Stordalen | collected...
GTTAAGAAAAATACAAACCAAAACGGGCATTTCAAGGACTGAACTGATCCGTCGGGCAATTGATAGAGTTCATGGAATTCCAAACATGAAAATGAGGAATAAAAGGGCTTGAAAAGTTGTCAACCACAGGAGACAATTGAAAGGAGCGGTAATTGGAAACAGCACCATTTGATCTGAAGGAATATGAAACACCTGATGGACATTGTCCTTATCAGGAATGGTATTCGGAGTTGATTAAAAAAGACCTAAGATCGGCAGTCACTTTAGAAAAACGAATTAGGCGGCTGGAAAATGGGTTGCTTGGGGACTACAAAGACGTACAAGACGGTATCCTTGAACTCCGAATCCATGTGGGGCAGGGATTTCGGGTTTACGTCAGGCAAATTGGAAAAACAATGATGCTTTTGTTAGTTGGAGGGGAAAAGAAGAACCAAGGGCAGGACATTCGAAATGCTCAAAAATATTGGAATGAGTTTAAAAGTCGCAATAAAGGAGTTAAGTGATGAAAGGCATGAGAGACCATAAATTAGCGATCATAGAACATTTGAAGAACGATGAACGTTTTCGCAAAGCTTATTTGAACGAGGCCTTGAACGAGGATGAACCGAAGGTGGTTATTTCGATGCTTCGAGACGTTGTGGAGGCGACAAGGGGATTTACGAAGTTGGCAAAGGAAACGGGATTGGCTAGGCAAAGTCTTTATAAGGCATTGTCTGAAAAAGGAAATCCTGAATTTGGTAGTGTCTGGAAAATTGTCCGTATTTTAAGAAAATCTAATAAAGAATTGGTTCACGCCCGATAATTATATAAGGTGTAAATAATGAAAGACTTTCCCTTTTGGCGCACAGCCATTTTTAATGCCAAAACTCTGGAAGTCCTTAAATCCGTTGGCTCTGATTTAGCCCAATTTCAAAGCCAAACCGACTTTGCCGGAGTAGGCGCGGAACCCAAACTCACTCCGTTCCAGGTCGAAGCCATACGTAAAATCTACTCAGAGAAATTGAAGAAGCTTAAAGCGGAAAAACTATAAAGAGGTTTTTATATGTGCGGTCGATTTGTTCAAACAACCTCTGCTCAAAAGCTTGCCAAGCAATTTGAAGCGGTTTCAAAGTTGGAATCTTTTGAACCCAGATACAATATAGCTCCTACGGCCACAGTGGCCGTCGTCCGGATTTCCACGAAATCGGCAAACCGCGTTCTAGAAAGCCTTAAGTGGGGCCTTGTCCCTCATTGGGCTAAAGACCCCTCAATCGGGGCGGGGATGGCCAATGCCCGTGCGGAAACCGTCGAGGATAAACCTTCTTTCAGAGACCCTTTTAAATCCCAACGATGTTTAGTGCCGGTGGACGGTTTTTACGAATGGCAGCAAACCACTAAGCCTAAACAACCTTATTACTTCACTATGAAAGATAAAAAGCCGTTTGCTTTGGCCGCGCTCTGGGATTCTTGGAAACCAAAGGCTGGGGCCCCGGCTCAGTGGAACTCGATTGTTTCTTTCACCCTTATCACCACAACGCCCAACTCTGTTATGGAACCCGTCCACGACAGGATGCCGGTGATCTTAGACGAGGATAATTACGATTTATGGCTTAATTCGGATTTTCGAGATACCCAAATCCTGAAACACTTTTTAAAGCCATTTCCCGCCGAGAAGATGAGGTCTGAGGTTGTTTCCACATTCGTTAATTCAACCCGGAATCAGGGGCCCCAATGCGTCGAGAAAATTACACTCAATTTGTAAAAGGGCTAAAATAAGGGCAATTCAAAATGGTTGCTGGAACGGTTTGAGTTCAAGACCACAAAAATCACATTTAATCTAAAATCCATTGGGGAAGACTTATTTGAACCCCCTTTGTTGGGATTTTAACTAATAATTGGCCTAAAATGTTGAATGTTTTGTTTTTAAAATGTTGTTAAGGAGAGCGTATGGTGGATCATTCTGCGGGTTCATCTGCGTTAGGTTATTTATTTCAGTGTCGGTATGCTCTTTTAACGGCGTTGGAAAGATTGAAAGTTGATATTGGTGCTGAAATATCGATAGAAAAATTTGATGACGTAACGTTTGAACGAGATGGTACTCCGTTAGAGCTGATTCAAACAAAGCACCATGTAGGAACTGCAAAAACACTTTCAGATGCTAGTGTTGACCTTTGGAAAACTATCCGTGTTTGGTGTGATGGAATTGAAGCTGGAATCTATTCATCGGGCGTTAATTATTTCATTGTGACGACATCGTTGGCTTCAGCTAATAGTGCCGTTGGAAAACTTAAGAGAAACAACAGAGATGTTGAATTTGCTTTGGAGCAGTTAACGAATACGGCTCAGAGTTCACATAGTCAAGAAAATCAACCGGCATACCAAGCATTTTTAAAACTATCACCTGAAAAACGAAAACAACTTTTTGATAATTTTTATGTAATAGACGCATCTCCTGATGCTGAGAAGGTTCAGGAAAAAATAAGAAATGAAATCTATTTTGCGGTTCCGGCTGAACACCATCAGTATTTTTTAGAAAGGTTGGAAGGGTGGTGGATGAACAAAATCATAAAATGCCTCGTATTGACCGGTAGCGCTCTTATACAGGTTGCGGAAATAGACACTAAGATTGATGAGCTCCGGGAACAATTTAAAGTTGATAACCTACCAATTGACTTCTTAGACGAACTTCCACCTGATGCTATCGATTTAAAAGTAGATGATCGTGTTTTTATACGTCAACTCAAAATCATTTCTGCCACTAGTAAAAGAATGGAACATGCAATAAAAGATTATTATCGAGCGTTTGAACAAAGAGCCCGCTGGGTTAGAGAGAATCTTTTGGTTGGAAGTGAATTGGAAAGTTATGAAACGAGATTGATTGATGAGTGGGATAGACACTTTGAAAAGCATAAAGAGAGGCTTAGCACAAATTCTACCGATCCGGAAAAGATTGATATTGGAAGGAATATTTATAATGAAATTCAGGATTTGAGTATCAATATAAGACCCGAGTGTAATGAAAGTTATGTGGTTAGAGGTTCTTATCAAATGCTCGCTGACAAAAAGCAGGTTGGATGGCATCCGGAATTTGTAGATAGGTTACGAGTTGTTCTTTCGACAGGTGGCCAAAAGAAATGATCGAATGGGCAAAAAGACCGGTTGAAGAAGCAAATCTTATTAATCCGGCTTATTGCTCATTGCTGATCGCTACTGTTGCGCAGGGTTATGAATCTGAAGAAAAGGAATTGCCGTTTTCGGTGTCGTTTTTGATTTTGCCAATGGTACTCCATCCTTTTACAAGAAACCGACTCCCTAGAACCACCAAAACATCCATTCCGGTTTGGTTAAAAAATAATCCGGATATTCTTCTTGGATTTTCTAAAAGAGTAAAGGCGATGGTTCCGTATACAAAAGAAGCGTTATTATTTGGATTGAAACACAATTTAATAATTCATGGCCGGGGACATCAAATTTTAAGCAACGGAGAAATTTCTTTATCCTATGATTCGCCAAGAAGTGAAGATGTTAAAGAATGTTTAAAGATAGCTGGATTTATTGGCCGCTGGTTTGCAAAAGGTGGTAGCGAAAACTTACTTTATGCTTTATTTGGAATAAAACCATGAATATGCAAATACTAGAAATCGTTTTGTTCAAAGATGATGAAAATGTACGTAGTATAAAATTCAAATTAGATGCAGTAAATATTGTTACTGGGGCATCGAAGACTGGAAAAACGTCGCTTATCGACATAGTTGAATACTGTTTTGGTAGTGGAGAATCTTTGATTGCTGAAGGCGTAATTACTGATACCGTTAAGTGGTATGGGTTGTTGCTTCAACTTCCTAAGTCGCAGTTATTCATTGCTCGTGCTCAACCAAAACCTGGTAAAAGATCAAGCGCCGAAATTTACTTTGAAATTGGAAAAACTGTTGCAATACCCAAAATGAGTTCTTTGAAGGGAATTACTAATCCTGACGGCCTCACAGAATATCTGAATGGTCTAATAGGGATAAAGCCAAATTTACATGTTCCGGATGAAGGGCAAACTCGACCTCCCCTCGAAGCCAGTATTCGACACGCTTTGATTTTTAATTTTCAACGTCAAGATGAAATTGCTAACAGAAAGTTTTTGTTTCATAAACAAGGTGACCCTTTTGTTCCTCAAGCAATAAAAGATACATTTCCTTATTTTTTGGGCGCTGTTGCTGAAGATTATCTATCGAATATACAAAAATTGCGGCAAGTCAGATCGGAACTAAGACTTAAAGAGCGACAATTGCAAGAAGTTGAAGACATCCAAAAAAACGGAATGTCAAAAGCAAAAGTTCTAGAAGCGGAAGCTGAAAGCCTTGGAATGATCCCGGTTGAAGAAAAGTCAGAATCGCAAGAGATGTCAGGAATAGAAAAGCTGAAAACGGCAGTGGAGTGGTTATCAAAACCGAAAACTGAAATTCAATTTCCTGAAAGTACCTTATCTCGTCTTCAAGAAGAAAGACAAAAGTTAATTAAAAGGTATCAATTACTTCAAGATGAAATCAAAGCTACTAAGTCGTTCGATCGAGAAAAAGATGGGTTTGCTTTTGAGGTTGTTGAACAACAAGCTCGGTTGGAGTCCGTTCATATATTTCCTCCGGTCGACGATCATAGTAAATGCCCATTGTGCAATACTCCGATTACGACTCAAGTCCCACAAGTAAATGAGTTGAAGAACTCTTTAGCGACTTTAAGTAACCAACTCGATGAGGTTGTGAGATCGAGTCCCAAGTTACGAACCTATCTCGATGGTTTAGAACAAAGCTTAAGTGAGTTGAAAAGTAAGATTTCTAATAATAAAACCGTAATTAACGATTTGATCGAACAGGATAAACAATTAATTGAGCTTCGCGATTTGGATTCTCGTCGTTCGCTGGTTGCGGGGCGTATTAGTTTATATTTGGAAAGTGTCAATGAAGTCAAAAACTCTTCCGCGTTAAAAAAAGAAATCGAAGCGCTTAAAAGAGCCGAATCCTTATTAAGCGATTTAGTAGATGGACAAAGCGAAACCGAAGTTCTTAATTCAATATTAAATTTAATCGGAAAAGATATATCTGACTTTTCAAGCAAGCTAGAGTTGGAACACGCAAAATATCCACTTCGACTGGACTTAGGAAAGTTATCAGTGGTTGCAGATACCGAAAGAGGTCCGATATCGATGGAAAGAATGGGTAGTGGTGAAAACTGGGTTGGTTATCATCTCATCGTTTATTTGGCTTTGCATAGTTGGTTTAAAAAGAAAAAACGCCCAGTTCCTAGTTTTCTTTTCTTTGATCAACCAACACAAGTTTACTATCCGCCGGATCGTGATCAGAACGGCACTTTGGATAAACTTAAAGATGAAGATCGGCTTGCAGTTAACAGAATGTTTAAGTTAATTTTTGATGTTACTAAAAGCTTGTCTCCGGGGTTACAAGTGATAATTACAGATCACGCTGACATTAATGAATCGTGGTTTAAAAGTGCCGTAGTAGAAAGATGGCGGAATGGGGAAAAGCTTATCCCGACAATTTGGTATGAATAGTTAGATATATTGATTTAAAAATTAAAATCAGCTGTGAAAGGAAATGGAAACATTTTTGGGGACATTGAAAAGTGAAGTTTAGGTGTCCACGACTGGGACCTGTTGTAGACAAAGACATGGCTTGAAAGACGTTAATTATCGGGAGATGTAAATGTATGAAAAAGAGATAAATAAGCGGGCGATCAAGAAATGGATCGGGGAAGCGGTTGAAAGCAAGTCTTACAAACAGTACGACCATCTCCATTTGGATTCTGTCAGCAAGATTTTTTCCAAGAAAACCTTTGCCTGGATCAAGGGGGCCTTTGAATTCTTTGAGATCTCCGAAAAGATAATGGAACAGTTCAAGGCGCCCTGTTACTTGGCGTTGTGTTTTTCCCTCAAGGATAAAAAAGAAAAAAGAGGATTTAATGTTGATTCTAATAAAAGTCTGTATAAGGAATTGGATTCGACCCCGCCGTTAATATACATTTTTGAAAAAGGTCAAATTCGATGGGGCAAAAAACCTTATAAGATGACCAACTGGATACCTGCGGAAATGGGTCTGGGAAAAATGAAGGCGTATTACTCCGAATGGAAAAACGAAGGCGATCACGAATTTAACAGAAGTTATCTTTTGGTAAAGATCTGTTAGCTTTACCGTTGGCTCCATAGGGGATATCCACGACGGGGACCCGGAGTGGACAGGGAATAATACGTTTGAATCGAAATAAAAGTTTAAATGAAATTGTCCGGTTTTCGGTCCGGGTCTTGGTCCGGGGGCATTGGCATTTGGGCCTCATCTTTACCCTCGACCAAGGCGACTTTCCGGCGCTTTGATTTTTTGCCCGTCAGTTTTTCCTTCAATGAATCCACGAATACTTGCAATCGGGGGTTATCCCCATGAAGTTTCAGGCTCTTTTTACATTCCTTCAGAGCGTTCGGTTTTTGGTCAACCATGTAATCGCAATAACCAAGCAATTGATGGGCTTTCCAACTGGTGTCATTTGTTTTGACAATCGTATTAAGGTAGTTGATCGCGGCATAATAATGATTGTCCAAATATAAAGCCAAAGCGGATTTGAAAAGATTTTCAGTCACGGCCCCGAATAGATTGGCGGCCCCCAGGTAAAAAAGAAACACGAATACGAACTTTCGCATCACCGCACATCCTTTTTTTATGGACTGGTTTATTTTCCAGCAGGTTTGACCCCTCGGATATAGTACGCCTGTCGCACGGCAGAACACACCTGATCAATTGCCAAATCATCCTATTGTGAAAGAGGCCAAAGAGCCGATTGGGGGGCTATTTGTATCTTTTGCCATTGCGTAGACCCATAATGCTTGAACTAAAACCTTTGTAATGATTAGATCCTAAAAATTGAATAAAAGGCAAATAATGAAACCCATAGTGATTAAAAATACTGCCGTTTCTTCGCGTGGATTTTTCATCAATCCGATTTATGGCCTGTCTCTTTTTCTGCTCCTCCTGGCCCCTCATTTTCTTCATGCGGAGCCGCGAAAAATGACTCCGATGGAGTTGAGTTATTTTGAGTCGACCCGTAAAAATATTGACGACGCCAGTGATTTCGCGGTCACTCACGGGGAGAAAGCCAATTGGCTCAAGGTTGTTCAAATCTGTAATTCAGCCGCAAAAAAACTCCCGAAGGAACCTTTGGTCGAAGTGGGATTGGTATCGGATCTTTTTTCAAAACGGGCTTTAGCGGAAAAGAATCTGGGTCAATTCCATGAGGCCATAGCGGATTATGACAAGGCGATTCAAATAAGGTCCCATGGTTGGCCCCGCGAATTCTTAGAACGTGGTGAGTGCCGTTGTCCTCAAGGCTATCTTCATTGCACCCAGGAAGACCTAAAGGCTTGTGTCAAAGACCTTCGACAGGGCATCCAAACGGCGCGGGAAATGGTGGATTGGGATTCGACTTCTTATCTTTTCGAGGCCCGTTTGGAACTGGGCAAGGCTCTATTGCCGTTGGGTGAAAAAGATGAGGCGAGAAGGTTATTTCAGGATATTTGTAAGGATGGAAACCAGATTCTTGCCGTCAAGAATCCCATGCGTTTTAACGGGACGGATAGGCAAAATCCGGAACCGGGGGAATCCGAAGCACTTCATGCCGAAGCGCGGCATTATGTTGATGAAGCAACCAAGGAACTAAAGAACATTCATTAAACTTTCCAATGTTTTGGGTTTATGGCTTCCTCAAAAGCAAATAAAAAGCCTTCTTTGCGGGTTCTAATTTAGTTATCAAAACCTGTCAAAAGACCCATACTGCTCGAACTAAAACCTTTCGCCAAACCCATTGTTTGGCCGAACATTTTAAAGCGCGATGGAGACCCAATCATGAGTCCTTTTTCTCTTCGAATTTGTCACACCAAACCATTCCTGTTTTGCGGTGTTTTTTTAACGCTGTTCTTTGGCTGCGGCTCCCTTCATGCCGGTTTGGGATCCGATGATAGCTGGTACCAGGGGTCGCTTCCGGCCGCGCCATCCTCTCCGCCCAGTGCGGCTGTTGGTTCAGGTCCTGCCCAAACGTACCGCCCCTACGCCCCCGACCCCAGTATTGTCGCTGGTAATCAAATGATCGACGCGGCAGAGGAGGCTTACGATAATAAAAATTGGGAATTGGCCATTTCGGATTACCAACAGGCTTTATCTTACGAACCTGGCAATTCCAGTTTATACAGCAGTATCGCCTACGCGTTAGCCGGTGAAGCGGGGGATTTTTATGACAAAGGCGACTATGTCACCGCGGAAAATTATTACAGACAATCTTTGAAAACGGACCCAAACAATTCGCGCGGTCTTTGGGGTCTGGCGAGGTTACAAACGCAATACGGTATTCTGGCTAAAAATAATAGGGATTTTGTAACCGCCGAAGCGGATTTTAAACTCGCGTTAAATACTAAATCGGATTTTAATTATGCCCGAATCAATCTGGCGAATCTTTACAACGACGAAGGCATCGCCGCTTATAACAAGGGTGATCTCCAATCCGCGCTTAAATATTATCGACAGGCCGTTGATATGGACCCTTCTAATGACGCCGCGAATCATAAAATATTTCAAAGTAATTTCAGCGGGGTCCAGGAAAAAGTTAAAGACGCTCAACAAGATAATTCAACCGTGGCCGAAACAAAAAAATCCATCGATCATTTAGCCGATTCCATATCGCCTTCCAAAAGTAACAACGACTTGTCTTTTGATGATCCGATGGTCGTGGACGGGCGTCAACCACCGCCGGACAGCGGCTTAAAGGACGCCGTGGCTTCTCCTCCTTCCGATTACAAAACGACAAAGGGGAGTATGGGTACCACGATTTCTGATCCAACCCTTGAAAAAGCGGATGCGTCCGCGCAGTCAGGCACGGATACCCTAGCGGGTGACCAGGCGCTTAGCGCGGGCTATCACGGTAAAAACGGTTCCGATGCCGCGCCAGCGGACCCCGAAAAAGCCCATCAACAGGCATCCGATGTTTTTGACACGGCGGGCCAAAAGAAGGGTTCACTTCCCGTAGTCACGGCCGCCAACGTGAATGATGGTTACACCGTTCCCCCGCAATACCTCAAGGATGAAAAAATCATGACTATCCAAAAGGCTGAAAACAAAGCCGCCGCGAAACAGGTGGCTCTTGAACAAAAGTTAAAAGAAATCCAGGGAAACAAAAATAATCCAGACGTGGATCAGGGCGCGTTGGCGGTACAGGAAGTGAAAATTAAAGACGAACTCACTCACAATAAATCGGTGATCTATGACGAAAGAAGAAAGAAAGAGGAACGGGTGGGTGAATTAAAGCGGTACGACCTGAATCTGCTCAACGGGGATGCTACGAAGTCTAAACCCGCAGATTCGGGAAACTAAGGGTATGAAAAATCGAACCGTGTTCGTTCTGGTGATAGTCCTTTTCACCATTTGGGGTAAAGCCGGTTATGGACAGGATTGCGCTATCAAACCCGTTCCGGACGACCTGCCCCGTGCCCAGACCGTGAAACTTAAAACCTGGGCCGACCGCCTGCAAGCCCAGTGCGAGGCTCTGAACACCCAAATTCTCCAATTCAAATCCAAATGCGCGAATGTGGTAGCGGGTTCGGTGCTGGATGGGGAATGCCAGACGGAACAAACCAATCTCCAAACCGCCAGCGGCGATTATCAGAAAGATTTGGCCGCTTATGACCAAAGCCTGGCTTTGGCGGTGGGGGGCGCCCATACGGATGATCTGAACCGGGAATCCTTTCCTGCGGCGAGGGTCGCGGCCTTACGAGGCGAGGTTTATTTCATCACTCCTTCGGGCCGCAAAATAAAGGCGACGCCAATGGGAGCCTTTCCGCTCGACGGCGGAACTAAAATCGTGTCAGGTGATAATTCGCGTATCCAATTGCTGCTTCCGGATGAGACGATTTTTACCCTCGGACCCAACAGCAACATGGTCATCGATGACTATGTTTACGATCCTAAAACGAGTGCCGGCAAATTTACCGCGACCATCGCCAAGGGCGCGTTCCGTTTTGTTTCGGGCCACGTGGGTAAAACCCATGGTTTTGAGAAGAAAATCCTGACGGCGGTTATAGCTATCGGAATCCGCGGGACGGATTTTAAGCTCTTCGTTCAACCGGATGGCTCGGGTTACATCCAGCTTCGTTCGGGCTTGTTGGAAATAACCGAGAACAAAACGGGGTCGATGTTTCCGCTCAAGGGCGGCCAAAGCGTGAAGTTTGAGGCGGATGGCACTTTGGGAAGTCCCCAGGCCTTGAAGTGATCAATATTTTCGGAAGAGGATTTTTCATGAAATCTTGTCATAAGCTTTTAAAACAATTCCCCGCGTTCTTTTTGGCGATGATTTTTATTTTGGTGGCGGGAAATTTAAGGGCGGAAGAATTGTCCCAATATGAAATTACTCCGGGGGAGCAGGCGGCGATTGATAAGGGGAAAGCCGCGGCCCAACAGAAGGATTATCTGGGGGCCATCAGTGATTTTATGGAAGCGCTCAGGCACGCGCCGGGTGATCCTAAAGTGGATTACTTTCTGGGTTTGGCCGAATCAAACATACCAGGCCGAGAATTGAGAGCGATTTGTTGGTTTAAGCTTTATTTGGCGGAGAATTCGAAAGCGGCGAACGCCGCCGCGGTGGAAAATAAGATAACGGCATTGAACAGCCAAAGCCGTGAAAATGCCGCCAACATGATCAAAACCTTGCAGGGGTTTTTAGCTAACTTATCAAATGATTCTGAAAATTATGTTAATTTCCGGTGGGGAGAAATAGCCAGTTATTGGTTAAATATAGGCGACGTCAAGGATGCCTTAAAGACCTGTGATTTTTCTAATAACACCAATCCCGTCTTTTCCTTACAAGAGGTTGTGATATACCAATCCGCGCAGGGGGATGTGGAGGGGGCTGAAAAAACATACCAATTGTTTGATCATTACAAAAGTTCAAAAGCCGCCGAGGGTTATTTTAGGACGACTTCGCTCGAGGCTATCGCCGACGCCTTAGCCAAGGCCGGAAAAGTGAAGGAGGCCAAAGACACCCTGATGAAGGCTCAATCCATGTCTGAATCTATTGTGAGTACGAATCTAAATGAAAAGATTGAAGAACAATCGACCATTCGAAAGGCCCTGGATAACCTGAACTCGCTGCTCACGCCAACCGTCACACCCGCAACGCCGGAAACCCTAGTGACGTCCGTCGAGTGGATTGACACACTGTACGAACAAACCAATGGCTACAATAACTATTGCGGTGGATTGAGTTGTGGCCTTTTCCTGGATTTTGCGAGCACCCTGAAGTCCTTACCAGCTAATGACGGAACCAGTCATTATTACGAAGCTTTCCGCCTCTTGATCCTTTCCTATACCACTGAACAAACAAAGATCGAAGCGATGTTGAAAAGAAAGACAGACATCATCCGTTAAAATTTAGGGTGAACACGGTCCATCCGGGGAAGCCTGGAGAAAAGGAATTTGAAACACGATGTTCTCAGACCGTTCAGAAAATTTAGAAGCTTCCCGGCGGATGGTTCAAAGCCCGCCCCCGCGGATGGTCCGTCTCAAAGGTTGGGGGGATGACAAGAACGCCTGGGGCGGTATTTTTTTTATCCTGAGTGTGTTTCTCTTTTTTTTCATTCTGATGCTCTACAATTTTCTGCCTTTAGCCGCCGCCCGCTGGGGCGTGAGCGCCCCGGCCCGGCTGGTGGATAAGCAAAAGGGCGAAACCCATTTCATCAAATATCCCCGCGTTTGGGTCGAGTTTCCGGTGGGGAACCAGATGGAAACATCGGAAATCGACACCATTTCCTGGGCCTTTTATGACCAGGCCCACATCGGGGACCGGGTGGATGTGCGCTACCTGCCGGCCTTTACCAGCAAGCCTTCGCTGGACCAAGATCCGCCCTCGCTTCTTCTCTTGTTGGAGATTTTGATGACCTTTTATTTTCCGTGGCTTTTGTACCGGTGGTTTACACAAGACAAACGGCTTTTGATGAACGGTTTTCTGGTGGAAGGGGTGGTGAGTGAAGTGAGTAAATGGAGGGATGAAGCCGCCTGGGTCGTTTTTGAATGGAAGGGAAAAACTTACCGGCGCGCGTCCATCCTTAAAAGCTACGGCACGAAAAACCGTCCGGGAGACCGCATGCTGATCCTCGTCAACCCGCTCAAACCCCTGGATAACATGATCTTCGATGACGCCGAATGCACTTGGCGTGTCTTAACGAGCCAGGAAGATTTTCGTTCTTGAGGTTAGCTCGCGACCAGAAACAGCATGTCCACAATGATCAACCCGATGATCGCGGGGCCAGCCAGGCCGTTTAATAGTCCTGAAACCCAACCGAGCGATTGCAAATAAAGGCCGCCGAAGATCCCAACAAAATATCCCACTAAAAGCCCCAGCACGCCGACGCTAAGGACGATTAAATGAGAGTAGTGATTGACCGAAGTGAAAAATAAACCCACCGTCAGGCCGAGAAATGCCAAAAAGAAAAATATCCAGATGAGAAAGTTGTCATAGGTAGGTTTGGTGCCGCGCTGTGCGGCCCAACTGGAAAATAAAATATAAGCGGTTCCGGCCAAACCTAAAATCGCCAAAGGGCTTCCCAATAGAAAGTTTTTCCCCAAGACCATCGCGGTTCCCGTGACTAAAAACAAGAGGGAGACGAAGAAGACAACCATCAATTCCAGATTACTGTTAAACGAAGTGCGTGGTTTCTCCTCCGGTTTGGGGCTGAGTTTGAACCAAAGCAAACGAGGGAAGAAAGAGGTGTGGAATTTTAGACTGAGTAAGCTGGGTATGATTACTTGATTATCGCTAGTCATTTAAATCTCCTCTTCCAATCCTATGTCTTTTCAAGGGGATTGCAAGCTTGAGTTTATTAAGAACAGAAAGGTCGGGCTGACCCTTTATTCTCTTTTGTTATTCGCTGAAAGTAATTCCCGAAAGCTTTTGGCATTGGCTCAATAGCTGATCTTGTTTTTGTATGTCGTAAGCCGCAAGATTCGGTGCGCACAGTTGTTTATGATAAAAATATTTACCGGATACCCGTGCTTTCTGATCATTGCTGACGGCGAGCCACGCCTGAGTTCTGTGCCCTTGATTCAAATCATCGGGTGCGCAAGGTAAACTTGATCTCATCATCGATATGCTTTGGGGACCCTCGGCTAGCGCGGCGCTGATGGTTGCTTCTCCTGGGGCTCGTTTGGTTTCACTGGGGATATCTGCGGCAATGGAAACGCCTTTTAGCACGGTCATCATGATGATGAACCAATCGGCTATTCTTGGTTTTTCGATAGCGACAGTGCCGTTTGACGTTCGCAAAAAGACCTATGCGTTGTTAGCTGATTATGTTCGACAAGGTCATTTAAAGTTAAAAACGGAAGTTTACCCGCTTTCCCAATTCCAAACGGCCTGGGATAGACAACAGCACTCACCTAACGGAAAGATAATTATCGATCTTAAAAAGTGAGTGGTGGCAATAAGGGCAGGTGAGGTTTGAATTTTTGAATCTCACTGCTCCGATTGTCCACGGCGGGGACCCGGAGTGGAAAACACAAGAAATCCGACGAACGCAAACCTATCAAATCGAGAATCCTCCAAAAAAATATATCTTTGCTTCCTGTCTTCCTGCCATTGATTTTGCTACCGATAACCTTTGCAATGTTCGGAAAGGTTATTCAGTCGAATGGAAGGATAAAAAAATGAACCAAGCGAATGAAGTTTATGTTTGTCCTATGCATGCCGATGTTAAGTCTGACAAGCCTGGGAAATGTCCGAAATGCGGGATGTATCTCGAGTTGAAAAAATAGTTTGATGCCGAATCAACCCGTTGTCGATATTTACACTTGCCCCATGCACCCCGAAGTGCGGCAGGATCATCCGGGAGACTGTCCTAAATGCGGTATGCATTTGGAGCCGGTTAAAGCGACCGCTGCCCCGGAAGAAAAAGATGAATTAAAAAACATGACTCGGCGTTTTTGGGTGAGCGCCGCTTTAACGGTTCCGTTTCTCGCCTGGATGATCAACGAAATAATACCAAGCCATCCCTTTCAAAGCTTTTTGCCCATGAAGAGTATGGGGATGATTCAAGCCAGTTTGGCGACCCCCGTGATTCTTTGGGCTGGCTGGCCCCTTTTGGTCAAAGGCTGGCAATCCCTTGTTCACCGCTCTCTCAATATGTTTACTTTGATTGGGCTGGGCGTGTCCGTTTCCTATCTTTACAGTTTATTAGCGGTCTTCGCGCCGGATTTATTTCCACCCTCCTTCCACGATAGCGACGGAAACGTTCCGGTTTATTTTGAGGCGGCGGCCTTCATTACGACATTGGTATTACTGGGGCAAGTGATGGAACTCAAGGCCCGCAGTCAAACCGGTTCGGCCATCAGGGCTCTTTTAGATCTGGCTCCGAAAAAGGCGCGTCGTATCGGCACTGATGGTGGGGAAGTAGATGTTCCTCTCGATTCACTGCAAGTGGGAGACCAACTTCGTGTCCGTCCCGGAGAAAAGATACCGGTGGATGGAGTCATTCTCGAAGGCTCGAGTTCGGTGGACGAGTCGATGGTCACGGGCGAATCGATTCCGGTAGAAAAGCAAAAAGGCGATAAGGTGGTTGGCGCAACGGTTAACGGAACAGGGTCCATTCTGATGAGCGCGGAGAAAGTGGGAACAGGAACTTTGCTTTCCCGAATTGTTCAAATGGTTTCCGAGGCCCAACGAAGCCGCGCCCCTATTCAAAAACTAGCTGATCAAGTTTCAGGCTATTTTGTGCCTGTCGTGATGGGCATCGCATTCATTACTTTTGTGGTTTGGGCGTTGGCGGGACCATCGCCTCGAATGGCTTTCGCCCTGGTGAACGCGGTGGCGGTTCTGATTGTGGCTTGTCCCTGCGCGCTGGGGCTGGCCACCCCCATGTCCATTATGGTGGCAACCGGCAAAGGCGCTACGGTCGGTGTGCTTTTCAAAAACGCCGAAACCATTGAGACTTTAAGAAAAGTAAATACTTTACTGGTCGATAAAACAGGCACTCTGACCGAGGGCAAACCCCAACTTCAAACGGTCTCGGCGGGTGACGGCTGGAAAGAAAATGATTTATTGCGATTGGCCGCGAGTCTTGAAAAGGGAAGCGAACATCCTCTGGCGGCAGCTATTTTGAACGGCGCCAAAGAAAAGGGAATGACCCCAGCGGACGTCCAAGATTTTCTTTCGATCACTGGTAAGGGTGTCCAGGGCAAGGTGGATGGCCGTTCCATCGCTTTGGGAAACGCCAAGTTGCTGGAAGATTTAAAAATAGAAGTGGGCCCTTTTCAAGATAAAGCTGAGTCTCTGCGCATCGAGGGTCAAACGGTTATGTTTGTGGTCGTGGAGGGAAAAATCGCGGGGCTAATCGGCGTGGCCGATCCGGTGAAGGCCACCACGCCGGATGCGGTGGCCTCTCTTCAAAAAATGGGCTTGCGGGTAGTCATGGTCACGGGCGACAGCCAAACCACTGCTCAGGCTGTGGCGAAGAAGCTCAACCTGGATGGCGTCATCGCGGAGGTTCTTCCCGAAGGCAAAGTCGATGTGGTTAAAAAGCTACAGGCGGAAGGCCGCGTTGTGGCGATGGCGGGGGATGGCGTGAACGACGCGCCCGCCCTGGGCCAAGCCCAGGTGGGTATCGCCATGGGAACGGGGACCGACGTGGCCATGCAAAGCGCCGGTGTTACTTTAGTCAAAGGGGATCTGACTGGAATTGTTCGGGCCGTCAACTTAAGCCGTCACGCGATGGCGAACATTCGGCAGAATCTTTTCTTCGCGCTTATTTACAACGCCTTAGGTGTGCCGATAGCGGCGGGGGTTTTATATCCATTTTTTGGAATATTACTAAGCCCTATTTTGGCGGGGGCGGCCATGAGTTTTAGTTCGGTGTCAGTTATTTTAAATTCGCTTCGGATAAAGAACGTTCGGCTTTAGCAAAGTGTATTGGGCAATGAAATGGATAATTTTTAGGAGGTTACCGAATGAATCCATTCGTCAGTTGGGCGATCGCGGTGGCCATCGTGATGGTTATCGTTCTCGGCCTTTTTTGGTTTAAGGGCGGTAAAGAACAAGCCAAGCCCGTCGCTATCTTTTTCACGGGCTGGATTGTCGGCGCCATCACCATGTACATCAAAGCGATGCTTGTTTATAAACCGTAGGCTCTTAGCTGTTCATTGACGGGGACTCGTCGTGGACAAATAAAAAATTCCTTTCAAACCTAATCCTCTTGTGACACTCCGGCCCTATCCAATAAATCGCTCGATTAATATCCGTGAACGATCCCGCAGGGTTTCCCCATCCGGTAAATCGTTTTGTAATCCTTCCGAAGCCAAAGCGAATACCTCGGCTAGTTTCCTGTCTTCCAGTACAGCGGTCGTGTATTTCATCATTAGCTTCTTGTGGTTTTCACTGATCTCAGGAAAAAGATAAGTGCAAGTATCGTAAAATTCCTTTGACATGGGTTGGCCCATTACCTTTTCCCACGGGTTTAACAATAGCGCCTCATAAACCGCCGACAGTGTTTTCTTTTTATCCCCGCGGTTGGCCATGGCTTTTTTGGCCGTTTCATACCCGTCCCCAATCACAAACTCAAACACGCCTTTAAAGATTTCTTCCTTGTTTTTGTATTTTAAATAAAGCAGGGGGCGTGAAAGTTTGGCTTGTTTGGCGATGTCATCCAGGGAAGTTTTGGCATAACCGAATTTCAGGAAACAATCCAGCGCCGCGCCCAGAATGGCGGTTCGGCGGGCCTGATCGGGGGAGGGATTTGATTTTTTGGCGCTGTCCATGGCTTCAAGCTCCTTGGGTTCAATAGGATCATTCGGTTAATTACATATTGACATTATATTAATAAAGTGTCAATGTGTAATTACCAATCAAGGCCCCGGCCCACCCGGAGCTTAAAACGGATTCAAGGGAGGATAAGATGAAAAAGAGATGGTCACAAGATCAAATGCCGGATCAAACCGGGAAATTAGCGGTTATCACCGGGGGCACCGGGATCGCTTATGAAACGGCGAAAGCGCTGACCGCCAAAGGCGCCGAGGTGATTTTGGGTGTCCGCGACGACTTAAAAGGAAAACAGGCGGTGGCCAGGATACTGGCACTAACGCCCCAAGCTAAAGTGAGCTACGGGATATTAAACCTGGCCAGCCTTGGTTCGATTCAGGCTTTTTCCGAAAAAATATTGGAACTGAACAGGCCCCTGGATATTTTGGTCAATTGCGCCGGGGTGATGGCCTTGCCCCAGCGGGAAGTGACTGAAAACGGGTTTGAAATGCACATGGGCACCAACCACCTTGGCCATTTCGCGCTGACGGGCCGTCTGATGCCCGCGCTCAAGAAAAGCCGCCAAGCCCGCGTGATCACGGTCAGTTCGCAAGCCGGTCGGTGGGCCACTTTGGATCTTTCCGATCTTCAAAGGGAACATTCTTATTCACCCATGGATGCCTACGGCAAATCGAAATTGGCCAATGTTCTCTTCGGATTGGAGTTGAATGAAAAGGCTTCGGGTTCGAATCTTTTAAGCATTCCGGTGCATCCGGGAACCGCGAGCACAGGTATTAATCGAAACCTCGGCGGTCCGATCAAGCGGCTCGGTGACTTGATTCAAAACACGATCGGACAACCGATCGACCGGGTAGCTGAACCCATCCTTCTAGCCCTCACGACAGAGCAAGCCACGAAGGAATCCTACATCGGCCCCACTTGTTTTATGGAAATGAGCGGACCGTCTGATTTCGTGAAATTGCCTAAAGAGGCGACTAATCGGAAACTTCGCCAGAAGCTTTGGGAAGCATCGGAGCGTTTAACGGGAGTACGGTTTTAATCCGGCTCAATTGGGACCGCCCATTAAACTTCGAACGAAGTTTAACAGGTTGTCCACGATGGGGACCCTTCGTGGACAACTAGGATGGAAAAATTATTTTCTTTTTAGACAAAAGGTATATACTATTCGTATATACCTCAAAAGGAGTTCGAAATGACTAAAGTTCTATCCCTTAAAATCAAAGGTGAAATTTTCGAGGATGTGGAAGCCCAGACCAAGCGGCTTCATATGCCCCGAAATACCTACATCAATGAGGCGTTGGATTTTTATAACGCTTTCAACCGGCGCAAAGGGCTTCGTCAAAAACTGAAAAAAGAATCGCTGCTAACGCGAAAGAATTCCATGGATATCCTGAGTGAGATGGAAAAACTCGAAGAAGCAACCATTGAATGAAAATCAGGAAATTTAATCTATACCTGGCCGATCTGAGCCCCCGCTTTGGCACCGAACCCGGAAAAACGAGGCCCGTCGTCGTCCTTCAAACCAACCTTTTAAACGATGGCTTGCATCCTAGTACCATCGTCTGTCCCATTACCACCAACGTTATTCATGGAGCGGAGATACTCCGGGTTCACCTTCCCAAGAAGGGAACCAGCCTAAAGAAAGACTCCGATATCTTGGTTGACCAGATCAGGGCCATTGATAACCGTCGGTTCGTCAAGCACTTGGGGGAGTTAAACCCGACTGATAAGGTGAAGTTGATCGAAAACCTTAAAATTCTCTTATTCGAATAAAACAATGAGTTAGTTCTTGTCCACGACGGGGACCCGCATTGGAAAGGGAAGTGTTTTTTACTTGTCTTTCTTTTCTTCAGGCCCCCAAGTCCAATAAAGCCCCAAATAGCCGACGGTTTGGTCGTCGCCGACGATGGAATGACCGCCTGAAAAGAGCAGGCTGAAATCTTTCGAGAAGTTGAATTGACCGCCAATGTTCACCAATAGAAAGCCCTGATCAGCAGTCGTGTCAGACCCCTGAGCGAAAAGCTCCCAGCCTAACGTCAACTGATCGCTCAAATCTCTTTGTAACAACCAGCCGCCAAAGGGGTAGTTGCGCATACCAGCCGCCGCGTTTAAGGCGTAACCGCCGCCGCCATAGGTGGTCCAGGGCCCCCAATTTTTTTGAATCCAGAGGGGCAGCTTATACCAGGTCAGTCCATTGCCAAGCCCTTGGGCCGCGTTGCCGGTTGAAACTTCCGCCAGGGGAAAGATTCCCATTTGAAAATCGTTATCGCCTTCCTTCACAAACCGAAATTTGACGCCCAACTCAGTGTCGCCCAGTCCGTAGGCGGAAGGCCCGCTGATAGGGGAAAAATAATTCAGAGAAGCGATGACGTGAAGTTGCACGTCCGGTAGGGCACCCCAGTTGAACTCAACGGCGGGGGCTTGAACCATAACGTTTCCGCTAAAACGGTCCAGGGTTTGAAACTCGTAAAATTCAAAATGGTTGAGATCGACCGGTTCCGGATCATCCGTTAAAAAGGGAGGTCCTGCCCAGGCGGGAAGCGTCGTCAACATTAGTAGAGCGGCTAAAAGCACAGGCCATTTTTTCATTCGTTGCCCCCCTTTAAACTATTCCCAGGCCTGTCAAAACTCCCGCCAGAATAACAACCAGCCAGGGCGGCACCCGCCAAAAGACCAATGAAATAAAAGCCACAGCCGCCAGACAAAAGTCGACGGCGTTCAGAATAGCACTGGTCCAAACCGGATTATAGAAGGCGGCCAGTAAAAGGCCGACGACCGCCGAGTTAATCCCCATCATGGCTTTTTGCATTCCGTTGTAATGTCTGAGACGTTCCCAAAAGGGCATGATTCCAATGACGAGAAAGAAGGACGGCAAAGATATAGCGACCAGCGCGATGACGCCGCCTACCCAGCCGGTAGGAACTTGATTAGAAACCGCGCCCAGGTAGGCGGCGAAAGTAAATAATGGGCCGGGCAGGGCTTGGGCCGCGCCATAACCTGCCAGAAAAGTATCGTTGGAAACCCAACCCCTCGGCACAACCTGGGATTGAAGTAAGGGCAGTACCACGTGCCCGCCACCAAATACTAAAGAACCTGTCCGGTAAAAACTATCAAACAGTTGAACTGCGTAATTGCCCGAATCCAACGCGAAAACAGGAAGAAAGAAAAGCAGAATAAAGAAAAGGGAAAGCAAAATGAAGCCGGTTATCCGGTTAGTTTGGGTGGGAATGAAACCTTTGGTTGTGATAGGGGGCGCGGGAAGGCAGGCCCAGCCAAAACAACCGCCCGCCACAATGACGCCGATGGGAGCGAGAGGATTGGGAATAAAAGCCACTAACGCGGCGGCGCAAACCGTTAAAGTCGCGCGAAGTTTATCAGGGCTCAAATTTTTACCCATGGCCCAAAGGGCCTGGGCCACCACCGCCACGGCGACTAATTTAAGGCCGTGCAACCAGTGGTTTCCCAGTTGAGAGCCGAAGAGTGGCAGGCTATAAGCGAAGAGAATCATCGCCATGGCCGAGGGTAAGGTGAAACCCAGCCAGGCTAAAAAGGCTCCGAAAACGCCGCCCCGCGATAGCCCGATGGCGATGCCCACTTGACTGCTGGCGGGGCCTGGGAGAAATTGGCAAAGCGCCACGATATCCACATAGGCGTGTTCGCTTAACCATTTTTTGCGCGCGACAAATTCTTGGCGAAAATATCCCAAATGTGCGATGGGACCGCCGAAAGAAGTTAATCCCAGCCGTAAGAAGGTCAGGAAGATTTCAAATACATGGGAATGTTTTTCATCCCTCGGCGCTATCATTTTGATTTTCGTTTGGCTCATCGCACCTATGCCCTATCTTTTAATTCAAAACCCGTCCTAAAGTATAAGGGATTTAAGATGACCGCAACGGCAAAGGAGCGTTTATGAAAATGGATAAAGCGTTGATTTTAATCCGTCTGGCTGTCGGAGCCGTTTTTCTTTCAGAGGGCATTCAAAAATTTCTGTTCTCGGAAACTTGCGGAGCGGGAAGGTTCGCCCAGATCGGCATCCCCGACCCCAATGTGATGGCGCCTTTTGTGGGTGTGGTGGAAATTGTCTTTGGAGCTTTTATTATTATCGGTTTCCTGACCCGCTTATCTGCTATACCGCTTCTCATCGACATTAGCGTGGCCATCGCGACTACCAAAATTCCTATCCTGATGGACAAGGGGTTTTGGGCCATGGCCCATGAAGCCCGGACGGATTACGCCATGTTCATGGGGCTTTTGTTTTTGTTGATAGCGGGCGGCGGTGACTTTTCGGTTGGTTCTGTTTTGAAGTCAGGGAAAAAGAAGCGGTAAAGCTGAAGGGTTTAATCGTTAACTATCCATCAGGGAGAGCGTATGTCAACTTTTGAGAATATCGACGTTTCTATTTTTCGATGGATCAATTCAGATTGGTCAAATCCTGTTTTTGATAAAGTTTTCAGCTTATTTAGCGATCTTCCGGTTCTCCTGGTTCCCGTTGTCATTTTAATCCTGTGGCTTTTAGTGAAAGGGGGAAAAGCAGGCTGGCTTTTTGTGTTGAAACTGATATTGGCAGTGGCAGCTGCCAACGAAATCACGGAGCTTATTTTCAGACCCTGGATCGCCAGGGTGAGGCCCTGCGTCGCTTTGCAGGGGGTGAACACCCCCGATGGGATATTGACGTCCTATTCTTTTCCCGCCGGTGCGGCGGCGCTAGTGGCGGCGGGCATGTTGGTTTTGACTTTTCGCTATCCCAAGTACAAATGGCTTTTTCTTTTTCTGGCGATAATGGTAGGCCTTTCTCGAATTTATTTGGGTGTTCATTATCCAACGGATGTTTTAGGCGGGTTTGCGGTGGGGATTCTGGCAGGGGGGATGGTAGAGTGGGTTTTTAAGATTGTGAAAAAGTTAATCAAGCGCGCATAGTTCAGGTTTTACCGGTCGTTCGCGAAAACGAATCCTTGAAAGGAAAATAAAATGCAAGATTTGCTTTTGTACCTCGGGGCTTATCTGATCGGTTCTATCCCAGTGGGTTTTTTGATATTAAAAACGTTTAGGAATATCGACATGAGAAAAGTGTTCGATCGTCCTCTGACCCTATCGCAGAAACTGAAAATAACAGGCATTCCCCTGGGTCTGTTGGTCTTAGCGCTTAATGTGTTGAAGGGCGTCGCGGCCATTCTTTTAGCCCGCACTCTTTCCCCGACCGATCAACCGGATTGGATATTGGCGGGATTTCTTACCCTCTTAGGCGATGAGTTTCCGGTATTTCTAAAATTCAAAGGCTATCGGGATATCGGCGTCAGTGTGGGGGTTTTCGCTTCGCTTTTGTTTTGGATGATGACAAAATAAACGGGCGAGGATACATGAATAAAATTTTTTTGAACTACGCTGCCGGGATGGTCTTGGCCCTGTCTTCCATACCCGCTTTCGCGGATATGCCGACAATCTCCCCGACTCCGACCAACACACAACCGACATTTGCATTTGGCGGCATGGTGGACGCTTACTATTCCTATAACTTCCCTAACGCTTCGGATAACACGGTGGGTCAAGGCAACAACTCCAGCGTTTATTTTTATAACGGTAAAGACGACAGCCTGGCTTTGGGGCTGGCAGAATTAACCGCCAACGCGACCCAAGGTCAAGGAAGTATTCATTTAGTCTTGGCGGACGGTATCAGTGCCTCCCCCAGTGAGTAACAAAGGGGTCAGGCCATCATTCAACACTTTGGCTGCCCCTTTGTCTCTTGTTTTAAGCTTGAGAAACTTTCAGTTCCGCCTCATGCGCCTTTTGGATTTTGGCCAATAGCTTAGAATTCTTTTCTCCCCACTTCTTCATCTCAATATAGACGGCCTTTAATTCACTGCCGACATCGCTGAGGGAATATTCCACCTTGGGCGGCACTTCTGGATAGACCTTGCGGTTGATCAAACCATCGGTTTCCATTTCGCGTAGTTGGTTGGTCAGTATCCTTTGGGTAACGCCCGGAATTTTCCGCTTTAACTCCCCGAAACGCACCACGTCGCTTTGGCTCAAGTGAAAAACAATCAGCCCTTTCCACTTGCCACCGATCATTTTCAAAACGTTCTCAATAATCACCGCGTGTTCTAGCTTTCCATTTTTCGCGCATTCGCCCGAAAGAAAACCCGTGGGGGGTTTGGCTTTTTTCAACTGGACGAACTTGCCTGAGGGTTGTGGTGTCATTTTTGTAGCTACCTATCATTTTTGTATCTACTTGTGAAATTAGTACCTACTGCATAAGGTGATCATACGACGGTGAAGATAGTTAAGTCAATGAGGGGTGAAATCGCCCCAACTCTAATGGGAACGGAGCGCGAATGGGAAAGGCGGGCAGGCAGACAGAACGTGGCAAACGCGGCGGAAAAGATAATCTAAATTTACTGCGGGGGATCACACGGGATGTTCGCGACGAGGACAACCTGGTGGCGCGGGTATTGAAAGTTAGGTTGGAAAAAGAAGCGGGCGGCGACCAGTTTGGTTCGCTCAAAGTGTTTCCGCCGAAGTGGTGGAACTGAATTCGATGTTTTCCCGAAAGCTCAAAGCTTTCGGGGCCCGGTGAAACGGGAAAAAATAATTTAAAGGAGCAGAACAATGAGAAATTTCAAAGCAGTCGCTTTGGCCTCGGCTTTGTTGGTGACTTCCACGGTGGTTTTCGCCGAGGACAAGACCCCCTGCGCAGAAGGGCATTTTTATGTGGGCGTAGGGGGCGGCATTGACATCCCCACCCAAAACGTCAACTCGGCGGACAAGTTGGGCGGCGCGGCGGAAGCGCAGTTGGGCTTTGCCTTTAGCCCCGAAGTGGCTGTACAGGTTCAGGTGGATAACCAGTTAGAAGACGCCACTATCGCGGGGGTAGCTACCTCGGTCTATGGTTTGCGCCCGGTGGCGGAATTGAAACTGTCGGCACCGATTGATCGTTTTTCGCCCTATCTGTTGGCCGGCGCTGGCGCGAATATTCAGTTTGGTTCCGCGGCGGGTCAATCGGTCTCGAACACCAGCTTTGACGCGGTGGGCGGCCTGGGCGCGCAATATGTCCTGGGCGGCGCGGCGATTTATGTCGAAGGCAAGTACAACTTCGCTTTCGTCAATAACGTGCCCAACGTGACCACGGTTCAAGATATTCCGGTGGAAGCTGGCGTGAACTTTAGCCTGTAAACCCGAAATGAAAAGCCGCTCGGTTGCCCCTTAACCAGGCGGTTCTTTCACTTCTTATCAAAATTAAAAACAGGGCTTTCTCATGAGAGAGTCCGAAAAAAATAAAGGAGACTATTTATGAAAATCGCGATCATTGCTAGCCGGATTCTGCTGGGTATTGGTTTCATCATTTTTGGGGCTAATATTCTTCACCCCTTTTTGCCGATGCCGGCGCCGCCGGCAGGTTCTTTACCCGCTCAGTTTATGGGGGTGATGTACCCGAGCCATTGGATGGCGCTCATTGGGGTTTTCCAATTGGTGGGCGGAATATTAGTGCTGGTGGGCCGTACCGCGCCTTTGGGCCTGGTGCTGTTGGGGCCGGTGCTGGTTAATATTTTGGCCTTCCACATTTTGATTATGGGCGGGGAAGGCATCCAGCCGGGTGTGGTGTTTTCTTTGCTCGAAATCTTTTTGGTCTACGCTTACCGCAACCACTTTAAAGCTATTTTCACCGCCGACGCTGTGCCGGCTTAACGAAGTTGTTGAAAGAACCACGAGGGAGTACCCGTTTTGATGGATTGAAATGGGTACTCCGGTGGCGAACCCAATTAAATTTTTGAAAAACAAAGGGGTCTTTGTCTTGAATAGATAAAATAAGGAGGAAGTATATGACGAACAAAAAGAACCCAGAAAGATCAGAGCTGACCATAGCTCATATTTTCGTTATGGTGTCGGATTTAGAAGCCAGTTGCCGTTTTTACACAGAACTTGGACTAGCTCCTTTTGCTGTTTTTGACAAATCGGTTGCCAATATCGAGTTACAGGGGGGGACCCATATTCTCCTCTTCAAATCTAATGGAGAAACAAATGAAGATGTTTTGCAAAGCACAACAGGACAGTATCGCCACCGATTTTCAGAACAGTTCGATCTGATGATTCCCGGAAGAAGTCGAGAAGAATTAGAGGCGTATCGACAAGGATTGATTAATCGTGGAATTGTTGCTGGAGACATTCCAGACGAAATGTTTTATGGACACCACCTTTTCTGCATAAAAGATCCAGATGGTCATGGCATTACTATTTATTCGAGTCACAGGATATAGAATTATTGTTCGATCCTTTATTTCTTAATCAACGAAAACAGCTGTCCACGACGGGGACCCGGAGTGGACAGGGGAATTTGCCTCCAAGTGGACTGGCTATTTTATGAGGAGGTGTCATGAGTAAAATGAAACGGTTTTCTTTCGGGTTTCTTTTGATTCTTATCCTTACTCCTATTTCTCTCCATGCCCAAAAGACCTCAACTCATGTTCAGGCTAAAAGCAAAAACCCTCTAACCTATCGAATTTTAGAAAATGGCATGATCAGCTTGCGTGATGACGTTCACGAAGTCGTCAAAATCGACCCCGAAGTTTTTACCGGTATTTGGTTATGGCATGGCTTTAGCTTGTCGGTTGACAACCAAAATCAATCAGGCATAAGAGGGGTTTGCCAATTGCCGGATGGCAATGCCGTCGATCTGACACTCACGGTTTGGCCAGTTGAGCATGGGTTGAAAATTCATTACACTTATATTCCCCGCAAGACCTTTGAAGCTTGTAGTGTTCGAGTTCCTCTTTATTTTCCGTACGGTGACTGGATTGGTGTGCCTTACCGATTGGGCGACCAACATGGTCACCTTCCCTTAACACAAGTTCATGAGGATACATCTTTTGGTAAATCCAATACGGCTTCCTTTTATATGGGACCCTCTTCGGTTTTGGATGGGCTTACGGTCAAAGTGGAACACATTCGGTGTCATTTGACCCTCATGGATGACCGTAAATGGACATCAAACCTCGCAGTAGCCATCACCAATGGCGAACCCATGCATCAGCCCTGGACGTGGAAAGCGGGAGAAGAAAAAGATTTCGACATTGTCTTAACTTTTAACCGGGATGTGGTTGCCCAGAAGCCAAACGTAGTTCAACCCCAAAATTCTTTCGTGGGCGATTGGCACGGCCTTTTTGCGAAGGGAACCCAGTATGAAAATGGTCGTATTTCGGCGGCCATTACCCGTAATCGCAATGGCGTTTATCGGGCGCACTTTAATTTTGATGACGGGTTTTTGTCTTTTCACTCTAATTCAGACCCGAAGGTGACAGTTCACAAAAACAGTCTTAAAGCCACTTATGCCGATGGCAATTACCTTGAGATGAAATTAGATTCCACAAAAACTTTTATGACCGGAAGTGTCAATGCGTGGAAGCACGTTGGGCCTTTTAGCATGGTTCGTGGCAGGGACTTTTTGGTTCCTCGTTTGGACGATCATCAAGAACCGGTCACGGTCTATTCCTATAAAGCTCCGGAAGACCTGACGGATGGATTGCCGGTTGGAACTTTAGAAACAAGCGACAAAGGTTTTCCCAGTATCTCCACCGGTCTAAATGAGATTTTGAACGAGAATCTTCCTGATATTCATAGCTTACTCATCATTCACAAAGGCAAGCTTTTGGTGGATGAGTATTTTTATGGTTATGGTCCTCAAGAAGCCCATCCCTTGTTCTCGGTGACGAAGTCGGTGTTTTCGACTTTGTTTGGTATCGCTCAAGATCATGGTTTGATTAATGTGGATCAAAAGCTCTATGACCTTTATCCGGAATATCGATCCAAAGCCGATTGGAACCCTCGTAAAAATGAAATTACGGTTGGCATGGTTTTAGCGATGGATTCAGGTTTCGCCTGTGATGATATGGCGAGTTCCTGTGGGGCTGGAATTTATACTTCGTCCGATTGGGTGGATTACACCCTTTCGTTGCCACTTAATAATCTACCGGGCAATCACTGGGTTTATAACGGTACGTCGTTGATACCTTTGAGTAACTGGATTGTTCGAAAAAGCGGAATGCCTCTTACTAACTTTGCTCAAAAATATCTTTATGACCCCTTGGGAATAAAGTCTTACCAATGGGAGACGGGGCCCAATGGGGTTGCCCGGGTTGACGCCAATTATTGGTTGACGCCCCGCGAAATGGCGAAACTGGGCCTGCTTTATTTGAACCACGGCAAATGGAATGGAAAGAAAATTGTGTCTGAAACGTGGGTAGCCCAAGCCACTTCGCCTGAAACTGCCAAAGAACCCAGGGACATTGACTATGGTTATTTATGGTGGCTCGATAAAGGCACCAATGGCAACAAAACTGTTTCTATTATTCAGGCCAGTGGATGGGGCGGCCAATACATCTTTATTGTGCCAGAGCTGGATTTGGTCTGTGTCATCACCGCCGGTAACTATAAGATGGGAAGTCTATTTAAAATGGAAAAGGATTTTTTTGAAAAATACATTCTCGCGGCTTTCTGAAGAATGAAAATACCTGTCCACGACGGGGACCCTTCGTGGACAGGTTTTTGGGAATATTTTAGATTTTCGGCTCCTTAAACTCAGACTTACCGGTCTTGACCAGTGCAAAATAAGGACAAATCAAAGCGAACGCTGGAACAATTTGAGTAAAAAACGGGAGGTGTTACACTTTTGGATCGCCAACCGTTACACTTTTCGACCGGCGCTTACACTGGGTGTCAGAATCATGAAGGGCGTTTATGTTTGTGGAGGTGAAGCCTCTTCTTATTAAAGCCTGAGAGAAATAGAACGCGGAACATTAATACTTATTGTATAGTTTGCTCAAAACTATTACGAGGTATGTATGAATAAATTAGCAAACGAGCCGAAAGCAAATAATAATTTTATCGGTTTATACTCGTTTTTAACTGTTACCTTCGGACTCATTGTTCTTGTTGCTCTGGTAAAAATGGGACTCGTTAAAGATAATGTTTGGTTGCAAATATTATATGCCTATCCGCAAAGTGCATCCAAAGTTATAGGTTTTGCTAAAGCACAAGCGGTTAAGGCCCGGTGAAAGAGGGAATCGGGATCATGGCGGCGGTTGAACCGATAAGCATATTCACTCA
>Ga0182012_10001254_pt1 | contig 27877 bp, 17 predicted proteins | sample 612S2SmetaG_FD_120486 | JGI IMG/M metagenome (GOLD analysis project Ga0182012, IMG submission 120486) | Permafrost microbial communities from Stordalen Mire, Sweden - 612S2S metaG | ecosystem: Environmental > Terrestrial > Soil > Wetlands > Permafrost | place: Sweden: Stordalen | collected...
ACCGATCTGTTGGGACTCCAGACAACCCTGGGTCCGCTCACCATCACCATCACCCCATAACCGCCGGCAACCACGCCGGACGTGCAAAAAGAGCCTGGGCTCGATCGCATCATGATCGGGCCCGGGCTTTTCTGTTGAGCTGAACGATCGCAATCGCCTACCCTTGCTCATCACACCCTGGACTTACTTCTTACGCCGCTTCGATTGTCCGGCGCCCGGACTCCCCTGGAGATCCAATTCGCGAAAACACCAGCGAGTGCCTGATAAATCCAGGGTCGCGAGCCATTTCAAGTCAGAGACGAGCACCGCATCCGCCGGACGCTCGTTCGTCTTGACATGGTGCTGAATTCACGAGAGACTGAGTAAACCCCAAACAGCTAAAGCTCTGTTGGTGCCAAGTCGATCGCACCCTGAGGTCGCTCATCTTGGAAGCCCGCTGATGCTTGATTCCAAAATCTTGGATCGACTCGTAAAAGCACGCAAAGGACCAAAATCACGCACTTCGGGCGCAGTCGATTTCGGCGCGCTGGGAAAGGCTACTCCGGAAACCTCAAACGGCTCCCATCCCAAGACTAAACATTCAACATCAAGAGCGGATGTTTTCGCGATCATCGCTCGATCCGGCTTGTTTGAGGCCGATCACTATAGGCAGGCAAGTCCAGGCATCGAAGGTAACGACCAGGGCCTCCTGGAGCACTTCCTGGACGTTGGTTGCGACTTAAACCTGCGTCCGAACGCCTACTTCGAACCAGCCTGGTATGTGCAGGCGTACCCCGACGTTTCTGCTGCCGGAATGCAACCATTCCTCCACTACATTTTGCACGGTGACATTGAGAATCGAAAACCGGGACCGCTCTTCAATACCTCTTGGTATAGGCGCGAACACAATCTATCGCAAAATGAAATCGCCCTTGCGCACTATTTATCCGAACGCAGGAATGGAACAGTAAGCCCTCTTCCTGAGTTCGACATTACATATTACGCAAAAAACAACCCGGATGTGATAGCGGCACAAATTGATCCCTTCGAGCACTTTATCTCATACGGCTTCAGAGAAGGCCGAAATCCATCCGCCGATTTCGATGTTCGCTGGTATGCGGAAGAATATCTGTCTGGTTCACTCGCGACTAATCCTTTTTACCATTGGCTTTCGCACAAAGGACAGCCAGGTATCTACGGGCGTTTCCCGGACGACCGGACTACCATCGCCAGAGAAGTGAGGCAATTCACTCGGCCGGCTCCGGAGTTTGAGGAACTCCGGCCTCTTCCGCAAACGGCTGTCCGCAAAGCGAAGATTCTGGCCTACTACCTGCCACAATTTCATAGCTTCATGGAGAATGACGCCTGGTGGGGAGCAGGTTTCACCGAATGGGCCAATTTACCGAGAGGCCTTCCGAGGTTCAAAGGGCACTATCAGCCAAGAGTCCCTCGTGACCTTGGGTTTTATAAACTAGACAAGGACGGGGTGGGCGAGACCTTGCGACGGCAGGCCACCATGGCCCAAAAAGCCGGCATACACGGGTTCGTCTTCTATCACTACTGGTTCAATGGGAAGCGCCTTATGTCTGGGCCCGTCGACCATTTACTTTCAGACTTGTCCGTGGACCTGCCCTTCTGCCTGATGTGGGCAAATGAGAACTGGACTCGTCGCTGGGATGGAGCCGAGAGTGAAGTACTCATCTCCCAGGATTACCGTGAAGACGACGATGAGACGATGATAGCCGATTTCGCCCGACACTTTTCTGACCCAAGGTACATTCGGTTGGGTGGTCGCCCGTTGTTGATGGTTTACCGACCTGGAATCGTCCCCAAAGCTCGAGAGTCGATTGAACGTTGGCGAGCTCTTTTTCGCAGCCGGTTTAGCGAGAACCCCATTGTTGTAATGGCCCAGGCATTTGGCGACAATAACCCGCAACCATTTGGTCTGGACGGGGCGATTGAATTTCCACCTCACAAACTGACTCAACATATGCCACCGATCAACCACCAACTCACGATCCTTGACCCGGAATTCGCGGGGAAGGCCTATCGATACGAGGATGTTGTAACTCAATCGCTTGAAGAACCCGATCCGAACTTCCCACTGATTAAGACCCTTGTACCCAGCTGGGATAACGATTCACGGCGTCAAGGAGCCGGACTGGTCATAACGGGCTCCACTCCTGCCCTCTATGAAGAGTGGCTTACGCGACTCGTCGAACGCGCAGTTCGAGTACCGTTCTTCAACGAGCCTATCGTCTGCATAAACGCCTGGAATGAGTGGTGTGAGGGAGCTTATCTTGAACCAGATCTCCATTTCGGTGCTGCGTATCTCAATGCGACCGGGCGGGCCGTAGCCGGCTTGTCTCGCAACACCGGCACGACACCGGGGCGCCTGCTCCTTATAGGTCATGATGCTTTTCCCGGCGGCGCTCAAACGCTGCTGTTAAGAATCGGTGACCTTCTTCTCCGCAATCATGGAGTGCAATATGAATTTTTGCTGTTAGACGGTGGCCGGCTTGTGCCGGATTATAAAGCGCAGGCTCCAACGACCGTATTACAGGGTGGAGTTGGACTCGACGCCGCGGTTGCGGAATTTGTGGGGCGCGGCTATACCAAAGCGATTGTCAACACCACAGCCGCTGGCTACGCCGTGACCGCGATGTCGAATATCGGCCATAAGCCTGTCCTCCTTGTGCACGAACTACCCAGAATTCTCCGTGAAAAAAACCTATTGGATGCCGCGCGCCGCGGACTCAGGGATGCTCGGCTAGCTGTATTCGCTGCGCGTTTCGTCCGGGATGCCCTATACGATGAGCTCGGCCTGACCTCGCTTGACACTGCTGATACTCATGTTATGCCCCAGGGATCGTATACCAAAATCGAACCCGATGCTTGCAAAGGGAAGGCCTTTCGTCTTGAGCTTGGAATCCCGAAGGCAGATCCCATGGTGATTGGAATCGGCTATGCCGATCTGCGGAAAGGGTTCGACATCTTTCTTCAGCTTTGGAGACTGTTGAACCAAAATGACAGGATTCACTTCTGCTGGCTTGGCAATATCGACCCGGGGCTGAATCGCTGGCTAGCGGACGAGATTCGGGCCGCCCGCGAGACCGGTACATTCCATATGCCCGGACAAGTGCCTGATATCGTCCCTGCGCTCTCTTCATGCAATGCGTTTGCGCTTACCTCCAGAGAGGATCCGTTCCCAACCGTCGCCCTCGAAGCGCTTGCTGCTGGTTTGCCAGTCGTAGCTTTTAAGGGTTCCGGCGGCATACCTGAGCTATTGGAAGAAACCGAAGCCGGAGTTGCGGTTCCCTATGGCGATGTTACGGCAATGGCTGGAAGTCTGGTGAAGATGCTGCGGCACCCATCACCGTCTGAAGCGGACAAGCGCCGGGCCATTGTCAAAGATCGATTCTCTTTTCCTGCCTATGTCAGCCGTTTACTGCGGCTTTCCATGCCGGGACTTCACCAGGTTTCGGTTGCGATTCCCAATTACAACTATGCCCAATATATGCCTGAACGGCTTGGGAGTATCTTTCGTCAAAGCCATCCCGTTCATGAAGTGTTAGTGTTGGATGATTGTTCTTCCGACAAGAGCCTTGCGGTGATTCCAGCGATTGCGGCGGACTGGAAACGAGATATACAGCTGATCCTCAACCCAACCAACTCCGGATCTGTTTTCGCTCAGTGGCGCAGGGCTGCCCAGCGGGCTTCAGGCGATTGGCTATGGATCGCTGAGGCCGACGACAGCTCCAACGCGGAGTTTCTGTCCGATATTTTCGCGACAGTCCAGCAGGAACCTGGAATCGTATTTGCTTTTTCCGACAGCTGCACCATCCTGGAGGACGGGTCGGCGCAGTGGGATAGCTATAAGGCCTACTATGCGACAATCGAGCCTAATGCGCTTTGCAAAACGGAAATCTTCGATGCCTCGGAATTCGTATCCCGGTTTCTTTCCATCAAGAACGTGATACTCAACGTGAGCGCCGTTGTATGGAGACGTGAGGCATTTTTGAACGCAATGGATGCGGTTGGTGAAGATCTCACGAGTTACCGCATGGCAGGCGACTGGAGACTGTATCTTCAGGCGCTCTCCATTCCCGGAGCCCGAATGGCTTATGTTTCAACCCCGTTGAACGTACATCGACGCCATTCCGGAAGTGTCACTCATCAGCTCAGCGCTGAAAAGCATATTGCGGAAATCCGAAGCTGCCAGGCCTTTGCCCGGTCGGCTTTCCCGTCGTTGAACAAGTCCCGGATAGCCGCCCAGAACAAATACATCGAGGAAGTCACTGAGCAACTGACCGGCACGGCGGCGGCCGCCCCCGGCAAGTCGTCCAGGGGCAATTCAAAACAATTGAGCGAATTTGGGACTATGTACGCCCGTCGCCGGAAGTCCCGTACGATGCGCAATCGTAGCTAAACACACTTCCGTCCAGAGAGGTCCCTATGTATCTGCCGCCGTACCAACACTTACTTCGTGCGACGCACAACGAAACTGATGGCAAGCATCCTCCCGATCAGGTCACGATCTCTATCGGCCTTTTCAACTTCCTTTTGCAGGTGGCGCTGGCTACGGGCGACTTCGACGAAGAACGGTACCTCGCCGCAAATCCCGAGGTTCGCGAACACATTGCCCTCACCGGGAAGATCACTCCCAATCAGCATTTCCTCGGCTTCGGCTATTTTGAGGGCCGGAAAGGGATCTTGCCGGAAGTGGACGAACGTTGGTATCTGGAGACCTACCTCGATGTTGCGGCAGCAATCCCAAACGGCGAAATCTCATCCGCGACTGAGCACTTCGAAAAAGTGGGAGCGGTCGAGGGCCGGGCTCCATCGCCTGAATATCTCGATGTTGCCCATCAGTGGAAAGAACTGCTCCACTCGGATGCAGACCGTTAATCTTCCGGGGCAGACGCTCGATCAGCATTAATCCCAGACGTCGAATTAAACGGAGGGGTGGGTGTCATTCGAAGGATTACTCCAGTGGGACGATGATAGAGCAAGTATAGTATCTCGGATTGAGCGAACGCATCTCCCACTAAAAATCCTGTTGAAGACAAAAGACGATCCCATGATGCTCCAGAGGTGGATCTCACACCACCAGCAAATTGTAGGCGTGGGCGGTTTGATTATCATGGACAACATGTCTTCTGATCCGAAGGTCTCGCACATTTATGCAGACATTCGGGGCGACGCTGTAATCATTCGCTTTTCAGGATTTCAGGATAATGTCCACCATACCGATCTCTTTGCGGAACTTTACAGTGCCCTGCGATCAAGCTGCTCTTACTTCATCTTTCTCGACACCGATGAACGGCTGACACTGTTCGATGGACAAGATCGTTTCCGTGCGGATTCTTCGCTCATCGCTTTCCTGAAGGATCATCCGGCCACCAATGTCTTTCCCGGCACCTGGCTCCAGAACGTCACCGGATATGGCGACCGATTCTGGCTGTACGACCCGAGATCTCCTTTGGTGGAAGGCCTAAAATGGGGTAAGCCGGTTATTTCCACGTCATGCAACTTTGGCGGGTTCATCAACCATAACACTCAACTGAAAGGCTCTTTATATTCGGAGCCCATCATCACGAACCTGTTTGTTTTACATCTGAGTAGAGTCTCAAACCAACAGCGCCTTGAGTCCAACCTTCGCAAACTGAAGGCGGCCGGGGCTATATCTAAAGTATGGGGAGTCAAAGAAGTCGTGGCGCGCCCCCCGGCGGAGTGGAACGGTTTTCCCGAGACCGTCAGATCCTATGTGAAACAGATCCAGGAGATTCAGATGGAGGGCCTGGATTTTGTTTCGAGCCTTGGGGGGTCCATCCAGATTTCACGTGAGGGGCTGTTGACATTCAGCGAAGACTGGCAGCGGCAGGCGATTATGGAGTTTTTGTCGCCCTCGCCACAGCTGCTGGCCGAATTGTTGTCGGCGTGATCGGTTGGGGCAATCGACGAAGGTTGGCCAGCCGTGAAATGGAGAGCATCATGCATAAGTTGTTGGAGGTGGTCAAGTTGCCAGTTGCTGTTATTCTCCGGACGCATCTTCTGAACGAAAAGTTCTACGATCTCCTTGAGATCCTGTCGCAGTCAGAACGTTACGATCTATTCGTTGCTGTGGACGAAACGTTTGGTCCATTAGGTGTGTCGGGACACGGGAAGCTGTCCCATTCGGTAAGTTCCGCCGGAGCCTTCGGTTTGCGCGCTAATCACCCACGATTTCTCTGGCATTGCTCGACTACGTTTTGAAGTTTTCTGGAGTTCAGATTCCGCCTTGCCAACACTACGTCATGATCGAATATGACTTTGACTTTGTGCGCAGATCTCGCCGGCCTTTCTTGAGGGCCTAGTTGAAAAGCTTATTGAAGCGGGATGCGCCCGATTTTGTTTCGTCTGCATTTCAGGTGGCGAGTCATGATTGGTGCTGGACGGAAGCGGCTGCCAGGCGATTCGGGATCGTCTACACCACCTCCACCTTCGCCTTTGTCGCTATATCGGCTCGGGCGCTGAATCACTTACTTGCGCTGAGAAGGTGGGAGGGGCGATTGTGATTCAGCGGAAGATATCGTCAACTGCGAGGCATTCTGCGGCTCGGCCTTAGTTGAGGACGGATATGCTTGCGCCTCCATCAACGATCTGATCCGGGGTGCTGTTGACTTCAACACCTCCCATCCGCCGTTGCCCTCTCTCGATTACAGCCAGTATTTGCTGAATCAATATACGATCCTCGATCCGACTTTCGAGATCGTTCACCTGGTTTACGACCTGCAGAGTTATTGAGTTATTTAAACAAAAACAATTTAAAAAGTTCAGGAGTCTACGCCAGCTACCCCGCTTTGTTGAAGAACCTGGCGCAATCAACGCTAAGCATGCGGGGTAGGCTGAATCAATTTCACGATGTCGAGAGATGAGCCTGGAAGAGGCGCGGCGGTGCGAGTTTCTCTAAGCTTTTTCAGCCCTTCTCAGAACTGCGCCAACCGCGTCAAGAACGGCATGGTCTGGGCCGGCGGCTGTGTAGGTTGGGACAAGAGCGCTTCCGCCCTCGTCGCATTCATTCCAGGAATAGATGAGTGCTGTGCGCGCAGGACAAATCTCAGGATTGGTCCTGACGTATTCGATGGCTGCCTGGACTTGCGCGGCGATTTGAGCCGGCGTTCCGGCAACGACGTAGGCGTCCATGTCGATGTTCGGCCGCTGATCGGATTGCCAAAATGGCGGATGCAGCTTGCGGGGTCTTGTGTCCCAACCAGTCAGGCAAATGGGCACGATAGCCGATCCAGTGCCTCCCATCTCGGCCCAATACGCCTGTGCCGACGCACTCAATGCTTCGTAGCTAGCCGGCTTGCCGGGCGGAACTCTCGCCATGTAGTTGCTGATCGCGTCACCGTTCAACTGCCTGCGGATGTCATGCGCCATTTGAGGCCTTCCATACATAACCACGAGGTAAGGCCGGGCCAGACCGGCGTTCGTACATGCGGTGTTCAGGGAATCGAACCCTTTTTGCACGTTGGCCCAGTTGCCACCGAAATCACGCGTCAGATGCTCAAGCTGGTCCACGAAAAGATAAAGCAGGGGACGTCCACCAGCGACCTTCTGGTAGCTCGCCTGGAGGAAGTAGCTCACATATGTCGAAGTCAGCGAAGCGAAATCCGCCCCCACACGGCTGAACTGAAGGATCATGCACCAGTTGACCCGGTTCTTTCGAGAGCTCGACTGGTGAAGGGCCCACGCATTCATCATAGGGTCGGACGCCCCATACCAGCAGTAAGCCCAGTAGGACAAGCCAGCGCTGGCGGCGTCGTCGATCTCCTCGTCCATGACGGCCTGCGTGTCGCATTGGCGCAGCTGAATCGATTCAGCGGTTGGCGAAGTGGCACAGAACGGAGCACGATCGTGATATTGATGCGGGCCCAGGGAGTTCTCTACGGAGGTGATAACGGATGATCCGACCGCATCCCACGCATCCCACCTGATCGCGCCGGTCAGGATGGAGCCGGAAGCGAAGCTTGTCCGCGGCATCATGGCCGATACTACTCCTGCTGCCCCAAGGCGCAATGCAGTCCGTCGGGATAATTGTGCGCAAGCCGAGGGAGACGTCAAGTAACCAGCCAAGGGATCCATGTCTCGCAAGAATCTACACTTCGTCGCCGATTGGATGATATCGTGTCGAGGATCCGAATAGGAGCGAAAAAGGTGAAGGCGTCCCGTCACGAGTCGGCCCTCTACCGCTCGCGAATGCTGCCTGATTCTGGCGGTGGACGAAGCCGTTCGAAGGGGCGCGCGTAACGTTCGAAATGCAGGTTGTAATAAGGATCAATGAGCTCTGCTTGGCCCCAGCGTTCACGAAAGGCCAATGCCTCGGAACGATGCCGTTGTTGCTGGGCCTGAGTAATCTCGCGCCCTCGCGACTTCGATTCCAGGTGGTAGAGCACTGCGAAGGGGTTGTACAGGACTCGGTAACCGGCCTCTCTCAGCTTCATGCAATAGTCCACATCGTTGAATGCAACCTTCAGGCTTAACTCGTCTAAGCCGTCCATTTCCAGAAATAGCTGCTTCCTTGTGGCGAGGCACGCGCCGGTGACGGCTGCTGTTCCGCGGAGAAGCTGGCTCCGGCCGAAATATCCGCCTGTTTGCGGGCTTTGTCCCACGCATTCGTGCCCGGCCACTCCCTCAATACCCAGGATCACGCCTGCATGCTGGATTGTGCCATCAGCATATAACAGCCTTGCGCCAACCGCTCCCACACCTGGCCGCATGGCACTCGCCACCAGTTCAACACACCAGTCCGCGGTCAGAACGACAGTATCGTTGTTGAGGAAAATCAGAACTTCACCGGAAGCTTCGCGCGCCCCCGCATTGTTGATCGCCGAATAATTGAATGGACCTCGAAAGCGCACTACACGCACCTGAGGGTATATGGATAGACCGGCTAGATACTCCGACACGTCGGGGTCAGCGCTGTCGTTGTCAACAATCACCACTTCTGCCTTACCTGGATACTTCTCGAGTGACCCCACAACGCTCTGGATGCAGGGACGCAGGAGTTCAAGCCGATCGCGAGTTGCAACAACGATCGAGAGGTCGGGAGACGGTGAGGGGAGCAACCAACGGACCCTCGTAGCGAACTGACGCGGCGAGCCTATCGCATCCTGGTGGGGTTCGACCCTGGCTTGTACACCGCGACGCTTCAGATGATGATCGACCGCTGCAACAATGTTTTGCTGGATTGCATCGGCCAGCCCGGAACTTTGCGACACCGAGCCCGGTGTAACCCTCCAGTGATAGAGCACCCGAGGAAGGTGCAATACTTCGGCCCCTGAGATCTGTTCCATAGTTCTCAGTAAGAGGTCGTGATCCTGAGCCCCCTCAAATCCAGGCCGAAGTCCACCTACTGCCGTGAGGATGTCGCGGCGTAACACGACTAAATGGCAAATGTAATTCATTGCCAGCAGAAGGTCGGAGTCGTAGTCAGGCTTGAAAAATGGCGTGTGATGCACACAACGCCCACACTCATCTTCCTCGATTCGATCTTCGTCCGAATATACCAGGCCGTACCTTTGATCCTGTAGCCGAAGAACCACTTGATAGAATGCGTCGGGGGCAAGCTCATCGTCATGATCGAGAAAAGCTACGTAATCCCCGGTTGTTGCCTGGATGCCGCGGTTCGTATTCATTGCGATTCCAGTTCTCGATGAACTCTCGATCGAATGGATGCGAGAATCGCCCTCGTAACGCCTGAGCAGCGATCTCAACTCATCACTGTCCGATGCATCATCGCTCAGCACAAGCTCCCAGTGATCGTAGCTTTGTACTCGAGCGCTTTCGATTGCCTTGCTGAGCAACCGGGTATTACTCTTCCAGGTTGGTATCACTACGGAAATCAGAGGCCGAAACGCGAATTCCTTCGAGCGGGATCGTTCCTCACAAAGCCGCGCGGGGGAGGTTCTGTAAAATCGCTCCCAATATTCGCTGTACGCTTCGAGTGGGATGCTGGCGCGGTGACTGATATCCGGCAATCGCGATTCAATACGGTCCAGCACCTTTCGCAACTCCGATAACTCTTTGCGAGTTTCAACAATAACATCTGAGCTTTGCGCGGCATCGGAATGAACGATGAACGATTGCCCGATCAGCACTCTCGATATCGAATCCACAACAGTAAGAGTTCTGCCGCCCTCAAAGCTGGTTCGGTGAGCGAGCGATACCTTGAATGTAAATCCGCAACTGCCGTTACCACCAATGACGTCTGCTACGTCTGGACGCGATTGGTTGCACACGGCGGAGCCGATAAATACATCATCGGCGTAAAACTCCAACAAAACCGGAGTAGATTTGTCACAGGTGTCCACTGCCCAGCCGCGAACCTCGAATGCCGAAGATGAATCGACAACGCCTATTACTGAGCGCCGCACTTTGAAGACGGGCTCTTTTTCCAGGCGATCAGTCAATATGGGCTGAATATTGACAGCTATCAGTTCGGGCGAGAGGGAGGTGAGCGTAGGGTCGGCCAATAGAACCTCCAGAAGCTGGGCCCAGGTTCGTGCCCCGCCGATGGCGATACGTGTGGATTCCCTGATTGGCAGCCGGCGTTGAGCCCAGTCCACAAGGCTAAGGGAGGGATAAGTATCTAATAAGTGATGCGGCAGTTCCTCCCGCAGCAGCAACGGCGGAAGAACTGACTTTAGAAACTCAGGGCTGCCAAGCAGATCCCGAATCACATCGAAAATGCCGCTACCGATTGTATCCCGGACCAAATCATAGGTCGGCTTCTGACCGAGAAACACTGTAAAGCAGTTCTCGATATCGCGAGAATCGAGGGGACCGTTACCCACTCTGAGAAAAGGTGCCTCTAAGTGACTATCACCTTCAGATGCATCCCTTTCTTGTAGGAAATCCGTCACGCGGCGCTCCTGACCATTCACTTGCTGGTCGATCATGAGATTGAATTGTGTAAGGCATGGATGACAGCAGCTACATCTAAATCACTCAATTCAGGATACATTGGAAGACTCAAAATCCCTGCGGCGACGCGCTCCGTCGTCGCCAAGCCGTTCGGATCGATCGAGCATCGCGAGGCATAGGCCGGCTGGTGATGCACAGGCACAGGATAATGGATATTCGTGCAGATTCCTTGTCTTTTCAGAAGATGTTGAACATGGTCACGCTCATCGCAACCCACGACGTACTGATGATAAACGTGGTACGCAAGTTTCCCTGCGATGGGAAGAGTCAACCCGGTATCCGTGAGGCCCTCTGTGTAAGCAGCGGCGATCGAGCGACGCCGTTCGTTGTCCGCGTTCAGAAATGGCAACCGCGCCCTAAGAACTGCAGCTTGTATTTCATCCAGACGACTGTTCACTCCGGTTACTTCGCTGATGTATCGACGTTGCCAACCGTACTCCCGCATCATTCGGACATTTCTGATCAGTTCCGGGTTGTTGCTGACTACCAAGCCTGCGTCTCCGATAGCCCCGAGGTTCTTTGTCGGATAAAAACTGAACGTCCCGATATCTCCCATGCTTCCTGCGGGCTTCCCATTCAGCATTGCCCCATGGGCCTGAGAGCAGTCCTCGACTACAACAGCCCTGTGCTTTTGAGCAACAGCAAGAATATCAGGCATATCGGCCGGGTGACCGTAAAGATGAACGGCAATCACAGCTTTCACTGGGCGGTGGGCCGACTCGATGGTGCGCGCCAGGGAAAGCGGGCTCATTGTGTAAGTGTCAGCGTTGATGTCGACAAGAATTGGCCGCGCCCCGGTCATTTCAATGGCAGCGACGGTTGCAACCGCTGTGTGGGATACCGTCGCTACCCCGTCGCCCGGCCCAACGCCCAACGCCCTGAGAGCAAGTGCAATCGCATCGGTGCCATTGGCAACACCGACTGCGGACGGAAATCCAAAGTGTTCCGCAAATTCCTGTTCGAAACACCTTACCTCGTCTCCGAGGATGTACCTGCCGCTATCCAGGACGCGCATCAGCGCAGTCGCAATTTCGCTCCGATGTTCCGCATAGAAGGCGCCGGGACGCACCTGCGCGATCATTTTGCCGACGCCGTGAAACGAGTCAGACATATTCCTCCAGCCGGCTTCGGTAATAGTCGATCGTTCTTGTCAAGCCTTCCCTGAGAGGTATCCGTGGAGCCCACCCGGTAATCTCCCGGAAGGCCCGATCGTCAGCATAGTAGTTCCCAATATCGATTCGCCGCCTTTCTGGTGGGAACTCCCTGATGCTATACCTTCCCGTTCCAGCGACCTCCACAAGCAAATCGGCCAGCTCCAGCAGGGAAACGGCAGGGCCTCCACCAATGTTAAATACTCGTCCCGAAATGGTTGGGCACCAACCCGCAAGCAGGAATACATCCACGACGTCATCAACAAACGTAAAGTCGCGGAGCTGCGGACCACCCCAAACCTCAAAGGTACTGTCTTCAATAACGCGGCGTAGCCAAATCCCCAAAAAAGTCTGGCGCGCATCCAACACGCGCATTGCAGGCCCGTAGGTATTGGTGAGACGAAGTGAGACCGTCTGGAGTCCGTAGACCTGATGGTAAAGCGAGTGGTAAGCCTCCGCCGCCATTTTGTTGATCCCGTTCACATCCACCGGATTGAGGGGATGGCTTTCATCGACAGGGAAGCGAAAGGGTCTCCCATAAATCTGCCGAGTAGAGGCGAAGACGATCCTCGCATCTGAAGCGTACTTGCGGCAACACTCAAGCAGTACAATCTGCGCGTGAACATTTGCTTCCAGGTCGGCGACAGGGTCGATCATCGACTCAATATGCGAAACGTGGCCAGCGAAGTTGAGCACTACCCTCACTCCCGCAAACATCTCCGGCTGGCCATCGCAGCTTCGCAGATCGATAAATCGAAGCTTAAGTTTGTCTTCGAAACCCCTGAGATTAGCTGCATTCGCTCCTGTATTTGGCTGCATTGAATCCAGGACAATTACGTCTGCGCCAAACTCCACAAGTCGTTTCGTGACATTGGAGCCGACGAAACCGAGGCCGCCAGTCACCATGACTCTCAGCCCCTTATAGTGGGATCTGAGCGCCGGCATTGCCGTGTTAATCGGAATCTGGTTCATCGGTTACCGTCCGCCAGCGGTGAAACTGGTTCTGACTCTGAAGTACAGACCGCGTATCTGATGACAATATTGTGCTACTCCTAACTTATCAGGTAATCATGTCTCTTCGTGACCTCACAAGCGACGTTGTGTAGTCGAGACATCTCACTGAATATTGGCCAGGGTCGCGGGCCCTTGGTCGGGCGACATCTCGGCAGGAAAGCGGCGATGAGCCAAATCGGTCAAAAAACTTACCCACTTCGGCAGCATGACCGTCTGGGCATCGTATGTAGCGATTGCTTCGGCCCGTGCCGCCTCTCGTATTGTCTGCAACCGATCCGGAGAGTCCAGGACCTCATCTACTCGATCGCAAATTTGGTCGACAGCGAAGAAGTCCACAAGCAAACCGTTCCTTCGGTTCTGCAGAACCTCCATTACAGGCGGGGTTGCGGAACCTACAATTAAGCAACCAGCGGACATCGCCTCAATAAAGGACCAGGATAAAACGAATGGATAGGTGAGATGGACATGTACCGAGGAGATTTGAAGAACATTGAGAAAAATGGAGTATGGAACCTGCCCGAGGAAGTGAACTCGATCGAGATCCAGCTTGCTGCCAACTTCTGCCAGAAGCATCTCTCGAAACGTACCACCCGTTGGAGGAGCGTTCCCGTAGCTGAGCCCGTTGCCTCCTACGATCAAGACATGCGCACGTGGTCGACGGCGTAAGATCTCTGGCAAAGCCCGCATGAAGATATGAAAACCGCGATAAGGTTCAAGATTTCGAGACGCATACGTGATGATTTCATCCTTGCTCGTGAGTACGACGTTCTCCCGGGCTAGACTAAGCCAGGCGCTTGTGTCCGGGCGGACTTGGTTTGTATCCACCCCTTCGTGGAGCGAAGAAATTCGAGTTTGCATCTTCGCCGGCAAAAGGCTGCGCTGCCACTTCGTTGCCGTGTGACCCCAGTCGGACGTCGCGAAACAGGCCCTATTCACCGCGTTACGGATTTCGAGCCGCCCACGATCGCCCTCAGCGCTGGGAGCAAACTCGGGATCAAACCCGACATCGACCCCTGTAGCATGATAGAAGAATTCGAAGTACGATAAAAGCGGTACATCTGGAAACACGTCTTTTACAAACAAGGTTTCGCCCCAACCTGAATGTCCAACAACGATGTCGGGGATAACACCGCTCGAGCGAAGGCTCAGGCAAGCGTCCGACGCTGCGATCCCGGTGCGAACTGCGGCATCGAAGGCAGCCGAATAAGAATGGCAAGTCGAAACCAGAGGCAGTTTTGGCTTGTACACCAGCTTGATGACATTTGGGATGTCATGGAGGTCTGCCTGAGTGATGTAATAAACGCGGTGCTGGGCTTGCTGCGCCAGGTGGCGAGCGATGTGGGCATACTGTCCCGGAAAATTCTGATGAATAAACAGGAAGATCATGATTAAAACCATGGCCCTCAAGGGACCGCCTCAGGTGTTAATAAAATCGCAACTCACTTTCCGGGGACGGTCTGTCGTTGGGCATCTTGATCGGGCGGCTTATGTCAGCGACCTAACACTCGCCGAGGACTATGCTGAAACTGCCACCTGCAATAAGGAGTTGTGTCGATCAAGGATAAGAATCTCGATCGCCTCCAGAGGATCTCCAGAACGCTCCGAAGAGCATAGGATCTCCCCTTTCAGAGGCCCAACTGTCAGACCGGAGATGAATCGCCCACTATACGAGCATTCGTAGCGGTCTTTGAACTCCGGCTTCAGGCGCACAGCGAATCCAATGAGGGGCGATCCTCCGCCCCGGGTCCCGCAGACTGCCCGGTTTCGGAGCCACGGAGTCTCGTAACCATTCGCGACAACTCCTCGATACTCGAGAGAATCCGGAGGCAGGTGCCCGACCGCCGAAACAGCAAAGGACTCGATCCACAATTCATGGCCTGGCCACCCGGCCCAGCTGTTCTGAAACTCGAGGTCTCCGATGCTCTTAAGATGCGCGAGCAGGCGAACTGGAAGACAATTGGACAGTTCCCAGGGTTGCAAAGAAACAGAACCGAGTCGACCCACAGGAGGAGCTCCATCCGTGTCGAGGTGCTTAACATCGACCGCTAACACATGGCCCTCCTGAATCCGCACCGAATTGAGTAACAGCGCAGCATCGTCGCCGGTAATCTTCACAAAGATAACATCACTCTGATTCGCGAGCCATCGATCAATGGTCGAACCTCCTGTGAAGAAGGCCACATTGGCAGACGAGCGAGTCGGCGCGAGCCCCAATTGCAACGCGGGCAATGCAAGTATTCCAGAAGCATCTCGCTCTGACCCGCCATTTCTGACGGCGAAAGAATAGAGCCCTGGTGGAAGCTTCAGTACCTGAACAGACGACGTAAGTCCGCCAGATTGCCTCATTGGCGATCGCGGTACACCTGTCGAAACTTCCTGCTCCAAATCAGCATCCTCCTGCCGGGGCAGACTTGTACTGCTTTTCCTGAGACCAGACAGCGTGGTGTTCAATTCCTCTGGACTGGCAAGGAGCGGAAGAAGCATCGCCGTCGGATATTGGCGCAAGCGTTCAGCCTGCGCTCCAAGGTCAAAAGCAACAATCGGCAGACACCGCTCCATCGCATGACTTAAAGCATAGGACCAGGTCTCGGGTGATACGGATGGAATCCACGCAACGTCGCATTGCTCGCGGTCGAGCAGCATCCCAATCTCACTCTCCTGAAAAGGCCCGGTGATAAAAACTCGTCCCGTGTCCAGAAGCTCCTGGTCATCGAGGCTGTATCCAATTACTGTGAATTCAATATCGAGATTGCGCTCAGCCGCGTCAACAGCGCAATCCAGTAACACTTTGTACCCCTTCTGAATGCCAATGGCACCGATGACAGCGACCCGGGTCCGACCGTTGGCTTTGCGGCTCGGAGGCGATTTGTGCTCCGACAGAGTTTGCCATGGAGTGATTGTGAACTTACGCTCCGGAAAATAGCGTTCATATCTTTCCCCGACATCCTTTGCCGGCGCAAAGAGCCTTCTGGCGGCATATAACCATTCGGCGCTTCTGCTCCGTAATGCTCTAACAGTAAGCGATCCGTCCATCAGCGTTCCGTGAGAACTAACGCATTCTTCGCAGCTTCCAAGAGCGGGCTCCCCGCAATACCCCTCGCGTCCGTCGATCAGAGTAACTCGCGGGCAAATCCAGGAATAATCATGTGCGTATATATCAAATGGAACTTTCAGCGCCCGAACAGTTTCAAAAACATGAGATGGCAGCCCTAAGAAATGATGGAACTCCACATGCGACAATTTCAATGCCGAAAGGAGTTGAAAAAAGGCTTCGGATTCAACAGGCAAATCGAAGGTAAGATTCCTGAATCCTGGTGCCGCGATCTCCAGCGTCACTTTCGTGGCATTATTTCGAGCATCCAGAGGCTTAAGAATGATCACCGTGTGCCCACCGGCAATTAACCTTGCTTGTCGGTCACCAACATACCTTTTCACTCCTCCCGGCAAATCGTGGGTGATGATCAAAACGGGGTTGATTGCCTTCTCCTGCAACAGCCGCATGTCGACGAAACGCCTCGCCTCGTACAAAGGGTCCGCTGCCGAAAACTCCTCGATTAAAGCATCATATCCGGGGTGCAGACGGTTCAGAACGATTCTGTTGCGTTTCCTGAGGAGTTCTTTCGTCTTCCCGAAGGAACGTCCGCCTTGATGGCGTACGAAGACGTTCGTTGCCGCAACATGCCGCCAACCGATACTGGTGGCACGAAGGCAAAAGTCGTTCTCTTCGCCGTAGCCTTTTGCAAAGTGTTCCTCGTCAAATTCCCCTGTTTGATCAAGACAGCCGCGCCTGATGTACATACAAAAACCGACGGCGACGGGTAGGTCGATAACTCGCCCTCCATTAACCTCGCTTGCGATACGATCGATCTCCGCCGCTTCATAATCTCCGCAGGAGTAATCCATGATTGAGCCGGCCTCCCCGAGTGGCGTTACTGTGCCGATGTCATCTGAAGACTGCGCTGTTCGCTGCAACCGTTCGACCCAGTCGCCAAAGACCTCCACGTCGGAGTTAATCAGGATCACGTCTCGATACGGGTGGAGCCTCATTCCCCGATTGGCCGTTCCGGGGAAGCCAAGGTTGGCCTCGTTCATCAGGAGAGTGATACGGCCCTGAGCAGCAAGTTTCACCAGCTCCTCGCCGAGTTGTGGGTCGGGGCTGGCGTCATTGACTACGACGATCTCGGCCGTCTCACGAGTTGTCGTGCAAAACAGCTGCTTGAGGCAAGTGAGAGTCTCCTCAAGGCCCTCGAAGACAGGAACGATAAGGTCGACGATGTCTGCCGCGTTTGAACGGCCGTCATGTTTGGCAGAAGAACCCCGGCGGCTCGCAATTGTAGTCGGGTTCGGACCAGCCATCTGACGACGGCCATCACCGAGATTCAACGGGCTTCCAACCAGCGGATATTCTTTCCCGTCGGGGAGAATAACTGCAACTTCAAGGTTACCGGACTCAGGCTCTCCGCCACTCAACGCAACCGAAAACGACCCTGAAGCAGAACTTCTGTCCTCGTTGATCCAAACGATCTTCCGGGTGTTGGTGTCAGGATTTGAAATCGCAAGCATCAATGAAAGCTTAGGTGACCAATCTAACTTTCCCTCGCCTACGAGCGCATCTTCGCCCAAAGCGACCCACGCAGATGGCGAAAAGCGAGGAGGCCAGGGAATGGCGGATCCGATCAGATCCCTGTCGTCGGCCCGGGCTGTAACCTGGCCATTAGCTTCGGCGGAGAGGTCGCAGACAAAGGCATCAAGATCTCCCTGGCTGCCTTTGAACGTCACCGGGTGAAACACGGCCTCTGGACTCCGAATGTCCAGGCGGCATCCTCGCCTCACCTCTCCAGCCAACGTCAGGTTATCGCCAACACCGATCCAGCCTATCGAGTCGCCCTCCTGAACCAGACATAGGCGCGAAGCCAGGCTTGTCAGACCTTCAACGGCATCAACAGAATACGTTCTAAGAAGTTCGCCGCAGCCCTGAGAGGCCTTAACAAACTGCCCCAGTTTACAGAAGGCCTCGGCTCTGGCGACAGAAATCTCCGGATCGCGTTCGTCCTGGAGATATTCGAGGGCCTGACCGGCAAAGCCGAGCTGGATGAGAAGCCGCGCACACAGAACAATGCATGAAGAGTTGCCTGGAACGATCCGGCGTGCTCGATCGGCCAGTCGCAACGCGTTCGGAAGCTCTCCTCGCTCCACGAGCCGAGCAACCTCGTCCAGCAAGGACTCCAGATTGGAGTTCGCTGGCTCCGAAGAGTCCAGGATGTTCAAGGAGTCAGTGGATGGATTCCTCTTCTCTTTGGGTCTCGGCATGCGGAGCGCATTATCTAGGTAAAGTGGACAGCAAAAGCCTGCTCTGAAAATTTGAAGTACGCCAGATCTCGAAAACGTTTAAGGGAACTTCAGATGAGCCACAGACGTATCTGCTTACCCTTGGGCTACCACTTTTCATGGTTGTGCTGTACGCAGGGGATGCGCACGGTGCAGCAGGCTCTGAGCTCTTGACGTGAATCAGATAATAGCGGATTCCGGACAAAAATCAAGAGAAAATTGGACCTCTCCTGAAAACGCGCAACAAGCCGCATAAGTGGCTGAAACGTATTGCTTTATCACTGGCCGAAAAAGGGGTTTGGGGGCCCATTTTCTTCTGGCCCGAAAACGCCCAGGTTCCCGACTTCGCCGAAATCGGATCAGGCAAGCGGGGTGACGCAGGACACTCCCGGTCCAGCATCATTGTGTTGTCACAGGCTGCAAATATTTATGAGATTATATGCGGAGGATAGCGATGATACAGGGAAGCGATTCATCAGGAAGCTCCGTGAGCAACGATGATCAGGAGGGCCAAAGCTCCGCAATCCAGGCTCTCGTTTCGGTTGCGTCACATCATGGCCTTACCCTTGACGCCCACCAGATAGTCCGCTCGAATCCTTATACCACAGAGGAACCCAGCCCCGCGCTTCTCATGAAGATCGCGGTACGAGCAGGGTTAAAAGCACGTCATATACGAATAAAACGAGGAGAGTTGGCCAGCCTTTCCCGCCTTGTTCCTCTCATCATGCTTCAGCCGGACGGCCGAGCTGCTGTGATCAAGTCTGTCCAGCAGACATCAGGCGCTTCAGTAGCCTTGATAGATTTTTTTGACTCCGGCCGCGAACTCAGCGTCCTTTACGACGAGCCCAGATTATTTGAATTCTGGAATGGCGATGTCATTGCAATTCGGCTTCCTTTTCTCGCGGTACACTCCGAACCTCCATTTGGGTTCGCCTGGCTCATGAAACAGGTTGTCATCGAGCGGAAGCTTTTCCGGGACATCGGAATAGCGGCCCTCATGATGACCGTCTTGTCGCTCATCCCGCCATTGGCAACCATGGTCCTGGTTGACCGCGTTATGGCCAATCATAGCGAATCGACATTGATCGTCATTAGTATCGCAATTGCCGGCGTCATCCTCTTCGAGACAATCTTTGGCTTCCTTCGTCGCCAGCTCTCCTGGCTGGCTACTTCTCACATCGATGCTCGAATTAATGTGTACATATTTGACAAGCTCCTCAACCTGCCAATGTCTTTCTTCGAGCGCAATCCAACAGGGTTGATCAACGGAAAGATCGGCCAGGTATGGCGCATCCGCGATTTTGTGACAACTCAGCTTTTCGGGACGTTGCTCGATAGCGCTATGCTGGCGGTCTTCGTACCGGTTCTTTTTGTTCTTAACTGGAGACTTGCGTTCGTTGTGCTTGCCGTTGCCGGCTGCATGTTCCTGACTTATTTTCTTTGCCTTCCGGGACTTAGAAAGCGCAACGCCGTCGTGATCACCGCTGAACAGGCAATGGGTGCTCACCAGGTAGAAAGTATCTACGGAATCAGAACGATTAAATCTTTATGCCTGGACGGACTCAAACGATATCAAAGGGACATCAGGGTAGCCGCGGTCGTCAAAAGCCATCAGGATTTCGACCGATTCGCGAACATCCCGCAAACTCTTGTCCATCCCATGGACCGGTTCATCTACAGCGGTAGCTTCCTCCTGGGATGCTATATGGCGCTCTCCGACAAAAGTGGAGGGTCGATCGGATCGGTCTTCGCGTTCACGATGCTGGCGAGTCGAGTCTCTTCTCCAATTCTCCAGATAGCAAATTTGTTAAATACTTTAGAACAGGCGCGCGGAGCCTTGGCGGAAGTGGCTTCCGTGGTCAATGTCTCCCCCGAAGAGGGCCGTTCCGGGGCAGGACTCAAGCTGCCAATTTCCGGCAACATCGCTTTCCAGGATGTGAAGTTCCGTTACAGCCAGGGGGCTCCTTATGCGCTGAATGGAGTTTCATTCGAAATTCCGGAAGGGTCGATCGTCGGAATCATGGGACGCAGCGGATCAGGCAAAACAACTGTGACCCGATTGCTGCAAGGTCTGAATCGCGACTATGAAGGCGTGGTCAAGATTGACGGTATGGACCTCCGGGAAGTTGACCTCGATCACTTGCGCTCCAACATCGGAGTCGTTCCTCAGGAGAATTTTCTCTTCAGCGGTACAGTCCGCGATAACATCGGCGCCGCGCGGCCCAGAGCTACCTTTGACAAGATTGTTCGAGCGGCCCAGCTCGCAGGGGCGGAAGAATTCATCGAACGCCTTCCTCGTGGCTACGAAACGGTAGTCGAGGAAGGAGCGGTCAACTTCTCTGGAGGGCAGCGGCAGCGTCTGGCGATCGCTCGAGCTTTACTGGTGGACCCTCCAATCCTGATACTCGACGAAGCTACAAGTGCTCTTGATGCTGAAAGTGAAGCTATCGTAAACGCCAACCTTTTGCGAATCGCCCAAAGTCGGACTGTCATCATCATTTCACACCGGCTTGCATCGCTCACTCATTGCGATTCCATTCTGGTGCTCGAGCGCGGGAAGATTTACGATGTCGGACATCATCGCACTCTTGTGAAAAACTGCGATATTTACAGGATGCTATGGATGCAGCAGAATCGTCATCTTGAAATGGAGAATGAAGATGTTAGCGCTGGAATCGAAACCTCCCAGGCTGTCTAAGTCAACGACTTCTTCTGCGCTCAGTTTTGAGTCGGCGACGGCGGAGGTGCTTGCTCGACATCATCCACTTCTGGAGCGTGGAACGCTGTTTGTTTTGGCTTCCATGGTGGTGTTTTTCTTCGTCTTTATTTCGGTCAAGAAAATTGATCGCGTTATCACGGCAACAGGGCGCATTGTTCCTGTCAAGGGAATCCTCACTGTTCAACCACTCGATAAAGCGATTATCAGTCACATTTACGTAGCGGTGGGTGACGAAGTTAAGAAGGGTCAAATACTGGCCACCTGCGACCCGACGTTCGTACATGCGGACCTTGTCGGATTACAGCAAAAAGTCGAGAGTCTGCAGGCGCAGAAACAACGCATGGAGGCTGAAGAATCCAACAGAACCTTCTCCCCGAAGCCAGCTGAGCCGTATGCAGTCCTTCAGGCGTCCATTCAAAGGCAGCGCGAGATGGAATACAACTCGGGGCTCAACGACTTTAATCAGCGAATCAAGGGCGTCGAGGCGGACATTACAGGCTTGAAGGACAACATCGCCAACTACGAAGCGCGCCTGAAGATCGCGGACGAACAAGAGAAGATGTATACCACACTCGAGCAGGAGCAGGTCACGAGCCATCTGCAGTCGATGAATGCCAGAGATCAGACGGTTGAAATTGAGAGACAACTTGCAGCCGCCAGAAACAGCCTGGCCTCGGAGCTGCATTCTTTGGAGTCGTTGAAGGAGCAGCGCAGAGTCTTCGTTGAAAAGCGCCGGGATGATAACCTGAGCAGCCTGGTTGAGGTTGAGAATTCTCTTGACGAAGCACAGGATGAGCTCGCCAAGGCGCAAAAGTTAAGTGATCTTGTTAACCTGGTGTCCCCTGAAGATGCGGTCGTGCTAAGGATCCCCGATCTGTCGCAAGGTGGTATCGCAAGCGGCGGAGAGCCCCTGTTTAGCCTGATTCCGCTCAACGCGCCGGTCGAAGTCGACGCCGCGATCGATGCCAGGGATAGCGGCTTCGTGAAGGTGGGCGACCCCGTCAGGATCAAACTGGATGCCTATCGTTTCATGGAGCATGGAGTAGTCGAAGGCGTCATCAAGACGATAAGTCAGGATTCCTTTACCGAGTCGTCGGGTCAGGATGCGCTTACCCGCTCTACATATAACCGTGCCGACGACGGTGCCCGCTCACCTTACTTCGATACTCGCATTAAGCTGACCGCTCTGAAGTTGCACGATGTGCCGGCAAACACCCGCCTGACACCTGGAATGACGCTCCAGGCGGATATTGTCGTCGGTCAACGAACGATCCTTTGGTACATACTTGGCGGAGTTCTGCATTCCGGTTCCGAGGCCATGCGCGAACCCTAGGCTCTTCGCCCATGCGTATTCTAATGACATGAGGAGTGCCTCTTGTTCGAAAGGTTCAAGGGAATTCTTGGTGGCGCGCCACCCCGCCCACCGAAAGACCAACTGAAGGAGATTGAGGCGGAACTCGCCAGGTGCTGGTCATACTCCGCTTACGACAAGCTCCGGAGTCTTGCCGGGGATGGGAATCCCGAGGCGCAATTCCGTTTAGGCCAGATGTTCGATCGCGCCGAAGGTGTGGTCCAGAATCTCGCCGACGCGGTTCACTGGTATACGCTTGCCGCAGAACGTGGATTCGCGCCGGCCCAGGCGCGGCTCGGTCTTATCTATTTCATTGACCCACCAGAGGCGGCGAGCCTCTATCCGGAGGAACTGGAGCGAGTCGAAAGTACCGGGACATGGTCCCATGAGATGTCTCGAGACATGCTGAGGAAGTCTTTTCCCAACGGCTTCAATATTTCGAAAGACTATGCAGAAGCCGCCAAATGGAATCTTATGGCGGCTGAGCAGGGTGTCGCCGAGGCGCAGGCGCGCTATGGGCAACAACTCGCTCTCGGTCTCGGTGTGGATCGAAATGCACCGGAGGCCGAGAGATGGTTTTCGGCATCCGCTGCTCAGGCAGATTCTGCTGCACAGCTGGGTTTGGGGATCCTGTATGCCGGCGGTTTTGGAGGTCCATCCGATTACCAGAGGGCGATCGAATGGCTCTCGAAGGCCGCCGAATTGAACAACTCAATAGCGCACTATTGGCTGGGAGCCGTGCTGCTCAGGCGGGATTTTGACGATCGTGATCCTGAACAGGCGATCCTGCATCTTGAACGTGCCGTTCAGGAGAACAACTCGGACGCAATGTACCTGCTCGGACTAACGCTTTGGCGGGATGAGCGCATCCCAACAGACCTGGCCAGCGCTGAGTCCCTGTTGCGCAGGGCAACCAATCGAGGACATCTGGATGCTGCCTTTGCATTAGGCAAATTGCTTCTGGAAATCAATGACAATGACGCTGTTGAGGCTTCTATGTGGTTTCGTACCGCGGCCGAGAAAGGCCACAAACGCGCGGCCGCAGCCCTTGGTGAGCTGTATATTTTGAATATCTCGCTGCCCCAAGATCCGGTTGAAGCGTCTCGCTGGCTCGAGCTGGGCGATATTGAATGCAATCCTGAAGTGCTTACTTCGCTTGCATCCTTCTATGTGGAGGGACGCGGCGTCGAACAGGACTATGGCGTTGCCGCCTATTGGTTACGTCTGGCCGCTGAACTCGGCAGCTCGGTAGCCTGTTTCAACCTCGGATCACTGCATCGTTTCGGGCTGGGAGTGCCAGAGGACCACGCAGAGGCCGCGCGGCTTTATCGTGTGGCGGCTGAGAAAGGAAACATTGACGCCGCCTTTCATCTCGGATTGCTTTATTCGGATATCGGAAGTGAGGTTTACGATGATGCTGCCGCGGCATCGTGGTTTTCGCAGGCTGCCGACCGAGGTCACGCCCTCTCCCGCTACAACCTCGCATTGCTGTTGATTGAAGGTAAGGGATTGGATGCCGACCTGAATAAGGCTGTCGAATTACTTGACACCCTGGTGCAAGTCGACGAGATGGTCCTGGCCGCGGATACCTTGGCAGACCTGTATTCCAACGGAAAGTACATCCCTCCTTCCGACGAACTTCACGCCAGGTCTCTTGCGGAGGCGGTGCGCCTCGGAAGCGACTCCGCGCCGGAAATGATCGTTGAACTCCTGCAGCAAGGTAAACATGTTCCTGTCGATCCTGAAGCAGGCCTCGCGCGGTACAAGCAGGCCGCCAGCGACGGCGACACCGCCTGCCAGGTGGCCCTCGGCCGCCTCTACGCCGCTGGAGTGGATGGATCCCCCGATATTGATAAAGCCTGTTCCTGGTTTGAGCTCGCTGCGGAATCAGGCGATGCATTCGCGCAAGCATGGATGGGTGATTGCTGCCGGACCGGCCTCGTCGACCCGCCCGATCCAGTCTCTGCCGAGTGGTGGTATCGGCGGGCTGCAGCCCAAAATCATCCCGGAGCCTTGATGCTGCTGGCTGAAGCTCTTGAGACCTCGGAATCTCCCAGCGAAGAGGTACTCGCAGAAATTTTTGGGCTCCTCCTTGTCGCTGCATCAAGCGGCGAAGCCGTTGCTCAGCGTAAGATTGGAAATTGCTATCTTCAAGGACGGGGTTGTAACGAAGATCCGGCCGCCGCAGCCAATTGGTTCTTCGCGGCAGCTCAGCAGGGCGACCCTGAGGCAGAATATGAACTCAGTGTTTGCTACAGTGAAGGCCGCGGTGTCGATCCCAATCCCGAAGAGGCGGAGAATTGGCTGGCCCGCGCCACAGAACATGGTTTTGTCACTCCCTCTGTAGCAAATTCGTAATCATCAGGAACAGAACTTCAAAGTGAGAATGCCGAGTAATCGGCAGCGATCGCGAGGCTGTATGGCCGATCAGCTCAAAGTGCATCTGTATTGTCTGTGCTGGAACGATGCGCGCATGCTGCCCTTCTTTTTTCGCCATTACGACAGATGTGTGGACCGCTATTTCGTCTTTGACAACGGGTCGACGGATCAATCTCTCTCCATTCTCCAACAACATCCCAGAGTCGAGGTTGCTCACTTCGATGTGACTGGAGATTCATTTGTCGACGAGGAACGTCGATTAAGCGACACCATCTGGAAGGGCAGCGACGCCGACTGGGTGATCGTCACCGATATCGATGAGCATGTCTACCATCCGGAGTTGCGCGAGTACCTGAAGCACTGCTTGGAAAAAGACATCACTGCCATCCAGTCCATCGGCTACGAAATGGTCTCTGACTTTTTCCCCTCCGGACCGGGTCCGCTTGTCGATTTGGTAACCGCTGGCGCCCGCTCCGCCGGACATGACAGGCTCTGCATCTTCAACCCTCGGGCTCTGACCGAGACAAACTATTCCCCCGGCCGGCATCGCGCTGCTCCTCAGGGCAAAGTGGTCTGGCCGGAGTATCCAGAGGTCCTGCTCCTGCACTTCAAGCAGCTCGGGTTCGATTACCCCATCGCAAGGAGCGCTGAGCTGCTGCAAGGTCTGAAAGCTCGGGACATCGAAAAAGGTTGGGGCGTCCACTACTCATGGAGCAGCAATAAGATTCAGGCGAATTGGCAGAGTCTGAAATCTATGTCCGGTCCGGTTCCAGGTCTTGGAACTCTTCAGTATGTTGAGCCTCCTGATTACAACAGGACTGAGCGCACTCTTATTACTTCCGGCTTGATCGATAGAGAATGGTATCTGAGACGATACGAGGATATCAATCCAATTGAAGTCGATCCGTTGTTACACTTCTGCATCCACGGATGGAAGGAGGGCCGCCGGCCCAACTTCTATTTCGATCCCGATTGGTATACCAGCAATTACCCGGATTTGTCAGCGGATGGCCGTAACCCGCTCTTCGACTACATCACCAGAGGCGAACCGGTGGATGCATGGCCGTCGCCTCAGTTCAACACCAAATGGTATCGGGAGACATATGGAATCGAGCGGGGCGCCAGCCCGCTGGCACATTACTTGAAACATCGTAAGTTTGGTAAAGTGAGTCCAGTACCCGAATTCAAAGTGGTTGAAGTCTGCACGGTTCATCCAGAAATGCTCGCCGGGGATGTCGACCCTTTCGAGGCCAGCTACCTGAGCAGCGGCTCCAGTTCGGATGCGGACAGCGGAAACGAAGAGAATCCAGCGTGAGCAAGCACACCAATGACGACGGCATTTGGTGGCAGCCGACGTGGACCCAGGCGATGACGGACTTCCGTGGCGAAGATGACGAGCCGTCCTTCGACATTGTCACCGTCCGTATGACCGTGCCGGCGGCCATCGGAGGCGACCGTGTTCGGGACGGCGTTGAGCAATTGCTTCGGTGACGAGCCCGTTCGGATCGGGCGAGCCTGCAAACGGTGTCAGCGGCCGCTTTCTCGATGTCACATTCGACGGAGACCTCCGCCGAGGTTCCGGCCGGGGAGTCGCGGTGGACCGACCCGATCGATTTGACCGTCTATCACGGTGACCATATCGTCATCGATCTCCATCTGCCGCAGCCGACACCCACGCGACAGCTGCTGGGTTCAGGTTCGACCGATCGATGCCGGGAGACTTCGTCGGATCGCACCAGTTTCCACGTGGAGGGCAGGCACAGGAAGCCATCGACGAATCGCGGGTGTTCCCGGCCGTGAATGCGGGTACCGGACGGAACCTGATGGGACCGATTCATTTCTGAGAAATGCGGCATTCAATCTGCCGTCTTCGTTGCGCGCAAAGATTGCGTCTGTTGGTCTGTACGAACTTGCGAGAAATGGTGAATGGGTGGTTACCACGAATTGTTGACTTTACGCCCCGCAGGGCATCCGACCTGCGCACCTGGTAGAGCTTGATGGGGCCGCCGCGGCGGCCGACTTTCTCACACCTCTCGACTCCATCGATCTTGTAGCGAATCCACCAGATGTCCGAGCCGGGTTCCTTCTCAAAGACACCGCGCTCCTTGCGAGCGACCTTTCTCGGCATGGCTTCGTACCTCCTTGAAACCGATGCGAGCAAATCAGGAACCGAGTGGCACCAGAAGTGGCACCAGCGAAAATGCTGATTTGAGGGGGACCAAAATTTCTATTGTAAGTTATTGATGTTATGGTGCCGGGAGGGGGGGGCGAACCCCCACGACCGCAAGGGCCGGCGGCTTCCGCGAGACGTGGGCGAACGCCTGTAAGTCTGCCGGAGTGCCGGGGCTTCTCTTCCACGATCTCCGCCGCACTGCGGCCCGCAATCTACGTCGTGCCGGGATCGCCGATGGCGTCATTATGAAGATCGGCGGCTGGCGCACTCGTAGCGTATTCGAGCGGTATGCCATCGTCTCTCAGACAGATATTGCCGATGCACTGAAGAAGCTGGAAGCCAGCTAATCTGTTCCTACGTCCTGCACGCAAATGCCGCCTATTTTATGGGCGACTTTGCACCTTCGCGAGGAAGCTCCACCTCGAATGCCACTTCGTGCGGCTTTCCTTGGACATCATGGGTTAAGAGGATCATGCGATCTTTATCCACCCTGGCATAGTACAGTCCAGGATCAAGCATGGCACAGTGGCTCCAGCGCCATTTCGCTTCACAATGCAAGCTCGCGAACGAAATTGCTTCTGCGGAGATGTTAAGCGTTACATACCCCCGGTGGATCTCAATCGAAGGGTAGGCCGCGCAATTTACCGAAGTCTGATATGCGGACCATGTATAAACCGAGCAACTACTGTGTGCAGGTGACCTGACCCCCTGAAACCGTCCAGATCGGAATACGATCTGGACGAAGGAAAGGGGAAGAAGGGATGAGTCGAAGCAGGCACACGGAGGCGCAGATCATCGCTGCGCTGAAGCAGGTA
>Ga0182012_10001255_pt1 | contig 27875 bp, 22 predicted proteins | sample 612S2SmetaG_FD_120486 | JGI IMG/M metagenome (GOLD analysis project Ga0182012, IMG submission 120486) | Permafrost microbial communities from Stordalen Mire, Sweden - 612S2S metaG | ecosystem: Environmental > Terrestrial > Soil > Wetlands > Permafrost | place: Sweden: Stordalen | collected...
AAGACATTTGATTGTACTACAACAGGACAAAATTGGTCAGGGAATTTTATAGAAAGAACAGGAAAATTTTGCAAATATGCCTTTAAAATGCCAATCACGACAAGAACCTTAAAACATTTCGTCAAAGGTTGGCTTGGAAATATCGACGAAGTTTATCTGTGGAAAAAATTAAGACACGAAAAAATGTGCCCTATATACTTTTCATTCTTAGGACTTATCAACATAATGCCTAGAGCAAAAAGTGCAAACTACACAGAATTTGATCCTAATTGGGCAGTTGAATATTTTAAGGAATTGCCATTTGAAATAGATGTTTGCGCAGGATGGAGCAATTTCGGATATTACAAAACTAATCTTGTCATTACAGATTATGCAATAGGAAGAACAAGCACTGAACACTGCTCTGATTGCGATGGAGATTGTTTAAAGGCAAAATGCAAAAAGATTTAATTACTAAATTCTTACAAATAATTTTTCTAATGGTTTATAAGGTTTAGTAAAATTTCCTTCTGCATCCAATACTCCTATATCCATAAAAGTTTTTAATGCTTCTTCTTTAGAAGGGCCCTCTTTCAATTTCTTTTCTGCTAATTCTATTAAATCGTTAATTTCTTTTTGTGTCATGGTTAATTTCCGTAGTTAACTCCTAATCCGCCTGAACATGCTTCCATCACCCCATTAGCAAACACCCCAGTCTGGAAGATTCCATCTGTCCACCATCCATTCAACCAAACTCCTGCCTCCCAAGTTCCATTCTCCCATAATGCACATATAAACGGACTGCTATCGATTACCCCGGTGCTTGAGTTATCTGCATAATATGCCGGAGCAGGCGTAGTGCAGCTTCCTGCAACTCCGAACTGTAAATTGATAGTGCTTAAGTTAGCAGCAAATACCGCCGTCTGTGGACTAGTCCATGTAGGCAATACTCCGTTATATACAAACACAGTTCCTGGCATATTAGTTAATGCGCCAGATAATGTAAAATCATCAAAAGCACCAATAGATTGTATAACATAAGTATTTCCTGTAACCAAATCTATTGCTGCAGGAATTATTGTTTCTATTGTAGTAGTCACAGGGTAATTATAATCTATGTCTTTAGCCTGATATGGAGTGGTTAAATAATCTTCGTGAAGATTGAACAATGCATCCTCCCAGAATGTTATATTTCCTCCTTGAGTACTTATGTTGGCTGTAGTCAAATTACCTAGTATATAAAAATCAGTCTGTCCATAGTTGTATAAATTGTTATAAGGATTTTGCAATAATAAAATAGGATAATATTGGTCCATGTTGATGGTCAACTGCTTGGTGAATCCGGCTTGATCTGCAGTGAAAGTTGCTCTGTATCCTCCAATCCAAACTCCATTCTGCCAGAATCCATTAGTCCATGCGCCCATCACAAAGGTTCCGGCTCTCCAAGTTCCATTGTTGAATGTTCCGGCCCACCATACTGTAGCTCTTTGATCGGTCGATTTAGGAGTCAATATTCCAGAAACCACTGTAGATCCACTCCACACTTCTCCATTGTTGAATGTTCCATTTACCCATATTGCTCTTAGAACAGGATTATCGAATACATACTTAGCCATCGTTCCAAATCTAGAAGGAATAGTAGCATCGGTATTATCGAACGTTCCATTCATCCAAGTTCCAGTTTGAAAATCTCCTCCAAACCAAGAGCCATTAGTCCATAATCCAGATTCCCAGGTTCCAGCGTTCCATGTTCCATTGAACCAAGTTCCTGATTCCCAGACTCCTCCATTCCATGTGCCGGTCTGCCATGCGCCAGCTTCCCATGTTCCTCCATTCCAAGTTCCCATAAGCCAATCTCCATCCTGCCAAATAGAAGAAGTGTTGTTCTGTCCTGCATCAAAAGTCACGGTGTAATAATAATCGTGGATGTTCTGAGAGTTCCAAGTTCCTCCATGCCAAGTTCCATCCATCCATGTTCCGCTGATCCAGATTCCTCCCATCCAATCTCCAGCTTCCCATACGCCTTCGTACCATATCAGAGTTCCTGTTCCTGGGCCTGTGTCTTGCGTGCACCCCACAACAGCATAATCTACTATCACATCGTCTGCTAAGATCCAAGCGTATTGTCCTTGTCCATTGACGTTGTTTAAAATATCAAGCTCGGTTAATCCATCTATAAATCTTATTCTTCTCTTATCGTTGATTCCTATTTCGATAGTAACCAAGTTAGGCTCTGATTCTAACACATCGTACTTATAACTGATATTCTGCCAAGGCTGAATTAAATTGTTCACTCCAAGCTTAGCTATTTGAACTGGTTTCATTGTCAATCTAGGATCCAACATTGTTTTGTATGGTTGGTTCATGAATGTGATTAATGTAGTTCCATAATTGACTGGTGCAGAGAACAATGCTTTCCAAATAGTTTGAGCATTGATGTTAGGAGATATTTCGGTCTCTGGATTTCCTGTTATGTAGTAATAAGCATCTGGGAATAATCCATCGTATCTTGTCATTGCAACTCCTGGGCCATTGTAATAGTAAATGCCATTTTCTGCAGTAAGAGTTTGATCTTTCACTAGTATAGTTTCGCCTATCAATGGATCATATCCATCTATCGAAACCGGAGCTGAACTTATAGAAATATTAGAATCAGTAGAAGGATTTGTAGCGTATGTGATGTCGTACGAGTTAGGAAATCTGAAAGTCTTATCACGTTTTCTGAACGATACTCTGTTCTGAGAATTTTCTTTGTACATAATTCCAGTCAAATCGGCTAATAATTCGCTAGATGCATTCGATACAGTTCCGGTAGCTCCTAAATCATAGCCTGCTCCAGCATTCACTATAAGTGTAGAAACAAATTCTCCAATAGCATTTGTATTGGCAGTAACAATAGCGCCTCCTCCAAAATGATAAGGGTGAATTATTAGAGTATATGTAGTCAAAGGCAGATAATTTGCTCCTGCATTTGATATAGTAACTGATGTAATGTGATGAGTTACACCGTTACCTAATGTGAATGCTGCGCCAGTCCCTTGAGCAGATGGATTCATATATGCATAAGCATAAGAAGCGGTGTCGGGTCTTAATCCAAATCTGTTCTGAGTTGCATTTAACACATTGGTCTGTATGTAAGCAAAATCGGTTATGACTTCAAAATTGATAGATTCGCTAGTTGCAGGCACTGTGATGAACTCGTAGTTTGTCACTATAGTTCCCATGTTAAGAGTATAATCCCAGTCAATGCTTAGTATCAGCACATTATTATAAGGAGTGTGAAGTGCTGGAATTATGTTTATATAAATATTCTTCTTTAAATTATTCAAGAACAAATCTTTATAATTTTCTCCAAAATAAATAGAGGTATGTTCAAATCCTATTCTATTAGCAACTCCAACTGTATCGAAATAAGGCGCCGTTTGACTTTGCAACTGTGTTATTGATGGCAGAGGGCTAGCAAATCCTAAGTAATTCTCTAGATAATTTGTAGCAGTATAATGCTGTCCATACACTGACCACAATGGAATAGTCCCATTAGTGTTTGTAGGAAGATCCCAATAAGAATCAAATTCTCCAACTACGGTATTAAATGATACTGTATCTAATGTGGAATATCTGAATCCATAGTAATACCATTTCTTGAAATAGTCCTGTCTAATTTGATTGATGTACAATTTGTTAGAGTTAGATGCTTCGGTGAACGATATTTGAGTGATTCCATAAATAGGCAACGTTTGTCCAGGAGGCGGAGTGTACACTGCTTCGAATACTTTATATTGATTTGATAAAAGTGGAGTTGCTCCATTTTGAATATAATATGCATTGGTCGCATTCAATTTGTTATTTCTAACCATTGGAGCTCCAACTCCATTCCATGTATAAATACCATTCTGTGCCTGGTTAGGCTGATCGTTAACTAATATCAAAGATCCAATAGGGCATGTATTCATGTTTACAGAATCTATAAATGCTGGGCCTATAGGAACATCCAAGTTGTCCACTGACACAGTAGCAATTCCCATGTTGATCAATATCACAGTGTCTAGTTGATTCCAAGTAGGCGCAATTCCATTGTAAATAAATACAGTTCCTGGCGCATTAGATAGAGCTCCAGACATTGTAAAATCATCCAATGGATCTACAAATTGAATAATATATGCAGTCCCAGTGACAAGCAAAGAAGCATCAGGAAGGGTTGTCAATGTGTCGGATGAAGTAGTAGCAACAAAGCAATAGTTGTTGATAGTGGATGAAGATTCAAAATCGTACATCAATGCAAGGTCTGAAGCTTCTAATGCGCCCATCATATCCTGTAATTCTAAAAGAGGGTTTGCTTGATAATCCGTTATCTTATTTCCATAAGAGAATACTGAAGTCAAAGTCACACTGTAAGAATCTGGCGCAATTGTATATCCTAAGAACTGATTAATGAATTGATCATCCAATCTAGGATACAATTCTAAATCGACAACGCCTGAGGTCAATAACACTTTAGTCACCATGAATGTATAATCTAAAGAGGTAAAAAATCCTGTGTTGTTATTGTTGAATTGAATTTACATCTTCACTAAATCTCCAGGTATCAATGCATAAACGGTTAAAAAATTAGTAGTAAATAACGGATAAGTAGCAGATAAATTAGTGGTGTTAACTCTAGCTGGAATAGAAGCAAATGTCACAGCAGTAGTTCCAAGAATAGGAGAGTATTGAGAAGTTGGAGTCGTATACGATGTAGAGAATGTTAATCCGGTATTCACAGTTCCTTGCTCTATGTAAAAGCTGTCAGAGTAAGAGATGGATGGGTAGTAAGTCATTGGAGCCCCAACGCCATTCCAAATATAAACTCCTCTATAAGCACTTCCATCAATATGATCTTTCACTAAAACATAAGATCCAACAGCAACTAATCCAGGCCCAACCTGGCCATTGTAATTGATAAGCTCTAACGATGATCCATTAGACCAGTTGGTTGGAGTAGTTCCAATAGCAAGGAAAGTTTGGAATAATACGATAGATCCATTAGTCCAAATTGGGGCTGTGCCATTGTATGTGAATATGGTTCCTACAGCATTTGAGCTTGCTCCAGAAGACGTGAAATCATCTCCAGCCCCGAACGATTGAATCACATAATTAATTCCTATGTGCAGTGCACCTAATGCAACAGCAATTGCTCCAACGTTGGTGAAATCGTCGCCTGTCATAAATGTTTCTATGGTATAATAAGAATCTAAAAGTAATGGACCCACGGTATAAATAGGGCTCATTTGAACTCCGTCTATAAACGCTGGCCCTGATGCTGTATCGATAAGGGCGGTAGTAGCAACTTGGCATATAGTAGAAGACTTAGTGAATATAATGTTATTTCTGTTAGTATAAGTGTATGTATTAATTACTTCGTTGAAAGTAGAGTGCGATGATATATTTCTAAATGTCACAGAGGTTAATTCGGTAGGTATCTCGCTGTAAGTTCCATCTATTGCATGATTAGCATCAGTATATGGATTAACTATTGCTCCTGATATAGGATAGCCTTGCCAATTTCCATTGTTCAGCCATTCGTATATGACGTTAGTCTGTCCAGTGTAAGTGAATGTTTGATTAAAATATATTTGAGTTAATCCATAGTCTGGAACATTTTGTCCAGCTGGAGGAATATATGCTGGCTGAAATGATTTTCCTCCATTTACTGTTCCTTGAGACACATAATAAATATCTGTGCTCAGCATATCGGTGTCGATGGTCATAGGAAGTCCTACGCCATTCCAATAATAGATTCCATTCTCGGCATTGCTTCCAGTCAATATAGATCCATTTGCCCATGTGGGAGCAGTGCCATTGTAGATGAACGTATATCCAGTAGTGTTAACAACGCCTACAACAGCAGTTCCAGAAAGACTAAAATCGTCTCCGGCAGAATATGAAGATAAAGAGTAAATTTGTCCTGTCACTAAAGATCCTGGAGCATTAGTCAATGGAGCAGTCTGATTTCCTACTAATACTAAAGACCCAATAGGGATAGGAGAATCTATCAACGATGCATGAGCGCCTAAGCTGTATCCAAATCCTCCATTGATTATAGAATAAGAAGCAAATTGTCCTAAAGAATTAGTAGATACCGTAACACTTGCTCCGCTTCCGGCATGGTTAGGGTAAATTGCTAAAGCATAGGTAGTCAAAGGAAGGTATCCTTCTCCTCCATTTGTTATTGTTATAGCATTGACGCTGAATCCAAATCCTGATGTAGAGACAGAAAATTCAGCTCCACTTCCTTGATTGCTAGACATCATGATGCCATCTATGATAGCAGGTCCTATTGGAAGATTCAAAGTTCCAACCAATTGAGTAGGCAACACAGTAGTCGTAGCAACTTGACAGTATGTCGCATCAGCGAAGAATGATACATTTGGCATTTGACTAGTTCCTGTAGTCACCAAAGATCCATTGGTCCAAACAGTAGGCGCAATTCCATTAGATATAAAAGAATATCCAGAAGTATTCACAACTCCAAATATTCCATTTCCTGCATTGCTAAAATCGTCTCCTGACACATAAGCAGTAATAGTATAAATAGTTCCAGTCACTAAACCTGACAAAGGTGGAGAAGTATATGTTTGGGAGAATGCTAGAGATGGAGCATATCCCGGACCTAATACAATAGTCTGAGGATCAGAATAAGTTCCTAATCCATGCATGTCTTTAAGCATTATTTTAGTAGCTACATCTTGATCCAAGAAAAGCATTCTATAAGAATTCTCATTTCCTGTCGCATTAAAGTCTCCTATAGGATGCAACGGATTTGTTGGATCTAATGTATAATCGAACTCGAATTTCACCAAATAAGCGTCTCCTAATGAGTATATGAAGTCTTCTCCTAATGTATCCCAAGGATATAAAGAATAATTTGGATCTCCTACTGTATCAATTCTTCTCAAATAATACTCGTTGTTCTCTTGCGTGATGCCTTGATAGCAATATACTATTTGATTATAAGTCTTCTGCTGATCGTCCATATCAACCAATCTCACCAAGTTGCCTGCAGTGTAAGTGTAAAGACCATTTTGAAATAAATTATCTGTCGTTGTCCACACCCCATTTGTGATGTCTCCTATTGAAACTAAGGTAGAAGGATTAACAGATGTCTGCACCTCTACTAATAAGAATTGTTGTGTTATCACAGATGTTGTCCATGTTGGAGGAGTTCCATTGTATATAAATGCAACACCAACTGTGTTAGATGCCGCTCCCGAGACAGTGAAATCGTCTGGAAAGGTATAAGACTGAATCACATATCCGTTGCCAGCGATCAATGGACCTGGAGACAATATTGAATTTAAGGTAACTATTTGTACTGAAGTGATTGGAGATGTAAAGTAACCGGCAACGCTATCAAATATGTTTAATGATCCTCCAACTTTAAAAGTTAGCTCTAATCCTGCGGTATATGCCGCATAAATATAAGATGTTGTCAAGGATCCAACGGTAATTACTTGCGTCAATGGCGCTGCTCCTCCGCTGAATACATTCACTGAAGCAGAAATATAAGATGAACCTGCATTTGTTATTGCTGTGGATACGAATATGCCTGCACTATTAGTTGTCGCCGTAGCTGTTGCCCCACTTCCTCCATTTCCTGTTATTGCTAATCTATATACCGTGTTAGCTGCATATCCCTGTCCTGGGTAATCTATAGAAATCGCAGTGATTGCACCAGCAGTAATAGTAGGAGAAAATATAGCATTATAATCTGCCACTGGAATCATCGTCAACGTATCGAACGATTGATTCTTCAATAGTACCAATTCGGTATCGTTTACGTTAACTCCATCCATTGTTAATATAGGATAATTTGCAGTCAATGACGATCCATTAGTCCAAGTAGGGAATGTGCCGTTATAAACGAACTGGGTTCCGTTATTGTTGTCTTTAGATCCAGAGTTAGTGAAGTTATCACCAGCTACAAAAGAAGTGATAGTATAGTAATTTCCAGGTATCAATTGAGCAGGATCGTTAGTTAATTGAGTCAAATAAATATAATCTTGAGACTGCCTAATGTTTCCAGTGATTATTAGAGTATCAGTGGTGGCCGCTTTTACTTGATATAAGTTAGGAAAATAAGATTGAATATCTTGATTTCCTTCAGCTCTTTCTAGGTCGAAATAACCATGAATCCAGAATCCAAATTTATCAAAATTAGTATTGAATGGAACATTTCCTGTGATGTGAGAATCTTTGAATAGTCTAAACCATTCGTAAACGTCTAGGATATTGTGAGTAGGGACATAGATGATAGGATTTCCAGCCTCAGAGACTTGTATGTTTAAGTCTGATGTAGGCCTTAGTTCTTCTTTAAATATTCCAAAATTTATATTGTTGTTAGATAGGTTCCATAACCCATTAGTTTCTTGCCAGTATTTTTCCATTACCTTATATATTAGGTAAGACTTATTTCACTTCAAGTTTCCAGATAGTTTTATCGTCTTTGTGAAATATTCTATCTTCTACTATAGTTCGCCCGCTCTTTTTAACCGCTTCTCTCATTTCTTCTCTGAAATCAGCTCGGTCTTCCATCTTAGTCACATATAGTGCTAAATCAATCTCGTGGACTGTTGCTTCGCTAAAAAGCAATATCCAAATCAACCTATCCTTTTTGTTCAACCCTGCCAATGACATAATTATTTAGTTCTTTTATGTTTATTCTTTACACTGTATATATTAAAATGAAGCTTAATTTTATTCGGGTCCATGAGAACTTAACAATAAGTTAACATTAGAATAAGGCTCCCTGCTTATGAAAATAAGGCTTATAAATGTGTAATAATGAGCCTCATTTATGAGTGTAATGAGCTCTAATATATACAATAAACATAAAAATCTTATATATGAGTTCTTCTAAGAAAAATAACAGATCAAAAGACAGGTTAGAATTAAAAGGCGAAGGCGAAGAAGCATTTACAAAAATACAGAATACTAAAGTACAGAATGGCAAATTCGATAAACAAGCCTTTTTAAAGACTGGAGTAGAATTATCTCCTAAACAGAATGAACTATATAAAACAATAAGAAATACCACATTCACAATAGTTCAAGGCCCTGCTGGAACTGCTAAAACATTCGTTGCCTGTTACGCTGCATTAGGTCTGTTAGCAGATAAGAAGATAAGCAAAATAATTATCACTAAGCCTATTGTCGAAGCCGGCGAGGCCATAGGTTTCCTTCCCGGCACACAAGACGAGAAAGTCGCTCCTTACATGAAATCGTATAAATCTACATTTGAAAAGATACTAGGAAAATTCTTGTCTGATGTGTTATTTGCTTCTGGAGTCATAGAGATAAACCTGTTAGCATTCATGCGTGGAGATACATTCGACGATTGTGTAATGATATTAGATGAAGCACAGAATTTACAAATGTCTCAAGCAATGCTTTGGATCACACGTTTAGGAAGAGATAGCAAAGCGATCATGTTAGGAGATGTTAGTCAATATGATATTAAGCATAAAGATGCAAAGTTTCTTAATTTCATAGAGATATGCAAAGGAATGGAAGGAGTAGAGAATTTTAAATTCGATAACAAAGATATAGTAAGAAATAAGTTTCTGATAGAATTGACCGAGAGATACGAGAAGTGGAAGTATGGCAACGATTCGGGCGAAGCTAAAATAATAAAATCTTAATATATAGACTACATGAGAAAACCATTTAAAAGAAAAAGATTAGAGGAAAGCATAATGCTTTTCGAAGAGTGGAAAGACAGCGAAGATTATTTGATCCAAGCCTGGTTTTTTGCAACTAATAAAAAAGTGCGCCAATGGTTCGAAGATAAAGTATTGAATGGCTTTCAATTTGATGATTTTCAATGGACCGCCTCAGATACTTATTTGATATACACCGCACATTTAGAATTCCAAGAGCAAGTAATGGAATATAAACTAGACATTATTCTAGAATTCGAACATGTTAAAGAAGGCAAGGTAGATCAATTCGAAGTAGTTCTTTCTGGTTATACTATAAAAGATTTTGTGATGGTAGGCCAAGTAAAAGATACTGTAAAAGACTCAGATTTCAATGCCACATGGTTAGCATCATTGATTCAAAAGTTCAAAGAGTTATATCCTATAGACGATAAAAATATAAAATTAGATACAGAAGTAGCAGATGATGGCGGAAGTAATAACGAAGCTAAAGGCGGAGTTAATAAAAAATACACCCACTTTGCTGTAAATAAAGAAACAGGAAAAATAGCTACAGGATGGGAAACCATTTCTGATGTAGAATCACTTAAGTATTATGCTAAAACAGATTTGGAGGATATGGATTTAAAACCATCCGATTTTAAAATATTATCAAGTAAAGCATTAATTAGGAGTGGTGTAGATCCTTATAATTATGAGAATTGGGCAAAATCTGGTGAGGTAAATTGAAAATATTTATCAAAAAGCCATTTTTAGTGGAAAATTTTACTCACTTTTTGATCAGAAATCTTCCCTTAGTGGAAAATATTTACCAATCCAGATTAAACTCCATCTCGGTATAAGGATATTCTTCCTCTAAATAAATCTTCTGTCTTAACTTTCCATGCCCATATAAAACATTTTCGAACTTCTTTAAGTAATAATCTTTACTATCTTCATCTACATTGAATCTATCTATTATATCAAATATATAAGCAAATACTTTATCTGGGTGCAATCTCAAAGCTCGACCTATAGATTGTATAACTATTTGAGATTTTTTAAATGATTGTGTTAAAAGAATATTTGTAATTGCATTAATACTCACACCCGTAGAAAATACACCAAAACTAGCAATCAATATCCTTACAATGTCAGTCTTCTCCATATCCTCTTTGATAGGCATCCTATCTTTATTCTTTATAGATCCATCTATGTAATGAAATGTTTTATCTGGATTTCTCTCTTTTAAATATTCAAATAATTTCTCTCCATATTCGGTATTGTGAAATAATACTAACGTGTTTGCCTTGCACTGAGCTACAATCTTATTTATAATGACCAATCGCTCTTCGCTCTCCTGGATTTTGGCGCACTCTAAATCATAGCAGACTTTCTTGTCTCTTGTGGATACGTTATAAAGATTCTCAGCAAATACAAAATCATTGTGATTTAATACAACTCCTTTTATTTTCACTTTAGCGATGTAGCCTTTGTCCATCAATTCCTTAGCCTTTACTACCTCTATGACTGGTCCCGTTAACATCATTATCTGCATCATCTCTTCGGTATCATCTTTATAGAATGTTCCGGACATACCCCATCTATAATATGCATTACAGAAAGTACTCTTTAATATTTTTTTATAAGAAGCAGATTTTGATTTATGACCTTCATCTACCGTTATAGAAAAGAATTGTTTAAACCATTCTTTAGGATATTTTAAAGATACCTTAGTTGTTAGTTTGCCGTTCTTATCTTTAATCTTTGTCTCTCCTGCTAAAGATTGAAATGTTCCTATGATTATATTTGGCTCTTTGTCTGGATTGGTAATTCTAGGATCTTCGCCTTCATCAAATATTTCTTGTATGTTCAGATCAAATTTGCCATTGTTGTATTTCAACAAATCATCGTAGAATTGAGCTACTAACGTTTTGCTGGGAACCACTAATAAGAATTTTTTGTTAGAGTGCCCATGAGCCATGAGCCAGAATACCACTAACGAATAGATGAATGTCTTTCCGCCTGATGTAGCAACAGCAATGTTGCAGTATCGATCTTTAAGGATAGAGGCAGCAACTCTAAGCTGATATTCTCTTTCATCCATCGAATTATCATTAAGAAACTCTCGAAACCATGCAATTGCTTCAGATTTTTTAACTTTTCTGTTTATAGGAAATTCTTCTTTGTTTACGAAGTTAAAAGGATAGCCAAGCTCCTCGCACATCTTCCATACTTCTCTCCATAATCCCATTGGGATTGTGTCGGTCTCTTTGTCAAAGCCGTGATTGAAACCGTCCCACCACTTCATCTTAAAGCGAGTGTCGAACATGTACCCTTCAGGCCTGCGAGCAAACCATTTCTTTACAGCAAGGTATTCATACCTTTCCTCAGGAATAATCTTTATGTTTTCTGATTCAGGAAGGTATTCTAATTTCATTCTATTCTTCTATAAGCTTCAATGCTTCTTCTATTGCTTTATTTAATGCTTCGTATTGGTCATTAAAATAACCATGTTTAGATTTGCCTACTTCGCAATAACCATGCACTTCTATAAAAAAGGCAAAGCCTCTTGGTAATTTATGAGTAGGTTCGCCATGATCATAATGTTCTAGTGTTATCCATATACTATGTTCATCAAATAACCAATCTCTAACTTGCTGATAAGTAGGAGCATCAAAATAACCTGGATAGTGTTCAAAATCTATGATGTCTTTAACCGAAACGGTATAATCCTTTTCTTCTTCGCCTCCAATAAATTTCCAGAAGAAACATCCATTAGGATTAAACCAAGTAATAGTCTTCTTATCAAAGCCTAATTCTTTTAATTTTACTGCTATTTCGAACGATACAAATTCTTTTTCTTCCATTTATTAATTCATGTTATTATTTTCTATCATATATCTGTACATGGCTTTATCTTCTATAGAAAATAATTCTTCTATGTCAGATAAGACGAAATGACCAAACTCTAATTGATCCACAATGCTGTTGATTGCTAAGAATGTAGGCTTATCGAATGGACGATCTAACTTAATGAGATATTGTCCTTCGTTCTCTGTTAGTTCTCTTTTGAACTCTTCGTCGTCTATAACGCCGCTGTCAAAATCGCTGCACAGTTGCATATACTCAATTTTCTTCATCAGATTATTGATAGCATTCACATAAAGGCTCTCTTTTAATTCGTCCATATCTTTTATTTATTTGTAAATCCGTGATTTAACAATTGTTCCAGTAGGAATAAATCCTTGCCAAGATACTGCTCCAGAGCCATACATTAATATAACTTCAGATAAACTATTCTCTTTGCAATATTTAATGCCAAAAGGCGGTTTTTTATTCTCTTCTTGCGAAATCAAATTATCATTCAAGAAATTATCTATGATCTCAGAAGCCTTTTCTTGAGAAGCTAGTTCTATTTTTCTATATGCCTCATTATCTACTTGTCCAGTATAAGCATAAGCCATTAAAATTTCATTTGCCAGCTTTCTCTTGCAAGCGTTCTTTTTTGTTTCTAAATCTTCAATTGCGAACTTCATGTTTTATTTTGTGATTGTTTTTATTTATCTAGCACCAGTACTGTTTGTTCCTATAGGCCATCCCATTTCGTTATATGTTCTGCTATTTGAATTATATTTATGCTGTTCTTTTATTGTGCTATCTATTAATTCAAAAATATTTTTAGGTCCATTCATTCTATTGGAGATTCCAAATACTTCCGGCTTAGGTTCTAATCCTAATTCGCCATCTTTATATTGCAAACTCCATTTAATTTCATTTCCATTAGAAAGAACGCTTTCGAGACGTACCTGAACTCCAGGCATATAATGTGGTCCGGGCATAGGTCCTAAACTCATTTACTTTAAATAATTAAATAAGTCTATTCTATTCTTGATCATAAAACAAACTCCATCTATAGTTTTTATCATCTCCCTCAAAAAATCTACCATATCATTGATCAACTGCAACGTGTGCTCTTGCTCTGACAAGTCTCCACTAATCACAGTATCGTATTCAGTCTTAGACATTTTCCTTCCTAACAATGGATGATTCAATCCTTGTTGCGGCCTAGTTCCATCCTCCAAAAATCCAGTAGCATAAAATATGAATTTAACCTTCTTAAGGACTTTTATTTCTTTGTTGAAATCGGCAAATAAACTAGAGAAGTAATTAACCTCTTCTAAAAGCATTGCTCTATAAGACAATGCTAATGCGTTTGCATCGGTCATGTTATGAGGTTCAGTTCTCAAGAGTGGAGTAAGATCTTTTAGATTTTGTGTCCATTCTTGCTGTTTGGATAGTATGATAGATGATAATTCTTTATTATACGTTATATTCATGCTATTTTATATTAGAAAATTGACAAATAGTTTATAAACGATTAAAGATAATGTCGTAGTAATATAGGAATATGTAGTATTGGCCAGATTTTGTCTGTTTATAGCTGACTTCTAAGGTTCCATCGGTATAAGATTTGATCGCAGTGGTTTCGCTCTTAGCATCTATTATCGCATCAGTAGCGCCGTCAGGCTTTGCAGTGAACGAAAATACCGGAGATTGTTTCAACAAAGGAATAGGATTAACTCCTGGAGTTTGACTTTCAGATAACAAATAATACTGAGCCCACATGACAAAAGTATTCACTGTATATCTAGGAACTAGATTATCATCTATGTAAGCATAAACTGAATTGCTAGGCCTTTTATCGATAGCATAATTAGGAGTCAATGCAGAAAATGCAGAATTTACGTTCTGTGTGTATATTTGCTCATACAAATATTCTCTAAGAAGATCGTTAGAATCTATAGTAAGAGTCCATTGAGTCAAAGTGTCAATATCTGCCTGGGTTTGGTTCTGCGCAATTGCCATAGAGACTATCGAAGATTCTTTCATTCCAGTCAAAGAATCGTTGTTCAAATTCCAAACATCTAAGGATCTGATTCTTATGGCGTCTTCTATATCCATCCCCTTTCCAGTTATGAAGTTGGTCTTTTCCATCATATTGAACGTTCCATAAGTTGGAGCGTATTTAAAATCTTCTATAATTGGTCTCTTTCTCATTTTTATGCTGTAGGTGGAATTGTTGGGCTTACTCCAGTTCCGCCAGTTGCGCTGGCGTTACTGTTGCTTCCTCCGCTATTGTGATATTTATTTTTGTATATTAAATAATAGTATTCTAAATCCCAGGATGCTTTCCATATATTTCTATCTATGGTTGTCACGCCATGCTCGTCAGACATTGCATACTTGTTAGTAGTATTATACAAAGGATTGGCCGATTTTAAAGGGGATTGCTTATCTAAAGTTAATTTGCCTATTACAATTCTTTTGTTCAAAGCGTAGTTCAAAAGTTCAGAATCTAAATATGTATTAGCTTGAATATTTTTAGAGATCACCGCATCGAATTGGAAGAATCTAAATGGGGTCGTAGTAGAAGGATTGTTTATAGGATAATTAGGCAATACGCTTTCGAACTGCAAAGATGTCACTACCTGATAAACCGTTTGTCCTTCAGGATAGTAATTTCCAGTAGTTGGATTAATTAAAGAAGATAATGTGTTATCGAAATACGTGTTCACTACTAATGCTGTAGCATATTTTTTATTTATTTCAGGATAGGTATAAATATAATTTGTTCCTCCTATAATAGGATAAGTTTGTCCAAACAAATAAATGATGTCTCCTACAGCTATAGGATTTTGAAGGAACAATAATGAATTATTAGCATAAAATTCTACTACCAAATAATATCCAGCTACTCCATTTATCGTTTGGCTAGAGATATAAAAATTCTTTAAGAATGGTACAGTGCTCAAAGGAAGAGTTTTGCCATAGTCTAACAGAGTAGTATTGTTGAAAAGATCTACTCTATTTAAAATAGGCTCGTAATCTCCAGAATAACGATAGATGATAGGAAGATTGTCAATTGCTTTGTAAGACAATTCTGAAGGGCTTGGCTGTATGACTTTTTGCCTGTTCAAAGGATTTCCAGTCCAAACATATTGTAAAGTGTCTTGAATAGAAATATCGTTCTGCAATGTCCCGCCTATAGATTTTTGCTGGTTAGCTGGAGTTATCGGCGCACTGGTATCAGCTATAATGTTTGTGATTGCCTGATTTAAACTAATTTCGTCAGGATAAATACATCTTAATCTGAATGGAACCACAGGAACTTCTGCTGTGATGTATGGAGTTCCAGAGAATACCGGAACCGTTGGCTGGTTCTGTATCAATAATTCTAATACTTGCCCGCTCGATCTTTTAGATACCAAATAATTCGCAGGCTGAACTCCTAACAAATTCAAGTAAACCCAATCTCCAGCCTTGAAAGTAACATAAGAAGATAACGTAATACTGATAGTATATCCATTTATTGTAGTATCGAATGTCGGAACTGTCGAGTTAAAAGGTCCGCTTAAAGCAAGAATAGGATACTGTGGATTATTCTCTATTATTTGATATGTGATACCGGCATCAAAATCTGGATGAGTAGTCAAAGAATTATTCAATATGTAATAAAGAACATTCAATTTTAAACTTTGTGTTTTCAAGCTAGTGTTGAAATGACTATACTGCAATGCATTATTATCCCAGTAAATATAATTGATATACTTTTCGTCGTACACTAAATCTCTTCTTCTGTAATGAAGAGATGTCACTGCATTTATAGGAGTGTATACGTATACATGAATTAACACGTTTTTAAAGTTCTTGTTGACTACAACATCTATGCCAGCCTGTCCCCATAAAGGATTTATTATTCCGGATTGGTCAGTGACTACCGTAGCTGGCAATTCTATATTATCGAATATCGCCGAGAACGAATATCCATCTGCATCTGTCGCTGGAGAGAATTGAACTCCTTTAGGCGCATTAGGGTTGTCGGTCATTCCATATTCTAAATAACAGTTAATTCCTCTGAATAATACCATTGGACCATTTACTCCATCGTTGGTTCCAAACTGAGCTATCCTGTTCAATTTTTCGTTAGATAATCCATATCTGTTAAAGAAACTATCGAATATATCAAATGTGGAATTAGGATCTGTGTAATAATCAAAATCAAATCTATCGAAATAAGTGAAGTCTAATGTGGAAGGAACTCCTTTTACGCTAGTAGGAATATTAAGCGATGTGAATATAATATCAGGCTCAACATTGTTATAGAATGTTCCTGTGGTTGTTATTTGATCTATGCTCTGCAAATAAGGAATTCCAGAAGTATAAAACCAATCTAAAGAAAGCTCTAAGCTTGTTGTAGTAGTAGAATAGGGATTAGGAGTGAAGTTATAAGGGCCAGAGTGAGTCAAATCATTATTTATCTTGTATGGATAAGAGCAATAATTGACAGATCCAGCAAATCCCCATTTGTTAGTGTGCTGGTTAACATCCCATATCTCTGTCATATTCTCATTAGAATCCAACATATACAAATCTCCAGTCACGGCATATTCTGATGTCAAAGGAATATTATATGGCGTAGTAGTATCGTAAGGATAATAATTAATCATCCTATAGACATCAGTTATTGTCACCGGAAGATTTCCTGCAGTCACATCAAATGTCGCTATATTTCCTTGGATTAAAATTATCTTATATACGTGAGATGTCCCATCTATCACGGTCATTTGATCTCCTATGTTTAATCCAGTCGCATCTATAAATGTTATAGTGTTTGTTGTATAAGAAAGGAAAGGATAATCTCTATAATTTAAAGGCTTAGTAGCATCCGTCACCAACGAAGGTATTTCGCCATTCACTGAATAATCAAATGTGACACTATTAGTAAGAGGAAGATTGCTAATACCAGTTACTGGATAACTCAATCCTCCTGGATTAAGAACTAAAGTATCGCCTATGTTTAACCCAGCAACACTTGCAAAAGCTACAATATTAGGGAGTATTGTAGCAACCGCCAAATAATCCGCGTAATTTGCATTGGCCTGAACATTTTTAGAGCTGTAAGTGTTTACTCTGTAACCGGTCTCGTGGAAATAATCTTTAGGAGATCCAGTGTCCAATATATTTGTTTCTACTAACAAAGGCCTTGCTAAGTTCACCTTGCTGTAAAAATCGTATTCTATTCTTGCATAATTAGTCTGATCTCTTTGAAAATCAAAATCTGCTACTTCGGTAAAGACTGCTTGATAAAAATAAAAATAAGGCACCTGATAATCCTTGCTCAACAGCTGAGTAAAATTAGTCGTCACTTGATTAGATCCTGTCTTTTGAAGATATTTATTTCCATCGCATGTAATATAATTATCCGTCACGATATAGCAATATCCCGGATTAATAATATCTCCTGTGTTAGGGTCTATTATCTGTGCCTGATAATTTAATGTGAAATAATTTCCATACATATTAATCATCAGCATAGAATCGGTCAGAGTCAAGGATTGATTGTATCCAAATTGAAATGGATCTCCATTCAAATACACAATCTCTGGCATATTCAATACAGCATTCCATACTATCTTTATCACCGGATCATAATCAGCTATCAAAGCATCCAATGTTCCTTCTCCAGTTGGATTGAATACCATGTTAGAGACGATCACATAGTGATAGACTCCAGTCGCATCTTGGTTCTGTTCTATGAGATACAAGGTATTTCCTATTTTAATATAATATACCTTGTTAGGATTCCAAGCATTAGCTAATGGATTGACAGGAACTATAGGGCCTGTTATTTGAGTGCCTGTGACGATAAATTGATTCTGATATACACTCACTCCAGTAGTTTGGAATGTTGCAGGGCCGCATGGACTAACCTGATGCAATTCGTTTAATCCTTGAAGATAGAATCCATAATATCTATTCAAAGACCAATTCTTATCGAACGATTTATAATCTAATACTTGAGCATTCACTGCGCCTGAAGCATCAGGAGAATTAGGATAAGTAATATCTGTGTTTAAAATAAAATCGCCTTCGTATATTGCTTCATTTAAGCATTTATACTGTCCATTCAAATCGTAATTAATGCCCGGAATCAACACTCCGCTCACTTGATCGTCGTACAAGAATGATATGTTCAAGTAATTAGCGCACACTATCTCATTGATTTGAAATCCATCAGTGATGAATTTTTCCATCTCAAAGTGAGTGGTCTCTGCTTGAAAGTAATCGTCTAAGAATAAAGATTTAGAAGCTACGCCTCCAAAATTATAATCGTAACCGTTCCAGGTGCTGAACTCATAAGGCTTTAAATTTAATTCAAATGCTGATCTAGGAAGAGTTTCGTCTTTTATATAATTCTTTTGAAATAATTGTCCTATTGCTGTAGTGCTGCTTAAATCAAACCATTGAATTGTTTTAAGATTAGAGAATGACATATCATCCTGAGAAATGTTTATAGATTCTACAATCGCTGTGGCAGTGCTCACAGATCCGGTGATGGTTTCTCCTATAATAAATGGACCTCCAACTATCCCAACATAGCTTAATGTTCCTCCTGGATTTATGGATGTGATGGTTGCAACAGCATTGCTGGTTCCTCCAGTTATCTGTTCGTTATAAATTAATGTAGTCCCTGTGACAATAGAAAATCCTAATTTTCCTCCAGTAGGATCAAATCCGGTTCCATCTTGCCTGAAGATGAAGAACCATTGAGGAAGATTAGTTGGCTCTATTTTAAGAGTAGTATTATATTGAAATTGCTCTGCATATCTAGTATCTGCGGTGATTCTAGGCCCAGAGTAATAAAGATCATCGTATTGATTGTCGACAGTGGTCTGAACAGTGTCGGATGTGATGTCTTGTCTCGCTCCAAAAGCTAACGAAGAAGGAAGATTAGAATTGTTAGTGGAGCTGGTATTGTTATTGTTTGTGTAGAATGTTGAAATTCTTTCTGAGATGAAAGAGTCAGGAGATACAGGAAATTTCTTGTAGGCCGTATTGGATAATTGCTCGTTGGCATCGTATGATTCTAGGTATAAATTATAGCTGCTATCGCATACTAGCTTAACATTTGTCGATAATGCCGGATTACATCTTAATAAATAGATTGATTCTCTCATGTCTTTATATATTATAAAGCATTATTTCTAACACCATTCTATTTAATATAATTGGAAATTACTTTTTAATTTCGTATTCTATATTTTTCTCCGATAATAATTCAATTAAAGCTCTATTTTCTTTATGTAGTATAACCTTTTCTATACTGCTTAATGGTATATTTCCCTTTACTAATATTGTTCCGCCTTCATGATTTTTATCCGGTTGATGAATTTTTGATTTTAATTTTTTACTGTCTATTACAAATGTCACATCTAAATCAGACAATCCATAATAATTATTTTCATCGTGAATAAAATCAGATACATAAACATATTTGCCATAATTTGGGTCATCATACCAATCTTTAGGGTTTTGATTTGCTGCTTTCAATATATTTTCATAAGTTTTTATTTCGCCAATTTTTAAAATGTTTACAGCATTTTCTATACTTGTGGAATGATATAACTTATCTGAATTAAAATTTTCATTTTTCTTGCCATATTTAGCATAAATATCCATCTTTGTTTTAATAAGCTTATTGTACATGGTCACAACATCTTTAAGCTCATATTGCCCATTTATATAAAATGTAGATTTGACTGCATTCTTCCAAACTTCTTCATCTTTAATATCTTCAGGCTTGTTAGCTAAAGCAAATTCCTGAGTCACATAGTTGAAATTCTTTCTTCCGTATTTTTTGCTTAGCTCTTGTTTTCTAGCAAATCTTCTACCGTATACAGTTTTAGGATCTCTATCCTCATTAAAATCGTCTTCGGTATTGCCCATGTAATATACCTTAGCTTTAGATACTTCATCTGGTGGATAGTATCCATGTTCTTGAGAACCATATTCGGTTTCGATTGTATCTAATCCAGAAGTTCCGCCTCGAGCGACAATGCCTCCGTTGAAAGCTCCAACTTCTCCGGCATCCATCCATTCGTTAACAGATTTAACTATCATAATGTATATTAAACAAATATTTCTTTTCCTGCTATAGCATAAATGATACAGAATAAATCTGTAACTTTCTTTCCGCCTAGCCAATTCAATTTGATAGTCTCGTTTAATGCTGGAGCTATCACGTTGTGTATTAAAGATTGGTAGTATTCTACGCTTAGTTCTTTATTGATATTTCTTAATTTTTCTACAATAGGCTTAATAGATTCTCCTTTGAAGTCTTCGAATTTAATTCCTGATTGGCATATTTCGCTTATAACTTCAGAATAAGGTCTATCGATAAAAGAGTTTTTCATCTCTATTTTAGCAGTAATAGTCATATTATCCTTCTTAGATTTTACCACTTTAATTGCTTCCTGGCAAACTTTAGATGCATCAATAATGTTAATCTTCTCGTCTAATTTAGACTCTTTTAAAAGTGTTTTTAGATCATTATACCATGTGTATTTAACTGCGCTTGTTTTGTATTCGTAGTTAGCATAAGTCTCAAAAGTCTTCATTTTTGTCAAGTATTCAGCATTGCCTTTGACATAAGATTTCCATACCATATCCAAATCTTTGTCGAATTCTCCAGTAGAAAGGTTATGAAAAGTAAAGTTCAAGAATGTATCGTGTCTTATCAAATCGAAAAGTACTTTAGGATCGTATTCTGGCATCTTTGTTTTATCTTCTTCGTCAGTGTGAAACATATTCCATCCCCATGTGTTCATTCTATCTGATTGACCAGTGTATAGGAATTGTTGTTGTGCCTCTTTTATTGCTCTTTCGTTAAGGGCTTTTATTTTATTAGCAAGCACAGGATCTTTTGTAGAGAATATGAAAGTTCCATCAGGAAATTCGGTAAGGTTGATAGGAGTTACAGCTTCTTTTTTGATATTAACTCCATCTAATTCGTCAGCATATCCATTGTCTAATACTTTAGGATTAATAGCTGGAGCATTCTTTTTAATAACGATAGGAGTTCCATCGTATCCTAATTCTCTAGCTCTTTCTAGGTAAGCGGAAGCGCAATCTAAGCCTAGGTTGTTAAGAATTTCTCCTCTGATCCATATTTGAATAGGATTTTTGATTCCTAATAACAACTTGCAGAAAGCTTCGTTAGGATCTGATCCATCGTTTTTTGACTTGTCTAGCTGTTTCATTGCCCAATCCTGTTCAACTTCTATTTTCTTAAGTTTGTCAGGATTTGGATCCTTTTCTAGTAATTTTACTTTATCTTCTGCCATATTGTTTTGCGCTATAATTCTGTTTATGAATGTATATATTGTAAAACAAAAATGCCCAATTAAGGGCATTTATTATAAATTTTCATCTAAAATTTTCAAAACAGTTTTCCATTTTTCTACGGAATTGTATTCTAATGCAATATCTCTAGTTTTAGCATATATTGTTATCCTGCAATCTGTCTTATTCATATACCACGATTGCAACGAAACAAATTCCTCCTTTTCTAGTATAAAATGCAAAATTCCATTGATGTATATTCTTAAGTCCATGGAATCGCTTACGCATGTATTTCCATACTAATCCTGTAATTCTAATTGAATAAATTGATCTTTCAAAGCTTCTTCGATTTTCAATCTTCCGTGGTGCAGTCTATTTTTCACAGTCTGCATATTTAATCCAGTCAATTCTACGATCTCTATGTATGATCTGCCTTCTATATCGCACATTTTGATGACTTCTTTGTACTTATCTTTCAAAGTGGCAATAGCTTTCAAGGTCATATTATATTTCGCAGCCAATTTTCTTTCGCTAACTGACTTTTCTTCATAATCGTCTGTAGCTGTAACTGCATTGATATAATATTTCAAAGCCGATTGACTTCCTAAGTCTTCGTTCATTCCATCATCCTCTGTGATTCTTTCTACGCACACTGTCTTATGCTGAATTTTTTTGTATTGATACGAAAATTTCTTAGCTATATCGAATACCCAGGTGCTGTATTGGAACTGTGGATTGTACATCTCGATCTTTTCTAGCGATCTAATGAATGCTTGGTTAGCAATATCCTCAGCATCTAAAGACGTAATAGACATCTTTTGCACCATCCAAACCAATTTAGGATAGAAGGTCAGGTAATAGGTATCGAAATCCTTTCCTGTTTTTTCTTTAAAAATTTTTCTTGATTGACTTAAATCTACTGGAGGTTTTTCTTTCGATTCGTTTTTAATCTCTACAATAGAGATTTCTTTAATTTCTGTTGCTTGCTGTTTCATTTCGGTAATTCTTATCATGCTTTTTATTTTATTTGATGTGTACACAATTGTACGTTGTTTATATATTAAGTTTTGTGCTTTGTTTAAAAATTAATTTGCGCAAATTATTTCAAACACATAGATAGAACTAAAAATGGATATTAAGTTTCATCAATCATAAAATATATTTTATCATCAAAACATTTTTGAATGCTCTCTATATAATAAGCATGAGTGAGAAAGCACAGGACATAGATGTAGAATGGATTGCTAGCAACATGCAAGCAATCTTAAATAAGGTTCACTCTAATTCTTATAAGCTTCAAATAGACAGAAGAAGGTCTGATAGGCTGAGAATGGCTTGTCCTATATGTGGAGATTCGCATAAAAATCCTAAAGAAAAAAGGGCCTACTTATTTTTTAGCAACTTGCACTTCAAATGCCAGAACGAAGGATGCTTCTCTACATTCACTAGGCTTTGCAAAGATTACGATATTTCGTTAGATCCAGAAAAGAAACTAAATCTTATCAACTGGGTAGACCAGAATGTAAAAGTATACAAGAAGAATCAAGATGCATTATTGTTCGAAACATTCGATAGAGCAATCAAGTTTACAGATTTAGAACAGTGGTTTAAAGATGGATTAGGACCATTGAAGGCATTCGGTCCTGTGTCATTCGGTTCTAAAGTGTGGTGCACTTTAAAAGAACGAGGATTCTCTGATCATCACATGTCTAATTTCTACGAAGGAATTAAAGTGAGTGCCAACGGCAAATGGTCAGAGCCATACATGATATTCTTGAACAAGGTAGGAGATAGAATATTAGGAATGCAGGAAAGAAACCTTAAAAAGGGAGAGGATAGAAAATTTAAGATATGGACTTTTGGAGAATTATACAGAAATATACACGGATCCGAATCTTTAGATCCTATAGAAGAAATATCATATAATAAAGTAGGCCAATTGTTTAATATTTTTAATGTTAACTTTGAAAAGCCTATCACTATATTTGAAGGATACTTAGACTCTTTATTCTTTCCTAACTCTATAGGCGCAGTAGGATTGAACACCGATGTAAGTTTCATGACCAACAACGAGTTAGAGCTTAGATTCTTTTTTGATAACGATAATCCAGGAAAGAGAAAAGCAAAAGAATGGCTGTTGAAAGGGGAATATGTATTCTTGTGGGATAAATATTTAGAAGATTGGGCAAAGAAGCAGGATGGAGAATATTACCAAATGATAAATTTTGCTAAAAGAGAGGTAAAAGATTTAAACGATGCCATGCTTAAATTAGGAGTTAAATCGCATGAGGAGCTTCTTCCGTATTTCAGTAATTCAGAATTAGATATTATGTGGATCACTGACGATATTAAACCTTCTAAGAAAGATAAATATAAGAAAGACCCTGAATCGATACACGATATAAATTGGGATTCTAAAATTAATGATTTAAAGAAATAAAACATGACTCCATTGACATTTGAAGCATTAAGAAAAGCAAACGTTGCTAGATTGCCACATTTTAAAAACAAAACCCGAGAGTTAGGAGAATACGCCAACCTAAGAAAGAAATACGAACGCGGAGACATCGCCAAAAAGGAATTTGATGTGGAGAATACTACAAACTTTCTACTTTATGGAAAGATAATAAATATGAAATATAATGAGCGAAGAAGTAAAATTTAAAATTGGTGATAAAACCTTTGTTCGTATATCATATAACGAATTGTATATTTTAGGTGAGGAAGTTCTACTGGATGGCTCCAATCTAGAAATGGGAGAACATTACATCGAACATACTCAAACCAATCCTGATAAGTATTCTTTATGTAAGAAAGATTTTGATACAGAAACAATTGAGAATAGTTGGAAAATATTTTATATAGACCAATAGAACATTGGAAATATACAAAACCAAGGCACCTAAGGAAGAAATAAAAAGACATTTAAACAATTAAATTCAGAAAAACTTAAGAACATAATAAATTTAGGATTAGGCAAGTAATATGGAAGAAAAAAGAACAATACACTGGAACGTTCAATTATGGAAAGTATACTTCTACGAAGAGGTAGACTATATGAACGATAATCACACAGAAAACATGCTAGGCATTATGACAGCTGCAGCATCCGAGGATATGAAGCTGTTTATGAGATTTTTTTTGTATGTAGCAAATACAAGAAATAAATATACCGAGCTTCATTATAGATTCATGTGTCACTTCTTAGGAACATTCTTTAAAGATGTGGTATATGCTAATATAGAGTTAATAATTAGATTAGGAAAGAAAAATGATGTGCTATACTTCACTCCTGCACTTCCTGAAGAGATGATGAAATGGGTTAAGCACAAGGCTAAGATTGATGACGATTATAAGGTATTGTTAGAAGGAAAGCAGATCGAAACACCTATAGAAAGAAAAGTATATTATAAACCTAAATATACCAAGAATTATAAATGGCAGTTTTTCTTTGAAAAAATTGCTGGCGATCCTACATTCAATGGAATACAAACTCCTAGGCCTACTAAAGTTGTAGAAGAGATAGTAGATAAAAATCCTTATGGTGCTGAAGATGCTACTGTTGTTAGTGCTACTATGGGACCACATAATCAAGAAGATTAAGATATAATCCAAACTTCGTAGTAAGAGTGAACTTTTTCTCCGGTATTTTTGTATTGCTGATTAATTACTCCTGAAGTATTAGTTTGATAGTTTGTGATATTTACGCTCACTCTGTGTCTAGCTAATGTTCCAGATAGTGTTGTTACTGGAAAATGATATACGGGAGGATGCGAACCTGGAGCTGCTCCATTATAATCCCAAAGCATATCAGTATCATCATTATATTGTCCAGATACTGTTAATTTGTTTATAGCATTAGAAACACTATTTAAAGTTCCATGCTGTGGAGTAGTTCCTATAGGGCCTGGAATTGTATCCGGAGACCAATATTCTACAAAATAAGATTCTATTTCTAGATAACATGCTGGAACTTTAGTAACGTATGGTAATCCATTCCAATATGGTACTGGACCAATGTATAATACATAAGGTATTGTGCCAGGATTAAATATAGTAGCAGGAGTTCCATCGTATGCTGGTATAATATTAGAATTTGCAATTACTGGAAACATAGGCTGAGGTGCTGATGGATCAAAAAATAAGAAATTAATTACCGTAGAATTAGGATATAAAGATGCAATAGTAGAGCCATTTGTCCAATGCGTAGGAGCCCATGATGGTGCAGATCCATTGTAAAGGAAGGCATATCCATTTGTGTTTAATGTGCCATTTACTGCAGTTCCAGCTAAAGAAAAATCATCTCCTGCAGAATAACTATTTATCACATAAATTAATCCAGTCACTAATCCACTTTCTCCAGAAACATAAATTGTAGAACTGCTCAAAGCATTAAAATCAGGATTCTCGTATACTGAAGCCATCAATGCATATCTCTTAGCTGGGATTGCCGATTTATAAAAATCGTATAGAGCATAAACAAAATTTTCGTTCACGGCATAAGGATTAGGATCCAAAGCTGTTGATCCAAAAAATAAATCAGGATCTAATATTCCTAGCACAGACGAATTACTCCAAACAGTAGGGGTAGTTCCAATGGCAGTAAATATAGAGTTGACTAATATAGAGCCATTAGTCCAAACATTAGGAATTGAATTGGTTGCTGTGAATACTTCATTTAACGCTATAGATCCATGAGCCCATGTGGTAGGAGTAGATCCGGTAGCAACAAATCTTTGATTTAATAAAATTGATCCATGAGTCCATGTTGTAGGAATAGTTGCTGTTGCCACAAATTCCTGTTTCAATAATATAGAACTGTGAGGCCAATTAGGTAATACGCCATTGTATGTAAACACGGTTCCAGCATTATTGCTAGATGCTCCTGAAGGAATAAAATTGTCAAGACCTCCTGGGAATATTACTAAGCTGTGGAATTGTATCACATATTGTCTTCCTACTATCAACGATGCTCCACCTCCAGTAACTTGTGCTCCGACGTTTGTAAAATTATCTAAAGCTACAAACGATTGAATAATATATGTATTGCCTATTGTCAAAGGCGATGTCGGAAGTGTTTGAATATTAGAGAATACGTCGCCGTTCTGCAGTGTTTGAATCAAGTATGTTTTTCCTGTAGTTATTATAAGAGCACTTGCACCGACATCCGAAAAATCATCTCTTATTCCTAATTTTTGAATTGCATAAGTATAATCGACCTGTAAAGTAGATGTCACTAATGATTGCACATTAGAAAAATCATCTCCTGTTTTATAAGTCAATATCTGATAATCATTTCCTGTTATTAAACTTCCGCTGCTTTGAGTAGCTAAAGTATTAGTTCTTAAATCGCTCATCACAGTTGCTAAAGAATCGGCTGATGGAATATTCGATATTAATAATCTATTTCTATTGTAAGATGGCGTATAATAATAAACTCCTCCGTTTCTAGCATAATTAAAATCTCCTAAATCATACATGCTATATAATAAGCTAGGGTTATAACCTGAAGGATATAAATCCACAGAGTTAGTGATAGATAATTTATATAATTGAGTGTGAATAATAGGAATGACATTCCAAACTGCTGGAGTAGTTGCTGTAGCAACAAAAGAATAATTCAATATAATAGAATCCGACCAAGTATAATTAACTGGGAAGTTGTTAGTGCAGACAAATATATCGCCATTAGAATTATTTGATCCTATTCCAGAAAAATCATCTCCGGCATATAAATCAATATATTGAATAATATAAGTATTTCCTACTATGAATGGTCCTGGAAAAGGAAGCTCAGCGCCGACGTTACTGAAATCATCTCCGGGCGTAAAATATGTTCCGAACACATAAGTCTCTCCTATAGTCAATAATGATGGCGAAGGTATTTGAGATAATATGCTCATTCCAGAATAGAAACTTTCGTTTGTCAAAGATACTGGAACAGTTTTTAACTGTGCTATCTGAAGGCGATTAATTGTAACAACATCCGCAACAGTGCCATCTCCTAAAGCGTCGTAGCTAGATGCATAATCAGTC
>Ga0182012_10001257_pt1 | contig 27864 bp, 33 predicted proteins | sample 612S2SmetaG_FD_120486 | JGI IMG/M metagenome (GOLD analysis project Ga0182012, IMG submission 120486) | Permafrost microbial communities from Stordalen Mire, Sweden - 612S2S metaG | ecosystem: Environmental > Terrestrial > Soil > Wetlands > Permafrost | place: Sweden: Stordalen | collected...
GAAGCTCTCGGGTCGCCCATATCCGGCGATCGCCTCATCCGCGGCTTCGAGGCAGAAATCGACGTCCATCGTGATCGACAGCCGCCACGAAAGGACCCGCCGACTGAACCAGTCGACCACAGCCGCCAGGTAGACGAACCCCCGCGCCATCGGAATGTAAGTGATATCCATCCCCTCGCCTTGCCATTCCATCCGGCTTCGCCGGACGGAACCTTGGGCAAGTCTCGCCCAGACTTGGTTCGGCCGCTCGATCTTCAGGCCGCGCAGCAGATACGGATAGATTTTATGCCCCAACGCGGCCTTCGACGTGTTCGGCTTGCGGTAGATCGCCTCTATCCCCATCCGCCGCATCAGCGTGGTGACCAGGTCGCGGCCGATCTCCACGCCTTCACCGCGCAACAGGTCGCGGAGCATCCGGCTGCCCGCGAATGGATACTCCAGATGAAGCTTGTCGATCCGGCGCATGATCGCCAGTTCGCCCGGCGGAACCGGCCGGGGCTCATAGTATTAGAGTGCTGCGGCTCAGCCCCAGCAGCTCGGCCTGCCGCCCCAGCGCAAGTTCATGGCCACGGTCGATCATCGCTTTGCGCTCAGCAAGCCCGCTTTGCTGAGCGCACCGGCCAAAAAATCGTTCTCCAACGTGAGTTCGCCGATCTTGGCGTGCAGCACCTTGATGTCCGCCGCCGGCGCGGCCTCGACCGCTTCGCCACCAAACAACCCGGCCGCACCGTCAAGCACTTGCGCCCGCCACGCCGTGATCTGGTTGGCGTGAACGTCATACTGCTGCGCCAGTTCGGCCAGCGTCTTCTCGCCCTTGATGGCAGCCAGTGCCACCTTCGCCTAGAAAGCCGGATTGTGTGTCCGACGTGCTCGTCTCGCCATTGTCGCTCCTGATCCGCGGCATTCTCGCCGCTCTCAGGCAGATTTTCCACTTATCGGGTTGTCCGGATTTCGCCAGCCACCTCTGCAGCGGCAGATGTCGCCGCTCATCCGCTCGCGAATTTCCTGCTCACTCAAGTTGGGGTGGGCGGCTGCCAGTTCATCGGTGATGTAACTCGGCATGCCGGCGTGGCTTTCGGCGATCATGCCGACGGCAGAGCAGATTTGGCCGGATGTGCAGTAGCCGCACTGGAAGCCGTCATGTTGGACGAAAGCAGCCTGCATCGGATGCAGCGTGTCGCCGTTGGCAAGGCCCTCGATGGTGGTGATGGCCTGACCGTCATGCATCACGGCCAGCGTCAGGCAAGCGTTGATGCGGCGTCCGTCCAGCAAAACCGTGCATGCGCCGCATTGGCCGTGGTCACAGCCCTTCTTCGTGCCGGTCAGCGCGAGGTGCTCGCGCAACGCGTCGAGCAGCGTCGTGCGCGGGTCCAGGCGCATCTGCCGGGTGCGGCCATTGATCAGGAGCGTAACATCCATCGGCTCGACCGGCGTGTCGGCGCCTGCATCGGGCGGGGGGCGGGTTTGCGCCGACCCTGGTGAACCGGTCAGCATAAGCGCACCCGCGACCGCCCCCGCGGCCCCCAGCACCTGTCGACGGGTCGCGGCAGGTCCAATCCGGCTGTACTCGTCCGTCACGGTTCGGATCTCCTTCGTCTCACAAATCCATTGTCAACGCCGAACTGGCTGCTTCAGGGGCGAGGCGAAGCGGCCATCTGGCCCGCCGTCGCTGTACCCAGGGATTTCAAATAGGCGATCAGGTTCCGCCGATCCTGTTCGCTGTCCACCTGGACCTGCATGTTTACACCCGGAATGAATGCCGGTTGACTACTCAGCCAGCGATCCAGGGTCGCATCGTTCCAGGTGATCGGTGCCGCCTTCAGTGCCGCCGAGTAATGGTAGGACGCGACCAAGCCGGCTCGGCGACCATAGACGCCCGCCAGTGGCGGCCCGGGTTTGCGTGTCGGATTGACGCCGTGACATGCCACGCAACGCGCGGCGAACATGGCCTGACCCGCGGAAACGTCGTCGCCGCTGGCCCACGCGGATGAGGTTGCAGTAACGACACCCAGTACCAACATGGCGACGCACGTGTTCATCTTCATGGCCGTCCCTCCCGTGCGCCCTGGGCCGGATTGTGGCCGTGCCGATCGTCCCAGATGTACTTGGGCACGTTGATTACGATGGGCTCAGGCGTGCTGCGGACAACCACCCACCGGACCGGCGTATCGATCGATGGATTTGCTTCCATGTGCAGAAGAAAGGGCGGAACGTGCAGGAAATCACCGGGCCGCGCGATGCCGGAAAACTCGCCGTGTTCTCCCCAGCGCAAGTGGCTGACACCTTCGAGCACAAAGGCGATGGTCTCCTGTGCGCCGTGATGGTGGACGTCGATGCTCTGGCCGGGCGCAATCGAGAACAGACCGCCCCACAGTCCCGTTTCTATTCCGCTCGATTGCGTAACGGCCGCAAGGCGTTGCGAACCGGGTGTCTGCGCCGTTCCGGCGTCGAACGCATCTGGACGAATAATTCGTATGCTGGGGGGGGTCGACATAATCAACCTTCCGGCTGGGGATTTCTGTGAAAGATCGGCCTGACCTGGCCGGTCTTGTCACTGTGATTTAATGTTGGCGCTGTACTTTTACAGATTGGCGATTGGGCATCGGTGTATGCATCGATTGAATAAAGTCTCACCTAAGCGGCCAGCCGATCAGGGGGAGCCATAAATTCGGGCCCAACGGGGTTCTCGACGCAGGCGGCGACAATGCGGTCGATCTCGGCCATGGCATCGGCATCGATCGTCCAACCGGCTATTTCCGCTGAGGCGTCCAGTTGGTCCGGCCGGCGGGCGCCCCAGAGTGCGAAAGTGATCGCATCGCGGTCGAGGACCCATCGCATCGCCAGATGGATCACGCGCTTGCCATAATTCGCTCGTGCAAAGCGGTCGAGCTGCTCCACGGCTGCCACATATTGATGCAGGCGCGGCGCCTGGAATTTCGGATCCGCCAGCCGGATGTCATCGCCGACGAAATTTGTGTTGCTTGTGATCCGCCCGGACAGCAGGCCGCGACACAGCGGGCCGTATGCCAGGGTGGCGATGCCCCTGTCCCGGCAATACGGCAGCATCGCAGCTTCACTGTCACGCTCGAAGAGATTGAACGGTGGTTGCGCCGTGTGCACTGGCGCGACTGTGCGAAAGACTTCCATCTGCCCGACGGTGAAGTTGCTCACGCCGATCGCGCGAATCTTTCCCGCGCGATAGAGATCGAGCATCGCCTCGGCGGTTTCCTGGATCGGCACCGTCGGATCGGGCCAGTGCACCTGATAAAGGTCGATGATGTCGGTGCGCAGGCGTCGCAGCGAGTCCTCGGCCTCCTTGATGACGCGGGCGCGGCTGCCGTTGCGGAATACTTTGCCATCGCGCCAGTCCAACCCGACCTTCGTCGCAATAACGACTTTGTCGCGTGCTCCGGCTTCGGACAGCGCCCTCCCCACAAGCTCTTCGGCGTGACCGAAGCCATAGGCCGGCGCGGTGTCGATCAGCGATATGCCTCGGTCGACCGCGGATCGGATGGTGGCGATGGCCTGGGCGTCGTCCGTGCCGCCCCACATCCAGCCGCCGATCGCCCAGGTGCCAAGCGCTATGCGGGATGCTGTTAGTTGCGGGCCTGATATGGTCGCAGTCTCGATATTCGTCATCTGGGCCATGTGAAACCTCCTGTGTGATGGTGACGACCAGAGATCGACATCGCGCCCCACGACACCAATACCGTGCGGGGTGATTGGGACATGCATGGCGGGAATGGTCTGACCCGCAGCAAGCCTGGTCGATTGGTATTGGCGAGAACGCTGCAACAAAACCCTACACGCCCCGCCAGCTTGTTCGGGTCCACCAGCGCGAAATCCACCCGGGCGAGCGAGGGCGACAGCAAAAGCGAGCGGCCCGGCGATAGGGGAAATTCAAGCGCCGCAGTAAGGGAATCAGGCAGACCTGCCGGCGGCTTATTGTCATCATTCATCATCTTCTCGCCTGGTATACATAGACATCCACAGCACAATGCCTGCGCTTTCGTCGTTGCGAACAAGCGGCACAGACGGCAACGGCAATATCGGTGGGCGTTTCTCGGAGCCATATGCACATTCCGCATGTCGCCATGCCCGCCGCCCGATGGATCCAACGAAGGCCCCGTTTCCAGTCAGCCCGACGTTACCTGTTCGCGTGACTGTTCTGCATGAGCTGATTGTAGAGCTTGCTCACTTCCTCTGCCTCTGATGTCGTCATATCGAGATGACCAATGGCCTTGAGCTGTGCCTCCGTTGGCTGCACATCATGCCCGTTCACGATGGCACGCATGGGTAACTCGTTTGATAGCGCGGCCCCTAAACTCATTCCGAATACAAAGCAAGATGTTGTCAACATAAGTACGATTCTCGCCAGCATAGTTCTCACTCCTTCATTAGGATTTTGAACTTTCCGAACGTGGGGTTGAACAGCCGCGCGCTCGGCCGCATACATCGTGCTGCACAATGACCCATGCGACAGCGGCGCCGCCGCATGGGCGTATGCCCGATGTGAATAGTTTAGCTTCGGCGGTCCAGGCATCCCCGAATCGTGTCGCGCAACCATCGCTGGGCTCGGTGATTGTCGAACCGCCGGTGCCAGATCATCGCCAGCGAGATGGTCGGCGAGGCAAATGGCAATCCGCGTACGACCACCGAGGAGACCCGCGCGAGATCCTCGGCAACCCGCCGTGGCAGTACAGAGACGCGGTTCGATCCGATCAGCATCACGACGACCGACAGCAGCGTCACCCTGACGGCTATCCGCCGGACCAGGTTATGCTGCTCCAGCGCATCGTCTACGAAGGTGGTGTCGTCGCCTGTCGAGGTGATCAGCACGTGCGGGATGGTCGCCAGATGCTCCAGGGTGAAGACCGGCTCGTTCGCGACCGGGTGGTTCTTGTCGAGAAGTGCGACGAAATCGTCCTCCAGGATCCGAACGCATTTGAACCGTTCGCCGCCGTCCACCAATTGCGTCAACGCAACATCCGCGCCGCGGTCAAGCTGATCAAGCACATCGAGACTGCCGGTCGGTTTGATGTCCAGTCCGACATTCGGCGCGTGGTCCGCGACGCGCATCGCCAGCGGGGGAACGATGGCGCGAGCCGCATAGTTGTTCACCAGAAGGTTGAAGGTCCGCGTCGAGGTCGCAGGGTTGAAGACGTCGGGTTCCAATGCCGACTGCATCAGCCGCAGTGCTTCGCGCACGGGATCCGCCATCTGCTCTGCCTGCAGCGTCGGCTGCATTCCTTGCGGGGTGCGCACGAACAGTTCGTCATCCAGTGCCGCGCGGAGTCGGGCCAGGGCGTGACTGGTCGCCGGCTGGCTCAGGCCAAGCCGTCGGCCGGCGCGCGTGAGGCTGCGATCCTGCATGATGGCGTCGAAAACAATCAGCAGATTAAGGTCGACCGATGGCACCACCGGTGGGTCTCCGTGTGTTCCAGTCCGCTCCGATCGGGAGCTGTTCGGGGCAGTAGTGCATCCGGATTGCCACACCGAAAGGCGCGCGGTCGCGGACCACCCTATGACGACCGGCCGCCGTTGAGATCGAGCCGAATGACCATAACGAACGTAAGCACCGAAATTCCTCTCGGCAACCGACGGTTATCAAAATCCCCTGACGATTTTTGGAATCGCACGAGCATCTGCACCCGGTCCGTCGGATCAATCTTCAAAATGGATCAGCCTCATCCCAACAATTGTCCGTGGGCGCGCCGCCTGTTTGGCCGCATCGGGCGTGCGAAAGTCCACAGGGGTCCCGCTGGCGTTGCGAAGTCTTTCAAGCCTGGCCCGTCAATGTCGAAGTTTAATGGAGAAGTACAAATGACAGAAATACATGGCATTGCAATACCCGACAGCAGATTTGCTCGGGAGATTACAGAACTGGTGCGTGACACGGCATCGGCGTTATTGTTTCACCATTCTTCGCGGGTCTATCTGTTTGGGGCTTTGGCTGGCCAGCGACGCGGCCTGCACTTCGATCCGGAACTGCTCTATGCGGGTGCCATGTTCCACGACATGGGACTGACCGCCAAACACAGCAGTCCGGATGAACGCTTTGAGGTCGATGGAGCAAATGCGGCGCGTGACTTTCTCCAACGCCACGACATCGCTCAGCCGGATATCGATACCGTATGGACCGCCATCGCCCTGCACACGACGCCGGGCATACCGCAACACATGCACCCTGTCGTGGCCCTGCTGACCGCTGGGGTCGAGATGGACGTGCTGGGACTGGCCTATGCGACCTACAGCGATGCAGAGCGTGAGGCGGTCGTGCGTCTGCATCCGCGCACCGACCGCTTCAAAGAGGACATCATCCAGGCATTCTACGACGGCATCAGGCACAAACCCGACACTACGTTCGGCAACGTGAAGGCGGATGTCCTTGCCGACAAGGATCCGACGTTCAGGCGCGGCAACTTTTGCGACGTGATCCGCGGATCGGCGTGGCGAGATTGAGGCCGGCCACACATCGTGCCGCACGGTGCGTAAATTCGGAATGACAGGAAGTCATGATGTCAACAGCAGACACATTCACCAACGCCACCGGCGCACCGGTCGCCGATAACACCAATATCCTGACGGCCGGCCCGCGCGGCCCGGCGTTGCTTCAGGACATCTGGCTGATCGAGAAACTGGCTCATTTGGACCGCGAGGTGATCCCGGAGCGGCGGATGCATGCGAAAGGCTGGGGCGCGTTCGGCACTTTTACCGTGACGCAGGACATCACGCGGTTAACCCGGGCAAAGATCTTCAGCGCAATTGGCAAGCAGACGCCGATGTTCGTGCGCTTTTCGATCGTAGCCGGTGAGCGTGGCGCGGCCGACGCCGAACGCGACATTCGCGGCACTGCGCTGAAGTTCTACACAGAAGAAGGCAACTGGGACATCGTCGGCAATAACACCCCGGTGTTCTTCTTTCGCGACCCACTACGCTTCCCGGATCTCAACCACGCGATCAAGCGCGACCCGCGCACCGGGCTGCGCAGCGCCGACAACAACTGGGATTTCTGGACACTGCTGCCCGAAGCGCTGCATCAGGTCACGATCGTAATGTCCGACCGTGGCATCCCGAGGAGCTTTCGCCACATGCACCTGTTCGGCAGCCATACCTTCTCAATGATAAACGCGGCGAATGAGCGCGTGTGGGTGAAATTCCACTTCCGGACGCAGCAGGGTATTGCGAATCTCAGCGACGCCGAAGCAGCCTCGGTGGTTTCCGCCGACCGGGAAAGTCACGGACGCGATTTGCTGAATGCGATCGAGACGGGAGACTATCCACGCTGGACACTTTCGATTCAGGTCATGTCGGAAGCCCAGGCACATATGCATCGGCACAACCCGTTCGACCTGACGAAGGTGTGGCCGAAGGCCGACTATCCGCTCATTGAAGTCGGCGTCATGGAACTGAACCGTTATCCGGACAACTACTTCGCTAATGTCGAGCAAGCCGCGTTCTCGCCGGCAAACATCGTGCCCGGCATCGGCTTTTCACCCGACAAGATGCTGCAGGCGCGGCTGTTTTCTTATGGCGACACACAGCGTTACCGCCTTGGCGTCAATTTCAATCATATTCCGGTCAATGCGCCCAAATGTCCGTTCCACAGCTACCATCGTGACGGCAAGATGCGGACAGACGACAATCTGGGCGGAACTCTCAGCTTCAATCCCAACAGTGCAGGGCTGTGGGACAATCAGCCCGACTTCGCGGAACCGCCACTGCCGATCAAGGGCGATGCGGCCCACTGGGACCACCGTGTCGACGACGACCATTGGGAGCAGCCGGGAAACCTGTTTCGGATGATGAATCGGGCGCAGCGGCAAGCCCTGTTCGAAAACACGGCGCGTGCACTGGGCGATGCAAGGCTAACCATCAAGCAGCGCCACATCGCAAACTGCATGCGCGCAGACGAGGAATACGGTGCGGGCGTAGCAGGAGCGCTCGGTTTGCGGTGACGTTCATAGTTGCGATAGCGGCATCCTTCGGTCCGATCGCGCAGCGGCATCACGAGCCGGCGGGATTCACGGCGGAACTGGCCCTCTGGGATGTTCGTCTCGCATTTGCCGCTGCCGACGCCGTATCGGTGGGCCCTTCTGGGCCCGCCACTTCCGACAGATGAACTCCACGATCCCAGTATGGCGGATTGCCGAAGCGGGCTTCGATGAAGGACAGGAATGCCCGAACCTTGGGCGCAACGACCTTCTTGGGCGGATAAACGGCCCAGATCGCCCGCCGCGCGCCGGGCGCGATAAGGGCCTCCCAATCCAGCAGCAGTGGGGTGAGCTGACCTGCCTTGATCGCCTGATTGGTCAGCCAACCGGGCAACCGCGCAAGTCCCAGGGCGGCAAGCGCGGCGTCGAGCAATGCCTCGGAAACATTGGCGCCCAGGCGGCCGCGCACAGCAACTTCCACCGGTTCCGTTGTCGGTGCATCGTGCGGCAGAAAATACCAGGCCTGCTTCGGCTCCAGCGCGAATTGCAGGCAATCATGATCCTCCAGGTCGCTCGGCTCTGGTACGGGACGCCGACCGGCAAGATAGGACGGTGCGGCGACCAGCAAACGGTGCTGGGCCGCGTGATGGTTCGGCCGCATGCGCAGACGGTCTGGTAGGGCGCGATCATGGCCGCAGTATGTTCATACTATGTTCTGAAAGCAAGCCGCATGTGGTGGCGCGGCGCCTGGACTGGGCGAAGCTTCACACCCGGCCGTCGATCTGCCACATCTCCCGTAACTGGGGGAGAGCACCGCGATGAAGGTCTTTATCTTTGATCTGCTGGCCTATGACCGGCACCTCGACCACCTGAAAACCGGCGCCGAACTGCCCTATCCGCTGGGCAAGGCGCATTTCGACGCCGCCACCGCGGTCCGCACCTACGAGGAGCACCTGCAAGCCTGGGAGGAGATGGACCGTCTCGGCTACGACGGGGTGGGCTTCAATGAGCACCACACCTCGCCGTACGGGCTGATGAACTCGCCCAACCTGATGGCTGCCGCCGCCGCACAGCGCACCAAACGCATGAAACTGCTGATCTACGGCAATCTGCTGCCGCTGCACGAACCGCTGCGGCTGGCCGAGGAACTGGCGATGCTCGACTGCCTGTCGAACGGTCGGCTGATCTCGGGGTTTGCCCGCGGCATTCCGCGCGAATATCAGGTGCACAACGTGCCGATGGCGCTGTCGCGGGAGCGGTTCGAGGAAGCGTTCGACATTATCCTCGGCGCCTGGACCGACGACGTGTTTTCGTTCACCGGCAAATACTGGTCGTACAAGGATGTGGCGCTGTGGCCGCGGCCGGTGCAGCAACCGGGCCCGCCGGTGTGGATGCCTGTTGTCGGCAGCCGCGAGTCGATCGAGTTCGCCGCACGCCGGAACATTCCGATCACGCCCGGCCTCGCGCCGGGCGGCTTGCGGGAGGACATTATCCGGCTCTATGCCACCATCCAGGCGCAGCACGGCCGGACCGTGACCCCGGCGCATCTGTCGATCGGCGTGAACGCCTATGTCGCCGACAGCAAGGCGCAGGCGGTGAAGGAAAACGCGCCATACCACCTCTATTTCAACCGCACCCTGTTCAGCCACGGCAACTTCACCGAGACGGCAATCCAGCGCGAACACGGCTATGTCAGCGCCAACTCCACCGACTATGTGCGGCAGGAAAACCTGAAACAGGCGGCCCATGCGCGCGAGGATTTTCGCAACATGACCATGGCAGACGTCGAACAGCGCGCCGAACACATGCCCTGGGGCCAGCCGGACGAGGTGGCGGAGCGGCTGATCGCCGAGGCGGACCGGACCGGCGCCAACACGCTGCTGGTCAGCCTCAATCGCGGCGCCATGCCGCACGAGATGTTCCTCAACCAGATCCGCCGGTTCGGGCGCGAGGTGATGCCGCGGTTGCAGGCGCATGAGGTCACGCGGGTGCCGATCGCAGACGCCGCAGTGGCGCAGGCGGCGGAATAGCGCTACGCCAACCCGACCCATCGGCGGCCAACGGAGATCAAGGCGCATGCTGCTTCAGCACCAGACCTGGCAGGAAGTCGAAGCCTACCTCAAGCACTCGAACGGCATCATCATACCGATCGGCTCGACCGAACAGCACGGGCCGAACGGGCTGATCGGCACGGATGCCATCTGCGCCGAGGTGATCGCCAAAGCGGTGGGCGAGGCGGCCGGCGCCATGGTCGGCCCGACCATCGGTGTCGGCATGGCGGTGCACCATATGGGGTTCGCCGGCACGATGACGCTGCGGCCGTCCACCCTCATCGCCATCATCCGCGACTACGTCCTCTCACTCGCTCGGCATGGCTTCCGCAAATTCCTGTTCATCAACGGCCACGGCGGCAATATCGCGACAGTGCAGGCGGCATTCTTCGAGATCTATGCCGAGTACGAGGGCGCGTTCGGCGCGGCGCGCGGCGATGAACTGCGCTGCCGGCTGGCCAACTGGTGGGACGGCAAGGCCATGAGCACCTTGTCGAAAGAAGTGTTCGGCGAGGATGAAGGCAGCCACGCGACCGCCAGCGAGGTGGCGCTCACGCAGTATATGCTGCCGGAGACCATCAAGCAGGCAACGATCGACCCGCCACGCGCGCCATCCGGGCGGTTCCATGGTCCGGCGGATTACCGCCGGCGGTTCCCGGATGGGCGCATCGGCTCGAACCCCGGACTGGCGACCCCGGAGAAGGGCCAGCGGTTCTTCGAAACGTCGGTGCCCGAACTGGCGAAAACCTACACCAGCTTCATGAATGAGAACGCCTGACGCCAGTCGCGCCGCTATAGACACTCATTCGCTGCAGCAAATCGTCGCGGCGTACATTGTTGTGGTAGATGACCCCGCCGATGTGCGCGCAGACCGCCACGACGAGCGTTACGGCCAACCCCCCGTGGATGCCGCCGAACAGGGTGGAGGTGCGTCCCGACGTGATCAATGTCAACAGGCCGAACACCGGCAAAGCGAGCAGCAGCACATAGAATCCTTGGTGGTTGAGGTGTGCCAGCAGTGCGGCATCATCCGGTGTGCCGGCCGGCGGCGGCGGCACCCCTAATCTCCGCCGAAGCGTCAACCGCATCAGCATCAAAACGAAAATCAATGCCCCTGTGAGGACATGGAGGGGGTAGAGCTGGTCGAGCAGCAAGTCGTTTTCCGGCAGATTGGGTGTTATGCCGATCCAGACTCCGACCGTGAGTTGAGCCACAACGAGCGCCGCGACGATCCCGTGCAGCCGGCGCTGCTGGAGCGTATAGACTTTTGCCGGCGCCGGCTGCGCAATGCTGTCGCGGGCGACGGTCGGTGCCGGCTGATTGTTTGCCGGCAGGCCCCCGGGACTGGCCGGTTCATTTCGTTCTGTGCGGAGGCTGGCCGCATCAGTTGATGCGAGGTCAGTGTCCGGTCCCGGTGAAATTTCCGTCATTGCGGTTACCCTTCGCGCATTCCGGCAGGCGCCGGATTTAGTTTGGAGTCCTGATTCGAAGCGGTCTGAAGCACGAAATCCCCCTATGCCACAACCTGTGCCGCGGTGACAGCGGGCGGCCGGTCAGCGCGTTGGGGGTTTTATACCGGCAGCCCGCAGGGATGACCGGTAGGCGCGCAGGGTTGGAGTGGCGGCTGCGCGCGAAATCAATAAGATACCAGGCGCCCGACGTTTGACGAAGAGTCGATGCTGCGGGCGCCTGGTATACCGAGCCGAAAGCCGCGGTCGCGCGGGTAGCGAGCGTTCAATTCGCCGTGGCGCGCGGAATGGTTTATCCAATCGTGATCGCGACAGGGAATCGTCGCCATATCAAGGCACGACAGCAACAACAGGGAGCAACGCATGGCGACATGGACGCGGATCACCGATCCGGACACGGTGGCGGGCCTGCTGCCCGCCTGGATCGGCCGCCGCATGGTCGGTTTGCGCGGCACGTTCGGGCTGCTGCTGACAACCGGGGATGTGCTGCGCGTGACGACGATCGCCGCGGCACATCAATCCTCCGATGGCGTCGTCCTGCTGGACGTGCTGCTTGACGAGGCTGGGGTGCCCGGGGGCATCGATCTGGCATGGCGCACCAAGCATTTTCTGGGCGCGCCGGTGCATGGCGCCTCGGTGGCGACGGTGAATCTGGCGCATGTTGTCGCGGCGGTCGAGTTCACCGTCGCCGAAATGGCGATGAATCCGGGTGACACGGAGGTGCTGTTCGGCGACGAAATCGAGGAACCCGGTCCGGACGTGCGCACCGAAGCGGTCAGCCAGTCGGCCGAGTAGGATCAGGCGGGTGCGACGCCGAAGCGGCCGAGGCCCGGCAGCTTCACGGCGGGGCGGCGGAGGTCGATGCCGGCGACGGCGCCGAGGATGTTGACCTCGATGCCCTCGACCCAGGCGAGAGTCAGGCCGCCATAGCCGTCCAGCGTCAGGCGCACGCCGGTGCGCGACGGCGTCAGCCGCAGCCACCTGCCGTCATACGGATAATCCTTGCCGATCGCCGTCGGCGGCAGGGCGGTTCGCATCTCCGGCACCGCGTCGAGAATGGCGGCGATGAACGTGTTGGAGTTGGGGCCGGGCCAGGCGCGGTAGTCGCCGGCGTTGCGCCAGGCATAGCCTTTGATCGCGGTCTCGATCCGCGGCACCAGGGCGGCGGCGCGGTCGTCATCGGCGGCGAACACGACCTGCGGCACGCGGCCGAACCAGCGGCCGTCCGGCTCGAACCCATTGACCCGGATCGGCAACTCGCCCCAGGCGGTGTAGTCGTAGCGTGTGTACGACGGCGCGTTGACCGCCTTGAACACGATCCAACTGTGCGAGGCCAGGATGCCGCGCCAGCGCACCGTCTGGGCGGAGAAGATGCGCACCACAGCCGCCGGATGACGCGCCGGATCCGGCAGGACACCGATGCTGGAACGGTCCGCCGAACGCCAGGCGCGGGTGCTGCCGTCGGTCAGGTACATCAGCGCAGCCACGCTCAGCGGCAGGACATACAGCAGCGCGAACAGGATCAGGCAGGATTTCAGAACCGGCATCATAGGCGGTAAATTGCGGCGGCGGCGCGTAACGACAAGCCGTCGGTGTGCCGACGCCTCCGCGTCAGGTTTGGATCAAGGTCGCCCGCATCCACGCAGCGGTGGCATCGAGGATATCGTCAAGGACCTGGGCATCGGTGAGGCCGGACCGCACCGGCACATGGAATGAATGGTCGGCATGCTCGACCAGTTTCAGCGTCGCCCCGGCGCCCAGTCGCGCGATCATCGGGACCAGCAGCGCCGGGTCCGCCAGGGCGTCGCGCGTGCCTTGCAGGAACAGCATGGGAATCGACACCGCGGCCAGATGCGCGGCTCGGTCGTCTGCCGGCTTGTTCGCGGGATGCAGCGGGAAGCCGAAGAACACCAGGCCTTGCACGCCGGGAAGCGGGGTTTCCGCCTGCGCCTGCGATGTCATGCGGCCGCCGAAGGATTTGCCGCCTGCCCATAACGGCAACGCCGGCGCCAGTCTGCCCCCGGCGGCAACCGCCGCTCTGATCGTCGCGTGGGCGAGTGAAGCACGGTCGGGTCGTTTCGATCCGCTTTCCATATACGGAAAGTTGAAGCGCAGCGTTGCGACGCAGCGTGCGGCCAGGCCGCCGGCGACCGCCGCCATGAATGGATGCGTCATGCCGGCACCGGCGCCGTGCGCCAGAACCAGGCAGGCGAAGGCGCCATCCGGCACCTGCAGCAGCCCCGAAACCGAGTGCGCCGCGTCAACTTCGATCGTTACGGGGTCGGCGATCACGTCAGGCGCAGGCGGGGTTCATCGGCAGGAACGCCTCGGACGCAGGCAAGGTGCCGACGTCGGTGTAGTAATCCCACGGTCGTTGACTGTCCTGCGGTCGTTTCACCCGATACAGCGTCACGTCACACAGCAGCCGGCCGTCCTGACGCAGCGTCGCAGGGCGGCCGAAATACGCAACCGGCATCGCCCGCATCGCCTTGTTCACCGCGATCGGATCGTCGGTCCCCGCCTGGGCCATCGCCTTCAGGAAATGCAGCGTCGCAGTATAATTCACCGCCTGGTTCTTGGTCGGCATCGCCTTGCGCTCCGCCATGAAGCGTTTGGCGAATGCGCGGCTGGCTTCGTTCTGATCCCAGTAGAAGCTGGCGGGAAAGCTCAGTCCCTGCGCCACCTCAAGGCCAAGCGCGTGAATGTCGGTGATGTAAACCAGATAGCCGGCCAACTGGGCGCCATTCTTGCGAAGCCCGAACTCCATAGCCTGCTTGATCAGATTGACCTGGTCGCCGCCCACCGCGGCGATCCCGATGATGGCGGCGCCGGAACTCTGCGCCTGCAAAATCTGCGAGGAGAACTCGGTGTTGCCGATGGGGAATTTCACATCGCCGATCACCTTCCCGCCATTGGCCTCGACCGCCTTGGTGGTCAGGGCTTCCAGCGCCGCACCGAAGCTAAAGTCGACAGTGATGAAGAACCAGGTGCGGCCGTTCGGGCCGGTCATCAGATTCGCCACACCGGTGGTCAGGGCATGGGTGTCGTCGGCCCAGTGACTGCTGACCGGTGCGCAGGTCTTCGAGGTGAACTCGCTGACGGCCGAGGCGGTGATCATCACCGAACGGCCCTTCTCCACAGCGATGTGTTGCACAATGGCAGCCACCGGCGTGACCGGCAGATCGATGATCACATCGACACCGGAATCGTACCAGGCGCGGGCGTTGGAGGCGGCGATGTCGGGCTGGTTCAAGGTGTCGGCGTGCAGGATCTCGATCAGGCGGCCAAGCACCGAACCGCCAAAATCCTGGACGGCCATGCGAGCGGCGAGGACGGAGCCGGCGCCGCCAGAATCGGCATACGGGCCGCTCTCATCGGTCAGGACCGCGATCCGAACCAGGTCTGACGCGGCGGCCGGGCGGGCTGCGGCCGTCGCCGCTCCGGCAAGCACGGCCCGCCGTCCGAGTGTTCCAGGTGTCATGCGTTCGTCCTTCCAGGCGGCGCAGTATCGCGGGCTTTGGCCAGGGGGATCAATCGTGCGGATCAATCATTGAGCGGGCTGCGATACGGTTCGGACGGCGATGATAGCCTGGCTGGTCAGAACCCGTTACATCCCGGATGCGTTCACGGCTGCAGCCGGATGTGGCCCAGGACCATGCCTGCCCGACCTTCAGGAGCCTTTCGCATGACCCGCAGACGATCGAACGTGTTGCTGAACGCGTTCCGAGCGCTGATGCCGCATGACGACCGGTTCATTGCGCGGTTTTGCGAGCACGCGAAGCTGATCGTCCCGGCGGCGGAGGAATTTCGCGCCCTGATGTCCGGCGACGGGCAGGCGGAACAGCACGCGCGGGAGATCAACCGGCTGGAGGACGCCGCCGACCACATTGCCCGCGAGACCGTGCTTGCCATTCACCGCACCTTCGTCACGCCATTCGACCGTTCGCAGATCCTGGATCTGATCAACGCGCTCGACGATACGATCGACCTGATGAAGGAAACCGGCGGCCGCATGGTCCGCTACGGCGTTGACTTCACCCCGGAAATGCAGGGAATGGCCAATTGCATCGTCCGCGCCGCGACCGAGTTGCGCGACGGCATGCCCCTGCTTGCGGCGATCGACAAGAACGTCGACCGTCTGAGCGCGATGTCGGTCGCCGTCCGGCACATCGAGGGTGAGGCGGACGACCTGCTGGAGCACGGTCTGCGTGTGCTGTTCGCCGGCAGCACCTCGCCGGGCCACAAGCTGACGGTCGAGAAGGTCTACGACCTGGTGGAAGCGGTGGTCGATCGCTGTGAGGATGTGGTCGACGTGATCGACGGCATCGTGGTCGAGCAGGTCTAACGCCCCAATGCACGCCGTTTTGGTGAGCACGCCGGTGCTGGTCTGCCTGGTTGCGACCGCGCTGGTGTTCGATTTTCTCAATGGGCTGCACGACAGTGCCAACTCCATCGCGACCGTGGTCGCGACCCGTGTGCTGCGGCCGTTCACCGCGGTGCTCTGGGCGTCGTTCTTCAACTTCATCGCCTTCACGGTGTTCGGTCTGCACGTGGCCGCGACGATGGGCAGTGGCGTCGTGGATGCCAATCTGGTCGATCCGGCGGTCGTGTTCGGCGCGCTGAGCGGGGCGATCGTGTGGAATGTGCTGACCTGGCGGCTGGGCATTCCCTCCAGCAGCAGCCATGCATTGGTGGGCGGCCTGATCGGCGCGGGGATGGCCAAAGCGGGCCCGGCGGCGGTGGTCTGGCACGGCGTCGGCGTGATCGGCGCCGCGATCGTGATCTCCCCGCTGATTGGCCTCTTGCTTGCCATGACCCTGGTGCTGGCAACGTCGTGGCTGGCCATCCGGGCGACGCCGTTCGCGGTGGACCGCCGCTTTCGGGTGCTGCAGTTTGTTTCGTCCTCACTGCTCAGCCTCGCCCATGGCGGCAACGATGCGCAAAAAACCATGGGGATCATCACCGTGCTGCTCTACTCGCAGGGCCTGCTGAGCGGCAGCTTTCACGTGCCGCTCTGGGTCGTGCTGAGTTGCCAGAGTGCGATGGCGCTTGGCACGCTGTCCGGCGGATGGCGGATCGTGCGGACCGTGGGGACGCGCATCACCCATCTGACGCCGATGCAGGGGTTCTGTGCGGAAACCGGCGGGGCGATCGCACTGTTTGGCGCGACATGGCTTGGGATCCCGGTTTCGACGACCCATACGGTGACCGGCTCGATCGTTGGGGTCGGATCGGCGCGGCGGCTGTCGGCGGTGCGCTGGGGAGTTACGCAGGGGATCCTGGTGGCATGGGTGGTCACCTTGCCGTCATCTGCCCTGGTTGCTGCTGCGCTCTACTGGCTGACGAGGCTGGTGTGAGCCGGAGGTGCCGGATCAGAGTCCGGACGCCATCGATGTCGATCTCGAAAACTATCGCTAGGAGATGAACCCTTTGACGATACGAGACCCCAACCGGCCGCCTGTTCATTCCGGGGCCATACTGCGCGAAGACGTGCTTCCTGCCCTTGGTCTCAGCGTCGCGGACGCGGCCAGGACGCTGGGCGTGTCGCGCCAGATGCTGCATCGCGTGCTGACCGAAAATGCTGCGATTATCCCCCAAATGGCCGTGCGCGTCGGCAAGATGTGCGGCAACGGACCGCAGTTCTGGCTGGATATGCAGCGCACGCGCGATCTGTGGCAGGCGGAGCGCGACCTTGCGGAACAGGTCAAGCAGATACCGACCCTGCAACCGGCGTGAACGCGTACGCGGCATCTCTCCAGGCCGACCGATACTCAAGATTTCAGATTAGGAACCCTATTGCCGCCCGTGTCCCAGCCAGACAACCTCTACGTCCGAACGGCAGCCGCATCATTGCGCGATCCCTTCGCGCGAGGCTAGTGCTTCCGCCATGAGCAAACGGTCGCAGCAGATCGACGCGTTCTTTCGCCAAGGGCAGCAGTTGCACATGGCGGGCCGTTTGGCCGAGGCGGAGCAGATCTACCGACAGGTGATCGCGGCGGCGCCCCGCCATGCCGATGCGCTGCATGCGCTGGGTGCGCTAGCGCTGCAAGCGGGCCGTCCAGCGATGGCCGAGGCCCTGCTCAGTCAGGCGATCGGATTGAAGCCGGCCGCCGACTTCCAACTCACCAAAGCGAACGCGCTGCTGGCGCTGAACCGGCCGGAGGAGGCCGCGCAGACCGCGCGTCTTGTGCTGCGGGCGCGGCCGCACAGTGCCGAGGCGCATCAAGTGCTGGGTCATGCGCTGAGCGACAGCCGTCAGCCGGACCCGGCGATCGAGGCGTACCGAACCGCGTTGCGGCTGAAACCGGGGTTACCGGACATCCGCAACAATCTGGGCACTGCGCTGCGGCAGGCCGGGCGGCTGGCGGAGGCGGTAGCCGAACTGCGGCAGGCACCGCCGGAACCGGAGGCGCTGGTCAACCTCTCCAGCGTGCAGAAGGAACGCGGCGCGTTCGCCGATGCCGAGGCGACATTGCGGCAGGCGCTGCGGATCGCGCCCGACAACGCGGTGCTGCGCTACAACTGGGCTTTGCTGGTGCTGCTGCTGGGCCGCACAGAGGAAGCCTGGGACGGCTGGGAGCAACGATTCCGCGCCGGTGCGATCCCGGCGCGGCCGTTCGGCGAGCCGCAGTGGCGGAGTACGGCGTTGGGCAACCGCACGCTGCTGGTGCACACCGAACAGGGGCTTGGCGACGTGATCCAGTTTGCCCGCTACCTGCCGGGGCTGCGGGATCCGGCGATCGGCGGGCACGTCGTGTTCGAGGCGCCGCCGCGGCTGATCCGGCTGCTGTCCAGCAATCCGGCGCTGCCGGCGATGACCCCGGCCGAGGCGAAACTGCCGCCGTTCGACACGGTGATTCCGCTGCTCAGCCTGCCGGCACGCACCGCTCTGCCGGCCGCCCAGCCGCCATATCTGTTTGCCGAACCGGACCGCGAAGCCGCGTGGGCGGCGCATATCGGATCGGCCGGATTTCGCGTCGGCATAGCCTGGCAGGGCAATTCCGGCCGCTTCGAGGACAAAGGCCGCTCGTTTCCGCTGGCGCTGTTCGCGCCGCTGGCCGCTGTGCCGGGCGTTCGCCTGATCAGCCTGCAAAAGGGCGAGGGCGAGGAGCAAATCGCCGGCGCCGGATTCCCGCTGCAACGACTGAAGGGGCTGGACGCCGGTCCTGACGCGTTTCTCGACACCGCCGCGGTGATGGCGAATCTCGACCTGATCATCACCTCCGACACCTCGATCGCCCACCTTGCCGGAGCGCTCGGACGGCCGGTCTGGGTGGCGCTGCGGTTTGTGCCGGACTGGCGCTGGATGCTGGACCGCACCGACAGCCCCTGGTATCCGACCATGCGGTTGTTCCGGCAGCGTCGTGACGGCGACTGGCCGGCGGTGTTCGCCGACATCGCCGCAGCCCTGATCACGCAGGTGGGGAGAGAAACATGAGCAGCCCGGTCATTCCCGTGTCCTGGGGTGAACTGCTCGACAAGATCGCCATTCTGCAGATCAAGACGAACCGTCTTCGCACCCCCGAGGCCCGCGCCAATGCGGCGCACGAACTGGCGCTGCTGCGCCAGGTGGCGACGCTTCCGCTTCCCGTGCCGGAGCTTGAATCGGCGTTGCTGGCGGTGAACACGAGGCTTTGGCGAATCGAAGACATGATTCGGGAGAAAGACGCCAAAGGCGAATTCGATGCCGCGTTCATCGCGCTGGCTCGGTCGGTCTATCGCGAAAATGACGAGCGCAGCCGCATCAAACAGGCGATCAACCGCGTGCTGGGTTCGGCCCTGGTGGAGGAGAAGCAGTATTCGGCGTATTAGGTCCCTCCCGTGACACGACCCCGCAAAGAAACCGGACCATGACCGACCTGATCGCCGAAAACCTCCGCCGTGTGCAGGATCGTATCGCTAACGCCGCGATTGCGGCCGGCCGCAAGCCTGCGGACGTCACGCTGGTTGCGGTGTCGAAAACCAAGCCGATCGAGGCCGTTTCTGCTGCCCTGGCGGCCGGTCAAACCGTGTTCGGCGAAAATCGGGTGCAGGAGGCCGCCGGCAAATTTCCGCTGTTGCGCAAGCAATATTCCTTGAGCCTGCACATTATTGGCGGGTTGCAGACCAACAAGGCGCGCGAGGCGGTGCGGATTGCCGATGTGATCGAGACGCTGGACCGGCCCAAACTCGCGGATGCGCTACAAGCCGCGATCGCGCGGGAGGGCCGCACGCCCACCTTGCTGATCGAAGTGAACACCGGGTCGGAGCCGCAAAAGTCCGGCATCGCCAGGGATGCAGCGGACGTCTTCATCGATGAATGCAAGGCGCGTTTCGGCTCGGCCCTGGCGGGCTTGATGTGCGTGCCGCCGCACGACGAAGATCCGCGCCCGCATTTCACCTGGCTGGCGGACCGGGCGGCTCGGCATGGGCTTACGACGCTGTCGATGGGCATGTCAGCGGATTTTGAGATCGCCATAGCCTGCGGCGCGACCTGGGTGCGCGTCGGCAGCGCGATATTCGGATCGCGCTGACCGGATTTTGCCTGTTGGTGACTACCGGTTGATCGGCGCAAACGGCGCCGGGGTCATCAGGTTGTTTCTTTGCGCAATCAAATAGCCGGCTTCGCCGGTCTTTTGCAGATAGACCTGCCATTCCGGATCGGCGCTCATTGCGGCGCGCTTGGCGGCGCGGTCGGCGGCATCCTGGTAAACCCAGATATGCACATAGGTGTTCACCTCACCCGATTCGGTCACCAGCCAGGCCAACGGTTCACCAAGGTGACGCTTCTGCGGCCCCAGGCCGAACTCCTGATACAGGGCCATTTGCCGGGCCATGGTGCCGGGCTTCACCGTGTAGGTGCGATGATCAACAAGCATGTTTTCTCTCCCCGAGTGTTGCGTCCCCAATGCTGCGTCGCGGACCCGCGCGCGGTCAGGCCGGTGACCCGATGCGCAGGTGGCGGACAATCACCGCCGCCACCGCCTCGCAGCCCGTCTGATCCTGCGCATCGAAGCGCGCCAGCACCGGGCTGTCCAGGTCCAGCACGCCGATCAGCGTCTCGTCCCGGATCAACGGCACGACCAACTCGGACAATGAGTCGGAGTCGCAGGCGATGTGACCGGGAAAGGCGTGGACATCCGGCACCAGGACCGACCGGCGCTGCTGCGCCGCGGTGCCGCAGACACCCTTGCCCAGCGGGATGCGCACGCAGGCCGGTTTGCCCTGAAATGGCCCCAGCATCAGGTCCGGCCCGTGCAACAGGTAGAAACCCGCCCAGTTGAGCGCAGGAAGGCCGTGATAGATCGCGGCTGCGGCATTGGCGAGATTGGCCGTGACGTCATCCTCGCCGGCCAGCAATCCGTCGATCGCATGGGCGAGATCATGATAGTGCTGAATCTGACTGTCTCGGTCCACGGACTTCCGCATCGCTGCCCCTGCTCTCAGGTCGATCGAATAGCACTGTCGGGGACAAACGCGAAGCATCCTCCCCGGGAGGATGTCAGCCCGGGGCATGGTCCATTGCTCCACCGAGGCACAGCCCCGGTTGAAGCCACCAGCGAAGGCCGCCGGGCCGCGAGGTGCCGCGGCCCGGATGTCAGTGTGTCGCTCTTGCCGGTTCGCTGCTGCGCGCGCGGGACGGCGCCGGTTCGGCGGTAATCCGCAGTGTCGATGCGGCATCACGCAGGATCGTCCGCATTTCCCGCAGGAACGCCATCCCGGTTGCCGTGCGCTGCACCAGCACGCTGCGGCGATCCAGCGGATCGGTCTTGCGGCGCACCAGATCGAACTCCGACAGCCGATCCAAGGCGCGGGTGATCGCCGGCTTCGAGACGCCGAGCTTGGCGGCCAGTCCACGGACGGTTTGCGCCTCTGTCTCCAGATAGCACGTCAGGAAAACGCCAAGTTGCCGCGCGGACAGATCAGGTCCGTCGCGGCGGACGAGTTCCACAATCGCGGTTCGCAGGATGCCGGCCAGACCGTCGCTGACCTCGTTTGTGATCATACTCCTTTACCTTTCCTGTCAATTGGCCGCCATCCCGGACCTGATCGATGACTGCCATCTGATAGTTGTCATGCGGGCGAGTTCGTGTCGCGTAACGAAGTGGTGTACCAACCACTTTTGTTCCGGGCTTTCGATTATAATTCCGTAATTATACTCTTCGGAGACATTGTCCGGCTGCGTAGCGAGCGGTGCAGTGACCGGCTGCCGATGAAGGGCGGCGTTCTGCGGGTTGCGTCCGGGCCTGAAGCGGCAAGACGGCGGCGGCGGCTGCATGTAGAAATGCAACAGCGAGGGGCGTTTGGCCGATTAAACGAGGAAGATTGCAAGACATTACGATTGCCGTTTCGTATTGCTGAAATGAAGGGGAAATCATTAATTAAAGTGCGGATCGGGGGATTTCAGAACAATTTAGAGCTCATTTCTCTCGAACGAGATCGGTGAACAGGACGAGCAACGCCTTCCGTGGGGTCGTTTCGCGCGATTCCATCCGCAATGCGGAACGGTTACTCAGCGCAGCGAACGGCCGCGGGCGATCGCGGTTTCGCCGAAACGCCGGCGCAACGCGTCGATCGCGGCCTGGGTTGCAGCCCGCTTCGGCGTGACCGGATCGGCCAGATCGCCTTGATCCGCGGTCGAACCGGGGACCAGCGCACTGGCGCCGATGCCGATCAGGCGAAACGCCGTGCCGGTGGCCTCTTTGGCCAGCAAGACACGAGCCAGATCGAACAGACGGTCAGGCAACACAGTCGGGCTGGACAACCGGGCGGCCCGCGTTCGCGATGCGAAACGCGACGTTTTCAGCTTCAGAACCACGCCGCTGGCCGCCAGTTCATGCTCCCGCAACCGCCGCGCCAGCTTCTCGCACAGGCGCCAGAGATGCGGCTCCAGATCGGCGACGGCGGACAGATCGCGATCGAAGGTGGTTTCCGCACTGATCGATTTGGCTTCACGGGCGGGATCGACGGGACGCGTATCCTCGCCCCGCGCGCGCCGGGTCAAGGCCGGCCCGTCATCGCCGAGTTTGCGCACCGCGTCGCGGTCGGCGAGCGCCTGCAACTGGCCGAGCTGGGTGATACCGAGTGTCTCGAGCTTGCGTGCGAGGGCGGCGCCGACGCCCGGCAACAGGCGGACCGGTTCGGGGGCCAGCAGCGCAGCGGCTTCCTCGGCATCGATCACGGTGAAACCACGCGGCTTGCCGCGGCCGGCGGCGATCTTTGCCAGCAGCCGGTTGGCCGCGAGGCCGATCGAGACGGTGACGCCGACCTGCGCCTCGACCGCATTGGCGAAGCGGGCCAGCACGACGGCCGGGGCGGCGCCATGCAGCGCCTCGGTCCCGGTCAGGTCGAGCACCGCTTCGTCGATCGACAGCGGCTGCACCAGCGGCGTCAGTTCGTTCATCAACGCGCGCACCTGGCGGGAGGCGGCGGTGTACTTGGCAAAATCGGGCTTGATGACGACCGCGTCAGGACAGGCTTTCAATGCCTTGAACATCGGCATGGCACTTTTCACGCCGTATATACGCGCGACATAGCATGCCGCGGTGACCACCCCGCGGGTGCCGCCGCCGACGATCACCGGGCGGGACTGCAGCTCCGGCCGGTCGCGCTTCTCGACGCTGGCATAGAAGGCGTCGCAGTCGATATGGGCGATGGTCAGACGCCACAGCGAGCAGTGATGCACCAGCCGGCCGCGGCCGCAGACGGGGCAACGGGATGCGATCGTGTCCGCGGCCAGATAGCAGTCGCGGCACAGCGCCGGCATGTCAGTCGGTCGGCCAGAGCCACGCGGCGCCGCGCACGCCGGACGAGTCACCGTGCCTGTTGCGCAGGATCGGCGTTGCGATGACGTCACTGAACGCGTGCGTCGGGATCAGGCGCGGCAGTTCGGTATAGAGATGGTCCATGTTCGACAGCCCGCCGCCGAGAACGATGGCATCGGGATCGAGAATGTTGATCACCACTGCCAGGCCGCGGGCCAGCCGGTCGGTGTGACGGGCGAGCGCATCGATGGCGGTCTGCTCGCCGGCGGCGGCTCGGGCCGGCAATCCGCTCGCGTCGTGGGCGCCGGGCCCATCGCAGTCGCGGGCGAGCGACGGTCCGGACAGGTATGTTTCCAGACAGCCATACTGGCCGCACCAGCAGAGATTTCCGGGCACCTCCGGCCCGCGCGGCCAGGGCAGGGGGGTGTGGCCCCACTCGCCGGCGACCCGGTGCGGGCCCTGATGCACCTTGCCATGTATTACGATTCCGCCGCCGCAGCCGGTGCCCAGAATCACCCCGAAGATGACGCCGTAGCCGGCGCCCGCGCCGTCGGTGGCCTCACTGAGGGCGAAGCAGTTGGCATCGTTTTCGACGCGCACGTCGCGTCCGAGCGCCTGGCTGACGTCGAAGTCGAGGCGGTGACCGTTCAGGGTGATCGAGTTGGCATTCTTGACCAGCCCGGTGGCGGGGCTGATCACGCCGGGAATGCCGATCCCGACCGTGGCCCTGATGCCGAGTTTCGCTTCAGCCGAACGGATCAGTTCGGCGATGGCCTGCACGGTGTCGGGATAGGCAGGCGGTGTGGGGATGCGGTGGCGGTACAACCCGGCGCCGTCGGGTCCGAGGACTGCGATCTCGATCTTGGTGCCGCCGAGGTCGATGCCGATACGGTACTGGCTCATGATGTCCCGGTTGTGCTGGCGGGCCCCGAGGCGAATCCGGGACCCGGCCGGTGATGATATGTTGGGCACAGCAGACTGCCGCGTCGCTGTGCTGCTCGCAACGACAAACGAAACGGCGTGCCGGCTTGCCCAATTGCTCCGTCAAACGCATGTTCCGGCCATGAGCGAAACTTTGCTGGACGTCAAAGGCATGAACTGCCCGCTGCCGGTGCTGAAGGCGAACCGGACGTTGCGCGGCATGGCGGCGGGGCAGCGGCTGCGGGTTCTGGCCACCGATCGTGCCGCGGTTGCTGATTTCCAGGCATTTTGCCGCGAAACCGGCCATGCCCTGCTGGCGTGGAGCGAGGAAGCTGGCGTATTCAGTTTCGTGATCCGCCGGCGCGCGGATGAGTCCGACAAGAAGGGGAGCTGACGTGACCACGGCGTTGATAACTCACCCGGCGTGCCTGGAGCACGACACCGGGCCGTATCATCCGGAAAACCCCGAACGCCTGCGAGCCGTGCTGACTGCGCTGGAGACGCCGGAGTTTTCCGACCTGCTGCGCGAATCGGCGCCGATGGCGACGGTGGAGCAGCTCAGCCGTGTGCATCCCAAGGCCTATGTCGAGGGCATCCTGTCGATCCATCCGGATCTGGGTGAGCCGGTGCAGCTCGACGGTGACACGGTGATGAGTCATGGCAGTGCCGAAGCCGCCGCCCGCGCGGCCGGTGGCGCGTGTCTGGCCGTCGATGCGGTCATGGAAGGATGGGCGCGGGCGGCGTTTGCCGCTGTCCGCCCGCCGGGGCATCACGCCGAACCGAACCGCCCGATGGGGTTCTGCCTGTTCAACAATGCCGCCGTCGCCGCCATGCACGCGCGCGGCCGGTGGGGCGTGCAGCGGGTCGCGGTGGTGGATTTCGACGTGCATCACGGCAACGGCACGCAGGCGATGTTCGCCGCCGATCCGGACCTGTTTTACGCGTCCTCGCACCAGAGTCCGTGCTATCCCGGCACCGGCGAATCGTGGGAACGTGGCGTTGCCGAAAACATCGTCAATGCGCCGCTGCATCCGCGCGACGGCAGCGCCGCCTTCCGGTCCGCCTGGACCAACATCATCCTGCCGGCCCTGGACACGTTCGCCCCCGGTCTGCTGATCATTTCGGCGGGCTTCGACGGGCATGTCGCCGATCCGCTGGCACAGCTCCGCCTGGAAACCGCGGATTATGCCTGGATCACGGCGCAACTGGTCGGCATCGCGGACAAGCACTGCGGCGGCCGGGTCGTTTCGGTCCTGGAAGGCGGCTACGACCTGAACTCGCTCGCTGCCTCGGCCGCCGCGCATGTCCGCGGATTGATGCGGTTGTGAAGCAAGGCCCCGGGTTTTTCGCGCCCGCCGTCACTCGTCATTCTGCACAAAGGCCGCCCCCATGCCGGAAACCGACATCGATCAATTGTCGTTCGAGGATGCGCTGGCCGAACTCGACCAGATCGTCCGTGGTCTTGAGGGCGGCGCGTTGAAGCTGGACGTCGCCGTCCAAGCGTTCGAGCGTGGGATCAAGTTGCGCCGCCACTGCGAGGCGAAGCTGGCCGAGGTCGAAGCCAGGGTCGAGGCGCTGGTGCGACGGAGCGACGGATCGTTGGGGACGCGACCGCTCGAAACGTCATGAAGCAGCGCGCCGATCAGATGCTGGTGCTGCGCGGCCTGGTGGAAAGCCGCACGCGGGCACAGGCGCTGATCCTGGCCGGCAAGGTGTTCACCGGCGAACGCCGGGTCGGCAAGGCGGGCGACGTACTGGCGGACGATGCGCCGCTGGAGGTGCGCGGGCAGGATCATCCCTGGGTTTCGCGCGGCGGGTTGAAGCTGGCGCATGGCCTGGCGCATTTCGGATTTTCACCGGCCGGACGGGTTTGTCTGGATATCGGCGCCTCGACCGGCGGGTTCACCGATGTCCTGCTGGCGAATGGCGCGGCCAAGGTTCATGCGGTCGATGTCGGCCATGGGCAGCTTGCCTGGAAGCTGCGCTGTGACGAGCGCGTGGTCGTGCACGAGAAGACCAACGCGCGATACCTGGATCGTTCCGCTGTCGCCGACCCGATCGAGGCCCTGGTCTGCGATGCCAGTTTCATCGGACTGACAACGATTTTGCCGGCACCCCTGGCGTTATGCGCGTTCGGCGCCTGGGCGATCGTGCTGATCAAGCCTCAGTTCGAGGCCGGGGCCGCGTTCGTGGGCGGCAAGGGCGTGGTGCGCGACCCGGCGGTCCATGCGGCGGTTTGTCAGCGCGTGGTGCAATGGTGGAGGACGGCGTTGCCCGGCTGGTCGGTCGCCGGAGTCGTCGAAAGTCCGATTACTGGTCCGGAGGGCAACAAGGAGTTCCTGCTGGGAGCAACCTTGGCGGAATCGCCGTCAGACTAACCGGTTCGGCCGTTCTAGCTTCTTTCGCGAGCAATTTCATCAGCCTGAGGCGCGCTCCGCGAGTCGGATCAATCGATTTGGAAGTCCGTATGTCGACCCACACTATGACGGACGTCCGAATCGGGACACCAGCCGCGACGGCGGCGAAGACCCATCGCTTCGCCTTGCCCGGTCAAAGGGGGATCGAACGGACCTGTGCAGTCCAGGTTCAGACAGACTTTTTCAGCACCGGCGAAGCCTTGAAGCGAACCGTCTTGCCAGCCTTGACCTTGATGGACTCGCCGGTCCGCGGATTGAGCGCCTTGCGCGCCTTCGTCTTGCGCACAGTGAAAGTGCCGAAGCTCGGGAGGGTGAACTTCCCCGATTTTTTCATTTCCTTGACGATCGCGTCGATCAACTGGTTGGTCGCGCGATTGGCAGCCGCGCCCGTGACCTCGGTCGATTGCTGAAGGACCTTAGAAATAAACGCTTTTGACATCAACGTTCCTTATAGGTTCGAGATCAAACGTTGCGTTGACCCCCTTAAGGACCGCCTTGTGCTCCCGATTCACGCAATTCGTCAACAAATTTGCACGTCACGGAATGAATCGGTTCACGTCATAAAAAGGGATTTTGTCCTTATGTGATGTTTTCGCTGGCTCGGGCTACGACGAATGATACCCGCGTCGTGCGAATCGGCGCTGACGCCGACTAGTATGCCTGCAGGATTGGGGCGGCGGTTGCGCGCGGACATAGCGGCGATTGTGCGACCCTGTATCTCAACCGGAGATACAGGGTCATCGGTGGATGCGCCGGCCGGCTTATTCGGCCGCTCCGGGCAGCGTCGTCGCCGCACACGCTGTCTCACCACAGGATACATCTGCCAGTAACGACCAGATTCGATCCGGCTGCATCGGCACGTCGGGGTCGTTCAACAGACGGTCAATTTCGTCAAGCTTACGGCAACACTCCGCCGGGGACATGCTCACCTCTCAAATGCCGTGTATCACAAACCGGAGTCCGCCGCTTAAAACGGCGACCTCGCGGCTGCATCATGAATATGAGTTGGCGTGGCGTCCACCGTATCTATTGGACGATCACACTGACGACATCACGGCGGGCGCCAGGGCGGCGAACCCGGCGGCAGGATGGCCGGGGTTGCGGAACCGCAACTCACCGCCCGGCGCTGCATCCGGTTCGGCAACGCCGAACAATTCCAACCGGGAGACAAAACTCACCGCCACGACCGGGCGGCCTGCCGGATTGGTCATGAACTGCCGGGCCTCACCTTCCAGTTCCAGGCGCTCGCGCAGGCCGCGCCATTCCAGGCGGTCGGTGTCTTCCACGAACACCGAGAGAATCCCGGGCCGCGTGCCGGTCAGCCGGGC
>Ga0182012_10001258_pt1 | contig 27858 bp, 16 predicted proteins | sample 612S2SmetaG_FD_120486 | JGI IMG/M metagenome (GOLD analysis project Ga0182012, IMG submission 120486) | Permafrost microbial communities from Stordalen Mire, Sweden - 612S2S metaG | ecosystem: Environmental > Terrestrial > Soil > Wetlands > Permafrost | place: Sweden: Stordalen | collected...
AAGCCGGTGAGTGGTTCCGGCGGGGTCGTCTGCTCATGATCTCTCCTGTTCACGGCTATTATCGCCGTTGTCAGGCAGAAATTCCACTTATCGTCCTGTGCAGATTTCCGCGACCGGCTCTGAAAACCGTTCGAATACTGTATTAACTCGGGGATGGCAATTTCTACGATCATCGTGGCTGTGCATCCATAGCTAGTCCGGGAGACGATGCGGGTCGCGGCCCTTGCGTGGCTTTATGCGCCACGGACCATGACGCCGCGTTTCATGTTGCGTGTATCTGCCGAGGCCCCGGAAAAAAAGCGCGAATTTTTTCATCACTACGCGACATGATGAGAGCGCGTCGTAATTCTTAGCCTAGCTCGCTCTTTGCAACAATAAGTCTGGCTGGGGCGGGAGGATTCGAACCTCCGTATGGTGGAATCAAAATCCACTGCCTTACCACTTGGCGACGCCCCAATCACTGGCGGGAAAGCGGCAGGGCGGGCCTTCTCGCCGCCTTCCGCCGGCCCCGCCGGTCTATAGAGAGAAGGCAGCCATTTCAACCGGCTGGAACCGGAACATTTCGCGGCCTCGTGAGGTGGCGGGGCTTGCGTTGGGGGGCGGCTTGGGGCCTGGAAATGCGCGGCGCCGAGCCGCCTGCAGGCTGATTTCAGCTCCCTTGAGAGTTGAGAGATCGGCGCTTTCGTGGGAAGACGGCGCCGTGCCGCTCCCGTGAGCCCATCCCCTGCCCTCAGCGAGATCCAAGGCCATGACCTACCGCGCCCCTATTCAGGACATGCTGCTCTCCCTCCATCACGGCGCCGGCCTGCAGGCCGCCGTGCAGGCCGGCCATTACGGGGATTTCGACGCCGAGATCACGGCCGCCGTGCTGGAAGAAGCCGGCCGGTTTGCCACCGACGTGCTGGCGCCCTTGAACACGGTCGGCGACAAGAACGGTATCCGGCTCGCGGACGGCCAGGTGACCACGGCGCCGGGCTGGCCGGAGGCTTACCGGCGCTGGACGGAAGCCGGCTGGAACGCGGTGTCGGGGCCGGAGGCTTTTGGCGGCCAGGGGCTGCCGCTCGCGGTCAATGCCGCCTGCACCGAGATCTGGAGCGCGTCGAATATCGCCTTCGGGCTCTGCCCGCTGCTCACCTTGAGCGCGATCGAGGCGCTCGATGCCCATGGCTCCGACGAATTGAAGCGGATCTATCTGGCAAAGCTGGTCTCGGGCGCGTGGACCGGCACCATGCAGTTGACCGAGCCGCAGGCCGGTTCCGATGTCGGCGCGCTGCGCACCCGCGCCGAGCAGGCGCCCGACGGCAGCTATCGCATTTCGGGCACCAAGATCTTCATCACCTATGGCGACCACGACATGACCGAGAACATCGTGCATTTCGTGCTCGCGCGCCTGCCGGATGCGCCGGCGGGCACCAAGGGCATTTCGCTGTTTCTGATTCCGAAATTCCTGGTCAATGCCGATGGCTCGCTCGGCGCGCGCAACGACATCTATGCCAGCGGCGTCGAACACAAGCTCGGCATGCATGCCTCGCCGACCTGCACCATGACCATGGGCGATCATGGCGGCGCCATCGGCTATCTCATCGGCGAGGAAAACCGGGGCATGCAGTGCATGTTCACCATGATGAACCAGGCGCGACTCGGCGTCGGCCTCGAAGGCGTGGGGATCGCCGACCGCGCCTATCAGCAGGCGCTGGCGTTCGCCGGCGAGCGCCGCCAGGGCCGCGCGCTCGGCTCGGCCGGCTCCGGGGCAGATCCCATCATCGCCCATCCCGACGTCAAGCGCATGCTGCTGCAGATGCGCGCGCTCACCGCCGCGGCGCGCACCATCTGCTACGCCACCGCGGTGGCGCTGGATATCGCCACGCGGGCCACCGATCCCAAGGTGCGCGCGCGCGCCGCGGCCCGCGGCGCGCTGTTGACGCCGATCGCCAAAGCCTTTTCCACCGATATCGGCAACGAGGTGTCCTCGCTCGGCGTGCAGATCCATGGCGGCATGGGCTTCATCGAGGAAACCGGCGCCGCGCAGCATTTCCGCGATGCCCGCATCACCCCGATCTACGAGGGCACCAACGGCATCCAGGCGATCGACCTGGTGACGCGCAAGCTCGGCGCCCAGGGCGGCGAAGCGGTGTTTGCGCTGATTGAGGAACTCGGCGGCGTCGTGACGCAGGTCGAGCGCTCGAACGATCCGGCCTTCGGCACCACCGGCGCAAAACTGCGCGACGCGCTCGGCGCGCTCGACCGCGCCAGCCGCTGGCTGCTGCAGCGCCTGAGTTCGGCGCCGAACGATGCACTGGCGGGAGCCACGCCCTATCTGCGCCTGTTCGGCTCGACGCTGGGCGGCTGCATGCTTGCGACCGAGGCGCTGGCCGCCCGCGGCGAAGGCGGCGGCGCTTCGGCGCGCTACGTCACGCTGGCGCGGTTCTTCGCCGAAAACATCACGGTGCAGGCCGGGGCCTTGGAGCGCACCGTGATCGACAGCGCGGAAGCCGTGAACGGCGCGGACGCGGTGCTGCTGGGGTAGCTCTGACCCCCACCCTCGCAACCGGCATTGCGAGGAGCGCTTGCGACGAAGCAATCCAACTTCTTGCCGTGACACCGATGGATTGCTTCGCTCAATCGAGCGCGCATTCGCGCGCCCGATTGGCTCGCAATGACGGCGAGAAACAACGGTGACGTTGAAGCAGGGCGCCCACCAGAGGCGCCCCTGCGCCATGTCGATCTGTGTAGGGGCGGCCCTTGTGGCCGCCCTCTCTCACCGCGCAATCTCCCTCGTCATGCCCGGGCCTGGCCGGGACAAGCTCGGCCATCCCTCCCCTCGTTTTTGACTGCCACCGTTTTTGACAAGCATTATGACTCCGTGTCTAATGCCAACGATTATTCACGTCGGATAGTCGGACCTGGCCGCATATTGCGCGGTCGGCAGTCTTCTCGGTACGACCTCGCTCGGCGCCATCCGGCTCGGATTTTTGCCCGTGCATTTTGCAGTAGCGGGACGGGATATATGACCAAGCCATTGCGGGTTTTTGTTTCCTCACCCAGCGACGTGCCGGACGAACGATTGAGAGCGGCACTCGTTGTCGACAAGCTGGCGCAGGATTACAGCCGGTTCTTCCCGATCGAGACCTATCGCTGGGAGCACGAGCCGATGCTCGCTTCCGGGCCGTTTCAGGCGGCGATCGAACCGCCCAGCTCGTTTGACATCGTCATTCTTATCTTGTGGTCGCGCCTCGGTATGCCGCTGCCGGACCCCTATGAAGGCCTCGACGGCCGCAAGCCGGTCACCGGGACCGAGTGGGAATACGAGGACGCGCTGAAAGCCGCGCGGGCCACCGGCGCGCCGGCCCTGCTGGCCTTTCGCAACGCCAACCCGGCCTTGATCGATACCCGCGATCCGCAAGCGCAGGCCCGTACCACCGCGCAGCTCCATGCGCTGGACGATTTCTGGAAGCGGCATTTCCTCGACCGCGGCACCTTTGTCGCTGCCTACAAGGAATATCACGACCTCGAGGAGTTTGCCCGCCTGCTGGAAGAGGCGCTGCGCAAACTCGTCGAACAGCGGATCCACCAGACCGAGGCGCCTGAAGCAGTCTGGATGCAGGCTCCCTTTCGCGGGCTCGAAGCCTACGAATTCGAGCACGCGCCGATCTTCTTCGGCCGCGATGAACTGGTCGCCAAGGCGGCGGAACAGCTGGCCTCGCAAGCGCGCGCCGGCACCTCGTTCCTGCTGGTTTCGGGACCGAGCGGTTCGGGCAAATCATCGCTGGTCAAGGCCGCGCTGGTCCCGCGCCTGATGAAGCCGCAACGGATCGAACGGATCGCCTTCCTGCGCCGCGCGATCTTCCGGCCCGGCGACGCCGGCGGCGACCTGATCCTGGCATTTGTCGATGCGCTGACGCGCCCCGGACTCAGCGGATACGGGATCGCGGAAGTGCTGGCGCCCGGCCAGGACGGCAAACAACTGGCGGCCCATTTGCGTGCCGCGGCCGACGAACCCTCCTATCCATTCGTCAGCGCTCTCGCACGCCTGACGGACACCGCTCGCCGTGGCGGAGAAATCCTCCGCTATGAAGAAGCCCGGATGGTCCTGATCGTCGATCAGCTCGAAGAGCTGTTCACCGCGGAGCGCATCACGCCCTCTGATCGCGAACTGTTCGTTCGCCTGCTGGCAGGCCTGGCACGATCGGGCGCGGTGTGGGTGGTGGCAACCATGCGGGCGGATTTCTGGCATCGCGCTGCCGAATTGCCCGAACTCATGAAGCTGGCCGAAGGCGCGGGCCGGCTGGAAGTCGGCGTTCCGGCACCGGCCGAACTCGCCGATATGATCCTCAAGCCGGCTCAGGCCGCAGGGCTGAGCTTCGAAACCAGCGCCCAGTCCGGATTGGGTTTGAATGCCATCCTCGCCAACGACGCCGCAGCTGCTCCTGGCGTGCTTCCGCTGTTGTCGTTCACGCTTGACGCGCTCTATCGCGAAGATGTCACCAGCCGTCACGGCAAGGTGCTGACGTTCGCCACCTACGAAGCACTGGGGAAGCTGGAAGGCGCGATTGCACGGCGTGCCAACGAGGTGGTGGCGGCGTTGCCCGCGGTCGCGCAGGCTTCGCTGCAGCGCGTGCTGCGCGCCCTGGTCACTCTGTCCGGCGGCGATCAGATCCCGGTGGCGCGCGCGGCCTCGCTCGACGCCTTTGCGGGAGGCACAGCGGCGCGCATCCTGGTCGACGCCCTGATCGCCGCGCGCCTGCTGGTTGCTTCCGATGGCGGCGGCAATCCCGCGGTCCGGCTGGCGCACGAAGCGCTGATACGCCGCTGGGATCGCGCGCGCGAGCTGTTGGTCGCGGACCGGCGCGATCTCGAGACCCGCAGCCTGATCGAGAGCCAGATGGCGCGCTGGCTGGCCGAGACCGGCAAGGCGCGTAAACAAAGGCTGCTGCGCGATCCCGATCTTGCCAACGCCGTCGATCTGGAACGTCGCTGGGGCGAGGAACTGGCCAACTGCCGCGGCTACATTGCCGAATCGGTTCGCGCCGACCGGGCCAGGCAGCGGATCTTCCAGGCGGCCGCCGCAGCTTTCGCCGTTCTGTCCGTGGTTTCAGTTCTGGCTTCGTACAAGGAACGAGCCGAGCGCAAGGTCGCCGACGATGCCACGACGAGTGCAAAAATCGCAGCGGGCCAAGCCCAGGATGGTCAACGCGCGCTCTCGGTAACCGTCGCCGAGCTGCGCGGACGCACGGCCGCCGAAGCGGGCAAGACGGCCGAAGCGGTCGGCATCGCGCTCGACGTTCTTCCGGCTGATGTCGCAAAACCGAGCAGACCGCTGGTGCGCGAGGCCCTGACGGCGCTGGTCTATGCCATCAACGAGGACCAGCGCAATCTCGCGACGCTGTCCGGCCACGAGGCACCGATCTGGTCGATGGCATTTAGCCCGGACGGGACCTTGCTGGCAACCGGTTCGGTGGACAAGACCGTCCGGATCTGGGACGTCGCGCGGCGAAGGCTGCTGCGGACCCTTGCCGGCCAGCCTGACGTCGTCACCGATCTTGCCTTCACCCAAGACGGCAAACGCCTGATTTCGGTGGGCGGGATCGTCGCCATCGCGTGGGACGTGACCACCGGAGAAAAACTCCGGACCTTCGAGGGACACAAGCGGCCCATCCAGCGGGTTACGATGTTGCCGGGCGATCGGCGCTTCGTCACGTCGGCCTGGGATAACACGGCCCGTATCTGGAATCTGGACGAATCCAAGGCGGCGACCGAAATCCACGGACCGGACGTCGAGCCGAGCGGAGGCGACCCCATCATGCGCGCGGTTGCCAGCGCCACCTTCCAGATTTTTGGCGGAACGCACGTATCCGCGCTCAGCCCCGACGGCAAGCGGCTTGTTACCGCGGGACACGTCAATCCCACGGCAAGCGTGTGGGATACCGAGACCGGACGGCAGGTTGCCACGCTCAACCTTGTCAAGGCCGCGAACTTCAATTTCGAGTTCACCCAGGCCGCGTTCGATCGCGATGGCGGCCATGTTGCGACAGCCTCCAGTGACGGCGCGCGGATCTGGGACGTGGCGACGCACAAGCAGCTTTTCTCTCTCGGCGAGCCAGGGGTGAGTGTGGAAACGCTGGCCTTCAATCACGCCGGTGACCGGATCGTGACCGGCCGGAAGGATGGCGACGCCCAGCTGTGGGACGCACTCAGCGGCAAGTTGATCGCCACGCTGTCGGGCCATACCAGCGCCGTCAATTCGGTCGATTTCAGCGCCGACGACAAGCTCGTGGTGACCGGCGCCCAGGATGGTTCGGCGCGCATCTGGGATGGAGCTTCCGGCCGGCGGCGCGGCGTACTGCGCGAGCAGATCGGCATCTTGCAGGTCAAATTCAGTCCCGACGGCGCCATCGTCGCGTCGGCAGGGCGGGACAACACCGTGCGCCTGTGGCGGACCCACGCGGCCCCTCCGGAGCAGCGGATGGTCCGGCCGGTTGATCGCTTTTCCACCAGCGGCGATCTGCCGGAAATGGCCTTCTCGCCGGACAGCAAAACCGCGGTCGCCTATGGCCATGCCACCTTCGGCGAGGAGGCAACGGCGACGTTACTGAATTTGGCAACTCGCCAACGCATCGCCGAACTGGTCGGCGCCAACCCGCGTTATACACCCGACGGCCGCAGGATCATCACCACCGATCCCGGTTTTGTCCGGCTCTACGATGCAATCTCCGGCGAACTGGTATCGGTCGTGCCGGGCGATGCATCGGACATCTCGCCGTCCTCGGATCGGCTGGCCGCCGTTCGCCAAAACACCGTGACGCTGTTGGATACGCAAAGCGGAGCCGCCATCGCCACCCTCGATGCGCACAAGAACCAACCCTTGATCCGTATCTTCGACCCCGCGGGACAGACGCTGACGACCATTTCCGAGGATGCCGGCTTTGTATGGAATGCTAAGACCGGCGAGCAACGCCTGCGCCTGTCATTTCGGGAACCGGTCCTATACGCCGCGGTCGACCCCAGCTCGCGTTTTCTGCTGGCGCTGCTCGGCGACAACAGCGCCCGCCTCTGGCGGCTGCAGGACGGTCAGCTTATCGAGAGATTCAACGAAGGCGGGGCCGAGATTGCGGCCGCCGCATTCAGTCCGGATGGCAGGCGCATCGTCACGGCCAATGCCGATGGCACCGGGAGCTTATGGGATTCCGCCAGCGGCCAGAAGATCGATCAGGTTGCGGCGGCACCCGATCGCGCACCATCCAGCAATGACAACAAGTGGAGCCCTTTTGCCGCCCTGAACAGCCCTGAACGCAAGCCGATGGCCTTCGACGCGGTCAAGATCGAGGAGCCGCGGGACGGATCTTCGCCCTTCAGCGCCGACGGCTCGTGGCTATTGCTGCAGTCCGGTTCGCTCTGGAAGCCGGGCCAAGGCATTGAGCAGCCCTCCTTCGCCGATAGCCGGCCAGGCGACTTCGTCCCGGGCCAGTTCGTCGGCAACGATTATGCGCTGATCAGTCAGGGCAAGCTGCTGCTCATCGACCCCTCCGCCGGAAAAGCCATCGCCAGCTTCGGCGAGACGGACGATCGAATAAAAGCATTTGAAGCCGATCCCGCTAGCGATCGCGTCGTGACCATGACGGCCGCCGGGGTTGCCAGGCTGTGGCGCCTGCAAACCGGCCTCGACATCGCGGAACTGAAACACGCCGGGACCTCGCTCGATCCAACGTTTTTCCGTGTCACGCGCTTCCGGCGCAAGGGCACCAGCTATATCGCCGAACAGTCGCGGCAGGACGACTCGGCCCCGGACTTCGCGGTATTGACACGCGGCGCGGACGCAAGCGTCAAGCTATGGAGCAGCAACGGCGAGCCTCTGGCTGAACTCGTGGGCCAGGAGAACCCGGGCGCTTTTGATTTTGTGGCCGGCTGCTTTGTCGTGGTGCAGACGCCCGACAGCGTCCGCATTCTGGATACGGCGACGGGGCGCCAAATTGCCGATCTCCGACCGCCGGGCGAACCCATCGATTCCGTCGCGATTCTGACGACGGGCCAATTGCTGATTGGAACCGGATCGAGTCGGTTCACCCTCTATCGGGTGTCCGATGGCCGAATGCTGGCGCAATTCATTTCCGAAAAGGCAGGCGATGATGATTATTCCCAAGGCTATGCCGTGGGCGAGCAGTGGATATTGGCGGTCGACAAGGTCCGCGGCACGCTTTTGCTGAACATCGAGACCGGAGAGACAAAAGCCATTCCCGAGCTGCCGCCGGACCGGTCGCTGAACCTCCGCTCCGGCACCGACGGTCGCGTCCTGGTCTTCAACAGCCGCGGCGATATCTGGCTGATTGATACCGCCAAGGCACAGGTCGTCTCCCGGCTGTTGACGGCACCTGCCCCGGCTGCGGCGGTGAACCCGATCCGAAATCGATATAACGGCGACAACGACGCCAACACCATGCCGGATCCCGGGAGCCGATGGCCCGTGATCGAGGTCATGGGAAAACTCAAGCCGCGCATCCTGATCTGGGAACCGGGGGGTAAACTGTCGTTGTTCGATGGCCTGGATGGACATCGTATCGCCGGTCTCGAGTTCAATTCGAAGTCGGGCCCGTCGGCGGATTGGTCGGTCCTGTACGTTGAGGCGGCCGGCCGCATCGCGATCCGAATGGCCGACGGACAACTGGGTCTGTGGAACAGCGACAGCGGAAAGCGCGAAGTGCTGGCACCGGAGGCATCGACCAGCCAAGGTATCTTCAACGGCTCAACGGAAGCTACTTTCGTTTCGTTGAGCCAGGATGGGCGCAAGCTTGCGATCGATGCTGCGACCGGAACGATCCTGGATCAGCCCAAGGACGATGCCGCCAGCCCCGTGTCCGAAGCAGCGATTGAGCGTTATCAGGCAGCGATCTCAAAGGACGGAAATGGCGTCGATCTCGTCGACCGCGCGACCGGACAGGTGGTTTTTACCGCGCCGGTTGCCGCCGGCGACGCGGCCGAGCCTTCGATCCTGCAAGACGCGCAGCTGAGCGGAGACGGCCGCCTGCTTGCCGTCAAGAGCGGCTCGGGCGCATCGCTTTGGACGGTCGATCCGCTGAAACGCGTCGATCTCGGCGGATCGAGCGCTTCGTTCAACCAGGTCGTGCTTGGCGGGCTGGACAGGGCGATCACGGTATCCAACAGCGGCGACGTCGCGCTTTGGCAACCATCTGCCTCGACGATGATACGCATGTTGCATCGCCACCAGGGTCAAGCCAACGCGTCGCTCCTCACTGATGTGCCAACCGTGACGGCGCGATTTATCGGAGCCGGGCAACGCATCCTGATCAATGCGGATGGTACGGCGGAGCAGTTCAATGCGGCGACCGGCGAATCGCTCGGCACGATCGGCGTCGAGCGCGACTCGATCGTAAAAGTCGATGTCGACGACCGCGGCCAGTTCTTTCAGACCGTTGCAACGACCGGCGCGACGCGGGCGTGGAACGGCAAAGCCTTGCTGATGACCCTGAAGGAGGCGTCCGGCCAACAGCCGCAATCGCGCATCAGCTCTTCGGGCGATCGCGCCAAGCCTTTATTCACACCGGATGGCAAGCGGTTGATTGCCGGCAATGATGTGTTCGATGTTGCAACCGGCAAGGTCTTGACCGCCTCCAGCAACATCCTGGCGGTCTCGCCCGACGCCGGCAGATTGATGATGGAGGCGAACGATGGCTTCGGCACGGACGGCCAGCGGCTCGACATCGTCGATAGCGAAACCGGCGACGTGCTGAAGCAACTGGACACGAACAGGAGCGAGCCTGGGCCCGGGATTGGCCTGTTTACCGATGGCCTTGTCGCGCGAAGCGGCGACACGCTCTTTACCGCCGAGGCCGACCGCACCATCCGGGCATGGGATCTCAAGACCGGGACGCTCGATGAGACCCGCAAGATCAAGCTGACCGCGCCGGCAACCGCGCTGGCCGCGACGGCGGACCGCGCGCTGCTTGCCATCGGCACCAAAGACGGCAGGATCCTGGTGAGACCTGCAACAGGCGACCGCGACGATATTGCGCTCGGGCAGCACTCGCGGGCGATCAGCTTCCTTGGATTCAACCCAGATGGGAAGCGGCTGCTGGCAGCGGCCGAAGATGGCAAGCTTGAATTGTGGGACCCGACGGCGCGCCAACAGCCCATTGATTTCGCGGTCGCGCCGCCGCCGGGCGCCCGGTTTGTCTTTAGCCCCGACGGAAAACGCCTGGCCGTCACGGTTGCCAAGGCGGTGGCACTCATGGATACCGGGACCGGCGAGAAAATCGGCACCGTCGCGGTTTCTGAAATCGATGATCTTGAGATGCAGTTTTCTTCCAACAGCGCGTCGCTGTTGCTGATGCCAAGCTATGGGGCCGCCCAGATTGTCGACGGTCGTAGCGGTGCGTCGATTGCCAGGTTACCCAATGCATCGATGGTGACAACTCTGAAGCCGCGTTTTTCTCCGGATGGACGGAATGTCCTGGCAGCGCTGGACGAACGTCGCGCAGCCGTATGGGACGCGAGCACAGGCCAACGGCTGTTTGACCTTGCTCCCTCGGGCAGCGAGCTGAAGCTGCTGGCCTATATCGCGGGCGGTCAGAAAATCCTCAGCGTGGATCAGGGCGGCACGTTACGCGAGTGGCGCGCCAACGACGGCGCCGGGATCCTGGACGTCAATAATCTGGGATCGATCGCCGATGCGGTCCTGAGCGATGACGGTAAACGCCTCTATGTCAGGTCGCAGGCAAGTGTCCGACCGCGCCTGCTTGAAACCGAGAGCGGCCGGGAAATCGCGCGGCTTGAACACGGCGCGGCCCCTGACTTCAACCTTTTTACTGCCGATAGCCGGCACCTCGTGACTCACGCCAGCGACAACAAGATAACCGTCTGGGACGCATCTGACGGGAAGCCTGTCGGAAGCTTTGAGGCAGACGGTTTTTTCGCGGAGCAATGGTCCCTGCTGGCGACGGCATCAGCGCCGATATTGATGAAACGGGATGCCAAGACCGCGATGTTCCGCGGCGATACCGGCGCACAAACGGCGGAACTGGATACCAAGCGCGAGGTTGGATCCTTCGCATCTGGCGCGAAGGTAACGGTCACAATGAGTGCCGGCGCGGGTCGCGTTCTCCTTGCCGGTGATGGTCCCGCGCAGCTTTGGAACGGCCAGGACGGCAGCCGCCTCGCGGAACTGCCGGGACATGTCGAGCCGATCGTCCGAGCCCAGCTTTCGCTGGACGGGCGACGCGGCCTGACCTACTCGAACGATCATATTGCCAAGCTCTGGAATACCGATACGGGAGCGCCGATTGCGTCCTTTGGTGACGACCGCGCAGCGGTTTTGGCGGCTAAATTGTCTTCCCGGGGTGACCAGCTGCTGCTGATTATCGGCGACAGCACGGGTGCAACAGAACAGAGCGATTCCCAGCCCGCGGATCTGATCTTGTTCAATGCGATCGATGGCCGACGGGTCCGTGCGATCGGCAAAGTCGGGCGCAAGGCGGACCTGATGATCAGCCCCGATGGCCGATCGGCCATTGCCACGAGCGAGGGCGACCCGCTGACGTGGTGGGATCTGGATAATGGCGGCCGGATCGCACGATACGACCATGCCGCAAGTGGACAATTCAGCCCCGACGGACGTTATCTCGCGATTGGCGCCGACGATCGGGTGCTGCTGGTGACGACCGACGCCGCGAGGCGCGTCAACAGCCTGGCCATGACAGGCAGCAATATCCAGTTTGAGTTCGCGGGTGCAGAAACACTGCTGACTTCCAGCTCCGAGGGAATACGCATCTGGGATACGAGGACAGGCTCGTTGTTGCGCGTCATTCCTAGGGAGGAACAGGCGCTGGTCGACGTCAATTCATCAGCCGACGGTCATTTGATCGCTGGCCTGGATGAACAGGGAGACATTTCCATATGGTCGGTCGATCCCAGGCAACTGGATGTCACCGGCCATCCGCAATCCGTCATCGATTATGCGCGCATGCTCGCAGCCGGGGGGACATCGAACACCGCGAGCGCCGAGCATAACGACCTTGCCGGTTGGCTCGGCCGAGCCTCCGCCTCCGGCCCACGAACCTGCCTGTCGGAGCCACAACTCGGCAGCGGGTCGGATGATTATCAGCAAGAGCAGGAAATTGCCGCCTGTGAACGGATGCTGGCGGAACAGCCCAAATCGGCACGCTATCAATACCTGCTCGGTCGGGCGCTTGCCGCGGCAAAGCGCTGGCCGGAGGCCGCGAAGCAGTATCGCGGCGCGGCCGAAGCCGGCGAGGTTGACGCATCCTACCAACTGGCGCTGATGTATTTGAGCGGAACGGGGCAGGCCGATCGATCGGAGGCCAAGGCGGTCGGCTGGCTCACGCAGGCGGCAAAGGGCGGCCATCTCGATGCTTCCGCCGAATTGGCTGTGCTGGATTTGCGCCAGGCAACAAGCGAGCAGGATCGCGCCGCGGCGCTCGGCCGCCTGCATAGGGCCGCGGACGCGGGTTCGCCTTTGGCGCAGCGGGTCCTATCCGATCGAGCGTTGGACCAGCGCGAGCCCGACCTGAAGGAGTCGCTGTTCCGGCTCCTGGTCGCCTATCGTTCATCCTCCACACTGGAGCCGGGCGAAGTCGCAGATCTTGAAAACACGATTGCGGCCACCGCACGTCTTCTCCCGGCTCCGGTCGCCGTCGACGCCGCTCAGAAAGCCCGCGCCTGGGCGGCGCGGTGAGCCTGTCAACTCGTAACATGGGTGCAGTGAAGCGGAAGCGATATCCATCTGCTTTCATTGATGGGTTTCGCGAAGGGCTCAACCCCGCCTACCCGATCGGCTTCAACCCGGCCTCGATCTCGGCGCGGCGCGGCTCGAGGAATGGCGGCAGCGCCAGTTTTTCGCCGAGCGTTTCCATCGGCTCGTCGGTGGCAAAGCCGGGGCCGTCGGTGGCGATCTCGAACAGGATGCCGTTCGGCTCGCGGAAATACAGACTGCGAAAATAGAAGCGGTCGATTTCGCCGCTGTTGGGGATGCCGAGTTCGGACAAGCGCCGAGCCCAGGCATGGTATTGCGCCTCGTCGGGCGTGCGAAAGGCGACGTGGTGAACGCCGCCCGCGCCCTGCCGCGCGATCGGCGAATTCGGCTGCTCGACGACATGCAGCTCGGCGGCGGGGCCGCCCTCGCCCATCGCGAACACCTGCACCTCGGCCGGTGCGTCCGGGGCGGCATAATCGCGCACCTGGCGCATGTTCATGACCGCGGTCAGCACATCAGCGGTGCGCGCGGCATCCTGCACATTCAAGACGATCGGGCCGAGGCCGCGAATCTGGTGCTGCGATGGCACCGGACTCTTCTCCCAGGGCGAGGCCGGCCCTGCGCCGCCGTCATCGACCAGCACCAGCCGCTGGCCCTCGCCGTCTTCGAACGGCAGCGTCAGCCGGCCGTCGACTTCCACCACCTCGCCGGTATGCGCACCCTGTTGCCGCAGGCGATCGCGCCAGTAGCCGAGGCTCGCTTCGCCGGCGACGCGCAATCCGGTGCGCGAGATGCTGTTGGCCCCGCGCCGCTCGGGGGCGGCGGGAAAATCGAAGAAGGTGAGGTCGGTGCCGGGATTGGCCTTGCCGTCGGCATAGAACAGATGATAGGCGCTGACATCGTCCTGATTGACGGTCTTCTTGACCAGCCGCATGCCGAGCAGGCCGGTATAAAAGGCGAGATTGTCGCGCGGCCTCGCCGATATCGCGGTCAGATGGTGGTTCCCGGTCAACTGCATCAGCTCATTCCTCGCGTTTCATTGCGTCCCCGTTGGAAGCCAGCCCAGCCGGTTGGGACGCCATGCTTTGGTAAAGGATATGCTCGGAAGACTAGTTGAGCAATTCCGTGAAGGTTATCATATCGAGGCCGGCGCTGACCTCATCCTGAGGATGCGAGCCTTCGCCCGGGGGCGAAGATTCGCGTCTCGAAGGATGGCCGCTTGCACTGCCTTTGCGGCCGTCCTTCGAGACGCATCGCTTGCGCGATGCTCCTCAGGACGAGGACCGGGGAGGAATGCCTTCATGAAGTTGTTGTGCGGAAGCATTATTTTGAACCGATGAAACCTTCGCTTTCGCTCGTCCTCGCGTTGCTGGCGGCCGTGACCGCTCCGGGCTTGCACGCTCAGGCGCCATCCGCGCCGGTCGAGTTGCGGATTCTCGCCATCAACGACTTGCACGGCAATCTGCGGCCGCCCACGGGCGGGATCAGGATCGCCGATCCCGCAGACAAGACCCAAAAGATCACGGTGCCGGCCGGCGGCGCCGAGCATATGGCGACGCTGGTCAGGCAGCTCCGGCAGCAGGCCAAAAATTCGATCTTCGTGGCGGCCGGCGATTTGATCGGAGCCAGCCCGCTATTGTCGGCGATGTTTCATGACGAGCCCACCATCGAGTCGCTGTCGATGATGGGACTGGAGATCTCCTCCGTCGGCAATCACGAATTCGATGAGGGCAAGGCCGAGCTATTGCGGATGCAGAATGGCGGCTGTCATCCGACCGACCACTGTCAGGGGCCGCACCCCTTCACCGGCGCCAGGTTCCACTACCTGGCGGCCTCTACCTTCGACAAGGAGACCGGCAAGACCATCTTTCCGCCCTACGAGGTCCGGGAATTCGAGGGCATCCCCGTGGCCTTCATCGGCCTGACGCTGAAAGGCACGGCCGAGATCGTCTCGCCCACGGGCATCGCCGGGCTCGAATTCCACGACGAGGCCGAGACGGTCAACGCGCTGGTGCCGGAGCTGAAGGCGCGCGGAATAGAGGCCATCGTGGTGCTGATTCACGAGGGCGGCTATCCCACCGGCGACTACAACGAATGCCCGGGTATTTCGGGCGCCATCGTCGATATCGTCAGGAAGTTCGATCCCGCGATCGATGTCGTGGTCAGCGGCCACACCCATCAGGCCTATGTCTGCGAGATCGGCGGACGGCTGGTCACCTCCGGCGACAAATACGGCACCATCGTCACGACCATCGATCTCAAGCTCGATCGCGCCACCCGCGACGTCATCAGCGCCAAGGCCGACAACATCATCGTCCGCACCGGCGTCTATGAAAGTGATGGCGAACAGACCGCCCTGCTGCAGTCCTACGACGCACTGGTCGCGCCGATCGCCAACCGTGCCGCCGGGTCGGTCACCGAAACGCTGTCGAAGATCCCCAACAGCGCCGGCGAGAGCGTGCTCGGCGATATCATCGCCGATGCCGAGCTGGCCGCGACCCGCGCGGACAAGGACGGCGGAGCGGTGATCGCCCTGACCAATCCGGGCGGCATCCGCACCGACATTACCAAGCGCGACGCCGGCACCGTGACCTATGGCGACCTGTTCACCTGCCAGCCGTTCCGCAATCAACTGGTGACGCTGACGCTGACCGGAAGCCAGATCAAGGAGCTGCTCGAACTGCAATGGCGCGATCCGAACCGGCCGCGGATTCTCCAGGTCTCCCGGGGTTTCAGCTATGCATGGGACGGCGCCAGGCCCTATGGCGAGCGCGTCATCGCCGGCCGCCTGCTTCTGAACAAGCAGGCCATCGATCCCGCCGCGCGCTACCGCGTCACGGTGAGCGATTATCTTATGGCCGGGGGCGATGGTTTCAAGGTTTTGAAGGACGGGACGACGCCGCAATTCGGGGTCTTTGACGTCGATGCGCTGCACGCCTTTTTCCAGGCCAACAGCCCGATCGCACCAGCGGCAGCCGACCGCATCCTGCGCTTGAACTGAAATCCAAAGTCGCAAACCTGGGCCACGGCTCTTTCCGAGCCGCCCTCGACCCCCTAAGATTACCCCCTCTCGAATGGGCGCGACTGACGCGCCCGGGGTCATGCATGACGACGCTTCTCCTCAGCCACCAGGCCTGCCTCGACCATGAGACGCCGCCAGGACACCCCGAGCGGGCCGACCGGCTGCGCGTGGTCAACCAGGTGCTCGCGGAACCGCGTTTCGACAGACTGGTGCGGGGCCAGGCGCCCGAAGGCACGCTTGATCTGGTCACGCTCTGCCACAACGAAAATTACGTCACGGAACTCCGCCATGTCGCCCCGTCGAGCGGCCTGATCTATCTCGACGGCGATACCTCGATGTCCCCGGGGACCTGGGAGGCGGTCATGCGCGGGGTCGGCGGCGCGGTTGCCGCCACCGACGCGGTGATGACGGGCGCCCACCACAACGCCTTCGTCGCGATCCGCCCGCCGGGCCATCACGCCGAGATCAACAAGCCGATGGGCTTCTGCTTCTTCGACAATGTCGCCATCGCCGCCCGTCATGCCCAGCGCAAATACGGCATCGGCCGTGCCGCCGTGGTCGATTTCGATGTCCACCACGGCAACGGCACGCAGGATATTTTCTGGGCCGATGCCACGGTGATGTATTGCTCGACCCATCAGATGCCGCTGTTTCCCGGCACCGGCGCCAGCGACGAGCGCGGCGATCACGACAACATCGTCAACGCGCCGCTGGCTTCCGAAGACGGCAGCGCCAAGTTCCGCGCCGCCTTCGAAAACCTCATCCTGCCGCAGCTGCAGAAATTCCGCCCCGAACTGATCCTGATCTCGGCCGGATTCGACGCCCATTTCCGGGATCCGCTGGCGTCGCTTAACCTCAATGCGGAGGATTTCGGCTGGGTGACGCGCAAGCTGATGGATGTCGCCGAGGCCAGCGCCGGGGGCCGAATTGTCTCGGTGCTGGAGGGCGGCTATGATCTGCAGGGCTTGCAAGAGTCGGTCGCCGCGCACGTCACCGCCTTGATGGGCGGCTGAACTCAACCCATCCGGAAGGCAAGATGGCCGAAACTACCCAAACTGACGTCAAGAAGCTCAGCTTCGAACGCGCGCTGGATGAACTTGAATCCATCGTCAAGCGGCTGGAGGACGGCAAGGTGCCGCTGGAAGAATCGGTTGCCATTTACGAGCGCGGCGAGTCCTTGAAACGGCGATGCGAGGAGCTGTTGCGGCAGGCCGAGGCCCGCGTCGACAAGATTACCACCGACGCCGCGGGCCAGGTCACCGGTACCGAGCCACTCGACGTTCAATGACAGCGGACCTTCAGATCGCAGGTCCCGCCGCTTCGGCCGTACCGATGCGCGTCGCGTTCCGGCAACAGCGGGGAATATTAGACGCATCCGCCACCAGGGCCGCCCGGAAAAGGACTGAAATAGCTCTTGGCGCCCCACCCGGCCTGATATAGTGCCGCCGACAGTCCGGGGATCACCAATACGTTGCGAGTTCAGCACCGCCATATCATCTATGTGCAGGGATATGATCCGCGCGGCCTGGCGCAATACTATCGCATGTTCCGAACTGAACTGCGCAAGTTTGGCCGTTTGTATCAGCTAGAGGCGACCATCGGCCGGCCGCAGGTCGCGCCCGACGGCGAGACCGCGTCCTGGACCATCGAAACCAAGGCGGGCGACTGGCAGACCCGCACCGCTTACGATTTTCTGCGCTGGGAAGACCTGATCCAGCGCGATCTGGCCGCTCCGATCTGGCGCACGGTCTTCCACGCCGTGTGGATCTACTGGCGGCTGGTCTTCGCCGGCACCATCGCACGATTCTGGAAGGCGCATTGGCGGTTCGCCACCTTCATCAGCTATCCGCATGTCGTTCTCTTGATCGAAGCCCTGGGTTCCCTGGGCGTTGCCCTTGCCTTCGAGAAGGGGCTGCACGAGCTAGGTATTCCAATACCTTTCAGTGTCGCTGCCGCCGCCGCCCTGTTCGTCGCCGCGCTCGGCAGCCTCCTGAAATATACCGAGAACCTCACTTATGTCCTCTATTTGCTGTCCGACACGATCTGGACCTGGGAATTCTCGCACCGCGCGCGGCCGGAATGGGACGTTCGCATCGATCGTTTTGCCCAGTACTTGGTCTCGGTCGCGCGGACCAGCGAGGCCGAGGAGATCGTGATCGTCGGCCACAGTTCGGGGTCGTTCTTGGGGGCGGAGATTGTGGCGCGCGCGCTCAGGCTCGATCCGGCGCTCGGACTGCACGGTCCCCGCATGATGCTGCTGACGATCGGCGGCAATTTTCCGATCGTGGGATTTCATGCCGTGTCAGGCGATTTTCGCGATCACCTGCGCCTGCTCGCGGTCGAACCTTCGATCGACTGGATCGACTGTCAGTCGCGCAAGGATGTGATGAACTTCTACCCGTTCGACCCGGTCGAAGGCCACGGCATCGACGTCGGCCACCTGCGACGCAATCCGACCATCGTGTCGGTCCGGTTCCGCGAAATCATCAAGCCCGAGCACTACAACCTGTTCCGCTGGAAGTTCTTTCGGGTCCATTTCCAGTTTGTCATGGCCAATGAGCGGCCGCACGCCTACGACTTTTTCATGATCGTCTGTGGGCCGATACCGTTGAACGAGCGCATGGCTCGTCCCGAGGCGGCGCTGGCGGTCGCAACCGGAGATGCCGCCGCCCGTGAACGGGCCTGGAACAAGCTCGAGACTTCAGCCGCGAACAGCCCGGATGCCATCGATTTGGGCGAGATGGAACCCTCGGCACGCCGAAGGGGTTGAGATCCGCCGGTTCCACTGCCGGATCCCTAGGTCTCCTATTGCCTGCGGATTGGCTGCGGGTTGGCTTTAGCCGCCGCTTTGGTGTAAAGCTTAAGAGATTATGGGCCATTGGAAGCGACCTGCCGTAGAACTACCATGTCGGTAAGCGCTTCAAATGGTTAATAAAATGCTTGAGAGGGTGAAATCGCCGAAGGTGATGTCTATCACACTGACCGATCCGGAGCGCATCTAGGCTGAAAAATCAGGCTTCGGCCTACTCAGGTGGCATCCGGCGTCTGGGTTATCGCTGCGCTGAAACCGTGCAACTCATCTCACGTCGGGCAGCTGGTTCCGACATGTAAAAATTGGAATATCGCCGTGACTGCATTTAGTAAAACGCCGCTTCTCGATACCATTCGCACCCCGGAGGATTTGCGCCGGCTCAAGATCGAACAGGTCCGTCAGGTTGCCGACGAGCTGCGCCAGGAGACCATCGACGCCGTCTCGGTCACCGGCGGACATTTCGGCGCCGGTCTCGGCGTCGTCGAACTGACCACCGCCCTGCACTATATTTTCGATACCCCCCGCGATCGTCTGATCTGGGATGTCGGTCATCAGGCCTATCCGCACAAGATTCTGACCGGGCGCCGTGACCGTATCCGCACGCTCCGCACCGGTGGTGGCCTGTCCGGCTTCACCAAGCGGACCGAGAGCGACTACGATCCGTTCGGCGCCGCCCACTCCTCCACCTCGATCTCGGCGGCGCTCGGCATGGCGGTGGCGCGCGACCTCTCCGGCGGCAAGAACAATGTCATCGCCGTGATCGGGGATGGCGCGATGTCGGCGGGCATGGCCTATGAGGCCATGAACAATGCCGGCGCGATGAGCTCGCGGCTGATTGTCATCCTTAACGACAACGACATGTCGATCGCGCCGCCGGTGGGCGCGATGTCGGCCTACCTGTCGCGGCTGTATTCGGGCAGGACCTATCGATCGCTGCGCGAAGCCGCCAAGCAGCTCGGCAAGCACCTGCCGAAGGGCATCGCCGACCGCGCCGTTCGCGTCGAGGAATTTTCCCGCGGCTTCATGGTCGGCGGCACGCTGTTCGAGGAGCTCGGCTTCTATTATGTGGGCCCGATCGACGGCCACAATCTCGACCATCTGCTGCCGGTCTTGAAGAACGTCCGCGACATGGAGGCCGGCCCGATCCTGGTCCACGTCGTGACGCAAAAGGGCAAGGGCTACGGCCCGGCGGAGGCCTCCGCCGACAAGTACCACGCGGTGGTCAAGTTCGATGTCGCGACCGGCGCCCAGGCCAAGGCCAAGCCGAACGCCCCCGCCTACACCAACGTCTTCGGCCAGAGCCTGGTCAAGCAAGCCGAGAAGGACGACAAGATCGTCGGCATCACGGCGGCGATGCCCTCCGGTACCGGCATCGACATTTTCGCCAAGTCCTTTCCGGATCGCACATTCGACGTCGGCATCGCCGAGCAGCACGCGGTGACCTTCGCAGCTGGTCTTGCCACCGAGGGTTATAAGCCGTTCTGCGCGATCTATTCGACGTTCCTGCAGCGCGGCTATGACCAGGTCGTGCATGACGTCGCGATTCAGAGCCTGCCGGTGCGCTTCGCGATCGATCGTGCTGGCCTGGTCGGGGCCGACGGCGCGACCCACGCCGGATCGTTCGATAACGCCTATCTCGGCTGCCTGCCCAATTTCGTCATCATGGCGGCCTCCGACGAAGCCGAACTGGTGCACATGGTGGCGACCCAGGTCGCGATCAACGACCGTCCGAGCGCGCTGCGCTATCCGCGTGGCGAAGGCCGCGGCGTGGAGATGCCCGAAGCCGGGATTCCCTTGGAGATCGGCAAAGGCCGTATCATTCGCGAAGGCAGCAAGATCGCCTTGCTGTCGTTCGGCACGCGCCTGGCCGAATGCGAGAAGGCCGCGGACGAACTGGCCGCCCATGGGCTGTCCACCACCATCGCCGACGCGCGCTTCTTGAAGCCGCTCGACGTCGACCTGGTCCTGAAGCTCGCCCGCGAGCATGAGGTCCTGCTCACGATCGAGGAAGGTTCGATCGGCGGTTTCGGCTCCCACGTCATGCAGACCCTGGCTGAGCATGGCATGCTCGACGGCGGTCTGCGGATGCGCTCGATGGTGCTGCCCGACGTATTTCTCGACCACGACACGCCGACCGCGATGTATGCCCGCGCCGGCCTCGACGCCAAGGGGATCGTCGCCAAGGTGTTCGAGGCGCTCGGCAAGGATTTCAAGATCGAAACGGTGAAGCTGGCCTGACGGCCTCGCTTCTGTCGAGTCGCAGCACAGCCGCGGGCAGCGGATTAAGTTGGCGAGCGGAAGATGGCTCCTCCCCGCAAGCGCGCGGACGTGTTGCTGGTCGAACGCGGCGTGTTCGAAAGCCGGGCGCGGGCGCAGGCTGCGATCGAGGCCGGCCTGGTTCTGGCCGACGGAAAACAGGTCGCAAAACCGTCAGAGAGCATTGCCGCCGACGCCAATTTGCAGGCGCAGCCCGCGCATCCCTTCGTGTCCCGCGGCGGCGTCAAGCTTTCGGGCGCGCTGGAGCAATATCCCATCGACATCGAAGATCACGTCTGTCTGGATGTCGGCGCATCGACCGGCGGCTTCACCGAAGTGTTGCTCGCAAACGGCGCCAGCCTGGTGTTTTCGATCGATGTCGGACGCGAACAGTTGCATCCTTCGCTGCGCGGCCATCCCAGGATCGTGTCGATGGAAGAAACCGACATCCGAAATTTCGAGGGTAAGCGGCTGCCGGTGCGGCCGGACATCGTCGTCATCGACGTCAGCTTTATTTCATTGAAGGCCGTGCTACCGGTGGCGTTATCGCTGGCGGCCGCGCCGATGCATCTCTTGGCACTGATCAAGCCGCAATTCGAGGCGCCGCGGAAACACCTCAAGCGCGGTATCATCCGTGACGCCACGGTACACCGTCAGGTTTGCGACGAGATCGGTGATTTCGCAGCCGCGCAGGGATGTCGCGACATCAAGGTATTTCAATCGTCGATCGCGGGCGGTGACGGCAATCTCGAATTCTTCATCGGCGCACGCCGTGGTTGAGCGCCTCGTCATCGATCACGTCGGTCACCTCGGCGACGGCATGGCCTTCGCCGATGGACAGGCGGTGTATGTGCCCTACACGCTTGGCGGCGAGACGGTCGAGGTGGCGCCGGTGCCGGGCCATCCCGACCGCCGGCGACTGCTGCAGATCGAGCAGGCAAGCGAGCAACGGGTCACGGCTTTCTGCCCGCATTTCGGCGTTTGCGGAGGATGCGCGATCCAGCACTGGGACGCCGAAGACTACCGCGCATGGAAGCGCAACCTCGTGGTCGAAACGTTGGCACAGGCGGAGATAGCTTGCGAAGTGCGTCCGCTGATCGACGCCCATGGCCTGGGCCGGCGCCGGATCACCCTGCACGCGCGGATGGGCACGCACGAGGTGCTCAAAGTGGGCTTCACCGCCGCGGGTTCGCACGACATCATTCCTGTCGATCGCTGTCCCATTCTCGATCCGGGACTGCACGGCGCGCTCGATGCGGCGTGGGCACTGGCCGAGCCGTTGATATCGACCGCAAAGCCGCTCGACATCCAGATCACCGCAACCGACGGCGGACTCGATGTCGACGTGCGTGGCTCGGGGCCGCTGCCGGCGGCCATGGTCGCAGAACTGTCGGGCGTGGCCGAGCGACACCACCTGGCACGGCTGACGCGCCACGGCGAACTGGTGCTGATGCGCCAGTCCCCGACAATCCCGATCGGAGCGGCGCGGTTGACCCTGCCGCCAGGTTCGTTCCTGCAAGCCACCGTCGCTGGCGAGGAGACGCTGGCGGCGCTGGTGACTGGTCATTGCAAGGGCGCCAAAGCCATCGCCGATCTGTTCTGCGGCGTTGGACCTTTTGCCTTGCGGCTGGCGGCAAAATCGCGGATTTCGGCCTACGATAGCGATGCCGGCGCGGTCCTCGCGCTGCAGAAGGCAGCACAGGTGACGCCGGGATTGAGGCCGGTCAGGGCCGAACTGCGCGATCTGTTCAGGCGGCCGCTGATGCCGCCGGAGCTTCGCGATTACGATGCCATCGTATTCGATCCGCCGCGGCAGGGCGCGAGCGCGCAGGTCCAGCAACTCGCGGCCAGCAAAGTCCCCGTGGTGGTTTCGGTATCATGCAACGTCGCGACATTCGCGCGTGACGCGAGAATTCTGCTCGATGGCGGCTATCAGATCGAAGGCGTGACGCCGGTCGATCAGTTCCGCCATACGCCCCATGTCGAATTGGTGGCGCGGTTTCGGAGGTAGCTTACTTTATCGTCCCCAGCGATCCTGCCAGATTTTCTCGCCGATCATGCAGGAGACGCGCGGCTCCTTGTCGGCCACCGGAACCAGCCGGCGTTCGGGCGTGCGGCCGGCGACTTCGAGCAATAGCTTGCTCCTGATCGCCTCCTTGAACTTTTCGCGGTCCTTGATCGCCACCACGAACGAGCCGGGACCTCCAATGACGCAATCCTCATAGTAGAAATCCAGATTGTCGATATCCATCGTCGAATAGGACGGCGCCTTCACCATGATCGGCAATCCGTTGATGACGATCCCCTTTTCCAGCGCGGCGTCGCGCGCGATGGTGACGGGGCCGCCGTTGTTGTTGGGGCCGTCGCCGGAAATATCGATGACGCGCCGCAAGCCGCGATACGGGTCGTCGTCGAACAGCGGCATGGCGAAATTAATCGCTCCCGAAATCGAGGTGCGCGACGCCCGCCGGATCGGAGCATTCATGATTTCGCTGGCGACGGCGTCCGCGGTTTCCGGACCGTCGATCAGCCGCCAGGGAATGATGATCTTCTGATCGTTCGAGGCCGCCCATTCGAAATAGGTCACCGATATCCGGCCATTCGGCAGGCTCTTCAGAGCCTGCAGGAACTCCTTGGAGACGATGGCCTGCGCGTAGCCCTCGCGCTGGACCGCGAGTTCGTCCATGTCCATGGAATAGGAGACGTCGACGGCGAGGATGAGTTCGATGTCGACGGAAGCTGCGGCCGGCTTGTCCGCCAACCGCAAGCCCGATGGATCGCTTGCGTTCGGCGCGGCGATGCCGGCGACATCTCCGCCGGCCAGCATGGCCGCGACAAGCACCGCTCCGATCGAGATATACCAGCGCATAAGCCGTCCTCCCATCGTCTACCGGGAATGGTGACACGCAAACCGGCCTTCGCAAAGCAAGAACATGGTCGCCGGCTACACATTCAAGTTAGCCGCAAGCCATAATTTCACCCAGGCTTTGACTTTTTCGGAGGCGCCCGCCGCCGCATGGGAAGGCCGCCCACGCGGCATCCCGCGCTATCGCCCGCGATCGCAGCGCGGCGGGCGGCTTGCCGACGTCACACCGGATTGCCCCACGGAACCAGCAACAATGCCGTCGCCGCAAGGAAGCCATCGCCAAACAGCCGGTTCCGCCGCGCGCCTTGAGCTTGTATTCTGTAGCAACTATCGCGACAACGTCAGCAACATGTCAGAACGTCAGGAGTTGCCGTCGCAATGATCGACGCCGTCACCAAGCCTAAAACCAAGGCCAAGACCAAGACCGAGCGGCCGCGCCTGCACAAGGTCATCCTCGTCAATGACGACTTCACGCCCCGCGAATTCGTGGTCATGGTCCTGAAGTCGGAATTCCGCATGACCGAGGATCAGGCCTATAAGGTGATGCTGACCGCGCACCAGCGCGGCGTCTGCGTGGTCGCGGTCTTCACGAAGGATGTCGCAGAGACCAAGGCGACGCGGGCCACCGACGCCGGCCGCGCCAAGGGCTATCCGCTCCTGTTCACCACTGAGCCCGAGGAATGAAATACCGATCCTCGTCGCTCATGCCACTCGCGGTTCTCGGCGTCGGCGATGCACGCGTTTCTCACCCCGCAGCCAATTCATCCGGCAACCCGTAAACGCGTTCGGGCCTGGCAAAGCCTGAGATCGGAAACTCGCCCAGGTCGACCCAGCCGCGGGCGCATATGCCGGCGAAATCGGCCGACGCGACGATGGTGCGGTTGAGACGGCCGGCGATCTTTTCCAGCCGCGCCGCCAGATTGATGGCGGGCCCGATACAGGTGAAGTCGAGCCGGTTGCCGCCGCCGATATTGCCGTACAGAATTTTCCCGACATGCAAGGCGATCCCGAAGCGGAAGCGCTCGACAGTCTCCTCGATCGGATAATGCATCGCCCCGACATTGGCGCGGGCCTCGCGGGCGGCCTGCAGCACCCGCGAGCAGACCTGTTGGATGTCGCCATCGCGCTGCGTGATCGGAAAAACCGCGAGCAGCCCATCGCCCATGAACTTCAGGACTTCCCCGCCATGGCTGCGGATGGCCGGGACCTGGCAATCGAAATAGACGTTGAGAATATCCACCACGGTCTCGGCCGGCAGCCGGTCCGACAGCGCGGTGAAGCCGCGCAGATCGGAGAGCCAGATCGCGGCGTGCATGGTTTCGGTGTGACCACGCCTGATCTGGCCGCCGAGAATCCGTTCGCCGGCGCGGTTGCCGACATAGGTGTCAAGCAGGATGGAAGCGGTAATGCGCAGATTGGTGATCTCGATGACCCGCGCCAACGGCCGCGCCAGCTGCCGCAGGCCGTCCAATTCCTCGTCGCTGAAGCCGCCCGGTTGCTTGGTGGCCCAGCTCGACGCGTGAATCAAGCCGTCCGCAAACCGCAAGGGGATCGCGATATAGTCCGTGGCGCCTTCCGCGCGCATGTCGTCAAAGAACGGAAAGCGCGCGCTTTCGGGATCGTCGAGCCGATAACGAACCTCTTGCCCCTTCTCGTAGAGGATCAACAACGGGCTCCGTCGAAATTGCGGCGAATCGACAACATCGAAGTCGGCGCTGGCGACGACGACATCGACGCCGGGTTGCCAGACGAAGCTGCGGCCAAAAATGTCGGGGTGCAAGGTGCGCACGAAGACGCTGACGCGCCACAGCGGCAGACCCGCATGAACCAGCCTCTCGCAGGCCTCCGCCATCATCCGCGGCGGGCTCACCGCGGATCGCGCGCCATCGATCAGCCAGTCGATCACTTGTTGTAGATCGGTTTTGTTCATGACATCCACATTTGCCGCGCAAGCTCCGAAAACGTCAAGGCAGACGCATCGGCCAGCGCGCCGAGCCGCCCCTAACGTTCAGCGGCAATTTTCGACTGGCGAAAGCGCCATAGCGCCTGGTGTTTGGGTAATTTTGCATTTCTTTTATGGGTTTTAGCGGGAGGGTGCTGCATTGAAAACCACGATCGATGTGCCGGATGACCTTTACCGCCGGGCCAAGGCGGAGGCGGCGCTGCGCGGCCGCAAGCTGAAGGATCTGGTCGAAGAAGGGCTGCGGCTCGTACTCGAAACGCCACGCAACAAGCGCCGGCAGCCGAGCCTTGCCGGGCTTATGAAGCGTGCACGCGGGGTGATCGATTCCGGGGTTCCAGACCTCGGTTCGAATCCCGAGCATATTGACGGCTTTGGCCGCGATGCAGGCCGTCGTTGACACCGGGCCACTGGTCGCCTTTTTCGATCGGGGCGAGCGACACCATCGCTGGGCCACCGAGCGCGTGGACAAGATCGAGGCGCCGCTCTTGGTCAGCGAGCCGGTGCTCACTGAAGCGGGCTAACCCCCCACCTGCCCGCGATGCCTTAAAAAATGATCCGCCAGCACGCACGCCATCATGGCCTCTCCGACCGGGACGGCGCGGATGCCGACGCAGGGGTCGTGGCGGCCTTTTGTCAGGATGTCAGTGTCGGCGCCGCCACGATCGACGGTTCGTCGCGGCGACAGGATCGAGGAGGTTGGTTTGACGGCGAAGCGCGCCACGACTGGCTGCCCGGTGGAGATGCCGCCCAGAATGCCGCCGGCATGGTTGGAGAGGAAGCTGACACCCTGATTGCCCATCCGCATCTCGTCGGCATTTTCCTCACCCGATAATTCCGCCGCGGCAAAGCCGGTGCCGATCTCGACGCCCTTGACGGCGTTGATGCTCATCAGCGCGGCCGCCAGTTCGGCATCGAGCTTGGCGTAGATCGGGGCACCCCATCCCGCCGGCACGCCTTCGGCGATCACCTCGATGACCGCGCCGACCGAGGATCCCTTCTTGCGGATGCCGTCGAGATAACCCTCGAAGAACGCGGCCTTGTCCTTGTCGGGGCAGAAGAACGGATTGCGCGCAATCTCGTCAAAGTCCCATTTGTCGCGATCGATTTTGTGCGGGCCCATCTGCACCAGCGCGGCGCGCACGGTGACGCCGGGGATGATCTTTCGCGCGATCGCGCCGGCCGCGACGCGCGAGGCGGTTTCGCGCGCCGAAGAGCGGCCGCCACCGCGGTAATCCCGCAGGCCGTATTTGGCCTCATAGGTGAAATCGGCATGACCCGGGCGAAACTTGTCCTTGATGTCGGAATAGTCCTTTGAGCGCTGATCGGTGTTCTCGATCAGAAGCGCGATCGGCGTGCCCGTCGTCACCTGCGTGCCGGTTTCCGGATGCCCCATCACGCCTGAGAGGATCTTGACCGCATCCGGCTCCTGCCGCTGCGTGGTGTAGCGCGACTGGCCGGGGCGGCGGCGATCCAGATCGCGCTGGATATCCTCGGTGGTGAGCGCAAGCTGCGGCGGGCAGCCATCGACCACGCAGCCGATCGCCACGCCATGGCTTTCGCCGAAGGTCGTCACCCGAAACAGATGACCGAAGGTGTTGAAGGACATTGTTAACGATCCGCTGGCGTACTCGATGCTCGAGGTCGCCTTCTGGTAACGCTTGCGATTCAAGGGGTCAAACGCAATCGATAAGCGGGCGTCCTTTCCGGTGCGGTTTAGAGCCGCCTACTTCGTCAGCGCGACGGTGGTGCCATCCCAGTCAGCATCGACGGGCGCCTCCATTTGCTGGCGGCAGCGCTCGATCATCGCCGACGAAGCCGCATCCTGGGTCCGAAGCCCGATCGCTCGTTCGAACTCAGGGATGGCGGCGGCGAACGCGCCGGCGCGGTAGGCGGCCAGCCCGGCTTGATAGCAATTCACCCAGGCCGGCAGCTCGGTCAACTCGTCGGCCATGCCCAAGAGTTCGTAGATCTGCAGCCCGCCGGCCCGCCCGTAAACAGCGAGTCTATCCAGCTCGCGAACCCTGATGCGCTCACCCGCCAGCAGCCGCGTTTCCGGGCCAATGATGATCTGCGACCCATAAACCTTGTTGGTGCTCTCAAGACGGCTCGCAATGTTCACGGCGTCGCCGATGACGGTATAGTTCAGGCGGACTTCGGACCCGATATTGCCGACCAGCATGTCGCCCGAATTGATGCCGATGCGAATGGTGACGTGGCG
>Ga0182012_10001260_pt1 | contig 27843 bp, 23 predicted proteins | sample 612S2SmetaG_FD_120486 | JGI IMG/M metagenome (GOLD analysis project Ga0182012, IMG submission 120486) | Permafrost microbial communities from Stordalen Mire, Sweden - 612S2S metaG | ecosystem: Environmental > Terrestrial > Soil > Wetlands > Permafrost | place: Sweden: Stordalen | collected...
CACCGCGGCGATCTGGGTGAGCAGCACGCCCGGCACCGACACCGCGGCAGACGTCAGATGCTTGTCCGACGGAACCGGATCTTCAGCGGCCAGCGAGCGTACCCACTGCAGCGGCTCGAAACCGATCGGACGCACCACGACCAGCTCTTTTGCCACCGGTTCGAGCAGCAGTTCCGCTTCGCCGACCACTGTTGTCAACTCGGTCTCGATGCCGGCCGAGGACACCAGTTCTTCCAGGGTCTCCAACCATGCGCTGCCCTGGCCGCCGAACGCAACAGCGTACGGCTCGCCGGCCGTCAGACGGTCGACCAGAGCGTGGGTCCTGTGCGGGCCATGCCCGTCGCGGTCAGCGGACACGCGGTCGTGCTCGTGGATCGTCACTTTGTATATCTCCCTGTATGCGTTACGTATCGTTTCGTTGCACCGGTCAGAACCGGCATCTGGGACCCCGTGGATTCAGCTCGATTCCGCATTGAATCTCAGCCGGGGAGCGGCTGACCGATGCGTTGTCGGCGGACCACCCCCCAGGTCGAGCGGCGCGGCGGACTACATCGGTTGCACTAAGCGTGTCACAAGGACCAGCGCCTGGTTGGGATCCTCATTGGTTACTGGTGAGTACTACGCGCGGGTAACCGTGTCGCGGGTAACAACCGGTTTAACCGCGGCCGCGCGTGTCTGGAACAAACCTGCTGCGTGCAGGTGGTTACGGTCGAGTAGCTATAACTGCCCTGATCAAAGCAGTATTGTTATAGAATCGTTATGTAAGATTTTTGGGCTGCGGCAGCCGCCGGAAGCGGCGCGGGCGGTGACGTCTCGCGAACGCCGGCGTCTGCGGCACCGGCAAAAATGATGGCGAGTGTTTGCTGAGTGTTTGCTGGAGCACTGGGCGCGTGATCTTTGCGAACGCCGGAACCTAGGCCCACTGCCCGAATTGGGGCTTGAGTATCTCGTTGACATCCACACCGACCCCGCCGACGGAGCGTTTGTCGATCTCAACCTGGTGCAAACTCGCAGCCGGATGCGTGTACCCCGCGGGCGAGCCCCAGTTGTGCTGCCAGAAGTACGAGCCCAAGCCGTCGCGTAACGCCCAGTCGATCGTTTTTGAATTGGCATACACGCCGGTGCGCTGGTGTCCGATGACCGACTCCCAGGACCGCAGGTAAGGAGCTATGAGGTTTTTGTACTGGTCATACGACGGGTCATCATCGATCGAGGCGTAAATGGGAGCGCTGACCGGACCGCCCGCGGCCGTGTGCAACTGGATGCCACGTTGGGCATGCTGCAGACCAGCGCTGGCACCGCCCAGCCAGTCAGCGGTACTGCCCTTGCCGTACTGGTAGCAAGAAACGATTTTGAGGCCGCTGCCGCTCAGGTCACGCGCCTCGCTGACTTGAATCGGCTTGCCCAGCATCCAGGCGCCGCCTGGCCGCCGATCAGACACGTACCGGATCGCCCCCACTGCGCCGGCGGCCCTGATCTGGCTGGCGGGGATGACTCCGGCGGCGTAATCCAACAAGGTTCCCAGTGCCGCCGATGCCGGTGCGGCGCGCAACGACGCAGCCGCGACGCCGAGACCTAGCAGACCCGGTGTGGCGGCCGCGAATTTGAGCACGTCTCGCCGCGACACGGACACAAGCCACAGGGTACGACAGAAACACCAAAAGACACATGAGCCACAGTGGTCACATCTGCATCACATCTTGACCCGACTCGGGCGCACCATCGGCTCTCGGCTGAGTACACCGTGCCGTCATCAAACCCTCGAGCCGCCTACATGACGAGCGGATGCCGGCTCGGCACCGAATCCCACTCGAGCACACGCGAAGTGAAGTACCAACCGCCGCGCTCGTAGATCAGTTCGTCACGGTACGTCCCAGTGGTCCGCAGCGTGGTGTTGCCATACATGGCGGCGAAAAGCACGGCGACGCAATGCTGGGTCGCGCGCACCCCGTCCACATGGATCTCGTGGTCGACGGTCACCAAGCGCTGACCATCTCCGCCGTCGAAGGCCGAGTGCAGATCGCTGAATACTTCGCGATCACGTACGTAGCTGGCACCGGAGTGGCGGAACGTGGCCACCCAGCGGTTACGGTCGCCGTCGGAGTAGGCCCGATTGTGCCGGGCGTTAAGGTCCAGGATGGCGGCGCGCCCCGTGGCGGCCTGGAGTAGTTGCTGCTCTTGGTAGGTGATGGTCATGTCCGACTCCCCATCCTTGTGAAAATTACTTGAAATGTATAGGTAACACTAACTTAACTCACTGACCAAAGATATAGCTGTATTCCTCGCGATGCCACGCACGCGCTTTAAAGCCCTGGTGCGCAATAGATTTTACGTATCCGCCCGTTGCCGTTATTCGGAAGTTCACTAACTGTCGCGACGAAATGAGGCACCCAGAAGTATCAAGCTCCCATTCAGGCTTTAGCGGCCGCCGGATCCGGCTCACCTTCGGGGGTGTAGCCGAAGTCGGCGGGCGAGGGCTGAAGGCCTGGGTAGAAGCGGTGCGCCCAGCGGCGAAGGGCCGCATAGTCGTGCGCCTCTTCGGGCGCCAAGTTCGGCCTCTCCAGGTACTTCATGTTCTCCCAGGTGAAGAAGTCTTGTTTGATCACCTCTTGCTGCAGCGCCAAGAACCTCGCGGCGCGGCCGGTGGGCACGTCGCCGCTGTCACCGGGCTCGCGGATGGAAGCCTGTGTGTAGAAGTAGTCGGTGTAATCGTCGTCAACCGGCGTCTGTCCGGTGACCTGGACGGTGGCCACCAGCTCGCTGGGAAAGCGAACGACGCCCAATCCCAGCGAGTAGTTGTCGTAGATGATCTTGGCGTCAACCGGTCCGTTCGGGGTCAACCAGGTCTGCGGCCGGTCGCCGCCGAAATGGGCGTTGACGGTGGCGTGCAAGTGGTAACCCGAGACCTCGAACGAAGCGGTGGTGGCGGGGCTAGCGGCCTTGTGCACGTATTGCACGTGGTAGGGGTCGGCAGCATTCTCGATGATCATTTGCGGATGCACCTTGACCCGGTTGAGCATCTGAGTGTGCGGGTGCAGCGGGTAGTACTCGCTGGTTTCCAGCTCGGGCAGTACCGGTGGTTGCCAATAAGGCGCGCGGCCGTGACGCTCGTGCCAGACGAGGACGAAGCCGTACCACTGGATGCTGGGGTAAGCCCGGATGCGCACGTTGTTCTTGCAGCCGATCTTGCTGTACGGGATCAGCGCATTGGTGCCGTCGCCCCGCCATTGCCAACCGTGCCAGGGGCAGACGATGTTCTCGCCAGCTACCTCGCCGCCGACGCCCATGTTGGCGCCGAGGTGCTGACAGTAGGCGTCCAGCACATGCACTTGGCCAGATGCGGTGCGGAACAGCACCAGCTCCTCGCCGAAGTAGTGTGCGCGCTTGACTTGACCGACGGCCAGGTCAGATGCGAAGGCCACGATGAACCATCCGGTCGGGAACCGGTAGGTCGATAGCGCAATGCCGGCCGGGCCGAATTCCAGTTCCGACGGGTCTTTATCCGGGTCCGAAGCCGGGTCGGAATTCGTATTCGTCACAAGCACTCCGTTTGCCACGCGGCCGAGCGCAACTGGGCCGCTCTCAACTCACCGCGGTTCGACGATTGAGGCCTATTTTTACTATTTTAGGCATTGAACGTCAACGCAGCGCGGGCCAGATGGCGCCGCCAGGGTCTCGTCGACGGGGACTCTCTATAAACCTTTGGGACGGGTCCCGATCACCCCGCTGGCCGCAAGGCGCGCCAGCTCGTCGTCGGTCACTCCACACCGATCGCGCAGTACTTCCCTATTGTGTTCGCCCAAGGTTGGCGGCGGGCGCATGAGCCATCCGCCCTGGCCGGCCAGCCGGGCGAACGGCGGGCAGGGGTAGAGGCCGGCCCCGGTACTCGGGTGGTCCAGCGACTCGAAGAAGCCCCGATCGCGCAGCTGCGGATTGTCGGTCACCAGCGATGGCGACACGACGGGCGCAGCGGGAATGCCCGCGGCGGCCAGGCGCTCCACCGCCGATTCAAGCGGCTGCCGGGAGAACCAGTCCTGCAACCGGCCATCGATCTCGTCGGCCCGCTCGCGCCGAGCGGCGACGGTGCACAGGCTCTCGTCACACCAAGCCGGTCGATCCATCAGGCCGACCAACGCACGCCACTGCTGATCATCGCGCACGGTAACGGCAATCCAATCGTCGCTTTTGTCCGCCGGGTCGGGTCCGGCACATCGGTAGATGTTCTGGATCGAGAAGCCGTGGCCGCGATTACCGCGCCGACTCAGCGTTATCCCAAAGACTTCGGATTCGATCGGCTGTATCGCGGTGACGTTCAACACCGTTTCGATCATCGGCAGCTCAACCTGCTGGCCCAATCCGGTGCGCTGCGCGAAGTTCAACGCGGCCAATACCGCGAATGCGGCGTGCACGCCGGCCAGCGGATCACAGGCTCCGCGCGGCGTCACCGGCGGATCCTCCGGCAATCCGGTGACCCAGGCCAGACCGGCAATCTGTTCCATCGTGGGGGCGAATCCGACCCGGTCGCGCCACGGACCGTCCAGCCCGAACGCAGGCATCCGGGCGACGACGAGTTGCGGATTGACCTCCAGCAGCACGTCGGCAGTCAGGCCGAAGTGGTCCATCACTCGCGGTGAGAAGTTCTCGATCACGACGTCGGCCCGGGCCACCATTTTGGTGAACAGGCGCCGACCGTCATCGCAGCCCAAGTCCAGTGTTACCGAACGCTTATTGGTGTTCATCGCATGGAAGACCCAGCCGTACTCCCACCAGTCTTCGACATCTTTGCGCATACCGCCGGAGTAACGAATGCCATCGGGCCGCTGTATCGACTCCACCTTCACGACGTCGGCGCCGAATGCGGCCAGCAGGTGGGTGGCGGCCGGACCGGCCCAGAAGGCGGTCAAATCGACGATACGAACACCCTCGAGCGGCAGCGCGCCCGTCGTCGGCGTGCACTCGGGCTCGCTTCTCTGCCAAGGCAACTGGTCATTGTCGGCACCGGGGGTTGCGGTGCCGCGCAGCGGCGCGGGAGCGCAGGCCGACATCAGCCACGGCGGGCGGGGCTGATGAAAGCCGGCGGGGTTGCGCACAAACGCCCCCCGGTCGGTGGTGTACTCCATATCCCGGATGGTGGAACCGTTACCCAAGGCCGCGATCGGCAACCGAAACAGTTGACCGAGCTCGACGATCTCATCGACGGTGCGTTCGGCCATCCAGGGACCGATCTGTTCGCGGATGAAATCGCGATAGCCCCACCGGCCGACCTGAAAACGCAGCTGTTCGATCTCCTCGAGCTGCGGGCAATCGACCATCGCGGCGAAGTCGAGCCATTGCTGACCGGTGACCATGGTGATCCCGACATAGCCATCCTTGGCCGGTTCGATCGACGGCACCTCCAGGGTTCGGCGGATCGGCGGCACCCGCAGTAGCTGCGAATGCAGCCATTCGCTGCTCTGCATCGAGGTCATCGCTTCGAGCATGGACAGGTCCAGATGCTCACCCGGGCCGCCACGTTCGACCCGGCGGCGCACCGCGAGCGCACCGAACGCCGCGAACACCCCGCCCATGTATTCGCCGAGTTCGCCGCCGATCGAGATGGGGGGCCCGGCGGGGTCGCCCCGAAAGCCGGGCGAGCCCGCCCAGGCTTGCAGCGTGAACTCGCTGGCGGCGCGGTCGGCATGAGGCCCGCGCCAGCCGAAGTCTGAAATGGTGACGATGACAACCTGCGGAGAGTCGGCCAGCAGCCGCGCCGGATCGATGCCCAAGGCCGGCGCCTGCGACCGGCCCGCCGTAACGATCACGACGTCGGCAGCGGCCAGTTCGGCGCGGTGTCGCTCGGAATGCGGCGAAAAAGTCATGCTGCGCTTGCCGGCGTTGAGGTAGCTATAGAACGGCGAGTGAGAACCCTCCGGCACCGGCGAACCGCTGGCCGTGTACTGCCGCAACGAATCACCTTGCGGCGGTTCGATTTTATGCACCTCTGCCCCGGCGTCGAGCAATAGCTTCCCGCAGTAGCTGCCGGCTATCCGGTCGCTGATCTCCACGACCCGCAACTCGTGCAGCGGCGTCGGACGCTCGCTCACGTGCACCCGTCCTCCCGGTCGGAAAGCGACCAGAGATGCTGTTTATCCCATTACTGTTAAAATAGCTAAGCCAGTCAAGTACGCAGCTAAATATTCAAGTAGGTAGTCAAGCCGCGCGCTTTTTCCTGCTGCTTCGTTGCGAGGATATGATGACCGCCCTGGGAATTGGCCCGGACGCCCGTCGCCGGTTGTCGGCACCGAGGATCGCAGAAATTGTAGCCGACGAGCTGCGCCGCCGAATCATCGACGGCGAACTCGCCGACGGTGATCTCTTGCCACGCCAAGAGGTGCTGGTCGAACAGTTCAACGTCAGCCTGGTCTCGTTGCGGGAAGCGCTGCGGATCTTGGAAACCGAGGGTCTGATCTCGGTCCGGCGAGGCAACCGTGGCGGCGCCGTCGTGCACGCACCGGCCAAGAGCAGCGCCGCGTACATGCTCGGTCTGGTATTGCAGAGCAAGTCCGTTGCTGTCGCCGATCTGGGTATCGCTCTGCAGGAACTCGAGCCCGCCTGCGCCGCGCTGGCCGCCCAGCGGCCCGACCGCGCCGACACCTTGGTGCCAGAACTCAAACAGGTCAACGACTCCATGGCCGAGCATCTCGACGATGGCCGGCTTTTCACTGAGATCGGCCGTCAATTCCATGATCTCATTGTCCGCGGCTGCGGGAATCACACCATCATCGCGGTCGTCGGGAGCTTGGAGGCACTGTGGACCAGCCATGAACAACAGTGGGCAGACGAGAGCGCGAAGCGTGGCACCTACCCGTCGCTGGCCAAACGCCGGGCGGTACTCAGCACGCACATCAAGCTGGCCGAGATGATCGCGCAGGGTGATGTCGACCGGGCTCGGCGCATCGCGGGCCGCCACCTCGCCGATACGCAGACCTATGTGTTATCAGGTCGGACTGATCAACGGATCTATGCGCTTTCACCGCAGGCTCTTTCACGTCCGGGGTCGCGCCCGCGGGATTTCCGGCGCTCCTAAGAGGATCCCCCAAAAACCTCATGAGAACGGTATTGGTCACCGGCGGCAGCGGCGGGATCGGAAAGGGCTGCGGTCGCAAGCTGTGTGAGCTGGGGTATGACGTGGTGCTGGCTGCGCGGCGCGAAGACCCGTTGCGCGCGGCCGCCGAAGAGATCGGCGCGCGCTATGTCGTGGCCGACGCGTCCGATCCGGCGGGATTCTCTACCGCGATAAGCGTATTTGAGACGATCGACCTCGTCGTTCATGCGGCCGGCCTGCTGGGCGGTACCTACGCGCGCAAACAGACATTCAAGCAGTGGCAGGCAATCATGTCGGCCAACCTGGATTCGTGCTTTGTGGTGACCGCCGCCGTGCTGCCCCGGATGCGCGCGGGCTCGCGACTGGTGTTCATCTCTTCGTCCGCCGCGCACGAGCCGATGCCGGCCCGGACCGCATACTCCGCATCGAAAGCGGGTATGAATGCGTTCGCCCGCGCACTGGCGCTCGAAGTCGATCGTGACGGCATCAGCGTCCATATCGTTACGCCGGGTCCGGTGGAAACCGAGATGCTGCAGGATGTTCCCTTCGAGATGTACGCAATCCAGGTGTCCGACGTCGCCGAGACGGTCGCCTGGCTGGATACTGTCGACCCGTCGGTTGATCTGCCGGAGATCCGGCTGAGCGCTGTGCGGCGCGGCCCCTTCGCCCGGCCACCGGTTGTGCCCCCGGAAGCCCGGCGGCGCGCCGTCCAGCGAGGGTGACTAAGCCGGAAAGGCCTTGATCACCGATTCGCCGAATTCGTTCAGGGAAACCGGAGCGGCGAAATCGGCGAACCACACGTAGAAACGCTCGACGCGCGCAGCGGCCAGACCCGCAAAGTGCTGGACCAGCTCGTCGGCATCGCCGCAGACCAGGCCGGCTCCCAAGTTCCCGAATCGCCGGGTACTGACCTCTCGCACACCGCCCGGATCGCTGCCAGACCGGACGAAGCCCACCATCTGCTGAATCGACAGCCGGGCCGTTCCCGCTGCCGGAGCCAGCGTGGGCAAACGATCAATGTGGTTCGCCTGCAGGTTCCACCAATCAGCATATTTACGAACAAGTTCCATGATTCGGCGCCCGCTGCCACCCAGGACCAGCGGTATCGGGTGGGTCCGTCTCGGGAGTTGAACCGGGCCGGCCTCTCCGGTCTCGCCGGGGGAGTCATCGCCCCAGTACTGCCTGATCAGGGCTAGATGGCGCTCCAGTTGCTGGACGCGGGCCACCGGATCCCGCTGACCGACATCGAATCTGGCGAACTCCGCGGGCCAGGATCCCGAACCGAGACCAAGATCGAATCTGCCTTCTGAGGCGTCGGACAAGGTGACGGCCTGCTTCGCGAGCACGGCCGGATGCCGAAAAGCATCGCACAGAACCAGATGGCCGATCCGCAGCCGTTCCGTCTTGGCCGCCACCCACGCGGCAATGGCCATTGCCTCCCAAATGCTTTCATCGGGGAGCCCGGGCGCCTCGAGGTGATCGATGAACGCTATTCCGTCGAAGCCACTGGCCTCGGCACGGTGTGCGCGCTCCGCGATGTCGGCCACCGACAACCGGACCTGCGGCAGGAATAGATACCACTCGACCATGCGCCCACCTATACGTGAGTGGAGTTGCTCTCAGCGATCTGCGCGATTGCGCTCGGTTGGCTAGTTTACTATTTTTATTATGTTAGGGGTGTTATGGATGTCGGACTGAATTCTGAGCAGCTGTCGCTGCGCGACACCGTGCGCGACATCCTGCGTACCGAGTGTCCCGCCGATGCGTCCCGCCAAGCTCTGACGGATCCGGAGCGCTGGCGCTCCCTGTGGAAGACGGTCGTCGAACTGGGCTGGACGGAACTCGCCGCGCCAGAACCCGATAGCGATTTCGGGCCCGTCGAGCTGGCGGTCGTTTTGGAGGAATGCGGCGCTGCCATCGCACCGATCCCGTTGCTGAGCAGCGTCGGTCTGGCCGCAGGGGCGTTGCGTGCCTGCGGCCCGAGCGCCGACCCAGTCCTCGCTGACATCGCCGGCGGTATGGTCGCCACCCTGGCGGTCCACTCCCCCGGATCTCGCCTGCCGGGGGCAGCCATGACGCTGCAGCGGGGACGGCTGCGCGGACGTGCGGTCGCGGTCCCCAATTTGCCTCGAGCGCAGCTCATCGTCACGCTGGCAACCGAAGACAGCCGCCGCGACGGGCTGGTGGCCGCGGTAGCGCGCTGTGGTGATGGGGTGACCACCGCGGCCGTCGATTCCACCGACCCGGCACAACCAGTGGCCGATGTCGAGATCGACACCGAACCCCTCGCCATCTTCGAGATCCAAGACATCCAATCGGTGCTGGCGGCGCCGCTGGTAGCCGTGGCCGCCGACCTGGTCGGCGTGGCCGGCGCTGCTTTGCACCGCTCCGTCGGGCACGCCAAGTCGCGGCGCCAGTTCGGCACGCCGATCGGCGCATTCCAGGGGATCAAACATGCGCTGGCCGATAACTACATCCTCCTGGAACGTGCCCGTAGCCTCACTTACGCGGCGTCAGCCCGGCTCAGCGATCGGGGCACCACAGCTGCGGCGGCTTGGACCGCTGCGGCCCTGGCCAAGGCCGCAGCCGGCGATGCCGCGGCCGGCTGCGCGCGCACGGCCGTCCAGGTGCACGGCGCGCTCGGTCAAACCTGGGAGCACGACATCCACCTCTACGTTCGGCACGCGTGGCAGGGTGCCGCGCTGCTGGGCGACAGTCGCGCGCTCTACCACGAGGTGGGCCGTCGATTCGCGGACGGTGCCGCATGACAACCACCGAAATGCGATCCGAGATCGTCACCGAGTTCGCCGACTGGTTGGCGGAGTTTCTGCCAAACGACTACTACCGGCAATACCGCCGATACCGTTGGGATCTCTCGCTTCGGCGTGACTATCAGCGGGCCGCCTTCGAGGCCGGGTGGATACAGCCGACCTGGCCCCGCGAGCACGGCGGCAGATCGCTGGGCTTGCGCGACGCCATGGAGATACGGCTCGAGGCGGCAACGCGGTCCGCACCCAAGCTGCCCAACATCGCCGGTCCCAACGTCGCCGCGGCCGGCATCCGCCAATTCGGCACACCTACTCAGATCGACCGCCTGCTGGTACCCCTGCTGCGCGGTGACGAGTGGTGGGCACTGGGCATGTCCGAGCCGGAAGCCGGATCGGATTTCGCCGGCCTGCGCACCCGCGCCGAGCGGGACGGAGATGTGTTCCGCGTCAACGGTCACAAGATCTGGACCACGCAGGCCCATCTTTCGCGCTGGTGCACTTTATACGCCCGCACCGATCCGTCGGCGCCGAAACATCGCGGCATCTCCTGCCTCATCCTCGATCTGCAGGCGCCCGGGGTGCGGATCGAACCCATTCGGATGGCGTCGATCTCCGACGAGACGTTCTGCGAGGTGTTCCTCGAGGACGTCGAGGTGCCGGTGGAAAATCTGCTGGGGCCGCTTAACGGCGGCTGGAATGTCGCGATGTCGTCGTTACACCACGAACGCCAGATGATCTGGATCATGAACTGGGTCGAAGTGAGGCGCGGACTCGACTCGGTACGAAGTGGCTGCGGCAGGGGCCAAGACCAAAGCGACGACATCTACGCCGAGCTGGGCTCGCTGCTCGCCGATGCCGAAGCGCTGCGGGCCACCGGATACCGTGCCATGGGCAACGAACTCGCGGGACGACCCAGCCCCGAGGCCGACATCCTGAAACTTTTGGGATCGGTGACATTACAGCGGGTTTGGGAACTCAGCGCGGTGGCTGCCGGCCCCGGTTCGGCCGGCGACCCGGATCTCCTCTTCGAACGGCAGGACGCGCTGGCCGCCACCATCTACGGCGGCACGTCGGAGGTCCAACGCAACATCATTGCCGAGCGATTGCTTGGGCTGCCGAAGGGATGATGATGGATTACGACCTCGGCGACGACGCTGCACAACTACGACACCGCTTGCGAGAACTGATATCCGATAACGTCCCCGACGGCTTCCTCGGCGCCTGCACGGAGGATCCGCAAGACCTGGCCACCACCGAGACGTTCTGCAAGTTGCTGGCCGCCGAGGGGCTGCTGGCGCTGGCCTGGCCGAAAGAGCATGGCGGCGGCGGCGGTTCGATCTGGCAGCAGACGGTGCTGCGCGAGGAGATGTGGGCTCAGCATGAGCCTCGCGGTCCGCAGTACATGGGAATCAATTGGGTGGGTCCGGCACTGATGCGTTACGGCACGGCCCAGCAGAAGGCCAAGCACCTGGCGGCGATCGCATCCGGGGACGTGATCTGGTGCCAGGGCTTTTCCGAGCCGGAGGCCGGATCCGATCTCGCGTCGTTGCGTACCCGCGCCGTGGCCGACGGCCCGGACGGCAAGGGTTGGCGCATCAACGGCCAGAAGGTGTGGACGTCGTATGCGCAGATGGCGTCCTGGTGCGTGCTGGCGGCGTGCACCCACCCCGATGCCCCGAAGTCCAAGCGGCTCACCCTGTTTCTGATTCCCATGGACCGGGCGGGTTTCACGGTCCGGCCGATCCCGTCGATGTTGGGTCCGCATCACCTCAACGAGATGTTCCTAGATGACGTGCAGGCGTTTCCCACCGATGTCCTCGGCGAGGTCGGCGACGGCTGGCGGGTGATGCGAGAGGCGCTGGCATTCGAGCGCGTCGGCATTGCGCGCTACGCGCGCTGCGAGTCGCTGCTCGACCGGATGCGCGCCCAGCTCGGCGACGACTGGGACCGGCTGCCCGAATCGATTCGGCACCGTTGGGTTCGGGCGCTCGTCGACTTACGGGTGGCCAGACTGCTGGCCTATCGCGCGGTGTCGCTGCAGGACGACCCGTCGGCCGGTGCGGCGGCCAGCGCCGCCCGCATCGCCACCACCACCTGCGATCAGCTGGTCGCAGAGCTGCTTTTCGACGTGTTGGGTCCTGCTGCGCTGGACAGTGGCACGTCGGCGGCGCTACACGGGGCGATCGAGGACCATTGGCGCTACGCCCAGGCGGCCACCGTGGCATCGGGCACCATCGAAGTCCAGCGAATGCTGGTGGCACGAGAAGTCCTGGGAGAACATCGGTGAAAACATCTCTGCCACAAGATATTAGCGATTTCTCCGCGGTCGCCGCCACGCGGTTGGCCCGGCTCGGCGGGCCGCAGGCCGCGCTGCGGGCCGAGACCGACGACACCATCCGGGACGCGGCGCACGCAGCTCTGAGTGAGGTCGGCGCGTTCGAGCTCGACGCTCGGTCGTCATCCGACGACGCGCTGGCCGCCGCGGTGCTCTGCCAGGCCGCCGGCGCTACCGCTTTGCCCTATCCGCTCGTCGAGGAGCTACTGGCGATCAACGGCGCCCGGCTAGCCCTGGTGAATCCCGAGGCGCCCCGAATCGACCATGGCGATCTGCCCGGTGACTGGATCGCCGCCGACCTGGATGGCACCCGCTACCAGCTGCGACTGGCGTCGCGGACCAGCGCCAAATTGGGGCCGTTTCTGGTGCCGGCCACCCTGAGCGCATCCGATGGAACCGTCCCGGCCAACGACGTTAACCTTCATCTCGTGCTGGGATCATGGCGGATTCTGGGAGCACTGCAGCAGTCGCTGCAGATCGTCACCCAGCACGTGCGCGCCAGGATTCAATTCGGCAAGCCGCTGGCCGACTTCCAGGCTGTCAGGTTCGCCGTCGCGGACGCCTCCGTCGCAGTGCGCGGACTGCACGAACTGGCCAAGTACACCATCTCCCGAACGGAAGACACTGCGGCGCAGATTCGTGCTGCTGACGCACTCGTCCTCAGGCTCAAGGCCGCCGACACCGCACGGCAGGTGCTGCGCACCTCTCATCAGCTGCTCGGCGCCCTGGGTTTCTGCGACGAGTCCGACGTCAGCGTGCTCGACCGGCACACCCAGCCGCTGATCCGGTTGCCGCTGGGCGCCGAGGCACTCGCGCTGCGCCTGATACCCGGCGTCGCCGACGGCTCCCTGGAGACGCTGTTCAGTGGCCCCTAACCCGCTAGCTGACGGCATCCCGTTCGGGACCAAGCTGCAAGAGCTCGCCGAACAACGAAGCGACGAGCCGGCTGTCACCACTGTTGCGCTCGACGGCACCGCACAGGCGCTGACCTTCGGTCAACTCGACGCCCGCGCCAACCAGTGGGGGCGGGCCCTGGCTGCCAGCGGCGCTGAGACAGGTTCCCATGTCGCACTGGCAATCCCGAATTCTCAGCACCTCGTGCTGGCCACGCTGGGGTGCTGGAAGATCGGCGCGGTGCCCATTCCCATGCACTGGGATCTGCCCGAATGGGAGCGCAACCGGGTGCGCGCGGTGATCGACCCCGCCGTGGTCGTCGACGACAAGAACCGGTGGGAGCTGGATGCGCGCACGGCCGGCGAGTCCGAGAGCCCGCTGCCCACAGCCGTTTCCCCCACCGCAAATGGAATCTGCAGCAGCGGTTCAACCGGCGTGCCCAAGGTGATCCTCAACTTGGCGCCGTCGCTGTGGACGCCGCAGCACGGCGAGCCTTTTCTGTCGGCCTGGGCACCGGTAGCTCAGCCCCAGACCATCATGGTGCCCGCGCCGATGTATCACACCAACGGCTTCGCCACCTTCCTATTCCTGCTGGCCGGTGACCATCTGGTGGTGCTCGAAAAGTTTGACGCGGCAACGGCTGTGAACATCATCGAGCGGTACCGGATCACCAACTTCACGGCCACGCCGACGATGCTGGCGCGCATCGCGGCCCTGCCCGATATCCGGCAGCGAGATTTATCCAGCGTTGCGTTCATCCTGCAGGGCGCTGCGGTGATGCCGCCCGCGCTGCTACATACCTAGTTCGAGTTGCTCAGTCCTGAGCAGATTGTGACTGCCTACGGCATGACCGAGAATCTCGGGCTCACTGCGTTGCGCGGAGACGAGTGGCTGGCTCATCCGGGCAGCGTTGGTCGCGGCTTCCGGGACACCGAGATCCGGATTCTGGACGCCGAGAAAAGACCGGTGGCCACCGGCGAAAACGGTGACGTCTACCTGCGCGCACCGATGAGCGCCGGATACCGCTATCTGGGAGGGGCGCCGCCGCTGCCGTCGACGGAGGACGGTTTTCGTTCCGCCGGCGACATCGGTCACCTCGACGCCGATGGTTTCTTGTACATCGTCGACCGCCGCGCCGACATGATCATCACCGGCGGCGCCAACGTCTTTCCGGCCGAGGTCGAGTCCGCACTCGCCGGCCACCCCGGGATCGCCGATGTCGTGGTCATCGGAGTCTCCGACGCGCGCTGGGGACGCCGGGTGCACGCCGTGGTCCAACTCTCCGGCGGCGCGGTGCTCACCGAGCAGGAGGTGATCGAGTACGCCAAGAACAGGCTCGCCCCGTACAAAGTCCCCAAGACTGTGGAGTTCGTCGACGCGATTCCGCGCACTGCGGCAACCAAGGTCAATCGCTCGGCGATGATCGCTGCCCGGGGCGGATAGTCACCGCACCCGACCAACGACGGTGTCACCGACGTACGCCGCTCAGCCATGTCACCGTGGCGTCGCAAAACGATATCAATCCGCCTGACACTCCGCCGAGTCGGAAATCACCGTGGTACGAAATAAGCATGAAAAGCATTCCACGAGTTGGATTATCGGCATTAATTATTACCGCAGGACTAGGGCTGGCCGGTTTGGGAGCGGCTGGCATCGCCCAGGCTCAACCCGGACCGTTCCCACAATGGTGCCCCGGCGATTTCTGGGATCCGGGCTGGGGTGGCAACCCGGACGGGTTCCACTGCCATGACGCCGGCTTTCGACACGACGACGGCCGTGGCGGCTGGGGGCACGACGACGGCCGTGGCGGCTGGGGTCCCGATGATGGCCGTGGCGGCCACGACGATGGCCATGGCGGCTGGGGGCACGACGACGGCAACGGCTGGCATTAGACGGACAACCCCGGCGAGAACCCTGTAGGTCCGTGCTGGGGCGGTAGCCACCACGAAGTACGGTAACCTCATTCTCAGCCACCGATCGGCGGGTTACTGAGTCGGCGGGTTACTGAGTCGGCGGGGTTACTGAGGAGGCGGTATGCCCACGGCCGGTGTGGACGAAACTGACGGAACGCGCGGCGACCGCTTCATCAAGACTGCTGTCGGGATACTCGGCGAAACCGGCCGCACCGACTTCACCGTGCAAGAGGTCGTCGCGCGCTCCAAAACCTCACTGCGGGCCTTCTACCAGCACTTCAGCAGCAAGGACGAACTGCTGCTGGCGCTATTCGACCGGACGATCGCGCAATCGGCAAAGATCTGGCGGGCCGAGACCACCGGAATGGACAGCACCGCTGCGCTCAAGCTGGTGCTCGACCGCATCAGCCAGCAACCGGAATCCAGCACCCAGGACAGCCTCAACCGGGCGCTGAGCCTCTACAACCAGCATCTGGCCGAGACGCGTCCCCGCGAATACGCCCGAGTGCTCTCCCCTTTGCACCAATTGATTCGCGATATCGTGCAGCAGGGCATCACCGAGGGCGTCTTCAGCCCGGGACTGGATGTCGGGGCCGCGGCCGCGATCGTCATGCAGACGATTGTGGGCGCACAGCGTTTGCGCTGGCTGGGCAGCGAACTGAACGGAACACCGATCGACGCCGGCCAACTGTATGAGTTCTGCACCCGCGCCCTCGGCATCCGGGACACCCACGACGGGTCGACCCCGCCCTCGCTGGCCGAGCTGTTAGGCCAACTTGGAATGCGTCCAAGCACACACGAGGGCGAATTCGCGATGAAGATGCCGGTCAGCCCTGCAGTAGTCAACACTTCCGGCGGACTTCAGGGCGGCTTGATCGCCACGCTCGTGGATGTGGCGGGCGGATGGTTCGGGCTGGACTATCTCAGGCCGGGCACCACCATGACAACCTCCGACCTTTTCGTCCGCTACCTTCGGCCAATCCGGCAGGGATCGGCACTCGCGGTGCCCCGGATGCTGCGATCCGGCCGGCGGGCAATGGTCATGCAGGTCGACATATACGGCGCCGGCGACGGCGACCGCGAGCTCGCCGCGACGGCAACAGTGAATTTCGCAATCATCAACGGCACGACACCAACGGCAGGCCTGCGGGCGGACGCCTAAGCCGTCCGACGCCCCGTACACCTTCCTGCGCAGAGGTGGTAACGTCATTACCACAATCGAGAATCCAAGACTTCGCCCAAGGAGATTGCCATGCCGTCGCGCGAGCTGCCCTTTCCCGTGTTCGACGCCGACAACCACATGTACGAACCCCAGGAAGCACTGACCAAGTTCCTCCCGGACAAGCGCAAGCACGTGATCGACTACGTACAGGTCCGCGGTCGCACCAAAATCGTTGTGCGCGGCCATATTAGCGACTACATCCCGAACCCGACGTTCGAAGTGGCGGCCCGGCCGGGCGCGCAAGAGGAGTACTTCCGGAACGGCAGCGGCGGTAAGAGCTACCGCGAAGTGTTGGGTGAGCCGATGACGGCAATCCCCGCCTTCCGCGAGCCGGCACCACGGCTAGAGGTCATGGACGAGCTCGGCCTTGACTACGCCCTGATGTTTCCCACCCTGGCCAGCCTGGTCGAAGAGCGGATGAAAGACGACCCGGAGATGACCCACGACGTCATCCACGCGCTCAACCAATGGATGTACGAGACATGGTCGTTCAACTACCAGGAGCGCATCTTCGCCACCCCGGTGATCACCTTGCCGATCGTCGAGCGCGCGCTGGAAGAACTTCAGTGGTGCTTGGAGCGGGGCGCGCGCACCGTGCTGGTTCGCCCGGCGCCGGTGCCTGGCCACCGTGGCACCCGGTCGTTCGGATTCGAGGAGTTCGACCCGTTCTGGCAGGCCTGCATCCGGGCCGAGATCCCCGTCTCGATGCACGCGTCGGACAGCGGCTACTCCGAGTTGCTCAACATATGGGAGCCGGGCGACGAGTTCCTGCCGTTCAAGCCGACCGCGTTCCGGATGCTGGCCATGGGCAAGCGACCCATCGAGGACGCGATGGGTGCGCTGGTCTGTCACGGCGCGCTGTCCCGCAACCCTGAGCTGCGCGTCCTGTCCATCGAAAACGGCGCCGACTGGGTACCGGACCTGTTCAGGGGGCTCAAGGGCGTTTACAAGAAGATGCCCAATGCGTTCAGCGAAGACCCGATCGAGGCTTTCAAGCGCTGCGTGTACGTCAGCCCGTTCTGGGAAGACCGGTTCTCCGAGATCGTCAAGATGGTCGGCACCGACCGGGTCATCTTCGGATCCGACTGGCCGCACCCCGAAGGCCTGAAGGACCCTCTCTCCTTCGTCGACGAGCTTTCCGATCTCGACCAAGAGGACGTCGCGAAGATCATGGGCGGCAACATGATGGAAGTGATGAAGGTCTCGAAGCCGGTCTCTGCCTGACCCCTCGGCGAGCAGTCGCGAAAGCCCCCGCACGCGCGGCGTGTCGGGGGCTTTCGCGTCTGTTCGCGCACGGAAGACACCCGTTGATAATCTGATTATTGGCGCGTGACGAATACGTCAGCGCATTGACGTGGTTTTGGGACTCGGTCCGCAGATAGGTCCGAAGGAGGATCTGTAGGAGGGACGGCCAGATGGTGGCCGAAAACGAGTGGGACAACACGGTGGGTACGGCCGAGGTCGCGCGCCGCGTCTTCGAGAATGTCCCCGCGATGATGGCTGGCCTGGAGGGGCCGGACCATATTTTCGTCGCGGTCAATGCGGCTTACCGCGCATTCAGTCCGGGCGCGCCGGTGGGACTGCCCGCGCGGGAGGTCTTCCCCGAGCTGGAGAGCCAGCAGATCTACGAGATGCTCGACCGCGTATATCTCACCGGTGAGCCACAATCCGGGGCAGAGTGGCGGTTGCAGGCCGACTACGACGGTTCGGGCGTCCAGGAACGGTTCTTCGACTTTCTCGCCACATCCCGGCGCGGAGAAGACGGATCGATCGAGGGTGTACAGCTCGTCATTGATGACGTCACGAAGCGGGTACATGCGCGCCTGGCCGCCGAAGCGCGCATGGAGGAGCTGTCCGAGCGCTACCGCAACGTCCGCCATTCAGCCACCGTGATGCAGCAGGCGTTGCTGGCCCCGTCTGTTCCCGTCGTTCCCGGTGCAGACATCGCCGCGGAATACCTCGTCGCCGCGGAGGACACCGCGGCCGGTGGCGACTGGTTTGACGCGATAGCCCTGCGGGATCGGTTGGTGCTTGTTGTCGGCGACGTCGTCGGCCATGGCGTCGAAGCCGCCGCGGTGATGTCGCAGTTGCGTACAGCGCTCCGGATGCAGATCCTGGCCGGCCAGTCGGTCGTCGAAGCGCTTGAGGCAGTGGATCGCTTCCATGAACATGTGCCCGGATCTAAGTCGGCCACGCTGTGCGTCGGCTCGCTCGACTTGTCCACCGGTGAATTTCAGTACTGCACGGCCGGGCACCCGCCGCCGTTGCTGGTGACCGCTGAGGCGAACTCGCGCTACGTGGAACCCTCCGGCGCGGGTCCACTCGGAAGCGGCGCCGGATTCCCGGTGCGCACCGAGGTACTGAAGGTTGGTGACTCGATCCTGCTGTACACCGATGGCCTGATCGAACGTCCCGGCCGGCCGCTGGGAGCCAGCACCGCAGAATTCGCTGATTTGGCGGCGAATATCGCCGGCGGGAAAGGTGGGTTTGTCATAGATGCCTCGACGCGGCCCATCGACCGCATCTGTTCGGAGACACTCGAATTGCTGCTGCGGTCCACTGGCTACAGCGACGACGTCACACTGCTTGCCGCACAACGGCGCACACCAACAGCGCCGCTACACATGACCCTGGATGCGACGATCCACACCGCACGCGCGGTTCGCGCCCGGCTCCGTCAATGGCTGTCGGAGATCGGCGCCGATGCCGACGACATCTCCGACATCGTGCACGCGATCTCAGAGTTCGTGGAAAACGCAGTCGAGCACGGGTACGGCACCGAGGTCTCCGACGGAGTTGTCGTCGAGGCGTCGCTGGCCGGCGATGGAGAGCTGCACGCCTCGGTGACCGACCGTGGACAGTGGAAAGATTACCGCGAAGGCGGGCGGGGCCGTGGACGCGGACTTGCGATGGCCGAAGCCCTGGTGTCCTACGCGCACGTCGCACATGGAGTCGGTGGCACGACTGCCACGCTGATGCACCGCCTGTCCCGACCGGCAAACTTCGTCACCGACGCGCTGGTCAGCAGAGCACCTCACCGACCGGCAATCGATTCCGAGTTCGCCTCTGTTGTCGACGATGCCGGCCGCATCATGGTCAGTGGTGACGTCGATTCACACGCCGCATCCAAGCTGGACCGTCAAATCGCTGTCGAAAGCCGTTCCGGCATAGCGCCTTTGACGATCGATCTGAGCAGGGTCAGCTATCTGGGATCGGCCGGCGTCAGCGCGCTGGCCGCCGCCCGCGATCGCGCGCACAGGCAAGGTGGCGAGTGTGTGCTGGTCGCCCCACCCGGAAGTCCCGCGCACCACGTGTTGTCAGTGGTCCAGATACCCGTTGTCAGCGGCGACGCCGAGAGCGTCTTCGCCGACGAGTAGACCAGAGTCCGGCCCAGGCGTTTATCAGGAACTCTGGCCGTGCCGAACCTGATTGAACGGCACCCCGCGATCAGCGGCGTGTTCCCGCGGAAAGCCAAGCACCCGTTCGCCGATAACGTTACGGGCCATCTCCGTTGTGCCACCTCCGATGGCGACGTTCTGCCGCGACAGGTATCGCAGCCCGGCCTCCATGCCTTCAGCGTTCTCCCCGACGACGCCGGCCGTTCCCGCGATCGCCAGCGCGGTGTCCAGATCCAGGATCAGGGTCTCGGCGTGGAAGAGCCGGATCAGCGTCCCGGCGGTCGGCGGCAGAACGCCGTCCCTCACAGCGCGGTACACATGATCGACCAGCTGCTCGGCTACCACCCGGTGCACCAGTACCCGGCCGGCCATCTCTTGAACACGTTGGTTGTCCGCCTGACCGGTCTTCTCCGCAAGGTCCATGTAGTCAACGGGATTGGAGGTGCCGCCCTCGCTGCCGCTGCCGCTGGCGAATTCCGAGCCCTGACCGACTGCGCGGCGTTCGTGATAGAGCTGTGTCGACGCTACCGCCCAGCCGCCATTGACCTCGCCGACGACGGCGTCGTCGCCGACGTCCACCCCGTCGAGAAACTCTTCGCAGAACTCGGTGGAACCGCTCAGCATAGTAATGCGCCGCAACGTGATTCCCGGATGCGAGATGGGCACCAGGAACATGGTCAGACCTTCGTGCTTGGGCACATCCCATGTGGTTCGGGCCAAACACAGTCCGTAATCGGCCGCGAACGCGCTGGTGCTCCATGTCTTGGCGCCGTTGATGACCCACCGATCGCCGTGGCGTTCGGCCCGGGTGATGACACCGGCCAGATCCGATCCCCCACTGGGCTCGGACAACAGCTGAACCAAAACCTCGTCACCGCGTAGGGCCGCCGCGATGTGCTCTTTCTTCTGTTCTTCGGTTCCGGTGTCGAGCAGCGTGGCGCAGCAGATGGTGAAGGTCGGAGTGTTGAGGATCAACGGCATCTCGTAGTTCAGGGATGCCCCGTCGAACGCCTTCTGGTATGTGTAGTCCAGACCCAGCCCGCCGTACTCACGAGGAAAGCAGATACCGGCGAATCCGCCTTCATAGAGCCGCTTTTGCAGCTCCCGGGCTCGTCGCCAAGAGCGTTCGTCGTCGCGCGGGGCGGCCGGGGGGGAATCCGGGTCGATGGCAGGCATGTTGTCCGCCAACCACACTCGAGCCCGGGCGGTAAACTCCGCAACGGATTCGGCGGGTGTCATCAAGTCTGGCGTCATCTGGCCGAACGGCTCGCTTTCTGCCCGGCATTCCAGGCGTACACAGCTAGGTTGTGTTCCTCCGGCGTGCCGAACATGGAGCGGTACAACGTAACCCGCCTCAGGTACAGATGTAGGTCGTGTTCCCAGGTGACGCCGATGCCACCGTGCATCTGGACGCACCCCTGGACGATCTGGCCGGCCATCTCTGAAACGTAGGACTTGGCGACGCTGGCAGACAAGCCGGCCGTCGGTGATTGGGCGGCGACGTCGGCGACCGCCGCAGCAGTGGTCGCGCGGCAGGCTTCTAGCCACAGCTTCATATCGGCGAACCCATGCTTGAGAGCTTGGTACGACGCCAGCGGACGGCCGAATGTGTGCCGGTCCAAAGCCCATTGGACGGTGAAGTCAAATACAGTTTGCAGGATGCCGACCACCTCGGAGCACTGCAGAACTTGGGCGAGCTGGCTCTGCCGGTCGATCAATGTGGCGGTCTCGGCGGCGCTGCCGACGACCGCGGACCGCGGCACCACGACACCGTCGAAATGTATCCGTGCGTACTGCTTGACCAGGTCTACTGACTGCAGGGGTGTAATCTGGACGCCCGGCGCGTCCGTCGGGACCAGAAATTGGCGGACCTCAGAAGGATTTTGGCCACATTGGGCCACCACCAGCAGCACCGCACTTTGGGCGCCGGCCTCCACGCGGTCTTTGGTGCCGTCTATCCGGTAACCGGAATCGATCTGGGTGGCCGTCACTGACGGATCCAGTGGGGACCAACCCCGGCCCGGTTCTGAGACAGCCCAAGACGCGACCTTTTCGCCCGAGAGCAGCGATTCGACGGTGCGGGCGTGCGCCTGCCGTTCCGCGCACCCGACCAGTCCGGCGAGCACGATGCTGACCGGGTAAAGCGGTCCGGGTGCGACGGTCTTGCCGAGTTGTTCAGCGACCATGGCCAAATCGGTGACACCGCTGCCAGAAACGCTGCCGCCGCCTAATTCCTCCGGAACGAGCAGACCAGCCCACCCGAGCTCGGCGGCATGCTGCCACCAGTCCGGGTCAAAGGACACACCCGCGGCATGCAGCTCCCGGACGCGGCGCAACGGCGCTTCTTTTTGCAGAAAGGCTTCAGTTGTGGAGGCGAAGAGTATCTTTTCGGGAGAGTCGACAGCGATCATGATGCCGGCGAGACCTTTCTTGTCATTCGTCGCGCCTGATGGGTCTCCGTCGGAGTCGGTGACGACTCTGATGCTAGCAATGAGCAATACAGTAAGAGATACCGGAGTTCAGTCGATAATGATGGTGACGAGTGGTGACCGCGATGGCTAAGGCGAACGAGCCGCCACCGGAATCGCCCTATTCGGCATTGCTCGAAGAAGCCGAGGCAGAAGTCGCCGCAGCCGAAGCGCTTGCCGCGGCGGCGCGTGCCCGCGCCCGCGCCGCGCGGCTACGACGTGAAGCGCTGGCCATGGCGGACGACGTCGTGGATTACGGCGACGCAGCCGCCGCGGCCGCCGATGCGGAAGCCGCGGCCGCTGACGAGGAAGCCCAGGCAGCCGAGCACGAAGCCGGGGTGCCCGACGCCTACTACTACGACGACGACGACTATGACCACGAGGAGGACTTCGAGGAGGACGTCGAGGAGGACGTCGAGGAAAACATCGAGGACTCCGCCGAAGCCGCAGCACCGGAGCCGGAAACCAGGCTAGCCTCGTGGCGACGCCGGTTGCCGCTGTCCACGATTGCCAAGGTGGCCGCGATCCTGATCATCGGCGCTTTTGCCGGAGTCAGCGCATATATGCTGATTCAGCACCGTGACGCCACCCAGCGCCAGCAGCGCGAAACGGCGTTCGCCGCCGGAGCCAAACAAGGCGTCATCAACATGACCACCCTTGACTTCAACAAAGCCAAAGAAGACGTCCAGCGCGTGATCGACAGCTCCACCGGCGAATTCAGGGATGAATTCCAGCATCGGGCCAACGATTTCATATCGGTGGTCGCGCAGTCGAAAGCGATTTCTGAAGGAACGGTGAACGCGGCCGCTGTTGAATCCATCAACGGCAATTCGGCATTGGTATTGGTCTCAGCGACATCACGGATCACCAATTCACCGCCTGGAAAGAACGAACCGCCACGAATATGGCGGCTCAGAGTGAGCGTGACCGAAGTCGGCGGACAGTACAAGATGTCGAAAGTTGAGTACGTACCGTGACCGATGATGTGCAGGACATAGAGGGGCTCGAGACGGATTCGGCCGCTCCCGAAAGCACAACCGAAGAGCCCGACACAGACGTCGTAGACGAGGCCGCCGCGCCGACCAAACGCCCGCGGCGTCGCCTACCTCGCCCGCGCCTGCCACGGGTACTGCGCAAACTCGTCACGCCAATTCTGATCGCACTCCTGGTGATCTCCGGCGGCGTTGCGTCGTGGCTCTACTTCAAGCAGTACCGGCCGGATCAACAGACCGACTCCAGCGTCAAAGCTGCAGTGGTCAGCGCCGCATCCGACGGGACGGTCGCGTTGTTGTCTTACTCCTCCGACACTCTTGACCAGGACTTTGCTTCGGCAAAATCACACCTGGCCGGAGAGTTTCTCACCTACTACATTCAGTTCACTCAGCAGACCGTGGCTCCGACGGCCAGAGAGAAGAAGCTGAAAACCACGGCTCGTGTGACGGGCGCCGGCGTCACTGAGTTGCACCCGGATTCGGCCGTTGCGCTGGTTTTTGTCGATCAGACCACCACTACCAAGGACAGCCCGCAACCCTCGCTGGCAATCAGCAGCGTGGTGTTGAACATGGCCCGGGTCAACGGCAACTGGCTGATCACCAAGTTCACCCCGGTCTAGACCATGCCAAGCCGCTGGGCTTCGTTGCTATCTATATTATGATAGCGACATTCCACTCACATGAACGGCCTTGCCCGGTTGCTCAGAAGGAGCGCTGATGACGCTGCGCACCGACCGCTTTGATCCCACAGACCAGCCCGTCACCCTCGACACCACCGGTGAGACCAGCCCCTACCCTTTTTACGAATACATGAGGCGCACCGATCCGGTCTGGCACGGCACGATGATGGACAACTCCCAAATGCCGGAGGAACTGCGGCCGAAGGACGAGTGGGTCTTGTTCGGTTACGACGGCGTATTCCAGGCTTTCCGCGACGACCGAATCTTCACTTCGGCTACCTACGACAAGACCATTGGCTTAGTCATGGGCCACACCATCCTGGCAATGGGCGGCAAAGAACACCACGACCACCGCAACCTGGTGGCCAAGGCGTTCCGCGCCACCGCGTTGCAACGCTGGGAGCCGTCGGTCATCGGACCGGTCTGCGATCAGCTGGTCGACGAAATCAAAGACCACGGCGCCGCCGATCTGGTGCAGGCGGTCACATTCGAGTTCCCGACCCGGATCATCGCCGCTCTGCTCGGACTTCCCCGCGAGGATCTCGACATGTTCCGGCGGCTGTCGCTTGACCTCATCTCAATCCAGACCGACATCATGGCGGGATTGAACGCTGCGGCAGAGTTGCACGGTTACTTCCTCGATCAAGTCGAGCAGCGGCGTCGCAAACTCACCAACGACATCATCGGCGACCTGGTGGCCGCTGAGATCGATGGCGAGAAGCTCACCGACGAGGCCATCATCGCGTTCCTGCGGCTGTTGCTACCCGCCGGACTGGAGACCACTTATCGCTCATCGGGCAACCTGCTGTACCTGCTGCTGACCCATCCCGAGCAGTTGTCGATGGTCTACCAGGACCGGTCGCTGATCCCGACCGCGATCGAAGAGGGCCTGCGATTCGAAACCCCACTGACCATGGTCATGCGGACCACCACCGAAGAAGTCGAAATCGGTGGCAAGACAATCCCGGGCGACGCGCAGATCGACCTGATCATGGGTTCGGCCAACCGCGACGAAAGCCGTTGGAGCAACGCCAACACGTACGACATCCGCCGGCCGCGGCAAGCCCACGTCGCGTTCGCCGGGGGTATCCACATGTGCCTCGGTATGCACCTGGCACGGCTGGAGACACGGGTCATGTTGAACAGCCTGTTCGACCGCGTCACCAACCTCGCTCTCGTTCCCGACGACGGCACCGGCAAGGAATCCGAGATAGTGGGACTCATCTTCCGCTCGCCCAACAAACTCCCGGTCACGTTCACCCCTGCCGCATGACATGAGAAGCCGCGCAACGCCGAGCCCGAGGCGTCGTTCCGGTGTCCCGGACCATCGTCATTGCGTGAGGCGATACGCGGCAACGATCGGCTCGAGCTCATCGGGCGTCGCGCCATGCATGATCACCGCGTCGGCCCCGTAGTCGAACTCTTTGCGGATGCGGTCTGCGCACTGCTGGGCTGACCCGGTGGCCGACGGTTCCAGCCACTCGTCGGGAAGCAATGTCGCAATGTGCTCGATCTGCTCGGGCGTGCCCTTGTGATCGATCCCGCCGGCGATCGACGTCACCACCGAATCTCCCCTGAACCGTTGCAGCACAGCGGGATCCCAATTGTTCGTCTGCACCATCAGATCGCCATATCCCTGAAGGTAGGTGGCCAAACGCGCGACCGTTTTCTTCAGCCGCAGCGGTTCGGGAAGGTGGTCACCGACCGTGGCGAAGCACGACCATACCCGCACGCTGTCTGGATCGCGGCCGGCGTTTTCCGCAGCTGATTTCACGGTCTTGACGCAGCGCTGCAATGTCTCCGGGGTGAAGTACGTGTGCAAGATGACGTCGTCGAAAACACGGCCCCCGAGCGCGAGCGTCTGGGGGCCGAAAGCCACCAGCGCCAATCGAATGTCTTCGTTGAAGTCCGAGTCGAGAAACAGGATGGGGTATTTGCCCATCGGGCCATCGTGGTTGAAGATCACCTCACCGTGCCACAGGCGCCGCATGACCTGGGCCCAATCCTCCATCTGTGCAGTCGTTACCGCCGGTATCCCGAACGCGCCGTAAATGGCGGCGATGCCGCGGCCGATGCCCAGCGTGAAGCGCCCACCGGAAAGCCGGTGCATCGTGGTGGCCCACGATCCGGTTATCAGTGGATGACGGGTGTTGTGATTGGTTGCGGCTGTGGCGATCTGCATCCGGTTGGTCACCGCGCAGGCGGCCCCGACAAGAGAGGAAGCTTCCTTGACGTTCCAGCGCTCGGAGATGAATGCGGTGCCGAAGCCCAACGCCTCGCCGCGGCGAGCCTCGTCCATCAGGGTGGCCGGCCCCTCACCACCAGCCCCGGCCAGCAGGTAGTAGCCCAATTCGTCGAGCGTGCGATCTGCGCTGGTCAATGCCAAACTCCTTGTTTGTAGCCGGTGTTCCAGACTTTAGCTTCGGCCGCATCCTGGATCGGAACGAGAGGAGCCGCTGATGGCCCGGGCGGCGGCGGGAAGATATCCAAACCCGTCGGGGGCACCAATCTCGCACGTCTTCGTGTCGTACTCGCGAAAGGATCGCGACGCCGTCGCGGCGATCGTGAGCGCGTTGCGGGCCGCGGACCAGGAGGTGTGGGTCGACCTGGAGGACATCGCGCCGTCAGCGGTGTGGATGGAGGAGATCAAGACCGCCATCGCCAACGCCGACTCGGTGATCTTCTTCATCTCACCGGACTCGGTGACCTCGCAGGTATGCGGTCTGGAACTCAAACACGCCGTGGACCTGTCGAAACGTATTGTCCCGGTGGTCATCCGGGATACACCGGTGGGAACCGCCGTTCCGGCGCCCCTGGCTGACATCGACTGGTCCTCTGTCAGACCGGAAACCTTCGACGCCGACGTCGCGCGCCTGGTGGACATACTCGAGACCGACATCGAACGTGTCCATCTGCACACCCGCCTGCTGGTGGGCGCAACCGAGTGGGAGACCCGCGGCGGCGACCAAAGCCTGCTGCTGCGGGGCGCGCAACTGGCCGAGGCCGAGCAGTGGCTGGCCGGGCAGACCGACCAGAAACCGACGACGACGCCAGTTCAGGGCCAGTTCATCGCGGCCAGCCGCCGCGCCGCCAGCCGCCGCCAGCGCGGCTCGATTGTCGGCGCCGTCGCGGTCATCGCCATCATGGCCGCGATTGCGACCCTCGCGGTCTTCCAGTGGCATAACACGACCGTCCAGCGCAACCAGGCACAAGCGAGCTTTCGTCAGGCCGTCAGCCTGCGTTTGGTCTCCGAGGCCCACGACATGCTCGCTCGCTCACAGCCGGGCAGCGATGCGCGAGCATTTCAGCAGCTGCTGGCCTCCCGACCGCTGACGCAGACCCCCGATGACGGAGCTCTGTACAGCGCCGTGGTGAAGAAGGTGACGACAGCCAAGATCGTCGAGACCCCGGCAAGCACCACGAGCGTGGCGCTCAGCCCCGACGCGCACCGCTTCGCCTCCGCCGGTGCCGACCACACGCTGCGGGTGTGGAACGCTGACACCGGCCAACCGATCGGCCACCCGCTGACCGGGAACACCGCGGCGGTGTTGAGTATGGCGTTCAGCCTCGACGGGCACCGGCTGGCCTCCGGCAGCGCCGACGACACCATCCGGTTGTGGAACGTCGATACCGGCCAACCCATCGGCGCACCCCTGACCGGGCACACCGACTCGGTGAACAGTGTGGCGTTCAGCCCCGACGGGCAACTGCTGGCCTCCGGCAGCGCCGACCACACGGTCCGGTTATGGAACGCAGACACCGGCCAACTCATTGGCCGGCCCCTCACCGGGCACATCGACGAGGTACGGAGTGTGCGTTTCAGCCCGGACGGTCACCGGTTGGCCTCCGCCAGCGCCGACGCGACGGTCCGGATGTGGGACGCTGGCACCGGCGAACCCATCGGCGCATCCCTGAGCGGGCACACCGGAGCGGTGAACAGTGTGGCGTTCAGCCCCGACGGGCAGCGGGTGGCCTCCGGCGGCCGCGACGGCACGGTCCGGATGTGGAACGCCGACACCGGCGAACCCATCGGCGCACCCCTGACCGGGCACACCGACTCGGTGACCAGCGTGGCGTTCAGCCCCGACG
>Ga0182012_10001261_pt1 | contig 27841 bp, 19 predicted proteins | sample 612S2SmetaG_FD_120486 | JGI IMG/M metagenome (GOLD analysis project Ga0182012, IMG submission 120486) | Permafrost microbial communities from Stordalen Mire, Sweden - 612S2S metaG | ecosystem: Environmental > Terrestrial > Soil > Wetlands > Permafrost | place: Sweden: Stordalen | collected...
CTGGCCGACGTGCCTCTGGGTGTGCTCGGCGAGATGGATGGCTATGCCGATTACGGTGGTGGGAAGGTGCTTTCGGCCTACCGTGCGCGGGGATGTTAGTAACTCCGGGTCAAGCGCCTGGACGGCTTGCGAGGCGTGTTCCATGGCGGCTGCGATTCGTGCCAGGAGCTCCTGACGCGTGCCGCCGGCGTCCTTTTCGGAGTGCAGAAATGCGAATTGCGCTTCGGTGAGTTCGCCGCCTTTGAGATAAGTGGTCAGGCGGTCGAGACTGCCCGCGATGTGGCGCAGGTGAAAACCGAGCGGCGTGGCCAAAACGTCTTCGTCGGTGACACGCGCGCAATGCGTCTCCAGATCTTCCCGCGCCTGTTCCAGCGCACGCAGGACCGGCGCGACCAGCGGGTTCACATTTTCCAGAGGACCACGGAGCCAGGGCTCGGGCGTCACAGCGGGGTGACCGAGCGGGTGTCGCTGCCAACGTAGATTTCGCGCGACGGACGCTCGGAGGGAGGAGCGCTCAGCAGATGGGGCCGGATGGCCAGCAGCACATAGGTCTTGGAACGGTTGCGCGTGTAATTGCTGACCAGATCGCTGAGCACCGGGATGCGCGAGAGCAGCGGCATGCCGCTCCTGTTTTTCGAATCGGTTTCATAGACCAGACCGCCCACCAGGGCCCACTGGTTATCTGTGAAGCGAACGGTGGTGACCAGCTTGCGGCCTTCAATGATGGGGATTCCGTTATTGGTGGTGGTGCCGAGCACCTTGTATTCCGAATCCAGATCGAGCGACATCTCGTCCATGCCATGCACGTGGGGGGTCAGGTTCACGACGATGCCGAGATCCTCGAAGGTAATCGTGGGGGCTGGAGAGGACAACGTCGAGGTGGATGGTCCCGACGACCCGATGTACTGGCTGCTGACGATGGGATATTTCTCGCCCGAATGGAAGGTGGCCTTCTGGCCGTCAGTAGAGACGATGGTGCTGGTGAACAGGTTCTTCGCCTTGCCCGAAGTCATCATGGCCGTCACGTTGACGCTGGGAACGGTGACGCCAAACCAATTTCCAACACCGAGGCTGGCCAGTTGCGCGAGCGTGACGGCTGCGCCGGAACTGGTAAGCGTCGAGAAGAAGGTGATGGGGGAATTGATCTGCAGGTTGGCGCCGAGACTCAACATATCGGTCTCATCCATCTCGATGAACTGAAGTTCCATGCCAACCTGGGCGCGGTAAGCTGTCAACTGCTCGAGCACGGCTTGCGCGGCGTCGACGCGGGTAACGCGATCTTTCAAGAGGACGGCGTTGGCATGAGGATCCCAGTACATTTTCTCCACGCCGACGCTCTGCTTGATGGCCTGCCCCAGTTCCGCGATCTCCTGTGGGGAGATCACGCTGGGCATGGGAACGGAGACGATCTCGGTCTGTTCCAGGTCTTTGCGCTTGGCCTCGGTATCGGAGGCGACCAGGAAGAGCTTCTTGCTGAGCGGCACGACGAACGAGTTGGTGGCGGCTTCCATCTCGTGGATGGCCTGCCGGGGCGTTTGGCCTTCCACATGAAACTTCAGGCGTTTGCTGGGCTGATAATCGCCATCGAAGACCAACTCGAAGCCGAGTTGCCCGGCGAGTTGCGAGAAGAGCTGTTTGAAATCGCCTTCAAATGTAAAATCCTGGGGCGTGTCAGTGAGTTCCAGATGACGCGGGCCCAGGAGCTTGCGCTGGACGGCCAATTCGGCTTCGGTGACGCTGTCGAAGCCGGATTCGGGCAGGAGGTCAACGTGGGGCGCTCCGGCGGGCTGATCGGTTTCGGGGGCTGGAGCGGCGGGCGGCGAGGGCGCGGGCGTGCTCGGGGGACTTGGGTGCAGGAGTTGGGCCTGCAACATCTGCTGCGCCGCTTGCGGGGCCAGCGACTCCAATTTGAGGCGATAGCGCGCCTTTTTGGGGTTGGCGGCGGCGGCTTCCTGGTAGTAGAGGTAGGCCTGCGAAATTTTCCCGGCGCGTTCGGCCTTGCGGCCGAGGCGATAGAGGTGCGAGGCGGTGGACGCGGAAAGCGGCACGCAACTGAGTCCCGCAAACAGGAGCAGCCGCGCTCGCGTGGCCTTCATTATTGGTACACCTTCATCTGGAGAAATGACGATTCGGGCGTCCGGATCGTGCAGTCCTTTTCTTACGGCATGCGATTGTAGGGAGAGCAATGAAAACCGAGCCCGCATACAGTCCGATCCTCGACAGCATACTCGGTTACACGGGACGGGACTGGCATAAATTGGTCCTGCCGGCGGTTCTGCTGGTGGGGACGGTTCTGGCTGGGTTTGTGGTCCGAGAAATCCTCTTCCGGGTGCTGCGGCGCTGGCAGAGGAAATCGACTCACCGCCTGGCGGAAGTGCTGATCGAATCCCTGCGCGGACCGATTATCATCTGGGCGCTGATCTTTGGGATTTATTTTGCCATCGAGAACGCCAGCATGGCGGACCGGCTGGAGCACGTGCTGGCGAAATCGCTGTTCGCGCTCTGGATCATTTCCTTCACGATCATGGCGACGCACCTGGCCGGCGCGATGGTGAAATATTACGGCGGCGGCGGGGCGGCGGGCGAAATGCCCGCCACGAGCCTGACGAAGAACCTGGCGCAGATCGCGGCGGCTTGCATCGGAGCGGGAATTCTGCTGCACCATCTAGGGATCTCGATCACGCCGATGCTGACCGCCCTGGGCGTGGGAGGCCTGGCGGTGGCGCTGGCTCTTCAGGACACGCTGAGCAACCTGTTCGGCGGTTTTTATATCACCATCGCAGGCCAGGTGAGGCTGGGCGATTACGTCAAGCTCAACACCAGCGAAGAAGGGTATGTGACCGATATCAGTTGGCGCAGCACGACACTGCGGATGCGCAGCAATAACTACATCATCGTTCCCAACTCTAAACTGGCGCAAGCCATTGTGACGAACTACAATCTGCCCGAAAAACGCATGACCGTGGCGGTGCAGGTGGGAGTGAGTTATGACGCAGATCCGGATCAGGTAGAACGCGTTTTACTGGACGTGGCGAAGCAGGCCGCGGCGGATGTTCCCGGGCTGGCGGCGGATTACGAGCCGACAGTGCGGCTTTCACCGGGGTTCGGCCCCTCGACTCTCGATTTTCAGCTCTATGTGAATATTGTCGAGTTTGAACAACAGTTTGCGGTGCAGCATGAATTGCGGAAGCGGATCTTAAAGCGGTTTCGAGAGGAGAAGATCGATATGCCCTTCCCGACGCAGACGATTTTTGTGAAGCAATAGGGGGCTAGCGGTCGAGATACCAGTCGTAGTGGATGGGCTTTCCATCTAAGCGCCAGCTTTCCGGAATGGTTGTTTCCATCCAATCGATGGCGGCGCCGGGTTGTTGCACTTGCGCGGCGGCGGCGAAGGCGGCTTTGAGGGCGGGCTTCTGGCCGGGCTGGATAACGGCGGGGTCCACGGAAACAAAGAGCGCCGTTCCGCTGCGCGCGACCAGGTCCAGCCACTGGGTGGTGAGATTCCAGGGGATCGCGCGGGTAACCGGGACGCAGTCCGCATCGGCCGCGAAGAACGTGTTGTGCTGGGCCATGCGGAAGGCGAGGGCGTTGACGCCCATTTTGCGGGTGCGGCTCCATTCGCGGCCGCTGGTATCGTCGCCAATACGCTGCGCTTCGACGAGGCCGGCGGAGAGATGCCCGATGGTGTTGCACCCGATGAGAGTGGCATCGCCGGCGCCGGCGCGGATGGCGCGGTACAGACCGCGAACGATCTCCGCCGTGGTCTTGGAACGATCCTGAAAGTGCCAGCCCTTGTCGGTGAGGTCCGGGCCCATCTGGAAACCCCAGCGCCCGGTGAGATCGAAAGTGGAGTAATCGTGCTTGATGAGTTCGAAGCCCCAACCGCGAATGGTGCGGATGCTGTCACCGATGTAGGCGAGAGCTTCCGGGATGCTGGAATCGATGGTGATGAGGTCGCCTTTGGTTCTGCCTCCAGCGGGTGGAAGACGCCAGGGCAGAGCCAGTTTCTCGGTGGTAAGTGTAGGGCGAGTCCAGATTCCGGGGCGCACGCCCATCTGCTTCATTTGGGCGGCGAGTTGGGACATATCGGGGAAGCCGAGCTGCGTATCGGCCACAGGACCTGCCCCATCACGCGCCGCGCCCCAACCCATATCGATCACGACGAAGGGCGGGTTTCCGGGTTCGTTTGGCATCAGTTCCGCAGTGAGTGCTGCGTCTTTGAGGCTGGCTTCGGCGGACATATTCTGGCCATAGGCGTAATACCAGTTGTTGCTGCCGTAAAGGGGCCGCGCGGGCAGAGTGGGTTTGTCGCACATGGCGCGGCACAAGGCATGGGCCGCCGCAGCAGGCGTTTCGCCCGGCTGGCCTTTTTGGATCACCAGGGTCGCAGCGAGTAAGCGCCGATTGCCGAGGGTGACGCCGCCACCGCCGTTCGAAACATCCAGCCAGAGAGTGATGCCGCCCGCGTCGGCCTGCCAGCAGCAGATGGCCGCCGCGCCGGTTTTGACTCCGTAGCCATTCGTTGCGCCGCCACCTGAGGCGAGGAAATACCAGGGCATGAGCCGCTCGCCAACCAGGGCGCGCCATTCAAGGTCGCCATAGGATCGCTCCCAGTGATCGCCCAGGTAGCGCCAGGTCTCCGGGAGCGAACCTTCCCAACGGAGACGGATACGGGTGACGCTCGCTTGCGGGGCATGGAGAAAGATTTTACCGGTGGCGGGGTCGGTTTCGACTTCGATGTTGCGGGCCTGCCAGGTTTGGTTGGAGCGGGTGAGGCGGATTCCGGCGGGCTCGGCTTCTGTGAAGATGGAGACGTCGTCGGGAAGACGGACGGGATCTGGGACTCTGGCCAGACCGCGGGCTGTGGTCATCGCGGCTGCGCCGAAAACTCCGGCGCTTTTGAGGAAAGATCTGCGCGTGGATGGAGACATGTATTCCGATGAGTATATGGCGGGACGATTTCGTGATCGTCCCGCCGTCAAGTCTACTTGGAGACTGTGATTCCGTAGAGGTCAAACGCCCCAAACGGAGACAAGGTTGCCGTTGTCCAGACGCTTCCATAATCTTCAGACACAGCGCCGTTTCCGCCCGCGTTCGTGGTGTCTTGATTCCAGACCAGGTAGCTGGTGGTATCGGCAGGGAGCGGGTAGAGCCAGTAAGTCTTCCCGGCGGCGAGCGCGACGTAACTGGTTTTTGAGGGCGTCAGCTTCGCCGTTTGAACTACGCAGCAAGTCCCGAAGGTGGGGAGATTGGTGAAGTACTTAGCGTAAATGATGGTTCCGGGGAGACCGCCGTTGTCTTCGGCAAGAACCAAATGGACCCCGTTCGTCCCGGTCACGTATGTTAAAGCCGCATCGATTCGAACCAGGAGGAAGTCGCTGGCGGGAGTGAACGACATCGCTTCCGCCAAGGGATAATCGTTTGCTTCCTGACCTGCCTCGGTGAAGCCTGAACCCGCATTGTAAGTAGAACTTCCCGATCCGAAATTTGAATAGATTACGGTTGCTCCGGCTGGAAGGGCCTCCTCGATTTTGGGCTGGGCATCCGGTATAACGGTGCTTGCCGCCGGCGCCGTCTTGCTGACCATTGCGCCGTTATTGGCTACCGTTTTTGAGACTTCGGCGCTTGCGTTGGTGGAAGCAAGGGATAGAAGAGCGACACTCAGGGCGCCCGCGACCTTACCTAGAATGTTGGCGTTGAAATACTTTACTGTTGCGATCATTTAACTCCTAATTTGCCCCTAGCGATCTCGTGTTATATCGTTCGGGTCATCGAAGTATAGCGCAACATGCGACTCTAGATGTTACTTAGTGGGCCGCTGGATACTCCTGCTGGTGTTATACGGTACGCTGGCGGCGTGTCGAACGCTAAGTCACTCATATACCACGCGAATACGTAGCGCGGGTAGGAAGGGTGGGAGCGTCAAGCGGGGCCGTCGCGCCGGCCTAGCAATATTCCGCCAAAGTAGACTCTGTTCGACACCAGCGCCAACGAATAGCTGCTCCCTGAAACCGTCGCCTTGAATGTCGAAAGCAATCGGCCATCCGCGCCATAGAAGTAAATGGAATCGTTCCCGGAGTTGATCTTCTCGACGCGGCGGTTGTTCTCATCGTACGCGTAACTCTCCATGAACGACCCCATCGTCGCGGACTTCGCGCGGTTCTCGTAATCGTAGGCCAGCGCCGGGCCGCCGTACGGCGTCCCCGTCATATTTCCATTCGCGTTATAAGTCGCGCCGGTTAGTTGATTATTGGCGGAGTTCTACCTAACCGAGGACGTGCGGCGGCAGGTCCGTAAGTTGGCCAAGTTAGCCAAACTGAGCGTGAGCAAGTGGGTAGCGGAGCGCGTGATGAAGTCCGCCGAAGCATCATGGTCGCCAGAGTTTTTGGCCCTCGCGGGCGCATTTCCGGACTTTCCCGATGCCGCCGATCTGCGAAAAGGCTACGGCGAGGATCTGCCGCGGGAGAGCCTTGATTAGAGATCCGACTCAGCTCACTCCGAGCGCAAGGTCTCAATCGGATCGATGCTGCTGGCGCGGCGCGTGGGGATATAACTCGCCAGCACGGCCGCGGCGACGAGCACCGCCATCGTCAGGGCATAAGTAGAGGGGTCGTAAGTCGTCACTCCGAAGAGCGAAGAACGCAGAAACCGTGTCAGCCAAAGCGACGCGGTGAAGCCCACCGCGACGCCGATGGCGGCCAGCACGAGGCCGTGCCGTACGAACATGCCGCTCACTTGCCGCTGGCCCGCGCCGAGAGCGATGCGAATTCCAATTTCGCGGGTTCGCTGCGAAACCGAATAGGAGATGACGCCGTAAATACCGACGAGGCCGAGCACCAGCGCCATGCCGCCGGCAATAGCCAGCATGACAAGCGTAAAAGAAGTGCGCGCCATGGACTTGTCGTAGATCTCCTGCAGCGTGCGGGCGTCGGCGAGCGGTGAATCCGGAGTCACCGACCAGATGGCCCGCTGCAGTTCCTTCAAAAGCGCGACAGAGCCGGCCCGGTTGGTTCGAATGGCGTAATCGGCGGTTCTTTGAACAAAGGTTTTGTTTCCCCAGAAGTTGGACATCATGACGGGCCAATAAACGGTTGCGGGAGGTTTGGCTTGCACGCCATCGTCGTACTCATCGGCCACTACGCCGACGATCTCGCGCCAATCGTCAGCCATTCCTTCGCGGATACGCTTCCCGATCGCCGCGGAGGGACTGCCCCAGTATTCGCGGGCCAGGTTTTCAGAGACAATGGCGACCGGGCGGAATTGATAGACATCGGTCCACGTCAAGTCGCGGCCAGCGTAAAACCGGTGGCCCATGACGTGGAAAAAGCCCGGCGCGACGAATTGAAACCGTCGTATCGGGGGCACCTGGCCGGGTTTGGCGGCGTGATCCTCGGCCAACAGAACATCATTGCTGTTGTTTCCGTCCATCGGCATGGAACTCGCGAAGCTGGCCTCTTCCACCCCCGGTATGGCGCTGATTTTGGAGAGAATCTCCTGCTGTGCGCGGACGGCCCGCTCGGGTTCCTTGGCCTGGGTGTCTGCAATGAAAACACGCAGCGTCATCACCTGGGCCGGGTTGGTGAATCCGGGATCGACATGCCGCAGCGCGTAGAAGCTGCGAATCATCAGACCCGAACTGATCAACAGGACCAGCGCAAGGGCCACCTGGAAGATCACCAGCAAGTTGCGCGCGCGCAGACGGTCGCGGCCGGCGCTGACGCTGCGGCTGCTGTCACGGAGCCCGGCGACGGGCAGTTTCGTGGCGTACTTCCAGGCGGGGATGAGACCGAACAGTGTACTGGAGACAAGAGAGACCAGAAAAGTGAAGAGCAGACCTCGCGGGTCGATCGTGATCTCGTCCAGGCGGGGAAGGTTGGCCGGCCCGATGGCCACGAGGAGCCGTAAACCGCCGTAAGCCAGAACCAGTCCCAGCGCGCCTCCGGCCAGCCCCAGCGTCATGCTTTCACCTAATAAGTCTCGCGCAATACGTCCCCATCCAGCGCCCAGTGCGGCGCGAATGGCGAGCTCGTGCTGCCGCCCTTCCGCGCGAACCAGCAACAGATTGGCGACGTTGGCGCAGGCGATCAGCAGGACGATCCCGATGCTGCCCATCACCACCCACAACACTCCGCCAATGTCGCCCACCACGTCTTCCATGAAGGGGCGCGCGTTTGGACCGATCCGCGCATCCTCAAAGAGCCTTGCGCTGAACCCAGGAGGCGCGGGCCAGCTCTTCAGCCAGACCGGGATCAGGCGTCCGATATCCGCATTGGCCTGCGACAGCGTCACTCCAGGCTTCAGGCGGGCAATGCCCTGGTAGCTGAAGTTGCCCAGAAACACTTTGCCGCGATTGAACTGCAAAGGAAGAAGCATGGCCGGCCGCGGGGTCATGAACTGGAAGTTTCTAGGCAGCACACCGATGATTTCGTGGTCTTCCCCATCCACCACCACGTGGGTGCCCACCACCGACGGCGAACCACTAAAGCGATTCTGCCAGTAGGCGTACGACAGCACGGCGGTGCGCGGGCTTCCATCCGTGTCGTCGCGCCTGTTGAAGAAGCGCCCGAGGGCGGGCTGAACGCCTAAGATGCCTAAGACGCCGTCGGTGACCCACAGGCTCTGCACCTGCTCCGGTTCGGCGATATGGCTGACGCTCACGGAGCCGCCTGTGTATGCGCCGATATCAGTGAAGGTTCGCGCCTGCTCCCGATAGGTGAAATACATGGATGGGCAGATATTGAGCGCGTTGATGTTAAGGCCCTTCGCGGTGTGCCAGACGCCCACCAGGCGATCCGGCTGGTAGAACGGCAGCGGCTTCAGCAGGATGGAATTGATGACGCTGAAGATGGCGGTGTTGGCGCCGATGCCGATGGCCAGCGTGAGTAGGGTTACAACCGTAAACAGCGGAGAATGGAGCAACCGGCGAAAGGTGTATCGGTTCATGCAGTGATCGACGCCCTCACTACCTGTACGTTTGGCCGAGTCTGGAGTTCTCCTTATTATTGGAAACGGTCATGGGTTCCCGGACATCCAAAGCAAGGTTGCTAAAATGAGAGTTTCCGGGGTGAAGACTTAAAAAGATGCGAGGAACACGCTGGCTCATTTTGCTGGCCATTGTGGCGATCCTCGGCGGTGCTGGTTATTACTACCGGCTGGACATGAAGCTGGCTCGGGAGCGAACACCGCAGCAGCCTCCCGTGCTGCCGCCGGATACGAACTCGACTGCGGTGGACTATGAGTATGGCCAGAGCACGTCGGGCAAGACCAACTACAGCGTGAAGGCGAAGAGCTACCGTCAGATCCGCGACACCCCGAACTACGAGCTGCGCGGGCTGGAGTTGAAGCTGACCGAGAAGGACCAGCAGCACTACGACCTGATCAAGAGCGCCAGGGCCGAATTCAACCAGTCGGAAGGGCGCATGTTCTCAGATGGGGAAGTGGAGATTACTCTCGATGTGCCCATCGTGGGCACGCCGCCTCACCAGTTGACGACGGTGAAATCGTCCGGGGTGACGTTCGACAGCAAAACCGGCAAGGCTTCCACCGACCGGGCAGCGGAGTTCACGTTTGAGAACGGGGACGGCAAGAGCACGGGAGCGGCTTACGATCCGCAAACCCACGAACTGCATCTGAAGGGCGGCGCTGTGATGAACATGCGCGGGCAGGGTAAGCGCAGCCAGGTGATGCATGTGGAAGCGGGGGAAATTGTGTACCGGGAATCCGGCTCGCAGGTGACGCTGACGCCGTGGTCGAGGATGACGCGAGCGGAGACCACCATCGACGCGGGCCAGAGTATCGTGACGCTGAAGGACAAGCTGGTGGACGCGATTGACAGCCAGAACGTTCACGGGGTGGATAAGTATCCGGATCGCGAACTGCACTACTCGGCGGATAGCGTTCACGTGGCTTATGACGATGACGGCAATGTAAAGACCATCACGGGATCGGGCCATGCCCATGTGCACCAGGAGGGATCTGGAGGCATGACGGACACGACTTCCGCGTGGGCCAACCTGGAGTTTGTGCCGGGGGACACGCAATCGACGCTGGACCACGTGGTGGCCACCAAGGGGGTTGTGATCCGGTCGAGGCCCGGGGCGGACAAGGCTGGCAAACGCGCGGAAGACCGGCTGTTGAAGTCGGAAAATGTGGAGATCAATATGCGGGCGGGCGGCAAAGAGATCGCAAGCATGCGCGCCCACGGGCCCGGCACGGTGGAATTTTTCCCAAACGCGCCGGAACAGCACCACCGTCTTCTGAGCGGAGAGGAAATGACCATTAATTACGGCCCCAGGAATATGGTCAAGGATTATTCCGCGAGTAACGCCGCGACGTTGACTTACGCGGCGGCCACGAAGGCGAAGAGTAGCGCGGGGAATAGCAAGATTGAAGCGCCCGGAAAGACCAGCAGCCAGACGCTGGCCGCCACGTTCGATGCGAAGGGTCAGTTAGCCACCATGAGGCAGACCGGTAACTTCACTTACGAGGATGGCGACCGCCATGCGAAGGCGGCGAGCGCGTCTCTCGACCAGCAATCGAACACCATGGATCTGGAGACCGGGGCGCGCATTTGGGACACGAACGGCACCACGGACGCGGACAAGATTCACCTGATCCAGAAGACCGGCGACTATGTGGCCGATGGACACGTGATGACCAGCCATGCGCCGGACCAATCCACGCCGGATAAGAAGAAGCCCACGGGTGAAATGCTGGATGGGGATGAGAATATACAGGGCTCCGCGCCGCACATGAGTTCCGCGAACCGTAACAAATTGGTTCACTACGACGGCGGAGCGGTGCTGTGGCAGGGCGGCGACCGGATTGAAGCCAGGGCGATCGATATTGACCGCGAGAAACATATCCTGAGCGCGACCGGGAAAGTGGTCACGCAGTTCCAGGATGAAGACAAGAGCAAAGACGACAGCACAAAAGGTAACGACAAGAAGGCGGGGGCGGCCGGCGGCGCAACCGTGGTGAAGGTCTCGGCGACTGTGCCTGTACCCGCGAAAGCGCCTGCGCTGCCGCCGGTCTATACGGTGGTTTCGAGTGACACGCTAATCTATACGGATGCGGACCGGATGGCGCATTACACTGGCGACGTGGTTCTGAACCGTCCGGGACTGAATGTGAAGAGCGCAGACTTAGAGGCCTATCTGAACCCGAAAGACTCCGGCGAGGATAGCCGTTTGAACCATGCGATCGGTAACGGGAAGGTGGAGATTGTGGAGAGCCGGCCTGACCGGCAGCGCATCGGCAAGGGTGAACACGGAGAATACATCACCAAGGAAGATAAAGTGATTCTGCGCGGTAACCTGGCGGACCTTTACGACTCCATTAAGAAAGACGATAGTCATGGTACGGAGCTGACTTACTACACTTCAGATGACCGGCTGCTGATTGTCGGCGCACCCACTAAGCCCGTCATGAGCCACTTGCAACGCAAGAAACACCCCAATGCCAATCCTGGAAACCGCTGAGATCTCGAAGTCGTACCGCGGCAGAAAAGTAGTAGATAACGTCTCCGTTCATGTTGCGCATGGAGAAGTGGTGGGATTGCTGGGTCCGAACGGCGCCGGGAAAACGACGTCTTTCTATATGATTGTCGGGCTCATCAGCCCCGATTCCGGACAGGTGCTGCTGGACGGAATGGATCTGACGGCGATGCCGATGTACCAGCGGGCGCAGAACGGGATCAGCTATCTGCCGCAGGAACCGAGCGTGTTTCGCAAGCTGTCTGTAGAAGACAACCTGATGGCGATTCTGGAAACACGCGGCATGTCGAGAGGCGCGAGGCGCGCCAGGATGGACGAGTTGATCGCGCAACTGGGGCTGGAGAAAGTGCGGCGCAGCAAGGGGTATATGCTTTCGGGTGGTGAGCGGCGGCGTGTGGAGATCGCGCGCTCGCTGGCCATTGAACCCAAGTTTCTGCTGCTCGACGAACCTTTCTCGGGGATCGATCCGATTCAGGTGATTGAGTTACAGCGCATCGTGCACGATCTACGCAACTCAGGCATTGGCATTCTGATTACGGATCACAACGTGAAAGAGACGCTGATGGTGGTGGACCGCGCTTACATTATTGCCAACGGGCGGATTTTTTTCTCGGGCAGTCCGGAAGTTCTGGGGCGCGATCCGGAAGTGAAGCGCGTGTATCTGGGCGAGAATTTTCACTTTCAACTACGGCCGCAATGACAGACCGTTCATCTGTATCTGGATGCTTGCGGGCGTTTCCTGGATCATCTTAGCCGTCACGCCTTGAAAATCCGGGATGAGTTCGGCCGCATCCCGCAGTTCCGCGGGCGGGACAGTGGTCAACACGCCCACCGCGGTCATCCCCGCAGCCCGCGCGGCTGCAACGCCCGGCGGGGCATCCTCAAACACCAGGCATAGGCCAGGCTCAACGCCCAACCCGGCTGCCGCCTTCAGGTAGACCTCCGGATTCGGCTTGCCTCGCTCCACGTCTTCCGACGCGACTAAGACCTGGGGAATGGGGAACCCGAGTTTACGGAGCCGCGCGGTGGCGACCACTCTTTCACCCGACGTCGCGATGCCCCACACATGGCTGGGCAGGCTTTTCACGAATTCCAACGCGCCAGGGATGGGCACGACGCCGTCCAGCAAACTCTGCTCGATCTCGACAAAGAGTTCGATCTCAGCGAGCAGGTCCAGATGCGGCGCGACCGTTTGAACGATTTCGGCGGTGCGGCGTCCATGGCCCATCCGTCGAACCAATTCCGGGTCCAAGCCTTGCTTGACAGCCCAAATTCTCCAGGATTCTTCCACCACCGCGATCGAATTTGCCAGTACGCCATCGAGGTCGAAAATAATGGCGCCGGCAACGAGGACTCGTTGACTCATCGAACCAACTATAGCTGTGTTTGGGGTTGTTCCAGCTTTGATAGGATTCAAGCGTAGGATTCAAACCATGAAAAAGCCCTCACAAATCACACTCGGCCTCATCGTCGGCAACCGCGGGTTTTTTCCGGATCATCTGGCCAAGTCGGGCCGTGAGGAAATGATGGCGGTTCTGGAAGCGGCTGGGGTACGTGTGATCGCGCCCGGCACGGCGGACACGAAATACGGCGCGGTTGAGACGCGCGTAGAATCGCGCATGTGCGGTGAACTGTTCGACCGGCACCGGCATGAGATTGACGGCGTGATTATCACGCTGCCCAACTTTGGAGAAGAACGCGGAATCGCCGATGCGCTGCGTTATTCCGGACTCAACGTTCCGGTGCTGGTGCAGGCGACGCCGGATACGCCGGGGCGCATGACCATCGCGGACCGGCGCGATAGCTTCTGCGGCAAGATGTCCTGCTGCAACAATCTGAAGCAATACGGGATTCCGTTCTCACTGACTTCGCTGCACACGGAAGCGCCGGGGTCACCTGAGTTCGCCAAGGATTTGGAATGGTTCAAGTCCGTTTGCCGCGTGGTGCGCGGCATGAAGAACCTGCGGATCGGGGCGATTGGCGCGCGGCCGGCCGCTTTCAACACGGTCCGGTACAGCGAGAAACTGCTGGAGCAGGCCGGCATTTCCGTGGAGCCGATCGACCTTTCCGAGATCTTCGGCCGTGCCGCGAAGATGGCGGACGACGATCCGGCGGCGATCGAGAAACTGGAAGCCATTCACGCTTATGTTTCGACCGGAAGCACGCCGAAAAAGGCCTTGATGAAGATGGCCAAGTTCGGCGCCGTGGTGGACCACTGGATGCAACAGACCGAGGTGGGTATCAGCGCCATTCAGTGCTGGACGTCGATGGAGGAATATTTCGGCGTGGTGCCCTGTACGGTGATGAGCATGATGAGCAACAACCTGATGTCGAGCGCCTGCGAAGTGGATATCTGTGGAGTGATCGGGATGCACGCGCTGCGTCTGGCGTCCGGCACGCCCAGCGCTCTGCTCGATTGGAACAACAACTACGGGAACGACCCGGACAAGGCGGTTTGCTTCCATTGCAGTAACCTGCCGAAGGACTTTTTCGAAGACGTGAAAATGGATTTTCAACTGATCATCGCGGGAACGGTGGGCAAGGAGAATACGCACGGTACCGTGGTTGGCAAAGTAAAATCAGGCCCGATGAGTTATGCGCGGTTCTCGACGATTGACTCGGAGGGTAAGATCCGCGGCTATGTGGGGGAGGGTGAGTTCACGTCCGATCCACTGGATACGTTTGGCGGGGCAGGAGTGGTTCGCATCCCGGGGATGCAGAAGCTACTGCGCTATATCTGCGAAGAAGGTTTTGAACACCATGTGGCGGCTAACCTTTCGAGCAGCGCTTCCGCTGTGGAGGAAGCGGCGGCAAAGTATCTGGGCTGGAGCGTCTACCGGCACCAATGAGTATCGTCGCAGGGGTTGATTTCGGCACCTTGAGCGTGCGTGTGTCCATCTTTGACAGTAAAAAGGGGAGGCTGGGCGCGGGCACGGGAGAATATCCGCTGCACCGGCGGCGAGAAGACCCCGACCACGCGACGCAGAGCCACACGGACCATATGGCGGCGCTGGTTTCGGCGACTTGCGCGGCGATTGCGGACGCGGGCGTTGATGGGCGCGCGATTGACGCCATCGCCATCGACACTACCGGCTCCAGCGTGATTCCCGTTGGGGAAGGCCTCGAGCCACTCGATGAATACTACCTGTGGTGCGATCACCGCGCGTGGCGCGAAGCAGCGCTGATAACAAGGACAGCCGAAGAACGCGGGCTCGCGGCAATCGACTGGTGCGGCGGCGTGTATTCATCGGAGTGGGGTTTTTCGAAGCTGCTTCACTGGCTGCGGCATAATCCCCAAAAGCGGCCACGGTTCGTTACGGCTTTGGAGCACTGCGACATGGTGGCCGCGGTTTTGTGCGGCGTTACAGACCCGAGTCAGGTTTCGCGTAGTATCTGCGCCATGGGCCATAAATGGATGTGGAACGCGGCGCTGGGCGGGTTGCCGGACGAAGAGTTCTTAGTCGCGGTGGACCCGCTTCTGGCGGGCGTGCGCGAGAAAATGATGCTGGGGCGCTATGCCACTTCGGACGCCATTGCGGGCACGCTGAGCGCCGAATGGGCCTTGAAGATGGGCCTGCGCGACGGGATTCCGATTCCCGTGGGCGCATTCGATGCGCATTGGGACGCGATTGGAGCAGGCTGCCAGTTTGGGGACGTGGTCAACGTAATCGGCACCTCGACCTGCATAATCGGGATGAGCGAATCCGCCACGCTGGTGCCGGGCGTTTGCGGCGTGGTGCCCGGTTCCGTGCATCCTTCCTACACCGGGATCGAAGCAGGACTTTCCGCAACCGGCGATATCTTCGAGGCGATTGCGCGGCGCGCGGCGAGTACAGTTTCGGAACTGTCGAAGGGACTTCAGCGTTACAAGCCCGGCCAGACGGGGCTGCTGCGGCTGACCTGGGATAACGGCGACCGCACGGTGCTGGTGAACCCGGAGCTGGGAGGCGTTACGCTGGGCTGGCACCTGACGAACACCGCGCAGGACGAGCTTTTCGCGTCCATCGAAGGGACCGCATTTCACACCCGCGTTATTCTTGAGCGCATGGAAGAGCACGGGGCGGCAGTACACCGGGTGATCAATGGGGGCGGCATTCCGCGAAAGAACCCCGTGCTGAATCAGGTGTATGCCAACGTTTTGAATAAGCCCATTCTGGTTCCGGATGGCGACGTGACGAGCCTGGGCTCGGCGATCTTCGCATTTATGGCCGCGGGCGCGTTTCAGACGATCGAAGATGCGCAAGATGCTTTGTGCCCGCCGCACACCACTTATGAACCGCAGGCGGACGCGCGCGCGACTTACGATGAGTTATTCGGCTTCTTCAGGCGGCTTTACTTCGAGTTCGGGAAGGGTGACATTCTTCCGGGTTTAAGAAGGCTGGCGGCGGAGGCGAAACGGGGATGAGTGAACTCGATCGACTTCGCGAAGAAGTTTACGAAGCAAATCTGGAACTGGTTCGCCGCGGGTTAGTCACTTACACTTTTGGGAACGCCAGCGGGATTCTGCGCGGCGAAGATCTGGTTGCCATCAAGCCCAGCGGCGTCCCTTATGAAGAACTGCGCCAGCGGGATCTGGTGATCGTCCGCCTGGATGGTTCGGCGGTTGAAGGAAGCATGCGGCCGTCTTCCGATTTACCGACTCATCTGGTGCTGTACCGGGCTTTTCAAGCCATAGGCGGAGTGGTGCATACGCATTCATCTTTCGCGACCGCATGGGCACAGTCCGGACGCGAAATCCCGTGCCTGGGAACAACGCATGCGGACTATTTCCATGGGGCCGTCCCGATCACCGAACAACTGCGGCGAATGGAAATCGAGGGCGATTACGAGGTGAATACGGGCGATGCCATTGTGCGGCGTTTTGCCGCGCTGGACCCATCCGCATATCCGGCCGCGCTGGTGGCCGGGCACGCCCCGTTCTGTTGGGGCCCTACGGCCGGCGCGGCCGCGCATACCGCGGTGATTCTGGAAGAGATCGCTCGAATGGCCTACTACACTGTTACGCTGAACGCGGCGGCGGAGCCGATTTCAGCGGCGCTGCATGATAAGCATTTCCTGCGCAAACACGGTGCAGGCCGCTACTACGGGCAACCTGACCGGTAGGGCCTGGACACTTCACTATCTCCACGACTTCATGCGATTCGAACTGACAAACTCGATATGCTCGCCGTCCGAGTTCTGCCAGTGCAGCACGCGGAACGGCGCCGTTTTCTCGACCACGAACATCTCGGTGCGGCCATCCTCGGAGTTCACGGTGAACTGATCGGTTTTCTGAACTCCGGCCTGACGAGTCAGTTTCGCTTTCGTCCAGGAAAGCGGCCGGTGCTCTTCGCGCGCATCGCGCAGCCTGGGTAGCAGGTCGACGATTCGCTCCTGGCCGTTATCCACGGAAGGCGCGGCCATGCCACGCGCCCACAACCAGAGAGCATCTCCCGAGACGCCATCACGAGGGTACGAAAGAGTAATCTGCTCATCCCCTTCCTTTTGAAAACTGTACTGGTGGGAGCGGATGCCGGTGGCATCGAAGAGCAGTTGATGGAACAGTTGGCCATCCCACGACTGCGCCGAGAAATCCGTCTTTGTCTCCGTGCCGGCGGCGCGACCTTCGACGGGCGACATAGCCACCACGGAAGTGGTCATTTCATCGCACGGTTGCGGGCCAAGGGTGTAACGCTCGATCCAAACGGTCTGCATGACCGGAAAAAGATCGTGCTGTTGCGCCGCTTTTGGATCGTCGGCCTCCGCGACGCGGTCGTCTTCCGAAAACGTAGACCGACGAACCACGGTGGTGGCGGTGCCTTTACGCAGACTGCCGCCGCGGAGGCGTTCGGTTGTGTAGGTGGAGACTTCCGCCGAGCCATCGTCCCAGAGATGCTGGAAGGCCGCATCGAACACAGGCGGTCGCAGGGCCGGACCCGTTGTCACCTGAGGGACCGGGGATGCGGGCGGCGCCTGGTTCTGGCATCCCGCCATGCCGCCTAGAAGAAGAAGTGTGAGGGGTAAGGAATGGCGCACGTTACCCTAGCAGTGTACCCGTTTCCATTCGAAAATGAATATTCTGGCCGGGGTCTCGATCATGAGGTTTGCGAGAATCGTTACGAAAGGTTTACTGAATTGAACCAGTTTGTCCTGTTCCTTGCCGCTTCCATTGTTGCCATGAACTATCCAATCGCGCCCAAGGGGGACCAGGTCGATAATTACCACGGTCACCAAATCGCCGACCCATATCGGGGTCTGGAAGACGCCAACTCCGCCGCTACGCAGAAATGGGTGGAAGAAGAGAACGCACTCACGCATTCCTATTTGTCGCAGTTACCGGGGCGCGAGAAGATCCACGCGCGACTTACCCAACTCTGGGACTTTGAGCGATTCTCCCACGCTTACCAAGCCGGCGGTCACTATTTCTACTCTCGTAACTCGGGATTGCAGAACCAGGATGTGGTGTATGTAAGTGACCGGCTGAATGGTGAGCCGCGGGTTCTGATTGACCCGAACACATACCGGAGCGATGGAACGGCGGCGCTGAGCGGCGAGAGCGTGAGCTGGAACGGCAAGCTGTTTGGGTATGGCGTATCCCAGGCCGGTTCCGACTGGTCCGAAATCCACGTGCGCGAAATCGCTACCGGCAAGGACCTGCCTGACGTGATCCATTGGGTGAAGGGTTCCGTGCCCGTGTGGACTTTGGATGACAGCGGCTTCTACTACTCGCGGTTCCCCGAACCGCCGGCGGACCAAGTTCTCACGGTGGCCGCGCGCAACGCGCAGATTTACCTGCATCGACTGGGCGAGCCGCAATCCGCGGACACCCTGGTTTACGAACGTCCCGACCAACCTACCTGGGGACTGGGGCCGGCACTTACGGAAGATGGGCGGTACCTGCTGATTTACTCCACGGCCAGCGCCGGCAAGAACATGCTCTTTTATCAGGACCTGAGCCATGCCGGGTCGAAGGTGGTGGAGTTGATTGCGAAAGACGAGTTCGCCTATAGCGTGATCGGATCGGTGGGGCCGGTTTTCTACATTCAGACGACGGAAAGCGCTTCGCGAGGCCGATTGATCGCGGTCGATGTCACGCATCCGGAGAAGGCGAATTGGAGGGATATTGTTCCAGAACAGCCAGCCACTTTGAACTCCGCGGCGATGGCCGGAAGTAAGTTCGTTCTCGACTATCTACAAGACGCTCACTCGGTGACGCGCCTCGTGAGCCTAAGTGGAAAGCCAATCAGCGACGTTGCCCTGCCCGGCTTAGGCACCGCCAACTTTGCCCCTGTGCGCCAGAGCGACCGGGAGATCTTCTACGCATTCGCCACTTATACCGCACCTACGGCGATTTATCGACTTGACCTTGTGACGGATAAGAGCACTCTGGTCCACCAGAGCCGCTTGAGTTTTAATCCCGCGTCCTATGAGACCAAGCAGGTCTTCTATCAGAGCAAGGATGGGACGCGCGTTCCGATGTTCCTGACTTATCGCAAAGGAATCAAGCTGGACAGCTCGAACCCCACGCTGCTTTACGGTTATGGAGGATTCGACATTGCGATGACTCCGGGGTTCAGCCCCCCGTATATCGAATGGATGGATATGGGGGGAATTTTCGCCGTTGCCAACCTTCGCGGCGGTTCCGAATATGGCGAGGCCTGGCACCTGGCCGGCACCAAGGAACATAAACAGAACGTATTTGACGATTTCATTGCCGCCGCGGAGTGGCTGATTTCGAGTAAGTACACGTCGACGCCTAAGCTGGCTATCTTTGGCGGCAGTAACGGCGGGCTGCTGGTGGGCGCGGTGGTGAACCAACGGCCGGATTTATACGGCGCCGCCATGGCCGCGGTGGGAGTGATGGACATGCTGCGATTCCAGAAGTTCGGGTTCGGCGAATACTGGGTGGGCGACTACGGATCTTCCGACAACGCCACGGAGTTCGAGAGCCTGATCAAATACTCGCCGCTGCATAACATCAAGAAGGGTGCGCATTATCCGCCCGTCCTGATTACGACTTCCGACCATGACGACCGGGTGATGCCCGGCCATAGCTTCAAGTACGCCGCCACCTTGCAGCAGGCCCAAGGCGGCCCCGCGCCGATTCTGATCCGCATCGAAACGCGAGCCGGACATGGGGCCGGGAAGCCAGTATCGAAGTTGATTGATGAATGGACGGACCGGATGTTGTTTCTGCGGAAGTCGCTCGGGATGGAGTGAGGCTGAACAGGGCGAACGAGGCGCTTGCGTCGTAGGATTGCAAACCAAATTTTCCTTCTATCTAATTGATTCCGTTGTTTTTGCGCGCTATGCCGAGCGGCGCACCGGTGACTTTGAGCGGGAGCGATTGGCGCTCCCATCGGCAGGGAAATCGAAATGTGCGGAACGAAGCCAGTTCCGTATCTCGGTGGAAAACTTCGCCTACCGCGAGGGACCACTTGTCAAGCGGAATTGCAAACCAAATTTGCCTTCTATCTAATTGATTCCTTTGTCTTTGGGCGCTATGCCGAGCCCCGCACCGGTGACTTTGAGCGGGAGCGATTTGGCCATCCTGACGCAGGGAAATCGAAATGTGCGGAACGAAGCCAGTTCCGTATCGCAATCGAAAACTTCGTCGACCGCGAGGGACCACTTGTGAAGCGGAATTGCAAACCAAATTTTCCCTCTATCTAATTGATTCCTTTGTCTTTGGGCGCTATGCCGAGCCCCGCACCGGTGACTTTTTTGAGGGGCTTTCCCGGTCTCACGGGGACCGGGATGCAGTGAACGAATGACCTTGGTTTCGCTGATGCCGGGCGTGCCAGGGGAAGGTTATTTGCCCCGAGTCGTTCACAATGAGAAACCCTTTTTCACCTCAACTAATCGTCTCATGCGGATTTGGGGCTGGTGGATTGGGTTTGGTTAAGTTATTGGTTTGATTGAGGCGAAACTTGAATTTTTCTGGGCATCCGGGATCGGCACAAACTGCCCTAATCCGAAATGACTGCCGTAGCCGAGACTGAAGGGCGTGATTATGGGCTCGGCGAACTTGAGCCGGAATGCCAGGCCGGGCCGCGCGGGATCGTCAGGCCTGTTCCGGCGATACTCGACAGCTACGAATAGCCCGAGCTTGTCGTCAATCCGATCCACTTCGAGCGGCTCTGGGTAGTTTTGGTTTCGGCACTCGCGGCGGATTTCGGCCTCGTAGAATTCGGCTGGATCTTGCTTCTTCTTCAAATGCCGGGCCGTCACGAACGGCGTTACGCTCCTTACCTCATTTGCAGGGTCCCGCACGGCTCTATCATTCAACGAGCCTTGCCATGTAACCACGCAGCGCACACCGGGTCTGCCGTCGGACTGGTAGAGTTCGCGCACCCCACGGACGGCATCGAGTTCCTTTTCGTTAAAGGGCTCAAGCCGGCTCAGTAGGAGTACGCTATGGATTCGGCCGTCGCGATTAGACTGCGGAAGAATATAGATGTGGCCGTGATCCAGCCGGCGCTCGCCTTCCGGCGTCTTGCCGCTGAATAAAGAAGAGACCTTACTCTTGTCGCCCCCCATTGCTTTTCGATGCGCGCCCATGAGTCGGGTGCGGATCTGTTCGGCGACGGCGATCGTTTCGGTGGCTAACGGCAACACGATTCCGTCTAGTCGGATCAGTACGGCCTGCACCGGGGTGCGCTTCCGCAGGGCTTCCGGGACTGGGTCCGAATCAACGGCGCCGCTTGGGAGCGCGTAACGGACGTGCTTCAGCAGTGGCGGCCCGCTTAGCTTCTGTTTCATCACTTCGGTTGTGGAATAGGTCAGAGCCTCGATCCATTTTTTCTTCCCGGAATAGGAACCGGGCGCGAGCGCGACGGCAACAGGGACGGCTTCGCCGCGGAGATCCAATGTCCCGACGGGAGCGCATTGATAGCTGGCGTCCCCAGAGCATAGATCTGCCTCGATCCATGACTCCGAGCGGCCGAGATAGTTCAGGTTCAACAGCAGTTCATTCAGAGCGCGTTGTTCTTCGGGCTCAAATGCCACCGTGGGCCAACTTAGATAGCACGCGGCTCCGTGGCGGAAGGCAAGGAACCCGTCGAACACCAAGTTCTTCTCCGCCGCGTCGAGGCCATTTGCGCTGAGATATGAACGAGTGTGGGACGCGGTCGCCTGGGGTAGTGAGAAGGAGGGGAGTTCCGACGAGAGTGCTTGGAGTATCCGCTCCACTTGGGCGGCGGACAACTTGGCGCACTTCCTCTGCCATACGTCATAGAGGGCGCGTAGGAGGCGGTAGGGTGATGGCGGCCATTCCGTTACGCCTTCGTTGACGTGCCTGCCCCACGGGGTCGCGTGGTAGCGCGAAGCGGGGAAACGAAGGCGGATGGTTGTCACGCCGACGCTCCTGGCTTTTCGGGCTTCTCCACGATTTTGACGGGCGTGATGATCAATGTAACAGGTGGGGCGGCGAACTGGGCGGCACACGCCGCGATTCCCTTGGTTACGTCTTCCAGCAGGGTCGCCTCGTCGTGCAATGCGAAATGCTTGGGCGACTTCACCATGATCGCGCCAGCAAGTTCCAAATCGCATGCCGTCCGCAGCCGTAGGTGAGAGCTGAGAAAGCGCCTGATTTTCAGCAACGCCAAGGATGTCAACAGTTTCGTCGCGGCCTCTCCCAATTGATAACCGCGAATGAGAGATAGGTCGACGTTAAAGTAGGCGGTGATGGTTGCCGCCACGTACTCCACGCGCGTGTATGGCACGTTACTGTAGACGCCCTTTTCTCCCCCCGCCTTGGCTTCGGCGACCTGCAACTTACCGGTCGGATCGACGGGGCTGTTCTTGACGCCGCCGGACACAACTCGCTTTACGTCAGACGCTTCGATAAAACCCGTCACGGCGCGCGGGGTTCGGACGCGTCCGCCCTCGAGCAGCGACAAAAACACCCCGTGGATCAGACTGTTCGGATCGTATTTGAATAACGTCGCGTAGATCTTGTTCCAATTCAGGGGACGTTTCGGGTTGTAGCCCATTTCCTCCGCGATCTGGTCCTGAAACTTCTTATTCAGAAGAAAGTACGGCGACGCCATGCGGTGCGCTTCCATCAAGGAGGACGTCCGGACGGTTCCCATAGGCCCGCCCGTGAGTTCCCCGACGATGTACGGAAGGCCAACCAGAACGGGGTCGATCTCCGGGCCCGTGCCGTCCAGGCAAGTTTGCTCCAGGCGGTTCGCGACGGATTGGGCGCTCTCCACCAGTAGCATGCTCATCCCGCCCGGCAGTTGATACTCTGCCGCTCCAAGGTCCGCAAAGCCCGTGGGCTGAAATCTGTTTCCCGCCACCGGCTTCAGTTCCGCCTCGATCAGTAGTCTTGGCGCGTTCATCCAATCGTTGTCGCTCATCGTTCCTCCCTAACTTACGCTTTCGTCGTCTTGCTCGGCCCGGACTGCGTTTCGAAACCCTTTGGTATTCCTGACTGGGATGAGCAGTGCCGCGCCAAGCCGGCTGGCATCAACTCCCCCGGCGTATTCGACCTTCAGTGGCCGTAGGCCCGCTACCCGCAGGCGGTGCTCCGCGATTTCGGCCGCGTCGGAGATGCGCATAGACTCGAGCAGCGGTAAGATGCGCCCGTCGGCCTGCAGCCTTACGTTTTCGCCCTCGTCATTCGTGAGCCCTCTCGCGAGAAAGAGATGCTTGAGGATGGCGAAGACAGGTAGAATTTCCGCGTTACGGTTGGCCGGGCGCGAGAAGCCCCTCCAGTTGACGCAGGTAAAGGCGAAAAGAAGGTCCTCGATCAGCCCGTCGTCAGTCGAGTGCTCGATGAAGACTGTTGGGTCGCCGGGATGGAGTTCATAGGCTCCGCCTAACGGGTTGCGATCCGCCTCGGCGGCGCTTGCCAGCAGGAGCCTCCGCTTTAGGACCGCGATCATTTTCTCAGGAAGGCTGCTTCCGAACCAGGCGAAGCTTTTAGCGCCGGAAACGAGTTGGTCGCGAATGGCGCCTACATCGGGGTCCCAGATTGAGGAGACGGCAGCGGCAACGCGAACCTCGATTTGGTCTTCGCCGCAGGCTTCGATCCAGTCCTTGGGGTCGAGCCTGGGCCACGGGAGTGGGATGCTGTCGAGCGTCGCCATGCGGCGGAGTAGCCGTCCGAGTGAGGCCATCATCGCTCTGGTCCTGCCTGCCCCAGGATGTAGCAGTAACTCGAACATGGTACTTTCCACGGCTCGTTTCAGCGGCTTCGCGTTCTCTGACGCGTCGATGTCGCCGAGGATTGATTCGATCTCGCGGACGCGATCCGCGTCAGACCGGTAGCCGGTCGCGACGGGGAAGACTCCGGCGGGCAAGGCTACATAGCTGTCGCCTCTTCGTTTCAGCAGACTGTACCGGACGAACTTGCTGAGGCCCCGATCAACGCCGAGCGAGATGGCGGCTTCCGCGAATTGTAAGCCGTTCCTCGCGGGCGCGCCCTTTACGTCCGCGCGGCCTTCGCGCAAGAGGTTCTTTAGCTCGGGGTAAGCCACGCGCTGCTCCCACAGCGGGGTCCAGATCTCCGCGCGAGAGTCGTTCTCGCCCGACGCCGTGCCGAACCCGGCGTTACTCGCTCGCACCGTGAAGGGGCTGCAGAGGACGGAGCTGTAGCTGACACCTTGTCGGCGGTAGAGCCCGGCGCTCCACGCGACCGTGCCTTCAAGCGCGAGAACAAAGTCCCACGGGTTGGTCATCGAGTCGTCTTCTATCCCCTGACCTTGGTTGGCGCCGCCCGCGCGGCCGGGGTCGAACTGGCCGGCGGCGGCTTTTTGGCGAAAGCCCCCGGCCGGGGACGCGAAGAGTGCGTTGCGTAGTAGCTCGCCTGCTTGCGCCTTCTTGTCCGCTTGCAGCAATAATTCCGAGACGCGCTCCATGAAGTTATTGGTATAGTCGAGCCGTCCTTCGTTTCCGCCGGTTCCCAGGATCGGCGCAAAGGCGCGCTTATCGTCCGACGCGACGCCAATGGCGGCATCGAGCCACTCGACTCCGCGTTCGGGGAGTTCGTTGCGGCAGGCACGCTGGATGGCCGTGCGGCGCTCTTCTTCCAAGGGCTTGTCCTTGGCCGCCTCGTATTTTCCGCGCTCCACTTCGGGCAGAGAGCGGAGAGTTGCGATGGCTTGCCGGTATTCGACGAATCGCGGGGAGTCAGATGCGGCTATTGCGTCAATTCCAGCCTTGCTGTCCTTCGGGTAGAATCCGCTTCCCCCATTCCAGGGTGCGAGAATTGGCGTCGGGGAGTAGCTATCGAGGAAGAACCGGATGAGGGCATCTTCGTCGAGCGAAGACTCCAGGAACAGCGCGTCGTTTCGCCACCAAGCGCGTGCTTGTTGGTCGGCCTGCTCGGCGACGAGCCGGAACACGGCGATGCCTTTCAGATAGCTTCCGAGAGGAGTGGCGGCACACCCGTTGAGTTCGACGGTGGTCATTGGGGAGCGTCCTTTTGGGCGCTCGCCCGGTTGTCGGCGACCCGCAGCAGCATCTCGAGGAACGCGAGGCGGAACGGTCCCACTTCGTCGCGAAGGCGGAGCGTCCGTTCCGACCAGGAGTTTCCCCCGTTGATCGAGCCCATCGGCACCACTTTCAAGGTAAGTGTTATGGGCTCGGTCTCTGTTCCAGCGCCGAGGTTAGCGGTGGGCAAGGTATCGCCTTCTTCGATTCCGCGGACTCGGTACGCCCATGTGCCGAGGTCGCCGGGCATGGAGCGAATGCAAACGCGGATGCGCCCGTGATGCGCGGCGACTATGTAGGCCGAAAGGTCGGTGTCGCCCGCGGCGACCATGGCCAGGGCGCTCGCAAGTTCGTGACGGAAGTTTTTCCGGGAGTGTCCGGGTCTTGCTTTGCTTCGTTCTTGCTTGGCGAGGAGTTCCCCGCCCGGCTTCCGTCCTAGAGTTTCTTGAAAGACCGGGTGAGCCTTGCCCCAATCATGCTTCCGCGCAGCGACGCGCAGGTCGGCATGGAAATCGTGGAGTTTGAGGTGATCAAGCTCCTGGAGTAGTTTCGCCATTTGGGTGACGACATTGTTGGTGTGGCTGGTGAGAGACTCCTCGTGGTTGGTCCAACTGAGGGGATTGTCCTCGTCCCCCTCCGGCTGACGATTCGCGGTCGCGCTTTTTGGCACATGACGTGGGGGCGCGGGAACCAAACCTTTGCTCTCGGGGCTCCATCCCGATGCCGCCGTGTATCCGCCCTTCGAGCTATCTGTGAGTAGTAACATGCCTGGGAAAATTGACTCTCCACCGGCCCGCACCCATTTCTTGTCGCCAAAATTCCATGAGTACAGCGTTCGCTTTTTCGCCCACTCGCGCAGTTCGCCGATAGGGACTGGGCAGAGTTCTTCGGGCTGTAGCTCCGCGCGGGCGGGCTCGGGGGCCTCCTCGGGTTCCCCCCGAAAGTCGCGCCATGCGAGGTAGCAATCCTTTTCTTCTCCGGAGCGAATGAACCTTGACACGTCTACAGCGTTTCCCGCGAGGTCGGGCGTTGTGTCGAACAGATCGAGGAGGTCCGATCTCCGCAGAACGTTTCGCCATGGCGCGGCGCCGTCTTCCGGCGGGAGACCGGCTGGCGAGGCGGATTGCAGGTGTTTCAGTTTTGAAATTGCGGCTTCGACCGCCTCAGCTTGGTACGGCGCGAGCAGGTTTTTGTCTTCCGGCTTCAGCTTGCCCCGAAGCGGTTGATCGACCCACCAGATTTCCGATGCGGTCATGCCGCCCTTCCGGTTCACTCGCCCGAATCTCTGGACCAAGCTCCCCCATGGCGCGGCGTCCGTGATCAGCTGCGATGAGTCGATGTCAATTCCGGCTTCCAATACCTGGGTTGCGACTACGATCTGTCCCCTTGGACCGATCGCGTCCAAGGCCTTGACCTTCGCGTGGCGGTCCCCTGGGCGGAATCTGGCGTGCAGGAGGATCGCGTCTTCACGCGGACCCAGGGAATCGAAGATTTGCTTCGCGCGTTGGACGGTATTGGTAATGACCAGGGTTCTTTCGCCTTCGCGGTGCTTCCCGAGGACGAATGCAGCGCAGCCCTCCGGTGTCCGGCAACTTTCGGGCGCGGGCTGGACGGTCTTCGGCGCGTGAATGCGCGCCTTCACAATGTCATGTTTATGGTCTTCGCTGGTAAGCTCGATCGCCCGTAGGGAGGGGCGCGACGACCGAAAGTCGACGGTATCCAGCCATTCGGGATTCAGCGTCGCCGACATCCAGATGCATGGGGCTGTCCCTACGATTCCGTAGCGCTCGCGGAACGCGGCGAGTTGCGTCGTGGTTGCGAGGCCGTCGCTCATTAACTGCACCTCGTCGAACACGATGAGGCAATCCTGGTTAAAGAGCGCAAAGTCAATGGGCCACTGCAAGGGCCTGCGTGCATAGCCGCGATTGAGCGCGCGACTCAGATACATATCCTGCGTGCAAACGATGATTGTTGGTTTCTCCGGGCCGAGCTTTAGGTCGTTGTCTTCGCTTGACCCCATTAATTCGATTACCTTCACGGTTTCGCTTAGGTTGGCTTTGGCGACTGCTTTAGTCGCTACGGCGTAGGTTTGTTCGGTTAGGTTTTGGCGCGGAAGGACCAGGAACAGGCGGGTTGGCACGCCCGCCTCCTTCTCGCTCACGCGATGCAGCCAAGGAACAAGCACCGTCCACGTTTTGCCGAGTCCCGTGGGGACCAGGATTAATGTGGACTCAAACGGGCTGCTCGCGTATTCGCGTTGGTAGGGGAGCGGCGCGTTATCGGTCGCTCCCTCGAAGAATGCCTCAAAGGTCATAGCGCAATGTGTAACTATACAGCAATTCGCGCCATCACGAACACGGACTTGTTGAAACGTCTGTGGGATGATCGCTCATTAAGCAGATTTTGTTTCTTAATATTTGACCACTATGCGGACGTCCTATCTGGTGTGCTACGACATATGCGATGACAAGCGGCTGCGGCAGGTGTTCCGGGCGATGCGGGCCTGGGGGGATCATCTGCAGTACTCGATCTTTGAGTGCCAGCTTACGGCGTCGGATCTAGTGCGGATGCGGGACGAACTGGCGGGGCTGATCCATCACCGGGAGGATCAGGTGATCTTTGTCGACTTGGGTCCGTCTGAGGGGCGTGGGGATCGGGTGATCACGGCGCTCGGGAAACCGTATGTTCGCGTGGACGCGCCCTGCTTTGTGGTTTAGAAATTATGGCTGCCTTACCAGTGCCTCTGACTCCGGAGCCGCCGCCGCGCGAGCTTCCGGAATACCTGCCGGCGCGCATGGTCAATGAGTATGTCTACTGTCCGCGCCTATTCTTCTATGAATGGGTGGATGGGGTTTTCAAGCAGAGCGCCGATACGGAGGAAGGTTCGGCGCAGCATAAGCGCGTGGACCGTCCGGGCAAGGGACTGC
>Ga0182012_10001262_pt1 | contig 27834 bp, 18 predicted proteins | sample 612S2SmetaG_FD_120486 | JGI IMG/M metagenome (GOLD analysis project Ga0182012, IMG submission 120486) | Permafrost microbial communities from Stordalen Mire, Sweden - 612S2S metaG | ecosystem: Environmental > Terrestrial > Soil > Wetlands > Permafrost | place: Sweden: Stordalen | collected...
ACCGCCGCGGCTACGGCGGCGGCTGGAGATGCATCATGACCAGCCCCAACCAACCTCAAACCCGGCGAAAAAGTGTTACCCATCTGCCCGGTCTAAACTGTTACCCATCTCCCGGTTCGCACATCAAAAGCAGTCCGTGCAGGGTTCTTCGCGATGTGCCAAGGCAGTATCGTTTGTGATGGCGGCGTGCAGGCCCACTCAAGCCAACGCCGGGCTTGAACGGGCCACCGGTCGGTTTGGCCGCTTCCTGCGAGTGGGGTAAGCCCCCTCAAGCCAGAGGAGGGCTTGAATGGACCACCCGCCATAAGGGATGGTCTGGAGGGTGGCCAGATTCCTAATCAGAACGGCGTTTATCTGTATTAATAATGTCTAATTTGTGAAAACGGAGCGTTCATCGGAGATACTGTTGTGGTCAATTCTCGCGTTTTCACTATCTTCGTAGTGTTCGCCTTGTCTGCTCTCGCTCGAACACAACAGTTCACGAGTGTTGTCGTCAAGCCCTCTGCATCGAGCGCTCCGGGCGCAAGCCGTTTGCAGTTTCTCCCGAACGGTGACCTGATCGGCCATTCCATTCCTGTCATCGAGTTAATCGGCTTGGCCTATGCGCTCCCCGACAATCCTTCCCCAAGATTGGCGTCAATCCCGGATTGGGCGGTCCGCGAGCGGTTCGATATTGATGCGAAGACCTCGGCGTCCCTAAAGCTGGGCACGAAAGACATACAAGCCCAGAGGCGAACGATACAGAAATTACTGCAGATGCTCTTGAAGGATAATTTCGGCCTTCTTCTCAAAGTTAGAACGGTGACGACACCGATCTATGCGCTTACGATCTCAGTCGACGATGAGAAGCTGACGACATCGACGATCAGACCAACGGATTGCATCCTCGACATAGGCTCAGATGGTTGCCACAGTTTTGCAATAGGTTTTGGGCACCCTCTGAACACAAGAGGCGCGGACATGTCCGACCTTGCGCTCTATCTCGAAAATTGGACGGATCTGCCCGTTGTTGACCGAACCGCAACTACCGGATTGTTCGCGATGCACTCCCAGGGATGGCAGCAAATGAACTTGCCGCCTGCTCCACCGGGCGCTGCTGGTACAGGAACAGAGTTTGGCAGCCTCACAAAGCTCTCCGCGGTTCTCGACGGTCTTGGCCTTCAGCTACATCGCGAAGAGGGGAGATTGCCTTTTTACACAGTGGAGCGCCTCGATCATCCGAACGCGCGATGACTTCTCTCCATGCCCCTAACCCGAGAAATGGTTTGTCCTGACAAGTCGGCTTCTCGCACTCTTTCGCTGGAGACTGGACGTAGGGTTTGGGTCGGGTTCCGGGTTCTTATGTTTAGTGCCTGAAGTGGCGGAAGCCGGTGAAGACCATGGCTAATCCGAGGCGGTCGGCGGCGGCTACAACGTCTTTATCGCGGACGGAGCCTCCGGGCTGGATGACGGCGGTTGCGCCGGCCTGGGCTACGGTTTCGAGTCCGTCGGGGAAGGGGAAGAAGGCGTCGGAGGCGGCGACGCATCCTTTGAGGGGGAGGACGGCTTTCATGGCGCCGAAGCGGGCGGCATCGACGCGGCTCATCTGGCCGGCGCCTACGCCCAGGGTTTGGCCGTCGCGGGCGTAGACGATGGCGTTGGATTTAACGTGCTTGACGACTTTCCAGGCGAAGAGCATCGAGTTGAGTTCTTCTTCGGTGGGGGCGCGCTGGGTTGCGACTTTGAGGTCGGCGACGGAGATGGGGGCGCGGTCGGTGTCCTGATAGAGGAGGCCGCCGGAGATCTGGCGCAGGACACGCGCGGCGTGGGAGGGTTCGACGACAACGAGGCGTAGATTTTTCTTCGAGGAGAAGCGGACCAGCGCGTCCTCGCTGAAGGCGGGGGCGGCGATGGCTTCGACAAAGAGAGGCGTGATTTCCTCTGCGGTTTCGCCGTCGATTTCGCGGTTGACGCCGATGACGCCGCCGAATGCGGAGACAGGATCGGCAATGAGGGCTTTGCGGTAGGCCTCAAGGGGGTTTGCGCCGGTGGCCACCCCGCTGGGATTGGTGTGCTTGACGATGGCGACGGTGGGGTCGTCGAATTCCTGCACGAGATCCCAGCAGGCGTCGAGATCGACGAGGTTGTTGTAGCTGAGCTCCTTGCCCTGGAGCTGGCGGGCGCTGGCGACGCCGCGGTCGGAGCCGTCGCGATAAAGAGCGGCGCGCTGGTGGGGATTTTCGCCGTAGCGAAGGTTCTGGGCAAGGGGGTAGGCGATGCGCAGGGTCTGGGGGAAGTCCTCGCTGAAGCGCAGGGGGCGGCCGGAAGCGGGGGGCTCGATGCGGTCGAGGACGTTGGCGATGGCGGTGTCGTAGGAAGAGGTTGCGGCGAAGGCGCGCTGGGCGAGGCTCCAGCGGGTTTCGCGGCTGAGGGAGCCGCGGTTGAGGTCGAGCTCGTCGGCGAGGCGGTTGTAGTCGGAGGGGGCGGTGACGACGGCGACGTCTTCGAAGTTTTTTGCGGCGGAGCGGATCATGGCGGGGCCGCCGATGTCGATGTTCTCGATGATTTCGGCGAAGTTGGCGTCGGGGTTGGCGGCGGTCTGCGCGAAGGCGTAGAGATTGACGACGACCATGTCAATGGGCTCGATGCCGAGGGACGCGGCCTGCTTGCGATGTTCGGGATTGGAGCGGCTCTGGAGGATGCCGCCATGGACACGGGGGTGAAGGGTCTTGAGGCGTCCGCCAAAGGCTTCGGGAAAACCGGTGAGGTCGGCGACCTCGCGCACGGTGAGTCCGGCTTCGCGGAGTAACTGGGAGGTGCCGCCGGTGGAGACGAGCTCGACGCCGTGGCGGACGAGGGAGCGGGCGAAGTCCGTGATGCCGGCTTTGTCCGTGACGCTCAACAGCGCACTGGCGATTCTCTTCTGACCGCTCAAATCTGTTGCTCCGGGGGTTGGCTGTTGGGTGCGGGGGTGAAAGGAGAATTGTAATCAAAGGCTGGGGACGGTGTTTTCGAGGGGCGCGGCTAGAATCTTTCCGGGCGGGATTTTTTCATGCGGGAGCGAGACTGGTGGCGCGACGCTCGCGATGGCCTGTTAACAATATTGCAATGGTGATACCTGTAAGGTGACGTCGAGATTCACAATCAATGCCGGGCTGCGCTGCGCTGAAGCGCGGTGCGAATGCTTTCGCATGGCTCGAACACTGTGTGTCGGGCTCGGTGAGGAATGAGCACTACCGCGCGATCGCCACGCGAAGACTCGATTCGTTACACCGGATGGGGCGTTCTCGGCGCCGCATTTATCGGTGTCATGGTGAGCTTCGCTCCTATCATCCCCTATACCTTCAGCCTGTTTCTCGATCCTCTACACGCCGCATTCGGATGGAAGCGCGAGTCAATGGGAGCGGCTTTCGCGCTGGCGGCCATTACGGTCGCGTTGGTGTCACCACTCATCGGCCTGCTTCTCGACCGCTTCCCGCCGCGTCGTATCATTCTGCCGGCGATCCTGGCCTTCGCAGTGGCTCTGGCTTCTCTCAGCAGGCTCGGTTCACACATTGCGCAGTTTTATCTCACGTTCTTCGTACTGGGTCTGGCGGCGAATGGAACGGCGCAGTTTGCCTACACGCGCACGATCGTCACCTGGTTCTCTCGGCGCCGTGGCTTTGCATTGGCCCTGCTGCTTACAGGCAGCGGAGTTGGATCCATTGTGATTCCACCGGTGACCCAATGGATGATTCAGCATCACGGATGGCGGGCTGCCTGGGTGATGCTGGGTGGCATCGCTCTTCTGGGTTTCCCGCTGACGGCGATGCTGGTGCGGAACCGGCCCGAGAAGCCGCTCAACCGCAGCGACCGCACGGCTTCGGGCGTCACTGTTTCCGCTGCTCTTCGGACCGGCTCATTCTGGATTCTTGCCTTTATCACCATCTTTTCGGCCTTCAGCGAGAACGGACTCGTGACCAATCTGGCCGCGATCCTCACTCAGCACGGTGTGACAGCATCCAGCGCTGCCATCGCTCTCTCTGTGCGCGGAGGCGCGGGCATCCTGGGGAGGCTTCTGATCGGACTCGCCATCGATCGCGTTTCACCGCAGCGTATCCAGACATTCGTTCTCGCGCTTGCGGCGGCGGGCACCCTAATCTTCGCGTTTGCGGGGCCGGGACCGCTCGCGTTCATCGGCGCGGCGATCCTCGGCGTCGGCCTGGGTAGCGAGGCAGATGTGATGCCGTACCTCCTGGCACGGTACTTTGGGCGGCGGCACTTCTCGGTTCTATACGGTCTCACGTGGACCGCTTATGCCATCGGCGGAGCAACCGGCCCTCTCTGGATCGGACACATGTACGACAGAGTGGGCAGCTTCTACAAGCCTCAGTTCATCGTCATCCTGGCAGCGGTGGGGTTCGCGGCAGTGCTCCTGAGTCTCTTTCTGCCCCGGCCGGATGCCGCGGCCGAACCAGATCTCGAAATGGCTGACGGCATGATCGCCAACCCCGATGAAAGCCGGCGGATCTCGGCCCGGTAGGAAACGATGAGTGGTTGCGATTCGATCGAAAGTCTGGCCTGATTTGCGGAGAACTGGGCGCGTGTTTAAAAACGTGAGAGCATGATTCGCATGGCCGCGAGCTGAGCCGAGAAAGACCGGTTGTCCTCTTTGAAAACGTTGCCTGCGGCTGCCGCCGTAATTTGTGTCGTCATGTGCCGCACTCATTCCGGCGAGTGGTACAAAGTTCCTGCTCGAAGCAGTTCCCGGTGTTGGAATCTGACCTCTGAAATAAGAAGATAGAGAAAGAGAGTAAAGCCAACCTATGTTGAAGGCCGTTTCGCTCTTTGCCTTAGTAGTCGCATCATCCGTGTCATGCTTCCCTCAGACCGCCCAGCCCTTCGATCCGTCGGCAAAAGTATTCCGGCTCGACGGCGGAGATGTATCGTATGCCTTCGGCGTTAACCCCCGAGGCGAACTCCAGCAACTCTACTGGGGCGGCAGACTAGCCCCGAGCGACCGCTTCAGCCAGGCCATTCCCATGCCCGAATGGGCCTCATTCGACGACTCGTACTCCAACACTCCGCAGGAATACGCCGGCTGGGGCAGCGGCTTGTACATGGAGCCTGCGCTGAAGGTCACGTTCGCCGATGGCAATCGCGATCTCGTGCTCCACTACGACAGTTACAAGGTCACGCCGCAAGGCCTCGACGTGGTTCTGAAAGATATCCAGCGTTCTGTTTTTGTCACTTTGCATTATGCAATCGACTCGGTTACAGGTATCCTGGCCCGGTCCGCGACCATCGAGAATCGCGAGCCCCAACCGATCACCATCGAACAAGTGGCCGCCGCCGTATGGGCCATGCCTCCGGGCAATTATTCCCTCGACTATCTGACCGGGCGCTGGGCCGGCGAGTGGACGCTGAACCAGCAAAAACTGGATTCCGCCGACTATGTGATGGAGAGCAGGCGCGGCTCAACCGGCCATCAGGCCAACCCCTGGTTCGCTATCCAGGCAGGCGCGCCGGGTGAAAACAACGGCGATGTCTGGTTCGGCGCGCTCGCCTGGAGCGGTTCGTGGCGGATCGCCGTTCAAAAAGATCAGCTTGACGCCATTCGCGTCGTCGGCGGAATGAACCCTGTTGACTTTGCCTACGTCCTGCAACCCGGTACGAAGTTTGAGACGCCCGTTTTCTACGGAGGCTTTTCACCCAATGGACTCGGTGGCGCCTCGCGCCTGTTGCACCACTTTGAAATCGCCCACATCCTTCCTCATCGCGTTGGCGAGGGCGACAGCGCCGCTCCCAAACCGCGGCCTGTCATCTATAACTCGTGGGAGGCGACCGAATTCGATGTGACCGAAGCCGGCCAGATCGCGCTGGCTGAAAGGGCCGCGCAACTCGGCGTCGACCGTTTTGTGATGGATGATGGCTGGTTCGGCCAGCGCAAAGACGATCATGCCGGCCTTGGCGACTGGTACGTCAACCCGGTGAAATTCCCCCACGGCCTCAAGCCGCTCATCGATAAAGTCCACTCCCTCGGAATGGATTTCGGACTGTGGGTCGAACCGGAGATGGTCAACCCCAACTCCGATCTTTATCGCAATCACCCTGACTGGGTGCTCAACTTTCCCGGAAGGCCTCGCACCGAACAGCGCAATCAGTTGGTCCTCAACCTCGCGCGGCCCGACGTTCGCGACTACGTCCTCGGCTTCCTCGACAAGCTGCTGACGGAAAACGACATTGCCTTTCTCAAATGGGACTACAACCGGAACTGGAGCGAGCCCGGCTGGGATCAAGTCCCACCCGCCGAACAGAAGGAAGTGTATGTCGCCTATGTCCGGAGCCTCTACGGCATTCTGGCGGAACTCAAAAAGCGCCATCCCCGGGTCGAACTCGAGTCATGCTCCGGCGGTGGAGGCCGGGTGGACCTCGGCATTCTTCAATACGCCGATGAAGTTTGGCCATCCGACAATACCGATCCCTTCGACCGCCTCAGCCAGCAGGACGGATTTACCTACGCCTACACGCCGCAGATCATGATGGCCTGGGTGACGGATTCGCCGCACTTCCTCAATCATCGCGTTACATCGCTCGAATACCGCATGCTCAGCGCCATGCAGGGTTCGCTCGGCATCGGGGCCGACATAACAAAGTGGTCCAGCGGCGATATGGATACCGCCAGGCGCCTGATCGCCGCCTACCACCAGCTTCAGCGAACCATAGTGCAGGGCAATCTATATCGCCTCGTTTCCCCGCTCAACGGCAGCGAGTTTTCAGTGACCCAAACGGTGAGCCCGGACAAGAGCCAATCGGTTGTGTTTGCGTTCATTCATTCCACTCAGGAAGGACGCGGCTTTCCGCGTATCCGGCTAAAAGGGCTCGATCCGGACACACAATATCAACTGACCTCGATCGAAGGACAGGCGGACAAGAATACTCCTGCCCTTGCAAGCGGCGCCTGGTGGATGAATCACGGCTTCAATCTCGATCCCGAATTCCGCGGCGACTTTCGCGCGGCAGCATTCCATCTCGACCGCAAGTGACGAATGACTATGCGGAAAGGCGAGGTAGTCATGCCGGTCAGCTTGGTACCTGCCAGCCCTCGATTATGGACTTAAGACCTGCAACCCGGAAATTACCACCTGGATATCAATTCGAAAACGGCCTGTCCCGCGTGGACAAACTCGACAAGTCATCGTCCCATTTTCCCGATCGAGGGAGCGAAAGACCCCAATCCAGTGATGGTCAAAGCCGGTTATGGCCTCGCCCTTGATCGAAAACGAGACGCTGCTCGATGCCACCCTCACGACCCGGGCCGTGAGGGAGTGCGTTGGATTGCCGATACTGCGTTCGTCTTCTTTTCCTCCGGGATCGCTCGCCGCCCATGCGACTGAATGCTGGTATGTTGGGGCATCGGGTTGACCCGGCTTATGCCGCCTTGGCATCCCGCAGAAGCTTACCCCGGCGTTCCTCGTATTCGTCGCTTGTGATCTCACCTGCGGCATACCTCCTTTGCAAGAGCTGCAGAGGCGTTTGGAACTCCCTGTAGTCAGCCCAACTACTACGCCGCACCGGCATCATGAAAGAGAAAAAGAGCATCCACAGGATGACCCAGAAAATCCACCAATATGCATGCATCCCGAACCAGTAAAAGTGGTACATAGACACCTCCCTGTGTTGTTACGTAATATTGCGAAACTCGAACTCACTCGATCCGGCCTGAGAGCGTGGCCGAATTGCCAACCACATCCTGTTGACCCGGTTGGAGTGGCTGTGCATTCATTGGGCAACGCCCCATTTCCAGTTACGGATCTCCGGCATGTCCTGGCCGTGAGCGTCGATGTAGTGTTTGTGCTCGATGAGCTTGTCCTGCATCTTTTGTTTCAGATAGTCGCCTCTGGAGCCCAGATTCGGCAGCCGATCCACCACGTCCTGCACCAGGTGGAAGCGATCCAGGTCGTTCTGCACCCTCATGTCAAAGGGGGTCGTGATCGTCCCCTCTTCCTTGTAACCCCGCACATGCAGGTTGCGATTGGTGCGGGCGTAGGTCAGCCGATGGATAAGCCATGGATAGCCATGGAATCCGAAGATGATGTGTTTGTCCTTTGTGAAGAGAGAGTCGTAATCCTTCTCGTTCAAACCGTGCGGGTGTTCCGTGCTGGGCTGCAGTTTCATGAGATCGACGACATTGACCACGCGGATCTTCAGCTCCGGTAGATGTTCGCGAAGAATAGACACGGCAGCAAGAATCTCCAGCGTGGGCGTGTCTCCGCAGCAGGCCATCACTACGTCGGGCTCGCTGTCCTGGTCATTGCTGGCCCATTGCCAGATGCCAGCGCCTTCGGTGCAATGCACGACCGCCTGATCCATGGTGAGCCATTGCGGAAGCGCGTGTTTTCCTGCAACTACCACATTGACGTAGTTGCGGCTGCGCAGACAGTGATCGACGACGGATAAAAGGCAGTTGGCATCCGCCGGAAGGTAACAGCGCACGATATCGGCCTTCTTATTGATCACGTGATCGAGAAAGCCGGGATCCTGGTGGGTGAAACCGTTGTGGTCCTGCTGCCAGACATGGGAGGCCAGCAGATAGTTCAACGAAGAGATATCGCGCCGCCACGGGAGCTCCCGGCATACCTTCAGCCACTTTGCATGCTGGCTGAACATCGAGTCGATGATGCGAATGAAGGCTTCATAACTATTGAACAAGCCGTGTCTTCCGGTCAGGAGATACCCTTCCAGCCACCCTTCGCACTGATTTTCGCTCAGCATGGAATCGAGAACGCGGCCAGCCGGCGCGAGGAACTCGTCGTTGCTGAATTCGCGCGCATCCCACTGGCGATTGGTTACCTCGAAGACCGCCTGCAGGAGATTCGAGACGGTTTCATCCGGACCGAAGATGCGGAAGTTATGCTGGTCCTGATTTAACCTGGCAACATCGCGCAGAAAAGAGCCCAGCACGAGCGTGTCTTCGGTCTGCACGGCGCCCGGTGCGGTCACCGTGACCGCGTGGTGGTGGAAGTTCGGCATGCGCAGGTCATGCAGAAGGATGCCGCCATTGGCATGCGGATTGGCGCCCATACGCCGCCCTGCGGAGCCAACTCGGCTAGATCCTGGATGAGTCGCCCCTTTTCGTCGAATAATTCCTCGGGCTTGTAGCTCTTCATCCAGTCCTCAAGCAGCTTGACGTGATCGGGATGCTCGGGATCGACGAGCAGCGGTACCTGATGGGCTCGAAATGTTCCCTCGATTTGCAGGCCGTCGACGACCTTCGGGCCGGTCCAGCCCTTGGGCGACTTGAGCACAATCATCGGCCAGCGCGGCCGAGTCGTGTCATCGTTACTGCGTGCATTCCTTTGAATTCGGTGGATATCTTCGATCGCAGTGTCGATAGTGATGGCCATGAGTTGGTGCATCTTCTCAGGTTCGTCCCCTTCCACGAAGTATGGGGTCCAGCCGCAGCCTCTTAAGAATTGATCCAGCTCCTCATGCTCAATGCGGGCGAGTACGGTTGGATTACTGATCTTGTAGCCATTCAGGTGCAGAATTGGCAGCACTGCTCCGTCCGTTTTCGGATCGAGAAATTTGTTGGAATGCCACGAAGTCGCCAAAGACGCCGTTTCCGCCTCGCCGTCGCCGATGACGCAGGCGACGATCAGATCGGGATTGTCGAACGCCGCACCGAAGGCATGGCTGAGCGAGTAACCCAGCTCGCCTCCCTCGTGAATCGATCCAGGCGTTGTCGGCGCAACGTGGCTTGAAATTCCCCCGGGAAAGGAGAACTGTTTGAACAGCTCTTTCAGCCCGGCTTCGTCCTGACTTACATTCGGGTAGACTTCGCTCCAGGTGCCTTCGAGGTAGACATTGCCCACAATCGCGGGGCCCCCGTGGCCAGGGCCTGCGATATAGAACATATTGAGGTCGTACTTCTTAATGACCCGGTTCAGATGAACGTAAATAAAGTTCTGGCCAGGCGTTGTGCCCCAATGGGAGACCACCAGCGGCTTCACGTGCTCCAGTTTCAGCGGCTCTTTCAGGAGCGGATTATTATAGAGGTAGATCTGGCCCACCGACACATAGTTGGCAGCGCGCCAGTAAGCGTCCATTTTGCGCAGTAGCCCTGGAGTCAGCGTGTAACTGTCCTGAACGGACTCTTCTCTGCCTAACGCTTCGGGTGTCTCGTGGAGCAATTCCTCGGTGGTGAGCATGTCGGTCGGCATCGTTTGACTCTTCCTTAGTCTCGCTGGGGATGAGGAGGTGCGGTTGAACCGGGCAATAACGAACAACGAACCTGCTCGTTAGCGGCTTCGCTCTGGGGGGCACACACTTATGCCTAACGATAGCGTCGCATCTACGCCAGCGATAAGCTGTTCCCTTTTGATCATGTTCGACCGATCCAGTCCCAGCTCGTCGTTGCTTTTGAAAATCAGGTGAACAGGCAACCTCAACGGTGTTGTGGATAAAGTTAAACGCCTGCTTGAGGTGCGTTGCCGCCTCCGCCGGTCGCAGCTTCCCAGACGAATGGGCCGACTCTTTATCGGTGAGCAATACTGCACATCGCCGGCATGCTCGCTAAGGACATACTGAATAGGACGCGCGCAGATGAACTCCGTCGTCGCGATCCGCTCGCAGACAGGAGAAACCCATCGTGTCTCTATCTCCTACCACAACCGAATCCACGCCTGATTCAAAGCAGGATTCCCAGCCTCAGAAAAAGACTCCACTGAAGGCTTCCGACAAGAACGAGACGAAGATCAATCAAAAAGCTCAGGCAAAAGAAGACCTGAAACCTGACGCGAAGCCTAAGTCCGAGGACGACCTGAAGGCCATGCCGATGGCGGATCTCCAGAAAAAGCTGGGGTCTTCTCCGGACGGCCTTAGCCAGGCCGAGGCTGAGAAACGCCTGACCGAGTACGGGCCGAACGAGATCGCGGAAAAGAAGACCAACGAATTTCTGAAGTTCCTCTCCTACTTCTGGGGGCCCATTCCGTGGATGATTGAAGTGGCAGTCATCTTGTCCGGAGTAGTGCGGCACTGGATGGACTTTGGCATAATCCTTTTTCTCCTGTTCTCGAATGCTGTGGTGGGGTTCTGGGAAGAGCATCAGGCGGGCAACGCCATTGAGGCGCTCAAGGCCAGACTGGCCACCAATGCGCGTGCGAAGCGCGACGGTAAATGGACGACTCCGAAGGCATCGGAGCTGGTTCCCGGCGACGTCATTCGCCTGCGCCTGGGAGACATCATCCCTGCAGACGCGCGTCTGCTGGCGGGCGATCCAGTCGAAGTGGATCAGTCCGCGTTGACCGGAGAATCCCTGCCGGTTACGGCCAAACCCGGCGGCGCAGTCTTTTCAGGCTCGATCCTTCGCCAGGGCGAGATCGACGCCATGGTGTATGCCACCGGGACGAAGACCTATTTTGGCAAGACCGCGCAGTTAGTGCAGGAGGCTCAAACCGTCAGCCATTTCCAGCGCGCCGTATTGAAGATCGGCGACTACCTGATCGTGCTCGCGGTGGCCTTGGTGGTGCTGATCCTGGCGGTCGCGCTCTTCCGCGGCGATCCGGTTCTGACCACGCTGGAATTCTGCCTGGTGCTCCTGGTAGCTGCGATTCCAGTGGCCATGCCCACGGTGCTGTCGGTGACGATGGCTGTGGGTGCGCGCCTGCTCGCGAAAAAAGAAGCGATTGTGACGCGGTTGCCGGCCATCGAAGAGTTGGCCGGGGTCGACGTTCTGTGTTCTGACAAGACCGGAACCCTGACCCAGAACAAACTAACGCTGGGCGATCCATTCAGCGTCAACAATATCCCTGGCGATGAGGTGATTCTCTGGGCCGCACTCGCTTCGCGCGCGGAGGACAAGGACACGATCGACCTGGCGGTGATCGGCGGCGTGAAGGACGACAAAGCGCTGAAGAGTTATCAGGTATTACACTTCCAGCCATTCGACCCGGTGCATAAGCGTACCGAAGCCACAGTCAAGGACCCGGGCGGAAAGCAGTTTTTCGTGGCCAAGGGAGCACCACAGGTCATTCTAAAAATGTCGATGAATGCAGACGCAGTCAAGCCTGCCGTCGAGAAGGCTGTGAACGAATTCGCCGGCCGCGGTTTCCGCTCCCTGGGCGTGGCCCGCGCGGACGAGGAAGGCAAGTGGCAGTTTGCCGGAGTGCTACCGTTATTCGATCCGCCGCGCGAGCAAGCCAAAGCCACCATCGCCAGCGCCCGGCACATGGGTGTAGAGGTCAAAATGGTCACCGGCGACCAGATCGCCATTGCACGCGAAACCTCGAAGCAGCTGGGGTTGGGCACGAATATTCTGGATGCCAGCGCGCTCGGCGACACCAAACACCATGAGAGCGCGCAGATGGCCGAGACCATCGAGAAAGCCGACGGCTTCGCGCAGGTTTTCCCCGAGCACAAGTTCCACATCGTCGATGTTCTCCAGCAGCGGGGCCACATCGTCGGCATGACCGGCGATGGGGTCAACGACGCACCCGCGCTGAAGAAAGCGGACTGCGGAATCGCCGTTTCCGGCGCCACCGATGCAGCACGCGCCGCAGCTTCTATCGTGCTGCTGGCTTCAGGGCTGTCGGTGATCGTCGACGCCATCAAAGAGAGCCGCCGCATATTTCAGCGGATGAACAGCTACGCCATCTACCGTATAGCGGAGACGCTGCGGGTACTGTTCTTTATGACCCTGGCGATCCTGGTCTTCAATTTCTATCCGGTGACCGCCGTCATGATTGTCATGATCGCGTTGCTCAACGACGGGGCTATTCTCTCGATCGCTTATGACAACGTCCAGTACAAGGACAAGCCCGAGGCCTGGAACATGCGGCTGGTGCTGGGAATTCTCCACGGTGCTGGGAGTTATCGGAGTTGTCGCTGCATTCGGTCTGTTCTATCTTGGCGAGCGAGTCTTTCATCTCGACCGGCTGCACATTCAGACTCTCATGTACCTGAAGCTCTCGGTGGCCGGGCATCTCACCATCTTCCTCACACGCACCCGTGGTCCGTTCTGGTCCATACGCCCCGCGCGAATCCTGTGGATCGCGGTTCTGGGCACGCAAACTATCGCGACTTTGATCGCGGTCTATGGTTTGTTCATGGCGCCCCTCGGATGGAAGTGGGCAGGTTTCGTTTGGGCCTATGCGTTGGCCTGGTTCCTCATCAATGATCGGGTGAAGCTGCTCGCGTATCGCATCTTCGATCCGTCCAAACCCTCGTTGCTGGCAAAGAAGCCGCCGGTCGATCATACTCACCAAATCGCTGCACGAGCCTATGAACTCTACCAGGAGCGAGTGCATGGTGAAAGTCAGCAGGATCAGGACTGGGCAGAGGCAGAACGGGAGATCCGGAGCAATCCGCCGGCAAGGCCGAAGGTTGCGTAACCTGGTGCGTGGTGTTCAAGGAAGAAGATGAAAATTAATGCGAAGGAGTTTCGCGTTCGGCCCGGAAAGAAGGTCGAACTTAGTAAGTGGCAGACAAAGGTGGAACCGTTCTGCCCGTCGGAGGCCGAATATGACGATCTTCTGGCAAAGCACGTGGCGGAGCTTAGCTCCCTGCAGCAGCTTCATTATGCGTCGCACCACTATGCTTTGCTTCTGGTATTTCAGGGTATGGACGGCGCCGGCAAGGACGGCGCGATCCGCCACGTGATGTCGGGAGTGAATCCGGAAGGGTGCGAGGTGTTCAGCTTCAAGCAGCCAAGCGTCGAAGAACTGGATCACGACTTTCTGTGGCGCGCTATCTGCCGCCTTCCCGAACGCGGCCGCATCGGCATCTTCAATCGTTCCTACTATGAAGATGTGCTGGTGGTTCGGGTGCATCCTGAGCTTCTCCGCAGCCAGGGACTTCCGCCGGAGCTGCGCGACGAGAAGACCGTCTGGGAAGGGCGGTACCGCTCCATCGTAGAGATGGAGAAACACCTTCATCGCAACGGTACCAGGATCGTCAAGATATTTCTTCACCTTTCCGAGGAGGAGCAGCGAAAGCGCTTTTTGGCGCGCATCGATGGGCCAGACAAGAACTGGAAATTCAGCCTGGCTGACATTCACGAACGAAAATACTGGAAGGATTACGTTAAGGCTTATGAGGCATGCCTGCACGCCACCAGCACGCACCACACTCCTTGGTACATCGTCCCCGCCGATGACAAAGAGAACGCGCGGCTGATCGTTTCCCGCATTGTGCTCGATGCGCTCGAAGACCTGAAGATGGCCTGGCCCAAAACTACGTCGAAGCGACGCGCGGAATTGCAGTCCATCCGGAAACATCTGTCAGCTTAAGAGTCTCGGAGCTGGCGCCATCCCGCAAGGGCAACATTAAGAAGAGAGGATCGTCCCCATTGACGATAAAGCCAGAAGTTGAAGGTATGGACGCGCTGACAGAGCTGGCGCTCAACCTGCACTGGTCCTGGAATCATGCAGCGGACGAGTTGTGGAAGCGTCTGGACACCGATCTTTGGGAGGCCACACAGAATCCCTGGGTCATCCTGCAGACCGTGTCCCGCGACACGATCGAAGCCGCACTCGCTGAGACAGCATTCCGTCAGCGTCTCGACGAATTGCTGCAACAGAATCGGGATTCTTATAGCTCCGACGCATGGTTCCAAACCAAACACCCGGATACCGCGCTAACTCTGGCCGCCTACTTCAGCATGGAGTTCATGCTGAGCGAAGCACTGCCTATTTACTCAGGCGGCCTGGGCAATGTAGCCGGCGATCAGATGAAGGCGGCCAGCGACCTCGGCGTCCCTGTGGTGGGAGTCGGACTGCTCTACGGCCAGGGATACTTCCGCCAGGATTTCGACTCCGAAGGGCGGCAGCGGGCGCTGTATCCGGTCAACGATCCCGGCCAGTTACCCATCCGCCCGTTGCGGCGACCGAATGGCGAGTGGCTGCGGCTACAGATCCAATTGCCGGAATCGAAGATATGGCTTCGCTGCTGGGAAGTTTCGGTTGGCCGCACGAAGCTCTATTTACTGGACAGCAACGATTTCGCCAATAGCGCAGCGCATCGGGGAATTACCAGCGAGCTCTATGGCGGCGACCCGGAGATGCGTCTCAAACAGGAGATCGTGCTGGGCATAGGCGGTTGGCGCCTGTTGCGGGCGCTTGGCCTGCAGCCTGAAGTCTGCCATCTCAACGAAGGACACGCGGCCTTCGCCACTATGGAGAGGGCACGATTCTACATGGAGGATCATCGGAAGCCATTTGATCTGGCCATGAGCATCACGCGGGCTGGAAATATCTTCACTACGCACACCGCCGTTTCCGCCGGATTTGACCGCTTCAATCCAGAACTCATCCGTAAATATCTCAGTCATTATGCGCAGGACGAGCTCGCGATTCCCATGGAGGATTTGCTCGCAATGGGAAGGCAAAACCGCGACGATGATTCGGAAGCCTTCAACATGGCCTGGCTCGCTGTACGCGGCAGCGGCCGAATCAATGGCGTGAGCAAACTCCACGGGCAGGTAAGCCGGCATATCTTCCAGGTGCTCTTCCCGCGATGGCCTCAAGACGAGGTTCCGATCAGCTCCGTCACTAATGGCATTCATGTTCCCACCTGGGACTCGGCAGGAGCGGATGCGCTTTGGACTACAGCTTGCGGCAAGAAGCGCTGGCTCGGGGACCTTGCCGTCGACGACGACATCCGCCGATTATCGGACGAGCAGCTATGGGAAATGCGTTCCGCAGGACGAAAGACATTTGTGGAGCGCATTCGCAACCGCTACGCGCATCAGCTCGCATCGGAAGGCCGCCCACCGTCGGAAGCCGACACTGTATTCGATGAGAAGATACTTACATTGGGTTTCGCACGCCGGTTTGCCACTTATAAGCGCCCGAATCTTCTCCTTCACGATCCTGAGCGGCTGATTCGCCTGCTTTCCAATCCGCAACGGCCTGCGCAGCTGGTCCTTGCTGGAAAGGCTCACCCTCAGGATTTACCCGGCCAGGCGCTGATCCAGCAGTGGAACGAATTCATCCGTCGGCCCGAAGTCCGCGGCCGAGTCGTCTTCCTTAGCGATTACGACATGCTGCTGACCCAGGAACTGGTTCACGGTGTTGATCTGTGGATCAACACCCCGCGGCGTCCGTGGGAAGCCTGCGGAACGAGTGGTATGAAGGTTCTGGTGAATGGCGGTCTGAACCTTTCGGAACTGGACGGCTGGTGGGCGGAAGCGTATTCCCCCGAGGTAGGCTGGGCCATCGGCGACGGCAAAGAGCACGGCGAAGACCAGGCGTGGGACGCAACGGAAGCGGACGAATTGTATTCGCTTCTGGAGCGCGAAGTTATCCCACAGTTCTATGAGCGCAATGAAAGCGGGATGCCGCCGAAGTGGCTCGGGCGGATCCGCGAAAGCATGGCGCAGCTTACTCCGGAATTCTCAGCTAGCCGGGCTATCCGTGAATACGCGGAGGATCACTATCTGCCCGCCGCATCCGGTTACCGCGATCGCGCAGCCGGTGAGGGAGCGCAAGGCAACAGCATTATCCAGTGGCAGAAGAGCATAGCTCAGCACTGGAGCTCCGTGCGGTTCGGCGGCGTCGAGGTGAAGACGCACGACGGGCAGCATTTTTTCCGGGTTGAGGTTTCTCCCGGCAATCTCGCTCCCGATGATTTGAGGGTCGAGCTCTACGCGGAGCCTGACGAGCACGCTGGATCTCCCGTTGTTGAGGCGATGACGGCCTGTACGGACTGTGCGAATGCCAACGGCATCCTGGTGTACTTAGCGGAGACACCGAGACGCCGTCCTGCAAGCGACTACACGCCACGCATCATCCCACACCATGCCTGCGCATCGGTGCCGCTCGAAGCTGCGCAGATACTTTGGCAACGCTGATTGGTCACTCGTCGAGGAGCTTTTACCGCTGTTAGGGTCCAGTGGTGCCGTTCGGGTTTGCCCTGCCGCCTCTGTGGAAACGGTGATGAACCATGGTATGGGCGAGCGCAAAAACGACGACAACCAGAACGACAATCCAAATCAATGTCACAATTCCCGGACCGGGTGACTTCCTTCCTTCACCGAAGGGCTTCATCGAATCGGTAGCCATCATCGTTCCTCTTGTTGGATCACTATGCGGTTAGCTCATGGATACCCACCTGCAACTCAGCCTGCGGGACATCGTCGCCTAAACAAGCGAGGATGGCTTCGATCACGCGCTTGGTGTCCGCGGGGCCGCGCACGGGAATGGAGATCACGCCTGCCTGTTCGGCCGGATAGTCATTCCCGCCTGCGAACAAAGCATCGCCGATGTAGATCATCTCTTTCGTCGAAATGCCGAGGATATCGCGCAGCTTGCGAATTCCGTACGCCTTGTCGATGCCGGGCTTCGTGACATCAATGGAGGTCGCGCCTCCCAGCCGAACTGAGAACCCGGGAAGTAAGGGGTCAAGGATCGCTTTGACCTTCTTCCTCTTCGCGAAGTCCGGGTCCCACTTCTCCTTTTCTGGGAGCGGCGCCTGCTGCCCCAGCGCGGACAGCGTGATCTGGCTTCCCCGGTCTTCGATGACCTCTCCCCACACCTTATCGGCCTTGAATCCCGATGCGTCGAATGCCTTCTTCAGCGAACTCACGATCTTCTCTTTTTCCTCTGCCGTGAAGTCTTCCGAATAGATCTTTTTCCACTCGCCTGAGTAGCGGAAGAATTGCGTCCCACAAGTCGGCAGGATGGACAGATTCATCAGGTGTTCGTCGTGCGGCAGATGAGTGAGTAACTGCTTCTCAAACTGCGGCCACGCGCCTCCTGAGATCACTGCCACTTTGAGGATCAAGAGGAGATCGGTCAGCAGCGCCGACATTTCCTGGTCGAGAGACGACTTACTCCTCGCGAGTGTTCCGTCCAGATCGAAAACGATGAGCTTCTTCATGCATACTCCATTGGGGAATAGCTGGAAGTTCAGCCAGATTCCCGTCCTATGTTCGGGAAAGTCGTACATTGGCGATGCTGCCGGTCTCCGCTTGACAATCGAAGAGCTTGTTACTGTCCCACCGGAAGTGTCGCGTGATGGCGCCGGCCTGGAACAAGAGATAAGTCGACACTCGTTATGTAGACAAACAGGGCTGCGGCGATGCAGAACACGGCGACCCAGAATCGCCAGTCCCGATGTGCCCGCATCCAGTAAGGGCGAGCCCTCTGAGCCTCGCTCGGATGCGGTCCGTCCTCATGATGCGTGTGAGTCGTTCCCGGATCGGTCATGCGGGCTGCAATTCTTCTTCGGGTGCAGGCACGGCGCTATGACCGTTGCGCGCGGCCTGTGCTTTGCTTGCGTTTTCCTGGCCAATCCCCATGGTCAGCGCGGTCATCCCCGCCAGGCCGCCCAGCTGCATCGTCTCAATGGCGGAGCTGGGAACGATGACGATGGTGGAGTTCTGCTTCAGGCCTTCGTAAAGCATGTTCATGGCTCTGAGATGGAGCGCAACCGGATCGTTGGTATAGGTTTTGGCGGCTTCGGCGAATTTCTCCGCGACCTGACGTTCCGAATCTCCAAGGATGACGCGGGCCTGACGCTCTCTCTCCGCCTGGGCCTGCATGGACATGGCATTTTCCAGCGCCGGCGGAATCAATACATCCTTCACCTCAACCGAGATCACGTTGATGCCCCATGGCTCGGTACGTTCGTCGATAATCTCGCGCAGCACGCTGCTGATCTTGTCGCGGCCTTCGAGCATGTCAGAAAGCATCGTCTTGCCGATCACATCACGCAAAGCCGTTTGCGATGCCCAGCTGATGGCGCTCTGGTAGTCGGCCACGTCGAGAGCCGCTTTCTTCGGATCGATAATTTTCCAGAACAGGACTGCGTCCACATCCACAGGAACCGTGTCCTTGGTCAGCGTTTTCTCGGCCTTAAAGGAACTTGTGAGAACGCGGGTGTCGAGCCAGTAGGCGATATTCTCAATCAGCGGAATGATGAGGAAGAGCCCTGGCCCTTCCAGGGAGCGGAACTTCCCCAGCCGCAGAACGACCGCCTTGTTCCATTGATCGGCAATCTGGATGGCGGATGAAATGATGAACGCAACCACAATCGCGGCGCAGAAGATTGCTATGCTGACCGCGTTGCCCGCCGTTCGATGTGAAAGGTAGGCAAGCGCGGCACCGAGACCAGCAACGATAACGAAGACCAAGGTTGACAACGAATTGCTTTTTCTCATTTGAATACCCTCTGATTTCCGGGGTGAAAGCTGCCTGAGTTACTTGCGATGGGCGTGAACTGACCCCATCATCGATTCGACCCCTTAGTGGAGGGCCATGCGCAGTGCTCAAATGCAAGCGGCCGAGCAGGGAGGGCCCGACTGTAGACAAACTTCAGGCCAATGTTTGCGCCCACATAGTCCCAACATGGTGTGGCTCCCATGCGGAATTCGATCTCACGACGCACGATCAGAGTCGAGATTGCGGCAAGGCTAAGCCGCGGAAATACGCCTTTGCACCTGGAGCAGTAACGGAGTGCGTCATTCTCCAAATGCTTCTGACCGTCCGCAGCGGGCCGTAGTGCTTAACGATTCGATGCCAAATGAAGCAGCGCGCCATCATCCTCCCGTGTATCTTCCCAAATCACCCCGGAGTTAAGTGTGGCAGAGCCGGTGTTCGCAGAGCTGGTCACTTTTGCTCAATCGTTGAAGAATTGTCTTGCGGCTGAACACGAAATTGCGTGGCCGGCTCAAATCCATTTCTTCCGCAGCAGCCACACTTTGATCGTTTGTGCAAGGCAAGAGTAGGCAAGCAGCGTGACGAGCAGAATAGGCCAGTAAAGCCCTGGCAGGTGTACGAGACCAAGCGATGAGGCCAGTGGTGAGTACGGAAGCCACGCTCCGACGGCCATGATCGCCATGGTTGTCAGAGTGAGTGACCAGCTTGCGCGGCTCTGAAAGAAGGGAATCTTATTGGTGCGAATGATGTGAATGATAAGTGTTTGCGTCATGATCGATTCGACGAACCAGCCAGTCTGAAACAACGGGGCGCGGGATGGATCCCAGCATTTGAACAGATAGAGCATGACGAAGAACGTGGTGTAGTCGAAGGTCGAGCTGATTGGCCCAATGCAGAGAATAAACCTCTTGATTTCCCCGACCTCCCAGGGCCGTGGCCGAGCTACCAGTTCCTCGTCCACCGCATCCGTCGGAATAGGCACCTGGGAGAAGTCATACAGCATGTTATTCGTCAATATCTGAATCGGCGCCATTGGAATAAACGGAAGAAAGGCGCTGGCTCCAAGCACGCTGAACATATTTCCGAAGTTAGAACTCGCCCCCATTCGGATGTACTTGAGAATGTTCGCGAAGACTTTTCGGCCTTCGATCACGCCCCCTTCCAGTACCATGAGGTCTTTCTCCAATAGAATCAGGTCCGCCGATTCCTTGGCGATGTCCACGGCGGTATCCACGGAGATGCCGATGTCCGCGGCATGTAACGCGGGAGCATCGTTGATCCCGTCTCCCATGAAGCCGACCACATGTCCCTTGCTGCGGAGAAGCCGCACGATCCGCTGTTTGTGAGCAGGAGTTCGTCGCGCGAATAGCGTCGTCTTTTCTGCCGCATCTGCCAATTCCGCGTCAGACATCTTCTCCACGGCCTCGCCCAGCAGCATTGGATCCGGCTCCAGTCCCACGTCCCGGCACACCTTGCGGCTGATCAGGTCGTTGTCGCCGGTGAGGATCTTTACTCCTACGCCGTGCCTGCGCAACGCCTGGATTGCGATGCCCGCGGTAGCCTTGGGCGGATCGAGAAACGCGACATACCCTTTAAGAACAAGATCGCGTTCGTCCTCCTTTGAGCACGACTGCTTTCCCGGCATTTCCTTGACCGCAACGGCCAGAACCCGGAAGCCATCGCTGCTGAGGCTCGCGTATTCATCCCGCAACCCTTTCATCAGCGCGGGATCCATGGGCGATAGTTTGCCATCTAACTCGAATTGAGAACACTGGTGGAATATCTCTTCCGGAGCCCCTTTCGTGAGCAACATGGCTTTGCCTTCAGGATTCTTCACCATGACAGACATCATGCGCCGACTGAAGTCGAATGGTACTTCATCGAGCTTCTTATACTTTTCGATAAGCGCTTGTTGATGGAAATCCGAAGAATTCAGAATCGCCGTGTCGAGCAGATTCTTGAGTCCGGTCTGGAAGTGGCTGATGATGTAACCATCCAGCAGCACCTCGTCCGTTTCTCGTCCCGCGACGTTGCAGTGCCTCTGCAGCACGACCCGATCCTCGGTCAGCGTTCCTGTTTTATCCGTACACAGTATGTCCATCCCGCCAAAGTTCTGAATAGCGTTGAGCCGTTTGACGATCACTTTTTTCCGGCTCATCGCGATGGCACCCTTGGAAAGACAAACGGAGACGATCATGGGCAGCATCTCGGGGGTGAGACCTACGGCCACAGCCATCGCGAAAAAGAATGCGCTCTTCCAATCGTGCTTGGTAAAGCCGTTGATCAGGAACACGAGAGGCACCATGACCGCCATGAGCTGGATCATCAGCCATGTGAACCGGCTCAGGCGCGGTCGAAGCTGGTTGGCGGGGCCTGCTCCGTGATTGAGCCGGCCATGGCGCCGAGATAAGTGTTGACTCCCGTCACCACTACAACCGCCGTTGCCGTGCCGCTTTCAACGCTCGTCCCCATGAGGCAAATGTTCTTCAGGTCGATCGGCGAATTGGAGGCCCCGGGGTTCGCATTGTGGAACTTCTCGACAGGGTAGGACTCTCCTGCAGCGTTCCCTGGCTCACGAACAAGTCCTTCGCAGTGAGAACCCGCACGTCGCCAGGGATCATGTCGCCGGCGTTCAGGTTGATGATGTCTCCGGGGACCAAGTCGCGCAGGGGCAACTCCTGTGCAATGCCATCAACCAGCCGCGCCGGTGTTCCTGCGCTACTTCGTTTGGGCCCGCGGCGCGCGCTCTCGCTTCAGCCTCCGCCTGGGTGAGACCCGTGGGAACGGTGTGCAGAGACTGAAGCAGGGCCGCGCTGTCCTTGCCCGCCGCATCGAGGACGGCTGGACAAACACGGATGTTGTGATTCCGGGCCTTTGCGATGGGCGAGGACTTGTCGGTGGGCGCCGGACTTTCTGACGGGCGAATGGCCGCCAGGGCGACTTTCTCGCCTGATTTGTCTGTTGCAGAATTCGCATCGGGTGCTGTCATCGTGCTCTCGACCCGCTTTGCTTTAGCGCGAAAAACGGACAGTCATCCGGGAGCAACCGGTTCCTTATCGTCGATCAGACTGCAGACCGCCGGCTATCGCGTTTTTTTCCCGGCTGCAAAATGCAGCTTCGTCGAATCGACGAATGCAGATCGCTGGTTACCCTCCCGGCTCCAGTTCGAATCGTGGTTGGCCCGCGAACGCATTTCCATCAGTCTTCCCGACGGAATGCCCTCCACTCGCGAACGGCTGAGGCGACTGGCTCGGGCTGATGCCGCATGCAGTGGGGCGGGGCTCCTCACACGGGCATAAGCTTCCAGGGCGAATCGGTTGGTAACGAATACGCTTGACCCATGAACGTCGATCAGACACCGTCGCCGAAGTTCGCCTATAGCCCGACTTACTGTCTCCCTGGCAGCTCCGATACATTCGCCTATCTCTTCGTGGGTCAGGGTTACTTTGATACGAGTTCCACAGTCGGTCATCGGGTCACCGGCGGACCAATCAAGCAACAGCCTTGCCACTCTTACCCCGACTGACTGAGATAGGCCCACGATGCGCATTTGTTCGCACGCGCGATTCATCTCAAGACATAACTCCCGAGCAAGACTTTGATAAACGGCTGGATGATGTGCGAGAAGGCCGAGAAAGTCCCGCCGCGGAACCGATGCGATCCGGCAGGGTTGCAGCGTCTCCGCTGTAAACTTATGGGCACTCCCGGAGAGTACAGACGAAAGACCCAGTAACTCGCCAGGCCGGGCGACCCATAGAATCATCCTCTTGCCATCGCCGGAATTGACAGAAAGTTTCGCGAAGCCCTCCAGAAGGACGAGCATTCTGGTGGGCGGCTGCTGCTCCTGAAACAGAACTGCGTTGCCCGGACAGTAGATGGGCACCACGACATAAAGGAAATCTCGCAAGGCAGCTGCGGATATGGAATTGAAGAAGTAGCCCTCGCCTGCAGAGCGAGGGATCTTGCCGGTGGGATTCTCGTGCGGGGAGAGCATCAGGAGTTTCTCCAGGCTGCGTAATCGCGTTGCGGTCAGACTATGCTCCACGCGTGTTTCGAGACTGTGCACTTTTGCTCACACTTGCGGTCCGGAGCGATGGGAGAACACCATAGGTCGGATTGACTGGTTCGTGAATTCCTGCAATCGTCTCAGCGTGCAGCGCTCTGTTGCAGAATTCGCATCGGGTGCTGTCATTGCGCTATCGACCGGACTTCTACTCTGTTAGCTCAAGGTTTTGTTGTTTGGCCAGTGTCACCAGGACAAAGTTATCTGTTGCTTGGCGTGTGCCTTCACGCATGATCCGCTGAACCAGCCGCGACGCTGTGTCCTTGCGGGCAGCCGGTGCTCGGAGTAAGTTGGGTGCGTGAAAAAACGTCGGGATTTTTGTCTTGCTATTCTCCTTGCTTCCACATCCGTTCTCGTTGCCCAGCAACCAAAGCATGGGGTTGTGCATGCGCAGCGGGAGGAGCTTGTCGATGGCGAAGGGCGGCCGCTGCTTTTGCGGGGGATCAATCTGGGGAACTGGTTTGAGGTGGAGGGGTATATGTTCCACTTCGACGGGGGGCCGCAGTCGCCGCGAGAGATTGAGGACCTGACGAAGGAGCTGCTGGGGCCGGCGAAGGCTGAGGCTTTCTGGAAGCAGTGGCGGGCAAGTTACATCACTGAGGCCGATCTGGATCGGATCAAGGGGATGGGGTTTAACTCGGTGCGGGTGCCGCTGCACTGGAAGTTTTTTACGAGCGACGATGCGGAGGGTTTCAAGCTTGTCGATCAGCTTGTGGGGTGGGCGAAGAAGGATGGGATCTATGTGATCCTCGACATGCATTGCGCGCCGGGCGGGCAGACGGGGACGAATATCGACGACAGCTGGGGTTATCCGTGGCTGTATGCGAGCCCGGAGGCGCAGGCGGAGACGGTGGCGGTGTGGCGGCGGATTGCGCAGCATTACAGGAACGAGCCGACGGTGCTGGGCTACGATCTGCTGAACGAGCCGCTGCCGCAGTTTGCGAATCTGGAGCAGTTCAAGCGGGAGCTGGTGCCGTTGTACGGAAAGATTACGGAGGGGATTCGGTCGGTAGATCGGAACCATGTGCTGATTCTGGGCGGGGCTAACTGGGATACGAATTTCAGCGTATTTACCGGGGCGTTTGATCCTAACATGATGTTTACCTTTCATAAGTACTGGACGCCGAAGACGGATGTGAGCGTGATTCAGGAGTATCTTGACTTTCGGCACGAGCACCATGTGCCGGTGTGGCTGGGCGAGTCAGGCGAAAATAAAGATGCTTGGGTGGAGGCGTTCAGAAAGACGCTGGAGGCAAACCATGTGGGGTGGGCGTTCTGGACTTATAAAAGGATGGACGCGACCGCGTGCGTAGTGACGTTTGACCGGCCGGCGCATTGGGAGGAGATTGTGGCGTTTGCAAAGCTGCCGGGTGGGACGGGGAATGCGGAGAAGCGAATTGCCGCGCGGCCTGCGCAGGGGGATGTGGATGCGGCGTTTGCAGATTTGCTGGGGAAGATTCAGTTTGCGGGTGAGCGGGTGAATGCGGGGTATGTGGGGGCGCTGCTGGAGCAGGCGGCAGGGAACAGGGAATAGCTGGGAGCTGGGAGCCCTGGAGCTGGGAGCGAGTTGCCGGGAGGCAGGAGCCGGTAGCCGGGTGCTGGTAGCTGGCAGCAACTGTTCGATTGTGGACATAGGGCGGCAGTTGCGGACAAGGGGATGGGTTCCTGAAAACGGAACCATTTTCTTTTGAGGTACGTAGTTGCTGGTGGAACTGGCGCGGCGGATGCACTTACCTCACTGACCTGGGGCCTGGAACCCAGCTGAATCCGAGACGATGAGGAGGGGCGGAGCGGGGTATTTGATCGCGGAGCAGCTGTTTGGGGTGAAGCCGTGGGATCCGGGGATGCTGGCGGCGGCGGCGGTGCTGCTGGGAGTGGCAGCGGTGGTGGCGGCGGTGATTCCGGCACGCAGGGCGGCGGGATTGGATCCGGTGGTGGCGTTGAGGGTGGAGTGAAAAGCAGGGAATAGGGAATAGGCAGCGAGTTAGCGAGTGATGGTTGGGCACGGGGAAAGGTTGCGCACGATGTTCAGCGATTTGAAATACGCGTTGCGGCAGTTACGGAAGTCGCCGGGATTTACGCTGACGGCGTTACTGACGCTGGCGATTGGGATTGGGGTCAACGCGGCGGTATTCAGCGTGATGGACGCGATTGTGCTGCGGCCGCTGGCGGTGCCGAACCTGGATCGGGTGATGACGGTGGCGGAAGATCGGGGGCGGGGGAAGTTTCAGTACGAATGGGTTGCGGCGGCGAATTACGAGGACTGGACGCGCCAGAGCCATTCGTTTGAGAGCCTGGCGGCCTTCAAGCGGTATTCGATGAGCCTGACGGGCGCGGGCGAGGCGGCGCATGTGGAAGCGTCGCGCTCGACGGCGAACTTCTGGGACGTGCTGAAGATGGACGCGTTTATGGGGCGGGTATTTAGCGCGGACGAGTGCCAGCCGGGGCGCGACGGGGTTGCGGTGCTGAGTTACAGTTTCTGGCAGAGACAGTTTGCGTCGGATCCGGGGGTTCTGGGACGCAGGATCAATCTGGACGATCGCGAATACGTGATCGTGGGAGTGATGTCGAAGGAGATGGTTTATCCGCCGTCCGTGGATCTTTACTTGCCGTTAGCGCTGACACCGGCGCAACTCAACGATCGCGCGGCGCACGGTTATATGGTGGTGGGCCGGCTGCGGCCCGGAGTGACGACGCGCGCGACGGACGCGGAGCTGCGCGGAATTGCGGCGCGCCTGGCGAAGATGTATCCGGCGACCAATCTGGGGTGGTCGGTTGAGGTGGAACCGCTGCTGGATAACATCAGCGGAGCGCTGACGCCGTTGTACACGCGGTTGATGCTGGGCGCGACATTGTTCGTGCTGCTGATTGTGTGCGCGAATGTGGCGAACCTGCAGTTTGCGCGCGGGATTGCACGGCGGCCGGAGATGGCGATGCGGACGGCGCTGGGGGCTCCGCGGAACCTGCTGCTGCGCCAGTTGCTGACGGAGAATCTGATGCTCGCGTTGGGCGGAGCGCTGGGTGGACTGCTGCTGGCGTGGCTGGATCTGCACCTGATCCTGAGTTACATGCCTCCCCGGGTAGCGCGCTGGGTTGCGGGCTGGTACACGATTCATCTGGACGCGCGGGCGCTGGTTTTCTCGCTGGTGCTGGCGGTGGGCGCGGGGATCGTGTCGGGGCTGGCGCCGGCGCTGGAAGCGATGCGGGTGAGTCTGGTTGAACAGCTGAAGTCCGGATCGCGAACGGAGACGGGCGGGAGCAAAAGTCACAGGCTGAGGAATTTCTTTGCGACAGCGCAGATTGCGTTGGCGGTGGCGCTGGTGATCGGGTCGGCGCTGATGTGCAAAGGCATGTGGTCGACGTTGCAGTTTGCGAATATCTATCAGCCAAAGCAGGTACTGACGTTTCATGTGACGCTGCCCCCGGTGCGCTATGGCGATGCAGTGAAGCAGGTGGCCTGGTACAAGGGGAGCCTCGAGAATCTGCAGGCGTTGCCGGGAGTAAAGCAGGCCGCGACGACCACGATGTTTCCCTACGGCGATGGAGGGTGGACGGACGATTTCCGGATCGAGAACAGGGCACTGCCTCCGGGAAAGTTCGACAGCGCAGTGCGCCTGGCGGTTAGTCCGGGATACTTTGCGGCATTTCGAATCGGGATAGTGGCAGGACGGAATTTCGGCGACGGCGATGGAGCGACGACCGATCCGGTGGTGGTGGTAAGCCGGAAATTTGCGGAGCGATATTTTCCCGGAGAGAGCCCTCTGGGGCATCGCATCCAGATGAACGCGTCGAGCAACAGCCACGAACCGTGGATGAGGATTGTGGGGGTCAGTGAGGACGCGGCGTACGAGTGGGTGGATCAGACGCCGCAGCCGGCGATGTACATCGATGCGCTACAGGTGCCGCCGTCAAGCACAAATTACGTTGTGGCGACAGAGGGGAATCCGCTGGCCCTGGCGCCGGTGGTGAGGAAGACGCTGGCGGCGATCGATCCCACGCTGCCGCTGGACACGATGGAGACGTATGATACCAACATTCGGGAGCAGACGACGGGGCTGATGTATGCGGCGGCGATGATGGGCGTGGATGCGGCGATCGCGCTGCTGTTGGCGGCGATCGGAATCTATGGGGTGATGGCGAACCTGGTGGAGGAGCGGCGGCGGGAGATTGGTGTGCGGCTGGCGATGGGTGCACGTCGCGAGGATGTGCTGGGGATGATCCTGCGGCGGGCGGGGGTTTTGACGGGCATTGGCACAGCGGTGGGGGTAAGTATGGCAGTACTTATAGCGCAGGGCATCGCCAGCTTGTTGTACGGGGTGCATCCCTACGATCCGATGGTGTTTGGAGGGATCGTGGTGTCGATCGGGGTGATAGCGCTGGTGTCGAGCTGGATTCCGGCGCAGCGCGCGGCGGGGGTGGATCCTATGGAGGCGCTGAGGGACGAGTGAAGGCAGGAAACAGGCAACAGGGAACAGGGAACAGGGAACAGGGAACAGGGAACAGGGAACAGGGAACAGGGAACAGATTCGCAAGAACCTTTTAGCGAACACCTTTTAGCGAACACCTTTTAGCGAACACCTTTTAGCGAACACCTTTTAGCGAACACCTTTTAGCGAACACCTTTTAGCGAACACCTTTTAGCGAACACCTTTTAGC
>Ga0182012_10001263_pt1 | contig 27826 bp, 28 predicted proteins | sample 612S2SmetaG_FD_120486 | JGI IMG/M metagenome (GOLD analysis project Ga0182012, IMG submission 120486) | Permafrost microbial communities from Stordalen Mire, Sweden - 612S2S metaG | ecosystem: Environmental > Terrestrial > Soil > Wetlands > Permafrost | place: Sweden: Stordalen | collected...
GTCTATGCGCTGGAGCTGCCCGGCTTCGGCCATTCCGAGCGCAGCCAACGCCCCTACACCGTGCGCCTGATGACGGATGCGATCCTGCGCATGGTCGAGGAAATCCAGAACGATCACGCCCGCACGCCGATCGACGCGCTGGCGGTGTCGCTGTCGTCGGAGTTTCTGGCGCGCGCCGTCTCCGAGGCGCCGCTCAAGTTTCGCACCCTGGCGCTGGTCAGCCCGACCGGCTTTCGCAAAGGCGACCAGACGGCAAAATGGCGCAACGGCACCAGGGGCATTCCGTGGCTGCACGCTTTCTTTGAAACTCCGCTGTGGAGCGAGCGGTTCTTCCGGCTGCTGACGGCGCGCGCCAGTATTCGTTATTTTCTCAGGAGGACCTGGGGCTCGGCCGACATCGACGAAGGTCTCGCCGATTACGATTATCTGACCACGCATCAGCCGGGCGCGCAGCACGCGCCGTATTACTTCGTGTCGGGATTTCTGTTCAGCCAGGACATCCTGAAAATCTATCAGTCGCTGACCTTGCCGGTATGGATGACGCATGGCGTGCGCGGCGATTTCGTCGACTACAGCAACAAGACGACGGTGCAGGACCGCGCCAACTGGACCATCGAGGTCTTTCAAACCGGGGCGATGTCCTATTTCGAGGTCAAGGACGCCTTCATCAGGAGTTATGACGCCTTTCTGGCCGGCGCCGCGGCGGCGGCAGCGTAGAGCGCGGAAAGTCATGTCCGACCTGGTCTGGAGCAGGGACGGGGTGGACTGGCCCAACCGGGAAGCCAGCCGCTTGGTCGAGGCCGCGGGTTTTCGCTGGCATGTGCAAGAGATGGGCGGTGGACCGCAGCTGCTCCTGATCCACGGCACCGGTGCGGCGAGCCATTCATGGCGTGATCTGATGCCGATCCTGGCGCGGCACTTCAGCGTGATCGCGCTTGATCTGCCCGGCCATGGTTTCACGCAGTCGCCGTCACCGCACCGGCTGTCGCTGCCGGGCATGGCGGCGGATATCGGGCTTTTGCTGCGCAAGCTCGATGTCGCGCCGCAGATCGTGGTCGGTCATTCCGCGGGCGCCGCGATCCTGGCGCGGACGTGCCTGGATGGAAAAATCGCGCCGCGGCTTTTGGTCAGCCTCAATGGCGCGTTCATGCCGTTCGGCGGGGTGGCCCATCAGCTGCTCTCGCCGCTGACCCAGCTGCTGGTGATGAATCCGCTGGTGCCGCAATTGTTCGCCTGGCAGGCGTCCCACGCCGGCGCCGTCGAACGGCTGATCCGGAACACCGGTTCGACCATCGACGCCAGGGGTGTCGCGCTTTACGGCAAACTGGTGCGCAGCCGCGCCCATGTCGCGGCGGCGCTGCAGATGATGGCGAACTGGCGCCTGGAACCGCTGCTGCATGATCTGCCGCGGTTGAACCTGACATTGGTGCTGGTCGCCGCCGACAACGATCGCTCGATCTCGCCCGAGGTTGCGCAGAAGGTCCGCGAGATCTATCCGCGGGCCATCATCGAGCGGCTGCCGGGCCTCGGGCACCTCGCCCACGAAGAACAGCCGCAACTGGTCGCGGACCTGATCATGAGATACGCGGCGAAGACCGTCGTCCCAGGGGAGGGTATGCCGTCACTGTAAATAATATTTTACACATCCAGGCTAGGCAACTGTCAATAATAAGTTACAGTACATCATGCTTGATCCGACCCCGCATCAACAGAGGCGACCTACTCCCGGAGATCACCAGCCGCATGCGCTGGTGATCGGGAGCGGCTTTGGCGGGCTGGCCGCAGCGGTGCGGCTCGGTGCCAAGGGCTATCGGGTGACCGTGCTGGAGCAGCTCGATGCGCCCGGAGGCCGGGCCTGCGTCTTCCGCCAGGACGGTTTTACCTTCGATGCCGGTCCAACTATCGTCACCGCCCCCTTCCTGTTTGAGGAACTGTGGAAGTTGTGCGGGCGCAAGCTGTCCGACGACGTCACCCTGGTCCCGATGTCGCCGTTCTATCGGATCCGTTTCCAGGACGGCAGCCATTTCAACTATTCCGGCGATGCGGACGCCATGCGGGCGGAGATCGCGAAGTTTTCGCCCGGCGATGTCGAAGGCTTTGACGGCTACATGAAAGCCAGCGAGGAGATCTTCAAGGTCGGCTTCGAACAGCTGGGCGACGTGCCGTTTTCCAGTTGGACCGACATGGCCAGGATCGCGCCCGAGATGATCCGGCTCGCGAGCTACCGCACCGTCTATGGCCTGGTCTCGAAATATTTTCGCGATGCCAGGCTGCGCATGGTGTTCAGCTTCCATCCGCTTCTGATCGGCGGCAATCCATTTACCGCGCGCTCGATCTATTGCCTGATCGCCTTCCTGGAGAAACGCTGGGGCGTGCACTTCGCCATGGGAGGGACCGGCCGGCTGGTGGAGGGACTGGTCAAGCTGATCGAAGGGCAGGGTGGAAGCGTGCTCTGCGGTCGCAAGGTCAGCGAAATCCTGGTCCGGGAAGGCGCGGCCTGCGGCGTCAAACTGGCATCGGGCGAGCAGATCAGCGCCGACATCGTCGTCTCCAATGCCGATTCGGCATGGACCTATCGGCACCTGCTGCCGGCCTCGGCGCGGTCGCGTTGGACTGACCGGCGCATCGATCGGGCGAAATATTCGATGAGTCTGTTCGTCTGGTATTTCGGAACCAAGTGCCAATATCCTGGTGTGCCGCACCACACCATCATGCTGGGGCCGCGCTACCGGGAATTGCTCACCGACATCTTCAAGCGCAAGATTCTCGCCGACGATTTCAGTCTCTATCTGCATCGCCCGACCGCCACCGATCCGTCGCTGGCGCCCGCCGGCTGCGACGCGTTCTACGTCTTGTCGCCGGTGCCGCATCTGCAGAGCGGCATCGACTGGAGCGTCACGGCCGAGACCTATCGCCGCGCGATCGAACGCGAACTCGAAAGCACCCTGCTGCCCGATCTGAAAAACCAGGTCGTCTCCTCGCGCATGACGACCCCTCAGGATTTTCAGGACCGGCTGTCGTCGTTCCGCGGAGCGGCGTTCGGGCTGGAGCCGCTGTTGACGCAGAGCGCCTGGTTCCGGCCGCACAACCGCAGCGAGGAGATCAAGCGGCTCTACCTGGTCGGCGCCGGCACCCATCCCGGTGCGGGCCTGCCCGGCGTGCTGTCCTCGGCCCGCGTGCTCGATGGGCTGGTGCCCGATGCCCAGAAACTGACGAGCGCGAATTGGGAGACGGCATGACGGGGGTAAAGGAACGGGCGGACATGGCCGCATGCCGCGCGCTCTTGAAAAACGGCTCGCGCACCTTTCACGCGGCCTCGCTGGTGTTGCCGCGAAAAGTCGCCGATCCCGCCATCGCGCTCTACGCGTTCTGCCGGCTCGCCGACGATGCCGTCGATCTCGGAGGTGACCGTGGCGCCGCGGTCGAGCGCCTGCAGCATCGTTTGGACTGCGCCTATCGCGGCGTGCCGATGAACCTGGCCGCCGATCGCGCTTTCGCCTCGGTGGTCGAGCGCTTCACCATTCCCCGCGCGCTGCCCGAGGCGCTGCTCGATGGACTGGCCTGGGATGCGCGCGGCCGGCGCTACCAGACCTTGCCTGAGCTGTTTGCCTATGCGGCACGGGTGGCGGGTGCCGTCGGCGCGATGATGACGCTGCTGATGGGGCCGCGCTCGCCGGAAATCGTGGCGCGGGCCTGCGATCTCGGCGTTGCCATGCAATTGACCAACATCGCCCGCGACGTCGGCGAAGACGCCCGCGCCGGCAGGCTCTATCTGCCCCTGGCATGGCTGCGCGAGGCCGGCATCGACCCGGATCGCTGGCTGGCCAGGCCCGAATTCGACGCCGCGCTCGCTTCGATCATCCAGCGCCTGCTTGACACCGCCGATGCGCTTTATGGCCGCGCCACGCTCGGGATCGAACACTTGCCGCGCGGATGCCGGCCGGGCATCTATGCGGCGCGGGCGCTTTATGCCGAGATCGGCCGCGAGCTGGAGCGGGGCGGGCTCGATTCGATTTCGCGCCGCGCGGTGGTCCCAGCCAGCCGCAAACTGGCCGTGCTGGCACGCGTGCTGGCCTCGGCCCAGACCCACTGGGCGCCGGCGATGCAGCTGCCACCGATGGCCCAGATCAATGAGACCCGTTTCCTGATCGAGGCGGTCGCGGCGACGCCGCCGCGCGAAGCCGCGGCCAAACTCGGGACCAAACCGATCGAGGATCGCGTGGTCTGGGTGATCGACCTGTTCACACGGCTGGAGCGCCGCGATCAGTTGCTACGCAGCGGAACAATGCGGTAAAACGGCTGCGAAATCGGTTGAATGAGCATGGCCGGCAGATGGCGCGAATGCTCACCCCAGGCTTGAGCCCGCCCCATGTCCGACATCGATACCATCGGCGATCACCAGACGAGCCCCGTCGAGCAGCAGCGGGCGCAGGCCAAAGTCTGGTTCGAAGGGCTGCGCGACAGGATTTGTGCCGAGGTCGAAGTGCTCGAGCGCGAGGCGCCGGTGGAGCTGTTTCCGGGCAAGCCCGCGACCTTCACCTATAAACCGTGGACCCGTGCCACCGGCGCCGGCGGCGGCACCGGCGGCTTTCTCAGCGCCGGCCGGCTGTTCGAGAAGATCGGCATTCACACCTCATCGGCCAATGGCCGGCTGACGCCGGAGATGGCGAAGACATTGCCCGGCGACGGCGTGCAGCTCGATTACGTCTCGACCAGCATCAGCCTGATCATGCACCCGCGCAGTCCGCGGGTGCCGACCGTGCACATGAATACCCGCTTTTTGTCCACCGCGCAGGGCTGGTTCGGCGGCGGTGCCGATCTCACCCCGATGCTGTCTCATCAGCGCAGCCAGGATGCGCCTGATGCCGTGACCTTCCACGCCGCCATGAAGCGCGCCTGCGACGCGCATGATCCGTCCTATTACGGCAAGTTCAAGCCGTGGGCGGATACCTACTTCTTCCTGCCGCATCGCGGCCAGGCCCGTGGCATCGGCGGTATCTTCTACGATCATCTCAACACCGGCGATTTTGCCAGGGATTTTGCGTTCACCAGGGACGTCGGTCTGGCGCTGCTCGACGTCTATCCGAAAATCGTGCGCCGGCGGATGCTGGAACCCTGGACCGAGGCCGAGCGCGCCGAGCAACTCGCCTGCCGCGGGCTCTACGTCGAATTCAACCTGCTGTACGATCGCGGCACCATGTTCGGCCTGCAGACCGGCGGCAACATCGAGACCATCCTGAGCTCGATGCCGCCGCTGGTAAGCTGGTCATAGGTCCACGGCGCCTTCGGTGAAACCGGCAGGCCTCTGGATCGGTAGCTGATCGCAGGCGATGAACCCCGCGAAAGGATTCAGCATGGAGAATTACTACGGATTGATCGAATTCTTCGCAGTGGCGATGTTCGCGACCGCCTGGGCCGTGCTCGAATGGCAGGGCCGCCGGCTCGACCGCAGGAAAGAGGCGGAACGCGCCAAGGAAAATGGTCCGTGATCGTACCAGCCTAAAGGTGGCTCGCAAATGATGGTGGGGGTGGAACGAGGCCTTCACCACCATATCCGCGGCATCCGGAACGGCAGCATGGCCTGCACCACCGGCATCCGGAAGCGATCGAGCGACAGGCTCTCGTGCATCAGGGTCACGGGCTCACCGAGCAGTTTGGCGGATACCAGCGAGCGCGCATAGAACGGGGCATCCTCCAGCGTTCGGACGACGGCAGCGCCACCCTCGCTGCGAACCTGGCGTCCGACGCGCCAGCCGGTGCGTTTCAGCTCGACCATCGGTGGCGGCTCGAAGGGCTGCACCTGCCCCTGTGCATCGATGGTCACCGCCAGATCGGCGTGGCTGCCATCGCGGCGCAGCGCCTCGTAGAGGATGATCGCGCCGCCGCCCTTAAGCGTCCCGCGCGCCCATTGCCAGTTGGCAAAGCCTTGCTCGAGCGGAGCATCGCCGCGGTTCATGTCGAAATAACCGTCGCCCTGCCAGCGCAGATGAGGACGGTCGAGCATCACCTGGACCCGCGAACAGGGCGCGATCGGCCACCACTGATGCCCGCCATTGTCGTTCAGGGTGAACGCCTGTCGCGTGATGGCGGCGGGAACCAGGCGGATGGTGCCCCTGATCCGGCCGGGGATCGGTACCGCGATCTCGTCGATGTGAATGGCCAACGCCTTGCCGTCCCAGGCCACATGGCTAGGGCCGACATTGAAATAATTCGCGGCGCGGTTGACGGCGCTGCTGGGTCGCTCCGTCATCGCCCATTGCTTGCCGCGCTTGCGATAAAGCACGACATTGATCGCGCAATGATTGAGCGGATCCGCCCGGCCGCCGCGCCGCGCGAAGGCATAATAGGGCGAGAACACGCTGCCGATGAAGGCGATGATGGTGATGGCATTCTGCCCGTCGTCGCTCAGCGCGTCGACGTACCACCACGCATAGCCGTTGTTGGCGACCGGTTGATTGAAGCGAGGTCCGACATCAGGCAGGCCGCCGCCGAACGGCCGGACAGCGCCGCCATCGGAACGCCAGGGCCGGGATGGGTACTGCCCCCCGCCAGGTACAGTCCCGGTATTTTCGTTCGCGCGCCCGGGCGCTGGAACGAGGCCGTCCATCCGTGCGAACTGCGGCCGTACAGCGCCCCACCCGTGGCCGGAAACAGACGGCTGAAATCCGCAGGCGTCGTCGCCTGCATGTTCGGCGGATGTCGATGGATCTTCAGGCCACACCGCTCCAATTGGCCGAACGCCCGTTTCGCGCATTGTTCTACCTCCGCTGTATCATAGCCATGCCGGTCGCCATTGGCAGGCGCATTGATCAGAACCAGGAGCTTCTCCTGACCCGCGCCGGCTGTCGCATCCTGTTCGCGATCCTGAGCGCAGACATACACGGTCGGCTCGCGCGGCACGCGGTCGTGTGCAAAAATGTCGGCGAACTCGGCTGCGTAATCGCGGGAGAAGAATACGTTATGACGCAGCAGCGGAAAGCCCTCAACTCTAGCCACCATGCTCCATGTCATCGCTGAAAGCGATCGCGACTGCGGTGGGATCGCCGCGGTGGCGCGGCGGGCATCAAGGCCGAACAGTCCGCCGGCCACGGCCGCGACATCGGCATTGAGGATGACGGCATCGGCATCGATGCGTTCGCCATTGGCAAGCCGGACACCGCGGGCGCGTCCGCCTGAGGCCAGAACCTCCGTCACGTCCTGCCCATATCGGATGATCGCGCCGAAACTTTCAGCGCCATCGGCGAGCGCGCCGACCAGGGCCTGCATGCCGCCCTCGACGCTGAAGACGCCTTCGCGCTCGACATGCGCGACCAGCATCAGGGTGGCGGGCGCCTGGAACGGCGAGGAACCGCAATAGGTGGCGTAGCGCCCGAACAATTGGCGCAGCCGGGGGTCGTGAAAATAGTTCGCAAGCGACGACCACATCGACGAGAACGGTTTGATGCGCGGCAGCTGCATGAGTCCGCGAAAGCCATTGGCGCCAACCAAACCGCCCATGCTGGGTTGCGCGGCACGCAGGAAGGGCTTTTCCAGGATGTCGTAGATCCGCTTGGTGTCGCTGCAGAAGGCGCGATAGCGCGAAGCCTCCGCGGCGCCCGCGAAATCGCCGATCGCCTCGACCGAGCGGTCTTCGTCGGCAAACAGATCGAGCCGGGTATGCTCGCTCCAGGCGTGGCGGGCGAGAATATCCAACGGGCGCAGCCGGACCTGATCGGCGAAATTCCGATTTGCCGCCGCGAACAGTTCGTCGAACACCCAGCGCATGGTGAACACGGTCGGGCCGCTGTCGATGCGGGCGGATCCGATCGCGAGCTGCCGCATCTTGCCGCCGGCGGCGGGGCCGCGCTCGAGAACCGTCACCTGCAGTCCGCGTGCTGCAAGCGCGAAGGCGGCGACCAGTCCCCCGACGCCCGCACCGACGATCACGACGCGATCTCTGGCCATGTGTCCCCGCGTTGCCGGTTGACAGTTGTCAATATTTATTTACACTCCTACCGACAAGTCAAATTGACAGTTTTCTGTCCGAAAAGGGAGCCTGCTGATGGATGTCGCGAGCCGAATTGAGCGGGCACTGAACGAGGCGGTCGCGTTTGCCGAGGTCCCGGGCTGTCCCCCGAAGCTTGCCGCAGCCATGCGCTATGCCGTATTCCCCAGAGGTGCCCGTGTTCGGCCGCGGCTCGTTCACAGCGTTGCCGCCGCCTGTGGCGAGGATCACCCGGCCGCGACCGAGGCGGCCGGTGCAGCCCTCGAACTGTTGCATTGCGCCTCGCTGGTCCATGACGACCTCCCTTGTTTCGACGCGGCAGAAACCCGCCGCGGCCGTCCTTCGGTGCACAAGGCCTTCGGCGAACCGTTGGCGCTGCTCACCGGCGATGCCTTGATCGTGCTGGCGTTCCAGACCCTGGCGCGGGTTCAAGGCAAACCAGAGCGGCTCGCCAAACTCACCCTCACGGTTGCCCAATCGGTTGGGGTGCCTTCCGGCATTGTCGCCGGCCAGGCCTGGGAATGCGAGCCTCAAATCGATCTGGTGCATTATCACCGCGCCAAGACCGGGGCGCTGTTCGCGGCCGCCTGCGTCGCGGGCGCAGCGTCCGCCGGCGCCGATGGCGAGCCTTGGCGGATGGTCGGCGAGAAGCTCGGCGAGGCCTATCAGGTCGCCGACGATATCCGCGATGCCGCCGCCGACGAAGAGGAAATCGGCAAGCCAGTTGGACGCGACCTCGCCTTGGGCCGTCCGAGCGCGGTGACAGAACTCGGTCTGGACGGCGCGCTGTTTCGATTGCATGAGCTGGTGCGTGGCGCGATCGATGCGATGCCGCCCTGTGCCAATGGCGCCGAGCTGCGTTCCCTGATGCTCTCGGAAGCCAAGCGGCTGGTGCCGGCAAAGCTCGCGCAATTTGCAGCTTAGCCGACATGGCCACGATCGCAGATCGCGTGGTGGCTGGTCAGAATTCCGAAGCGCAGCGCGGCGCCGATCCTGTTCGGCAGTCCGCGCCGTCTCTGCACGCCGCGGTGCCGTTGACTTGGTGGGATCGGCTGCTGGGGTTTCGCGACGCGATTCTTGCCGATGCCACTTTCCAGCGATTTGCAGGCAATTTTGCGCTGACCCGGCCGATCGCGCGTCGCCGCGCCAGCGCGCTGTTCGATCTCTGCGCCGGTTTTGTCTACTCTCAGGTTTTGCTCGCCTGTGTCCGGCTTCGGCTGTTCGATCAGCTGGCGGCGGGGCCGCTTGAGGCCGGCGAATTATCGTCACGGCTTTCGCTGCCAATCGAAGCGACCTTGCGGCTGCTCGACGCGGCGGTGTCGCTCAGACTGCTGCAGCGCCGCAGCAAGGGCCGCTATGGTCTCGGCGCGCTCGGCGCAGCCCTGATCGGCAACCCCGGCGTGGTTGCCATGATCGAGCATCACGGCATGCTTTACCGGGATTTGCAGGATCCGGTCGCGCTGCTGCGTGGCAAAGCGGGGGCAACTCAGCTCGGCAGCTATTGGCCCTATGCGATGGGTGACCGACAGGCCGAGCTCTCCCGCGAAGCGGTGACGCCCTACACCGCGCTGATGGCCGCCTCGCAGCCGATGATCGCACGCGAGGTATTGTCGGCCTATTCGTTCCGCAGCCATCGCTGTCTGCTCGATGTCGGCGGGGGCGACGGCTCGTTCGTGGTGGCGGCCGCGAAACAGGCGCCGAAGCTGCGTTGCATGTTGTTCGATCTTCCCGCTGTCGCCGAGCAGGCCAGCGAGCGATTTCGAAGCGCGGACCTGTCCTCGCGCGCGGTGGCGATCGGCGGGAGTTTTCTCACCGACCGGCTGCCGGAGGGCGCCGATGTCATATCGCTGGTCCGGGTGATCCACGATCATGACGATGCCGATGTGATCAATTTGCTGCGAGCGATCCACCAGGCGCTGCCCGGTAACGGCACCCTTCTGATCGCCGAGCCGATTTCCGGGATCCGCGGCCATGAGCCGATCGGCGACGCCTATTTTGCCTTTTACCTGCTGGCCATGGGGAGCGGCCGGCCCCGATCCTTTGAGCGACTGCGGGAAATGCTCAACCAAAGCGGCTTTGCCGACGTGTCGTTGCGGCCGGCCAACATGCCGATGCTGAGCAGCGTTATCACCGCCCGGGCAGCCTAAGATTTCTGTTAATCAGACTTGACACAACTGTATGTAAGGCTAGCATGACAGTTGCGGATCTGGCTCCGCGCCCGTCGAAGGAGTCGGCGATGGAAACCATCGCGGTGGTCTTGAAACAACCCGAGCAAGTGGAACTCAGCAGGCTCGCTTTGACCCCGCCGACCGCGCAGGACGTCGTCGTCGATGTCGGTTGGAGCGGGGTTTCGACCGGCACCGAGCGGCTGCTGTGGTCGGGCCGCATGCCGGCATTTCCGGGAATGGGCTATCCGCTTGTCCCCGGCTACGAATCGGTCGGACGCGTGGTCGAAGCCGGTGCCGAAACCGAGCTGTCTTGCGACCAGCTCGTCTTCGTGCCCGGCGCAAAATGCTTTGGCGAAGTGCGCGGCCTGTTCGGCGCTTCGGCCTCACGGCTGGTGGTGCCGGGCAAGCGCGTGGTGCCGCTCGACCAGGAACTTGGTGATCGCGGCATCCTGCTGGCGCTGGCTGCCACGGCCTATCACGCGATCGCTGCGCCCGGCGCGGTCAAGCCGCAATGCATCGTTGGCCACGGCGTGCTCGGACGGTTGCTGGCGCGAATATCGATCGCGCTCGGCAACGAGCCCCCGGTCGTCTGGGAGAAAAACCCGGCGCGCGTCGGCGGCGCTGCCGGCTATGACGTGCTTGATCCCGAGCACGACGAGCGCCGCGACTACAAGAGCATCTACGATGTCAGTGGAGATGCGACCTTGTTGGATGCGCTGATCGGCCGAATTGCATCAGGCGGCGAGATCGTGCTGGCGGGCTTCTACAGCGACCGGATGTCCTTTGCTTTCCCGCCCGCCTTCATGCGCGAAGCGCGGCTTCGCGTCGCCGCCGAATGGCAGCCGCCCGATCTGGTCGCCACCAGGCAGTTGATCGAATCCGGACGGTTGTCGCTGGATGGCCTTATCACCCATCACTTCGATGCCAAGGCCGCGCCTGATGCCTACCGCGTCGCGTTCGAAGATCCTGCTTGTCTCAAAATGGTGCTGAACTGGAGTTCGCTCGCATGAATGCCGTATCCCAGATCAACATGAAGGACGCGCTGCGGGCCGAAGCGGCGATCGAGCCGAACGCACCGGTGGTGAGCCCGGTGACCAAGGAAACCCAGATCATCGCCATCTACGGCAAGGGTGGCATCGGCAAGAGCTTTACCCTTGCCAACCTCTCTTACATGATGGCGCAGCAGGGCAAGAAGGTGCTTCTCATCGGCTGCGATCCGAAGAGCGACACTACCTCGCTTCTGTTCGGCGGCCGTGCCTGTCCGACGATCATCGAAACATCCTCGAAGAAGAAGCTCGCCGGCGAGGAAGTCAAGATCGGCGATGTCTGCTTCAAGCGCGACGGCGTTTTCGCGATGGAACTCGGCGGCCCGGAAGTCGGCCGCGGCTGCGGCGGTCGCGGCATCATTCATGGCTTCGAGCTGTTGGAGAAGCTCGGCTTCCACGAATGGGGCTTTGACTACGTGCTGCTCGATTTCCTCGGCGACGTCGTGTGTGGAGGGTTCGGCCTGCCGATCGCGCGCGACATGTGCCAGAAGGTGATCGTGGTCGGATCCAATGACCTGCAGTCGCTCTACGTTGCCAATAATGTCTGCTCGGCGGTGGAATATTTCCGCAAGCTCGGCGGCAATGTCGGCGTCGCCGGCATGGTGATCAACAAGGACGACGGCACCGGAGAGGCGGCGGCATTCGCCAAGACGGTCGGCATCCCCGTGCTCGCGGCCATTCCGGCCGACGACGACATCCGCAAGAAGAGCGCGAATTACGAAATCATCGGCCTGCCGGGTGGGCAGTGGTCGGCGTTGTTCGAGGAGCTGGCGCAAAATGTCGCGCTGGCCCCGCCGGTGCGTCCGACCCCACTGACCCAGGATGGCCTGCTTGGTCTTTTCAAGGGCGAGGTGGTCGGTCGCGGCGTGGTGCTCGAGCCCGCCACCATGGAGGACATGTGCGGCAAGTCCGTCATCAACAAGCCCTCGCTTGAAGTCGTCTACGACGCGGCGTGAGTGCAGTCATGATGCGGAGCGCGACATGAACGTCATTCTACCTCGCTACGCCGGCGCGATCGCTGAGTCGGTCGTGAACGAGCCCGTAGAGGTCGATGCCGGCGTCGAGGCGTCGACCGCGGATATTGCCCTCGCGCCGCCCGTCATCAATGCCGCCGCGGTCAAGGGTGATGGCCTCGGTTGCCATGCCGGCGCCGCGGAATTGAAGTCGGCGGCGGCCGCGGCGGGCAAGAGCGACATTCTGGATCGCTACGCCGCGGACTACCCGAAGGGGCCGCACGATCAGCCGCAAAGCATGTGCCCGGCCTTCGGCTCGCTTCGCGTCGGCCTGCGCATGCGCCGCACGGCCACGATCCTGTCGGGATCCGCGTGCTGCGTCTACGGGTTGACCTTCACCTCGCATTTCTACGGCGCGCGGCGAACGGTGGGCTACGTGCCCTTCAATTCGGAGACCCTGGTAACCGGCAAACTGTTCGAGGACATCCGCGAGGCCGTATTCAAGCTCGCCGACCCCACGCTCTACGATACCATCATCATCACCAATCTCTGCGTGCCCACCGCCTCGGGCGTGCCGCTCGATCTGCTGCCGGATGAAATCAACGGCGTGCGCATCATCGGTATCGACGTGCCGGGCTTCGGCGTGCCGACCCATGCCGAAGCCAAGGACGTGTTGGCGGCGGCAATGCTGGAATATGCCCGCAAGGAAGCCGAGCAGGGACCGGTGCAGGCGCCCCGTGGCGGCAGAAGCGAGCGGCCGACGGTCACGCTGGTCGGCGAGATGTTCCCCGCCGATCCCGTCGGCATCGGCATGATGCTGGAGCCGCTCGGGCTCGCGGCGGGGCCGGTGGTGCCGACGCGCGAATGGCGCGAGCTTTATGCCGCGCTCGACGGCGCCGTCATCGCAGCCATCCATCCATTCTATACCGCGAGCTTTCGCCAGTTCGATCTCGCCGGTCGCAAGATCATCGGTTCCGCGCCGGTCGGTCACGACGGCACCGAAGCCTGGCTGGAATCGATCGGCACGGCTTGCAATGTCGCGCGCGACAAGATCGACAACGCCAAGAACCGCTTCCTGCCGATGATCAAAGCGGCGCTGGTGGCCAAGCCGGTTAAGGCGCGGATCACGGTCTCCGGTTACGAGGGAAGCGAGTTACTGGTTGCCCGCATCCTGATCGAGAGCGGCGCCAGCGTGCCCTATGTCGGCACCGCCTGTCCAAAGACGCCGTGGTCGGACGCCGATCGCGAATGGCTGGAGGCGAAGGGCACCCGCGTGCAGTACCGCGCCTCTCTGGAAATGGATCTCGCCGCCGTGGCCGAGTTCACGCCCGATCTTGCGATCGGCACCACCCCGGTTGTGCAAAAGGCAAAACAGCTGGCGATTCCGGCGCTCTACTTCACCAACCTGATTTCGGCGCGGCCGTTGTTCGGTGTCGCCGGCGCAGGTTCCCTGGCCCAGGTCGTCAATGCTGCGCTCGCCAACCAGAGCCGCTTCGACGAGATGAAGGAGTTTTTCGGCGATGTCGGTGAAGGCCACGCTGCCGGCATCTGGGAAGACAAGCCGACCGAGAACACCGCTTTCCGGGAGAAATACAAAAAGCAGATCGAAATCCAGGCCAAGAAGCGCAAAGCCGAGGAGATGATCTGATGCTGGTGCTCGACCACGATCGCGCTGGCGGATACTGGGGAGCGGTCTACGCCTTCACTGCGGTCAAGGGCATGCAGGTCATCATCGATGGCCCGGTCGGCTGTGAGAATCTGCCGGTCACCTCGGTGCTGCACTATACCGATGCGTTGCCGCCGCACGAACTGCCGATCGTGGTGACCGGGCTGGGCGAGGAAGAACTTGGCCAGACCGGTACCGAAGGCGCCATGAAGCGTGCGCATCGGGTGCTCGATCCCTATCTGCCGGCGGTGGTTGTCACCGGATCAATCGCGGAGATGATCGGCGGCGGCGTGACGCCCGAGGGCACCAACATCAAGCGCTTCCTGCCGCGCACCATCGACGAGGACCAGTGGCAGAGTGCAGACCGGGCCATCGTCTGGCTCTGGAAGGAATACGGCCCGAAGAAGATTCCGGAGCGCAAGCCGCGCGCGGGCGACGTCAAGCCGCGGGTCAACATCATCGGGCCGATCTACGGCACCTTCAACATGCCTTCCGATCTCGCCGAGATCCGCCGGCTGGTCGAGGGCATCGGCGCCGACATCAACATGGTTTTTCCGCTCGGCAGCCACCTCGCGGACATTCCGAAGCTGGTCAACGCCGACGTCAACGTCTGCATGTACCGCGAGTTTGGCCGCATGCTGTGCGAGACGCTGGAGCGGCCCTATCTGCAGGCGCCGATCGGCCTGCACTCGACCACGAAATTCCTTCGCAAGCTCGGCGAATTGCTCGGCCTCGATCCCGAGCCCTTCATCGAGCGCGAGAAGCACACCACCATCAAGCCGTTGTGGGACCTGTGGCGCTCGGTGACGCAGGATTTCTTCGGCACCGCCAGCTTCGCCATTGTCGCCAACGAGACCTATGCGCGCGGCGTGCGGCATTTCCTCGAGACCGAGATGGGGTTGCCTTGCACGTTTTCGTTTGCGCGCAAGCCGGGCATCAAGCCGGACAACGATGCGGTGCGCAAGTCCGTTCGCGAAAAGCCGCCGCTGATCCTGTTCGGCAGTTACAACGAGCGCATGTATCTCGCCGAGGCCGGCGGCCGCGCCGTCTATGTGCCCGCGTCATTTCCGGGCGCGGTCATTCGCCGCCACACCGGCACTCCCTTCATGGGCTATTCGGGAGCGACTTATCTGATCCAGGAAGTGTGCAACGCGCTGTTCGATGCGCTGTTCAGTATCCTGCCGCTGGCCGCCGATCTCGACCGGGTCGATCCGACGCCGGCGCGCCGGCACGAAGAGATCCTGTGGAGCGACGAGGCCAAGGCGCTGCTCGACGAGGTGCTGGAATCTCATCCGGTGCTGGTGCGCATCTCGGCTGCCAAGCGTCTGCGCGATGCCGCCGAGCGCGGCGCGCGCCGCGCGGGAGAGGCCCGTGTCACCACCGATTTTGTAACCAAGGCGCAGGCGGCTTTAATGGATGGGCAGCCCGTATGAGAACGATTGAGCAAAGCTTTTCCGGCGATTCCGTAGCCTCGTTCGGAACGCCACACTCGAGAGGTAAGGTGATGTCGATGTCCGACTATGTGCATTCCGGCCGTCGTTTTCGGGACTCCGTCGAAAGTGCGACCTTCGAGTCACGTTTGATGTTCGGTGCCTGCTACGTGCTGTTTCTGTTTCGGGCGGTCGTCTTGCGTTTGCTGCCGTGGCGCAGGCCAAAGCCGTTTGCAAAATTCGCAGTTCGCGAGTCGATCTTCACCGAGGCTGCTACCGCGGCGAGCGTGATCGTAGCCTCGTCGTTCATGGGTTTGTGAGTTCACGGATTTCGTCCGGCGGTGCCGGACGGATGACTGCCGTTTCTAAGAAGATTCGGCATTTCGCTGTCGCCCTCACTCGGGCGGCTTACGGCCGAAAGGCCATTACCAGGAGGAATACCAAATGAAAGACGGTTCCCTCTCGGGGCTGACAGAAGCGGAAGCCAAGGAATTCCACTCGATATTCGTCACGAGCTTCTTTCTCTTCGTGGCTATCGCAGTGGTTGCCCACATCCTCGCCTGGCTGTGGCGTCCTTGGCTGCCGGGCCCCGGCGGCTACAAAACTGCGTTGGATAGCATCCATCATCTCGCCAGCGTTTCCCTGTCATATCTGACATAACTGGAGGTAAACATGTGGCGAATTTGGCTTCTATTCGATCCCAGGCGTGCGTTGGTCCTGCTCTTTACGTTCCTGTTCGGACTGGCGCTCGTGATCCACTTCATTCTGCTGTCGACCGACCGGTTCAACTGGTTGGAGGGACCTCGTAAGGGTCCTGCCAAGACGTCGGAGATTTCTCTGCCGTACACACCACCAAGCATGCCGTCCTGACGGCGTGACCAATGCTTACCGGAACGGACGGGCCCGGATGGAGCGGCCGGACCCGTCCGCTTCCGGTAGCAAAACCTAAGAAATCGACGCTGAAACACGACCACAAAGGCGACGACATACGACTACGAGCGGTGATTTATTTCGGACGTGGAGGAACGATCGATGGCCATGCTCAGCTTTGAAAGAAAATATCGCGTTCGCGGCGGAACGCTTATTGGAGGCGACTTGTTCGATTTCTGGGCCGGCCCGTTTTATGTGGGATTCTTCGGCATCACGACGGTGTTTTTCTCGCTGGTAGGGATCGCAATGATCCTGTGGAGCGCCGCGCTCGGTCCGACCTGGAATCTCTGGCGGATCAGCATCGACCCGCCCGACGTCAAATACGGTCTGGCCTTTGCGCCGCTGCAGGAAGGCGGCATCTGGCAGATCGTCACCATCTGCGCCATCGGCGCGTTCGTTTCGTGGGCGCTGCGCGAGGTCGAGATCTGCCGCAAGCTCGGCATCGGCTATCATGTGCCGTTCGCGTTCGCCTTCGCTATCCTTGCCTATGTCACCCTGGTCGTCATCCGGCCGGTGCTTATGGGGTCATGGAGCTACGGCTTTCCTTACGGCATCATCACCCATCTCGATTGGGTGTCCAACACCGGTTATACCTACGGCAACTTCCACTACAATCCCGCCCATATGGTCGCCATCACGTTCTTCTTTACGACGTGCCTGGCGCTGGCGCTGCATGGTGGCCTGATCCTGTCGGCGAGCAATCCTGAAAAGGGCGAACCGATCAAGACCCCCGAACACGAGAACACGATGTTTCGCGATCTGATCGGCTATTCGGTCGGCACGCTCGGGATCCATCGCCTCGGCATGTTCATCGCGCTTGCGGCGGTATTCTTCAGCGCGGTCTGCATCGTAATCTCGGGTCCGTTGTGGCCGGAGGGCAGCGCATGGTCCGAGTGGTGGGAATGGTGGCGCAATATTCCGATCTGGTCCCCTCATTAACGACGCACAGCAGAAAGAGTCATCGTCATGGCCCAGTACCAGAACTTCTTTACGCAGGTGCAGGTTCGCAGCAGCATCTATCCGGGTATCCCCCTGCAGCCGGGGACGTGGGTCCGCAGCGGCGAGGGTGGTTACAGCTATTGGCTCGGCAAACTCGGCGACGCCCAGGTCGGTCCGATCTATCTCGGCTTCCTCGGCCTCGCTTCGCTGATCAGCGGCTTCGTCGCGATCGAGATCATCGGCCTCAACATGCTGGCGTCGGTGAACTGGAGTCCGCTCGAATTCATTCGCCAGTTGCCATGGCTTTCGCTCGAACCGCCGAAGCCTGAATACGGCATCACCTTCCCGCCGCTGCAGGAAGGCGGCTGGTGGCTGATGGCCGGCTTCTTCCTGACCCTCTCGATCCTGTTGTGGTGGTTGCGGACCTACCGCCGTGCGCGTGCGCTCGGCATGGGCACCCATGTGGCATGGGCCTTTGCGGCGGCGATCTGGCTCTATCTGGTGTTGGGCTTCATCCGCCCGCTACTGATGGGAAGCTTCAGCGAGGCCGTGCCGTTCGGGATCTTCCCACATCTCGACTGGACCAACAATTTCTCGATCACCCACGGCAACCTGTTCTACAATCCGTTCCATATGCTCTCGATCGCGTTCCTCTATGGATCGGCGCTATTGTTTGCCATGCACGGTGCCACCATCCTGGCGGTCACCCCCTATGGTGGCGAGCGTGAGGTCGAGCAGATCGTCGACCGGGGAACGGCGCTGGAGCGGGCGGCCTTGTTCTGGCGCTGGACCATGGGCTTCAATGCCACCGCGGAGTCAATTCATCGCTGGGCATGGTGGTTTGCCGTGCTTTGCCCGCTCTGCGGTGGCATCGGAATTCTTCTCACCGGCACCGTGGTCGACAATTGGTTCGACTGGGGCGTCAAGCATGGACTGGCCTTGCCGAGGTGACACGATCGTAAGCGTACAGGCGAACTCCGATCGCGCGCGCCAGAAATAGCCAGAGGCCATCATGGCGCGCGCAAGCTTTCCCATATCTTGGCTGTGCAGCAGGCCCGCCTGGTGCGGGGCGATGCGGCGGCGGCCGGGCCACGTCGAGCTTCTTGCGATGTGCGTCCTCCGATAAGAGGAAGCCGAGTTGGAAGGACGCTGGATTGGAGGATCACTGGTTGGTGGAGGATGTTCGCCCTGGTGCAGGTGTTCAAATCCCCGAAGGAATCGCTGGGCGATCTCGGTGCGCTATCGGCCGCCAACCTGATTGCGGCGGCGACCGATGTCGCGATGGTGGTCGACAGCCATGGTCTCATTCACGATGTGGCGTTCAACAAGGAAGATCTGTCGCTCGAGCTGGACGCCCAGGGGCGATGGCTCGGCTCAAAGCTCGCCGAGACCGTCACTGCGGAGACCCAGGCCAAGGTCAAGGAGTTGCTGCAGGACGCGACGGTGCGAAAATCGTCAAGCTGGCGTCAGGTGAACCACCGATCCCCCACTGGCGACGATATCCCGGTGCTATACTCGGCGATCGATATCGGGCGCGCCGATCGCTTTGTATTGGTTGGCCGCGACCTGCGCCCGCTCGCGGCGATGCAGCAGCGGCTTGTCAACGCCCAGCAATCGATGGAACGGGATTACGTCCGCTTACGCCAGGCGGAAACGCGATATCGGCTTTTGTTCCAGGTATCGTCGGAAGCGGTAATGATCGTTGACGGCGGAAGCAATGCGATCGTTGACGCCAACCCAGCCGCGCTGGCGCTGTTCGGCGAGAGCTCTCCGCAAATACTCAAATCCGGGTTTCTCAGTCATTTCGATGCCGCCGGCTCGCAGGCCATCCAGGCCATGCTGGCGGACGTTCGTGCGACCGGCCGCGATCACACGATGCGCGCGCATCTGGCGGATGGGCGGCGCGAATGCAGCGTGGCGGCGTCGTTGTACCGGCAGGAGAATGCCTCGCTGTTCCTGGTTCGGCTTTCCTCGCAGGCATCGGCGTCCGAAAGCGGTGGCCTGAAGGCGACCGCGACGCTGCTGAAGTATTTCGAGACCGCTCCCGACGGGCTGGTGATCACGCAGTTCGACGGCCGCGTGGTCAGGACCAATGCGGCATTCCTCGATATGGCTCAGCTCACAAGCCCGGAGCAGGCGCTGGGCGAACTACTCGACCGCTGGCTCGGTCGTGCAGGTATCGATTTCAGCGTGGCACTCGCCAACCTTCGCCAGAATGGTTCGATCCGGCTGTTTGCGACGGCGTTGCGAGGTGAATATGGCGCGGTGGCGGAGGTCGAGGTTTCCGCCGTTTCGCTGACGAATGGCGACGACAAGCCAAGCTTTGGTTTTGCGATCCGCAATGTCGAGAAGCGGCTGTCCACGACGACAACCTCGTCGCACGAACTTCCGCGTTCGATGGCGCACCTCACCGAACGGATTGGCCGGATACCGCTCCGCGACCTCGTGCGCGAGACTACCGACGTCATCGAGAAGCTTTCGATAGAGGCCGCGCTGGAATTGACCGGCGATAACCGGGCCTCGGCCGCCGAAATGCTCGGGCTCAGCCGCCAGAGTCTTTATGTCAAGCTGCGCCGGTTCGGGCTCGACGATCATCCGGCAGTTGATGAGGCCGAAGATGAATAGCGTCGCGAATGGTGCCTTGGCCCGCCGTCCTTCACCTTTGGTGGTGTTGGAGCTGTTGAAACCAATCACCTGGTTTCCGCCGATGTGGGCGCTGGGGTGCGGCGTGATTTCGTCCGGTATTTCGCCGGCCCAGCGCTGGCCGTTGATCGTCGCTGGCGTGGTGCTGGCCGGGCCGATGGTGTGCGCAACCAGCCAGGCGGTGAACGACTGGTATGACCGGCACGTCGACGCCATCAATGAACCCGACCGGCCGATTCCATCGGGGCGCATTCCGGGACGCTGGGGCCTTTACATCGCGGTGATCTGGACGGTGCTGTCGCTCATGGTCGCCACCTTGCTCGGCCCCTGGGGTTTTGCGGCGGCGATCGTCGGACTGCTGCTGGCGTGGGCCTACAGCGCGCCGCCGATCCGGCTCAAGCAGAACGGCTGGTGGGGCAATGCCGCCTGCGGGCTCTGTTACGAGGGACTGCCGTGGTTCACCGGCGCTGCGGTCATGAGCGCGTCGAGCCCGGACTGGCGCATCGTCGTGATGGCGCTGCTCTACAGCATCGGCGCCCACGGCATCATGACGCTGAATGACTTCAAGTCGGTCGAAGGCGACAAGCGGATGGGGATCGATTCGTTGCCGGTGCTGCTTGGTGTCGAGCGTGCGGCGCGGTTTGCCTGCCTGGTGATGGCTGTGCCGCAGGCAGTGGTGGTTGTTCTGCTGCTGCTTTGGCAGCGGCCGTTGTACGCGCTGGCCGTCGGCACCCTGCTGATCGCGCAATTCTTTCTGATGGCGCATTTTCTCAAGAGCCCGCGCGAGCGGGCGCCCTGGTACAACGGCACCGGGATCAGCTGTTATGTGCTGGGCATGCTGATCTCCGCCTTTGCGCTGGCTGCGATCAGGGCGGGAGGCTAGAACGATGAGTAGCCCGGCAATGCTCGATGTGGCGGCGGTGGGCGGCACGGCTGCCCCCGGTCTGATGCAGGGGCCCGGATATTCCAACGACCGGCGCCGCGAACGTCTTGTCGGCATCTGCCGCGGCTGCGATTTCCTGAAACGGACCCCGGATGCCCATGTGAACAAGCGGCGGGTGCGCGCCAGGCAGGACGCCGTTGTGCGGATTTCCTTCGGTGATCTCGCGCGCATGGCCGGGCTGGCCTCCACGTAATGACGATGCGGCGCCCGTTCTGGAAGCCGGTGCTGATCGCGGCGGCAGTTGCTACGTTCATCGCGTTGCTCGGCGGCACGGTCACAGATACCGGGCCGTGGTATCAGGAGCTCCGTAAACCCTGGTGGCAGCCGCCGGGGTGGCTGTTTGCGCCCGCGTGGACCTTGATTTTCGCGCTGGCGACGGTGTCGGCAATCCTTGCCTGGCGCGATGCGCAAAGCCGTGCGCAGCGCGAGTGGGTGATTGGGCTGTTCGCGCTCAATGGATTTCTGAACGTGCTCTGGAGTACATTGTTCTTTGCGCTCCGGCGGCCGGACTGGGCGCTGCTCGAGGTGACCCTGCTATGGCTCTCGATCCTGCTTCCGATCATCGTGTTCTGGCCCTTTGCACGGCCGGCCAGTTTCTATCTGTTGCCCTACCTCGCATGGGTGTCGTTCGCGGCGTTTCTCAATCTGACCGTCGTCCGCTTGAACGCGCCGTTCGCCTGATGGCCGAAGCCTGCCTGCAAGGGTCCGCGATGGAGAATCCGGAATGGCCGATCTATTTGCGCGCGGGCGCCTCGTCGATCTCATTCTGATCGTGGTCGTGATCGAGGCCGCGTTTTTGCTGCTTTATTGGCGGCATTCCCGGCGCGGCATCGCGCCCCTCGATCTGCTGCCCAATCTATGCGCCGGCGCCTTTCTGCTGCTGGCGCTGCGCGTCACGCTCGCGGGCGATGGCTGGATATCGGCCAGCGCGTGCCTGATGGCGGCCGGGCTGTCGCATCTGTTCGATCTTTGGCACCGTTGGCGGCGATAGCGCCGCCAACGGTGCAGGACGGCTATTTCTTCCCGTAGGCTACTTCTTCTCGGAGAATTTATCGAGGTAGGCGATCACGTCCTTGCGCTGCTGCTCGTCAGCCAAATGGAATGTCATCTTGGTCGAACCTACGGCGAGTTCGGGATGTCCCTTGTCGGTCAGGAACTTCTTCAGGAAGGCATTGGGGTCGGGCAAATATTCGAAGATCAAGTCATTGGTCCAGACCAGCCCGTTTTCCCCGGCGGCCTTATTGAGCGCGGAATAGGCAAATCCCGGGGCGGTACCCGACTGCCGGCCGATCACGCCTGTCAAGGACGGTCCGATCAGGTTCTTGGCGTCGGGACCGATGCGGTGACAGGTCATGCATTGCTTGAAGACCTGCTCGCCCTTGGCTGCATCCTGGGCGGAGGCTCCAAGCGGAAGGCTCACGACCGCCGCGATCAACGTTAAGATTGTAAGCTTGGATACCACATTGCTCTCCCTTTGCCTTCGGTTTCAGACCGCGCTCAGCGCTGCGATCTGTCTGTAAAGATACATTTACAGTCACAAATATCAAATATCGTTGCCCCTGATTGACGTCTTTTTGAGAAGAATCAACCCGGATGATCAGATTGGCTGATAGCGGCAATGATGCTTGCGCGACCGCCATCGCTCGCCCGATAGGCCGCTGTAAGGTAAAAGTGACAAGTAAATCCTTAAAAACAAAGGAGTTTCTTGACTTGGCATCGGGATTCTGCGCATTGCTAGGTTCCGGGGCATTTTATCCGGCGTTGAGTGTCAGGCAGGGTTGGCACATTCTGTGCCTCTTGGGCTGTCGTTATCATGACAGCTTTCTGAGTGACTATGGTGCGACAGCGACCCAGAGTGGCCTCATGAAGTGGCACCGTGGTTGGCAATGACAATCCGAAGCGGCAGCGTCTTTCAACGGCGGTGTCTACGATGCAGTGATTTGGTTCTACCATCAACCGGCAGATAGCAAGCATGGCCGCCTTACCCATCGTACAGCCAGACATCACGCTGCTCCTCGACATGGAAGGCGTGATCCGCGAAGCGACGTTGTCTCCCGCCATGAACGGGGAAAGCATCGATGGTTGGCTTGGGCGGCCATGGGTAGAAGTCGCCGGCGAGATCGGTGGCGACAAGGTCAGGCGCATGGTCGACGATGCTAGGGTCAGCGGCATCTCGGCCTTCCGTCAGATCAACCAGCGCTTCCCGAGCGGCCTGGAGATTCCAATCGAATTCACCACCGTGCTGCTGGGCGGCCGCGCCGGAATGCTGGCCATCGGAAAAAACCTGCAGGCGGTTGCCGAACTGCAGTCGCGCCTGATCTCCGCGCAGCAGACCATGGAGCGCGACTACTGGAAGCTCCGCGAAATCGAGACCCGCTACCGGCTGGTGTTCGACGCATCGAACGAAGCCGTCATGATCGTGTCGGCGGCGAACTTGCGGATCATAGAGGCCAACCGCACCGCTATCGAGGCGCTGAATTCGTCACGCCGCCGCAATGAAGATTTTGCTGGACGCGAACTGCTGCATGACGTCGCCGTGGAAGATCGCGAGGCTGTTCGCGAGATGTTGGCACGGATTCGCGAGCGCGGCAAAGCACTGAGTATTCTCGTCCATTTCGGCCCCGAAGCCAAACCCTGGATGCTGCGCGGCTCGCTGATCACGGCTGAACCGGGCCACGTGTTTCTGCTGCAGTTTACCGCTGCCGGCAAATTGCCCGTTGTCAATGACGATCGCGAACTTTCATCCGTCGAGGACCTCATCGACCGCTTGCCCGACGGCTTCGTGGCGCTGGATGAGACCGGCGTCATCCGTCACGCCAATCCGGCGTTTCTTGATCTGGTCCAGGTCGGGTCCAAGACTTCGGCGATAGGCGAATCGCTGGGGCGCTGGCTTTGGCAGCCCGGTGCGGATGTGAACGCGCTGCTTGCCAATATTCAGCGGCACAAAACCATACGGCTGTTCACGACGACGATACGCGGTGAACTCGGCACCGAAACCGAGATCGAAATATCAGCTGGCACCACTGAAGGCAGCGAGCGTAACCTGATCGGCGTGCTGCTCCGCAACGTCGCCCGCCGCCTGCCGTCCGGCGGGGAGGCCGATCTGCTGCGGACGGCGCTGGGATCGATGAGCGAGCAGATCGGAAAATCTTCATTGCGCAAGCTCGTCAAGAACACCGTGGGCGTCGTCGAGCAGCACTACGTCAAGCAGGCGCTGGAACTCGCGGGGGGCAACCGCACCGCGACCGCCGAACTGCTGGGGTTGAGTCGGCAGAGCCTTTATGCAAAGCTCAATCGCTACGGTCTCGATGACAAGGTACCCGCCATCGAGGAAACCCCAGAGGATTGAGTTGGCGTCGCATTCGTACGCTACCCCAGCGTTCGGAAAAGCCGATCTTTCGAACTGCGAACGGGAAGAGATTCATCTCGCGGGATCTATTCAGCCGCACGGTGCGCTGTTGGTCGTCAGCGAACCAGATCACCGCGTCGTCCAGGCCAGTGCAAACGCCGCGGCATTTCTCAACCTGAAGCAGGTAATCGGGATGCCGCTCGCCGAGTTCGACGGCGATCTGCTGTTTCGTATTCTGCCGCATCTGGATTCGACTTCCCAGGGCATGCCGATCGCCGTCAGGTGCCGGATCGGCAGCCCCAGCGCGGAGTTCGACGGCCTGCTGCATCGGCCGCCCGCCGGCGGCCTTGTCATCGAACTCGAGCGTGCCGGGCCCTCGGTCGATCTGTCGAAACAAATCGCAAGGGCGCTTGAGACCATTCGCACCGCATCCTCACTCCGTGCCCTGTGCGATGAAACGGCAAAGTTGTTTCAGGATCGCACCGGTTACGACCGCGTCATGGTCTACCGATTTGATGAGGACGGACACGGCGAGGTGTTCTCGGAGCGCCGCAAGCCGAACCTTGAGGCCTACCTCGGCAACCGCTACCCGGCGACGGATATCCCGCAGATAGCGCGACGCCTCTATGAGCGTACCCGCGTCAGGGTTCTGGTCGATGTCAATTATGAACCGGTTCCGCTGCAGCCGCGGCTCTCGCCCTTGACCGGGCGCGATCTCGATATGTCGCTCTGCTTCCTGCGCAGCATGTCGCCGATCCATCTGCAATATCTGAAGAACATGGGTGTCGGGGCCACGCTGGTGGTGTCGCTGGTGGTCGGAGGCAAGCTGTGGGGTCTGGTGGCCTGTCACCACTATGAGCCGCGCTTCATGCATTTTGAATTGCGCGCGGTCTGCGAGCTCTTGGCGGAGGCAGTTGCAACCCGGATCTCGGCGCTCGAGAGTTTCGCGCAGAGCCAGTCCGAAATTTTCGTGCAACGGCTCGAACAGCGAATGATCGAGGCGATCTCGCGCGAAGGCGACTGGCGGGCGGCCATCTTCGACAGCGCGCAGTCGATCCTGCAGCCGCTGGGGGCGAGCGGCAGCGCGCTGATCTACGAGGGCCAGATCATTTCGGCCGGCGAGGTGCCGGGGACGCAGGAGATCCGGGAGATTGGCGCCTGGCTTGATAGCAGGCACGTGACATCGCTGTGGTCCTGCGCCACGCTGGGCCTGGAATTTCCCCAGTTTGCCGGCGTGATAAAAGTGGCGAGCGGGATCGTGGTGACGCCGATCTCCAATAATCCCGGTGAATATCTGATCTGGTTCCGGCCCGAACGGGTTCGCACGGTGACCTGGGGAGGCGATCCGCTAAAACCGTTCGTGACTGGCTCCGATCCCACGGATTTGTCGCCGCGCCGGTCGTTTGCCCAATGGCACCAGCAGGTGGAGGGCACCTCCGAGCCCTGGACCCAGGCCGACCTGGCTGCGGCGCGACTGATCGGTCAGTCGGTAACCGACTTCGTGCTGCAATTCCGAGCGGTGCGCACGCTGATTGCGCAGGACCAATTGGAGCAGTTAAGCCGGCACGTCCACGTTTCCGAGCAGCCGGTCATCATCGCGGATATTGACGGCAAGATCCTGTTGATGAACGAGGCGTTCAAGACGCTGCTGCCGAAGGGTCGCGTGGCGGCGCGGCTGGACGACCTGGCACCGGCCTTTCAGGACTCGGAGCGATTTCTTCATAGTGTCCGCGAACTCGTTGGTCATCACCGGTCCTGGCGCGGCGAGTTGTTGCTGCACCGTGAAGGCAACCGGGAAATACCGCTGATGGTGCGGGCCGATCCGGTGCAGCCTTCGCGCGACCGGGTGCTCGGTTTTGTGTTGATCTTTTCCGATATCACCGACCGCAAGGCCGCCGAGACCGCGCGCAACCGCTTCCAGGAAGGCATCATTCAGAGCAACCGGATCAACAGCGTCCGCCTCGATTCAAAGACCGACCTGGTTTATCAAAACCTGTTGTCGTCGGTGATCGAGAATGCGCAGCTGGCGGCGCTCGAGATCACCTATGGCGTCGAAACCGGCCGTATCGCCGAGATGCTCGAAAGCATCCGCAATTCGACGCTGCGAACCGCCGAGGTGCTGGAGCAATTGATCTGGCATTCGTCGCGCACGTCCGGCGAGGGCAGGCGAGACAGATAGCGGCCCGCTACTCCACCGCGGTGACTTCGGCCGATCCGGGCGCCACCATGGCCTGCACGGCGCAGGACAATGCGATGTTGTGCGAAAAGGCCATGGCGCCCTCTTCTATGACGGCGTCGCGATCGCAGGCGAACGCGCCGGCCCGATCCAGCGCCGCTCGATAATCCGACTTCAGCTCATCGGGATCCGGCGCTTGCGGAAAGTCGTAGAACGACAGCTGGGAAGGCCGAAGTTGCAGCGATCGGGTCAAGAGCCGTTGCAGAATCTGGCCGCCGCTGAGGTCGCCGAGATATCGGGTGTAAGCATGCGCAATCAAACGGGTGCCGTCGCCTTGCGCGGCGCTGGCGATTCGGCTGGCATAGTGCTCTCCCGCCGTCAGCAGCGGAATGTCCCGGCCCCAGCGCCCGCCGTAGAGTTCAACCAGGTCGGATTCGATCGCGGGAGCGCGATCCAGCCTGTAAGCCGCTATCTCGCCGATGCCGGGAGAAGCGCTATGGCGATCGAGTCCCCGTTCCATCGCCCGATAGGCCGGCAAAAGATTGCGCAGAAGCAGGATGTAGCCGTCACGGCTGGCCTCGCCTCGCAAGAGATGACGGATGATGCCGGTCCGCTCGGCTTCGACATGCAGGCTCTTGGTGCGAAGATAAAGGGCGTCGACGACGCTGACCGGCGAGGCGCGGTCCGCTATGTCAGTCGTCATGCCCTGCTTTCCCTACTGTATTGACGGCCCGCCTAGCGCGCGGTGGTTTGGGTCTTCGGACAGCCGAAGGCCCTCACGTATCGACCTTCACCCGCTTCATCTGCTCGATCAGCTCACGCGCCTGCTGCGGTGCGGTGGTGGCGTCTCCCGACATCATATCGGCTCCGACGTCCGCCACAAGGCCGGGCTCTGTCATCACCATCGGACCGCCGAGCATGATGCCGACGCTTCTGTTGCGGGAATCGCGGCGGATATCGGCGATGTCCTTTTTCAGTTCGTTGAGCCGGCGGTCGCTGCTGACGGAAAAGCCGACGACGTCGAACCAGTGATTATGCACCAGGGAAATCAGTTCCTGATGCGATGAAAACGGTCCGGTGCACAAATTCCAGCCAGCGCGCCGAAAGAATTCAGCCACCATCGACAGGCCGAAACTGTGCTGCTCGCCGGGGATGATGGTCAGCAGCACCGATTCGCCGCCGCCACCTCGGGCATCATCGATGAAATGCTCGCCCAGCCGTCGCAGAATTCGCTGCAGACGGCTGACACCCAGCGTGACATTGGCAAAGTCCGTCGCATCACTCTCCCAGAGGGTGCCGAGGTGCCGCGCCGTGGGCGCCAGCAACTCCAGAAAGACAGCTTCCACCGTTACGCCTTGCGCCATTAGACTTTCAACGTACTCAAATGGGGCGTTGTCATTCATGCCGAGCGCCAGCGCGGCGAAATGATCGATCGAACTCAGGCCTTTTTCTTCTTCAGGGGATGCCGCTGGCTTGGGCGTCGGCGTCTTGCCAAGCGCAAGCAGCGTTTTGATGGTCTTGACGACGCTGACGGGCGGCAACGTCGGGGTGAAGCGCCAGATCGGCGTGGGGATTCGCTGTCGAAGGGATTTAGAAGGA
>Ga0182012_10001264_pt1 | contig 27826 bp, 25 predicted proteins | sample 612S2SmetaG_FD_120486 | JGI IMG/M metagenome (GOLD analysis project Ga0182012, IMG submission 120486) | Permafrost microbial communities from Stordalen Mire, Sweden - 612S2S metaG | ecosystem: Environmental > Terrestrial > Soil > Wetlands > Permafrost | place: Sweden: Stordalen | collected...
CATAAAGAGCTAACGTTACTATTTTAGGGGATGCTGCCTAAGCATCGTTCGGCTCATCTTTATGGATATACAGCAAATTCAACAACTTTTGGGCCCGAACAGCACGAACTCGTGGCATATGCTGGGAACGCCTTATGGCGAGGAGCAGCGCAATGCGCTCTCACTTCTGCGGCGTACGACCCACGCGCCCGGCCCCGCCTTTGACTTCACCGTCAAACTGTTCCCCAACACTCAAAGAACAGAAGTAGCTTCTTCACTCCATCGATTTGAAACGGGTCATCCCACGCATTACAAAACGGCAGACCCAGACCGTAGTTAGTTTCGCAGACCCTACCAAAAAGTCTGGCAATTGTGCGGCCCCTTTACGTGGGCGAGATTTTCAAGGGTCGCCCCGGCACCACATGAGTATCCATGCACAACAGAACGGCCCAGTCAATTCCAGCGGCCCCTAGGCGTTCAGCGCCTGCACCATCAATGCCACGAAATTCTAGCTAACACAAGAAATGCCTTACACGAGCGAGGCGACGATTCCGTAGGCGAGCCTTAGATTCTGCGTTTCAATGCGCTTGAATCCATGTTCCGTGTCAAGCAGAGCAATCGGCGGATTGTCGTCGCCAGTCGCTGGATTTGGCCTATGCAGCCATTCATTAGAGTATTCGACACCTTCGAAGGTTTTCGTTGCCAGCCGCTACAATGCGATTCATCTGATCGATCCGCTTCTGGTGGGGTACTCGCAGTCATGTTCTTCGGTTTCTTGGTCTGCGTTCCGCGACAGGCTGCCATACCTCATTAAGAGCTAACATTACTATTTTAGGGGATGCTGCTTTAAGCATCGTTCGGCTCATCTTTATGGATATACAACAGATTCAAGAACTTTTGGAACAGGTGCAGAGCGGTAAAACCACTGTTACAGCCGCTTTAGACACCTTGCGGCACCTGCCGTTTGAGGATTTGGGGTTCGCGAAAGTGGACCATCACCGCGCTGTGCGACATGGTATGCCCGAAGTCATTTTGGGCCAGGGCAAAACGCCGGATCAAGTCGAGGGAATCGCGAAGGCGCTTTTGGCGAAATCACCCAATCTGCTGTTGACGCGCGCCACCCAAGAAATGGCCGAACGCGTTTCGGCCATTGCGACACAGGCCGAACACTTCCCTGCCTCGGGCGTCGTGCGCGTGTGGCGCGACCGCACCATTTATGGCAAAGGCAAGATTGCGGCGATTTGTGCGGGAACAGCGGATCTGCCGGTCTTGGAAGAAGCGCACCTGACGGCCGAGGTGATGGGCAACACGGTGGACGTGATTACCGACGTCGGCGTGGCGGGCATTCATCGGCTGCTGAATCAGCGCGACAAGCTGGTGGAAGCGCGCGTGGCAATTGTTTGTGCAGGCATGGAGGGCGCGTTGCCGAGCGTGGTGGGCGGATTGATTGGCTGCCCGGTGATTGCGGTGCCAACAAGCATTGGTTATGGCGCAAGCTTTAATGGTTTAGCCGCGCTGCTGGGCATGTTGAACAGTTGTTCGAGCAATGTGACGGTGGTGAATATTGATAACGGCTTTGGCGCAGGGTATGTGGCGAGTTTGATTAACAGGCTGTGAGGAGAGCGTTGCATGCACAAGCATTTTTGCGCTATAGCATTGCTGTTGATGTCTGTGACCCACGCGGACAACAACGAGGCAACCTATGAAGATCTGGCCAGGAAGGCATCCGCGGGAGACCTGTCCATCGATTTCCAAGCACTGCGCTTCGCTTGTTTGAAAGCAAAATCTTGCGATGCTGAGGGTGACCGCAAGCAACTGCTGGCTGGACGCAAAGCCATGCACGAAAAAGACTACGCAAATGCCGCGAAAATAGCCGAGGGCATGATTGCGAAAGGCTTCCCGAATATTGAGGCGCAGGCGCTAGCGGCTAACGCGTATGCGGCGCTCAATGATGGGGAGAAAGCCAAATTTCATCACGATGTGACTTCCGCTTTGATCCAATCCATTCTGAAAAGCGGAGATGGCAAAAGCAAAGAGACGGCTTTTGCCGTGATCAACGTTCACGAAGAGTACATCGTCATGAGCGTGCTTGGACTATCGCCGATGGGCAGTCAATCGCTGATCACGGGAAAACCGCACAGCTACGATTTGCTGGAGCGTGATGAACCTAAGAGCGGGACGAAGGTGAGCGTCTACTTTCTAATCGACGCGTTTTTTCCGATGAAATTGTGAGCCGCAGCAACTACGCCGGCCCACAGAAAACAACTTCGACGCGATTCTTATCCAGGCGGTTAATCTCCAACCGCTCGTGAAACGCTTTGCCCACGCCCTTAATAAGCCCAATCCATAGCTCTTCCAGGTTGCGTTCGGACGAATATTGCATTACGAGTTTGCCAGGGCCTTCTTCTTCATATTGAAAGTGAGGAGGGCTGGCCATCGGCATGTTCTTGTTTGCGCGCACGTGCACGCTCTCCATTTGCAACAGAAACTCGCGAGCATTAGCAGCGCGCTTGAAGTAAGGATCATAAATGCGGGGTGCGAAGATGGTGCACCAGTGTTCGCCAAAGGCCTGCGCGGTTTGTTCTTGCGACAACTTCAAAACCTGCGACGTGGCTGCTAGTAAATTCGTGAAGTCTTTGTCCGAAGTGGTCTCAATCAGCAGGAACTTGCGCGTTGGCTGTAAACCCGCGGCCGTCATGATTTGCTGCCATTTATCTTTGCCGAACTGCGCCTCCACCAGTTCCGCCAAACACATTGTGATGACGCCTTTCAAAAATTATCCCTCAGTGCGCTGCACTCCTCACCAAAGGAAGTCGCGACCGGTACTGGCAATTCTCTGGCAATTGTCGAATCTCGATAAATGTGAAGTTAAGGGGAAATCGGCCGGATAAATCCTACTAGGAATAGATGCCAGGCGCTTCATGCCCAAGCGCTTGCACATATTCAACATAGCTGCCCGGATACACTCTGGGTTCGCGTTCTGTGCCCGTCTCGCCGCCTAACTCAAGCACTCGCGAACCGAGACCGCGCAGAAACATACGGTCGTGCGAAACGAAAATCATGGTGCCCTCAAATTGTTTGAGCGCTCCCACCAACATCTCTTTTGTAGCCAAGTCCAGGTGGTTCGTAGGTTCATCCAATACCAGAAAATTCGGCGGATTGAAGAGCATACGCGCAATCACCAGCCGCGATTTCTCGCCGCCCGAAAGCGAGCGGATTTTCTTATCCACATCATCGCCTGAAAATTGAAAGGCGCCCGCAAGCGAACGCAATGAACCGATCCCATCTTTCGGAAAATCGTACTGCAACTGCTCAATCACGGTTAGATCGGGGTTCAGCACGTCGAGCGACTGTTGCGAAAAATAGCCCATGTTCAGACTGGCGCCCAGGCGCACACTGCCAGAATCCGGCTCGCTCGCACCCGCGATCATCTTCAGTAGTGTGCTTTTACCCGCCCCGTTGCGGCCCATCACGGCCCAACGTTCCCCGCGACGAATGTGCATGCTAAAGCCGTCGTAAATCACGCGCGGGCCATAGCTTTTGCGGATGTTCTCCACCACGGCGACTTGATCTCCCGAACGAGCCGGCTCGCGAAAATCGAACTTCACCACTTGGCGCTTCTTCGGCAGTTCGATCTTTTCAATTTTGTCCAGTGCCTTGATGCGGCTCTGCACCTGCGCCGCCTTGGCCGCGTGCGTCTTAAATCGTTCAATAAAGCGCTGTTCTTTGGCGAGCATCGATTGCTGCCTCGCAAAGGCTGCCACCTGATTGGCTTCGCGAATGGTGCGCTCGCGTTCGTAGAAATCGTAGTTGCCGGAGTAGACGATAATTTCGCCGCCATCAATTTCGGCGATCTTTGTCACCAGCCGGTTCATGAACTCGCGATCGTGCGAAGTCATCAGCAGCGTGCCTTCGAACGCTTTTAAGAACTGTTCGAGCCAAATGATCGATTCCAGATCCAAGTGATTCGTCGGCTCGTCCATCAGCAGAACATCAGGACGGCCCAACAGCACGCGCGCCAGCGCCACACGCATTTTCCAACCGCCGGAGAGTGCGCCCACATCGCCATCAATCTGGTCATCTTTGAAGCCGAGGCCGTGCAGCACCTCGCGCGCTTGCGCTTCCAGCGTGTAGCCGCCCAGGTGTTCGTATTCTTCCTGCACCTCGCCAAAGCGCTCCAGAACTTTGTCGAGCTTGTCCGCCTGCTCTGGATCTTCCATCGACCGCTGCAGGCTTTCCAGTTCGTGATGAAGATCACCAATGCGCCCGCTGCCGGCGATCGCTTCATCAATCACCGAGCGGCCCTGCATCTCTTCGACATCTTGGCGGAAATAGCCGATGGTGAGTTTCTTGGGAACGGAGACATCGCCGTCGTCAGGAAGTTCTTCACCAATCGCCATGCGAAACAGCGTGGTTTTGCCGGCGCCGTTCGGACCAACCAATCCCACCTTTTCGCCCGGGTTGAGTTGGAAGGAAGCATCGACGAAAATCAACTGCTTCCCGTACTGCTTTTGAATGTTGGAAAAAGAAATCATTCGAAAATTCAACGCTAGCAGATGACGGAACCCAGTCGGCCCGTCCAGCGCTGATCAGAATGATCCCACGAACATGACATACGGGTACGAATAGCCAAAATCCGCTTTGGACTGCTTGAGATAGGCACCTTCAAACAAGTGCCCGAAGCCCGCCCCAAATTTCCAAATTTTAGACCACTGATACAGGCCGACCGTGTTGATCTCCTCGCCAATCCGCGAACTGGTGGCCGCCCGATTCAATACCACTGATGTGCCGCTCGATCCGTAAAGGGAGTCTTTCACATTCGCGAGATTGAAAGTGTTGTAGTCGGTGCGAAGCTTAAACTTACGCAGCGGTTGGAGGTCGAAGCCGGTACGGAAGTTCTTCAGATTCTTCCAGCCAAACTGATCGATCATGCCATAGTACCCGTGATTGCTGGGATAGAACTGATCAAACGTGTTCCGCAGTCCGTCTTTGTTTCCCGCGTCACCTGAAGCGTAGCTATATTCCACGCTGAGTCGCGGCTTCATAGAAGTGTTCAGAACAGTCCAGCCGAGAACGCCGGAATAGGCATGAGCCACCACTTTATCGCTGGAGTATGATCCTCGTTGCACGATTCCCTCCCCAACGTAATCAAAACGCAGCGGAAGCGCACCAAAGGCGCGAATCCCAGGGCTCATTACTAGTCCGTCGCCGATTTTCGAAGTCTCGCTCTTCACCAATTTGTTGGTCTTAAAAAGAACATAAGGCTCCAGGTTGAGATGCGGCAGCGGGTTCTTCCAAGATCCGTACGCGCCGTAGAAGTGCTCGCCCGGTTTGTGACGATCAAGCCGGGTGTCATCAATCAGCACAGCCGAACCGGCAAACAAATCCACTTTATGGTTCCCATCTCCCATAGTCAGGTCAACGGCATCAAATGTGCGCGACATCCCCCAATCCGCAGGCCCGATTAAACGCTCGCCGCCAAAACTGAGTTCCTGGCGGCCCGCACGAAGAGACAACGGTACGTAACCTTCCTCTTTATGCGAAACGCTGAAGTAGAGCTGTCGGACGTCAATAGGGTTGTAAAGCGTCGTGGGAGCGACCGGAGAGTTGTAGCCCGCCGTTCGAGCATCCTGTGCTTCGGCGTAAAATCTGAGCCAAGACGTGGGTTGGATGCCGAGCGTAACGCGCAGCCGGCTCGCATAATAGCCGTCCATCGCATTGTTGATGATCGACGTCCCGGATGGTATTTCGAAGCGGCCGCGAATCTGACCGCCGAGTGTCAGCCAAGAGGGCAACAGGTTCGCTGGAGACCAATCAACCATGGGTGTCCCGACATTCGCGACTGTCGGCGATTGGGAAGGACTAGGATTACCCTTGCCTTCATTCCCTGCATCAGAAGCGCACAACTGGGCTGCAAGCGCGATGGATAAAACAACAACTCTCACCTTCATATTGAAACCATCGGGAGCGGGCGCTAAAAGGTTTAGTCTTTCTTACCTAGCACCTCAAAAATCCCCTCATTGGTCCCAATACAAGTGTTAGTGTTCCGATAGCGCCTCGGTTGGCGAAATTCGTGCTGCCCGCTGCGATGGAATGAGGCAAGCCACCAGCGTCACGAACCCCATAACGCCGATCGCCGTGGCAAACGCCGGCCAGTCTAAGCACGACACATGAAAGAGCACCGTCTGCATGACGCGGCCGGCGAGAACAGCGCCGATCAATCCCAGGAACGTGCCCGCCACGAACAGACGCCAAGCCAGAGAAACGAACTGACCGCGAATCTGCCCCGGTTCCGCCCCCAACGCCATACGAACACCAATTTCCCGCCGCCGCTGCGAAACCGCGTAGCTCAAAACTCCGTACGTACCAATGCCCGTTAGCAACACCGCAATGGCGGAAAACAAACCTGCCAGCAGCGCGGGCGAACGCTGCGCAACCAGGCTGTCTGCAATGCGAGCCTCCATCGTTTGCAAGTCATTCACGGGAAGGTCTGGATCAATGCGACGCACCAATCTCGGCAGAGTCAATTGGAGTGACTCCGACGAGAAACTCGTGCGAGCCACAACGAACATAGCGTTTGAGGGTTGAAAAAGAAAAGGGTAATAAACGGCGCCTTGCGCGGCTTCGTCAACCAGCCCTGCCTGCTTCACCCGACCCACAACACCCACCACTGTGAATGCTTCGGAATCCTTGCCAAGTTCAGACCCTTGGAACAGGCGCTGGCCCAGAGCATCGCCATTCGGCCAGTAGTAACGCGCAAAATCTTCATCCACCACACAAACGCGTTCCGCGCGATGCGAATCCGCCGCCGTCAGAAAACGCCCGGCCCGCAGAGTAAATCCCATTGCGTTGAAATAATCGCCGCCCACGCCGTAAGAATAATGCCCGCGCGGCGATTCTCCCGGACGCATAACATGCCCAACAACCGCCGCCGCACTCTTGCCGCTGTTCCCGCTAAACGGCACGTTATTCACAATGCCCGCGGCCAACACCCCAGGCTGCTGCATTATCTCGCCGGTCAGCCGTTCTGTAAACGCGAGGGTTGAAGCACCGTTCGCGTACGTCTTCGAAGGGAGAGCCAGTTGGCCGGTCAGAATGTGATCCACACGGAACCCGGGTGAGACCGACGTTAAACGCCGCAGACTCATTCCCAGCAAGCCGGCTCCCGCCAAAAGCACGAACGACAGCGCGATCTGCGCCACGATAAAGCCATGCCGCACCCGCTGAGCGCCGCGACTAGACGTGCCGCCCCGTGACTCAGCTTGCAACGCCTCCATCGGTTGGCCGCGCAAGCTAACGGAGGCAACCGGAATCGCTAGTATCACGCCGAGCGCAATAGAGCCCAGTAACGCTACAAGAGCCCAACTCAAATCAAATCCAATTTGCGAGCCCATGGGTAATCGTTCGGCCCCCAGATAGGCCAGTAACCGAATTCCTCCCGCAGCCACTCCCATTCCCAGAAGACCTCCTCCAAGTGTGAGCAGTGTGGTCTCAATGAGTACCTCACTAACGAAATAACCGCCACTCGCACCCAGCGCCCGCCGCACCGCCGATTCCTTCAAGCGCGCGTTGGCTCGAATGAGCAGCAGGTTCATCAAGTTCACCACGCCAATTAACAGAAGAGCAACAACGCCTGCTTGCAGCAAAAGCAAAATAGGACGGATCGCTGCAACGTGATCCCCATGCAGCGGCACAACCAACGTTCGGAATCCCGCCTCCGCCATCATCTTCGCTTGTGGATCGTCTAACTCCAACTTCGCATTCTGCAGATCTATTTCCGATTGAGCCTGCGCCGTGCTGACTCCCGGCCTGAGTCGCGCAATCATCTGGATCGAATTACCTCCAGAATGACGCTGGCGCGGCAGACGCTGTTCAGGATTAGAGGAAAGCGGGAAATACAGTTGCGCCTTCGAGGAGAGGAAGCGAAAGTCAGCAGGCAGAACTCCGATCACCGTCCGAGCCAAGCCATCCACCCGAACTTGCCGTCCAATCACCTTCGGATCGGAGTTGAAATGTTCCCTCCAATAGGTGCAAGTAAGAATGGCAACTGAGTCCGTTTGATAGGTGGTTTCTTCATCAGAGAAGACGTGCCCTATCACAGGCCCGCGCCCCAGAGTCGCAAAGAAATCCGGCGACACCCAGGTAATCTCTTCTCGCTGCGTGGAACCTGGCTCTCCTAAGATGGCCGTCCCATAACGATAAATCGCGACCGAACTGAAGGCAGGAATCTGCCCCCGTCGCTCATAGTAGTTCGTCAGCGAAGAGCCATCCCGATCCACACCAGCTTTCGGATACGTGTTGAACAACGTCATAAGCCGATCGGCATCGGGAAACGGCAGCGGTTGGAGCAGCACAGAGTCAATCACCGCAAAAATCGTAAGGTTCGCCCCGATGCATACTGCCAGGGTCAGAAGAGCCGTCACCGCGAAACCTGGCGATTTGCGCAACAATCGAACCGAATAACTCACTTGCCGCTTTATTTCATCAATCACTTGCAAACTGCGCGCCTCCCGGCATTCTTCCTTCACGCTATTCAGTCCGCCTAGTTCCATCCGCGCGCGGCGCCTCGCCTCTTGTTCGGAAACGCCAGAGCGCATCAGGTCTTCCACACATTGATCAATATGAAAGCGCAATTCTTCAGTCATGCCCTCCTCGAACTGGCTTCGCGTAGTCAGCACACGAAAGAGAGAGCGGAGCCGCTGTAGCATGTCAAACCTCTTCGGATGTCGTATTCAGAGCCGCGGCAATGGCAGTGGCCAAGCGGTTCCAACCAGCCGTCTCTTCACGCAACCGGCGTCGGCCCGCCGGTGTCAGTTTGTAAAACTTGGCGCGCCGGTTATTTTCGCTCTGTCCCCACTCTGCGGCAATCAGTTCCTGATGCTCTAAGCGGTAAAGCGCCGGGTACAAAGAGCCTTGTGGAATCTCCAGCGCATCGTCAGAGATCTGCCGGATGCGCACTAAAACGCCATAGCCGTGCAGTGGCTTCAAAGACACGGCCTTCAGAATCAGCATGTCAAGTGTGCCCGGAAGTAGATCAGCAGTTTTGCCCAAAGTGTAAGATTCCTAGTCTGGCTAGGAATATAACACGGTCTCACCTAGTTTGGCAAGGGGACCAAGAGACGCGCTCTATTTCGAGCTTCGAAGGATAGCGGAAGCAGCCTTCTGCAGAGCGGCAGCTCTCTTTGGATTCTCCAAAAAAGCCCATTCCGCAGCCCGCAGCGGTAAAGGTAGTTGGAAATCAGGATTGATCTCCCGGCGGCGCGTAATAAGCTCCGTCAACATTTCGCGAGGATGCTCCCTCACTTCGTCCAGCATCGCCACTTGGTGCACGCACGAAATACTGCAATGCGGAGCACATGCCTTCTCCGAATGAAACTCCCGCTCCAAATCCGCTCTCGTATACGAGGCGAGCGGCGTGCCTGGGTGCCCCCGCTGTTGCGAACAGTAGTGCACTAAACCGTCCTCACAGATATAAAGGAAACGGCTGCCCGCGCGACACTGCCACTCATTCGGCAAGCCTTGCACGAGCTTAGTCTGAAACCGATCAAAATGCGAGAAAGAGAAAACAGACGTCTCCAACTGGCGAATTTGCTGATAAACCTCGATCTGGGCTGCAGGCAGGGGCTTCGTTTGCCCCGTGCCATCATGCAGGACGCCAACCGTACTGTTAAAGCCAAGGGCCCGCGCCCGCCGCGCAATCGTCAACGCATCCTCCGGGGTCCGCACATCAGCGCCCAGCACTGTGTTGATCGTAACCGCAAACTCACCGTGCTCAGCCAGCCACTCCAGTTTTCGATCTAACACTTTCAAACTCTTCTTTGACGTGTCATCGGGCTGCACATTATCAATGCTGATCTGCAGATAGTCCAAACCAGCCGCATTCAGTTCCTGGATGCGCTTTGGAGTGAGCAGATAACCGTTGGTAATCACAGTGGCCATCGCTCCCACTTTGCGGATGCGCTGGATCATTTGATCGCATTGCGGATGCAACAACGGTTCACCGCCACTCAGCGTAATAATGGTCGTCCCAAGTTCGCCTAAACGATCAATCCGCTTCAGCATTTCATCTAGCGGCACTGGCTTCGAAACGGCGTCATACTCGTTGCAATAAGTGCACGCCAAATTGCAGCGCCGAATGGGAATGATCTGCGCCAGAATCGGGTGATGCTTTGATTCCATAGCGCGCGCAAACAGCGCAATCTCGCGGCGTCGTCTATCGATCGCGCGTCGCCTGCGAGACAATACACCTTGAATGCGCATCTAGGGAATATGACGTGTCCCAGCGACGCGAGGATTCAAGGTGATGGAGCGGAATGAACACCCAGCGCGTCCAAACTCTGATGATCGTTCCAGTGGCAAAGCACCCGCACCATTCTTTGATTCCTCACTGGGTGACTCATTTGGGGGCCCTGGGACTTTTCTCAGTGGCAGTCCTTGATTCGTCCGTCCTCCCACTTCCCCTGCCCGGCAGTACAGATCTCCTTTTGCTCTGGTTGGTTTCCCACCGCGGCGAACCTTGGCTCCTTTTCGCAACAGCCACCATAGGTAGCATTCTCGGAGGTTATACATGTTGGAGCAGCGGGAAACGGGGCGGGCACGCCGCACTGCAGCGTTATTCCCAATCGCCGTTTTGGACACGCCTCTCTGATTGGGCTAAGGAACACTCGTTTCTTTCAGTGTTTCTGCCCGCTCTCCTCCCACCACCAGTTCCCTTGTTACCCTTCTTAATCGCCGCCGGTGCATTGGGTGTGTCTCGCCAGCGTTTCGTCCTGGCTTTAAGTGCTGCTCGCAGTGTGCGCTATGGACTCATCACATGGCTTGCCGCAACTTACGGACGCCGCGTAGTTCGATTGTGGTCGAGTACTTTAGAGAAATGGTCGGAACCGCTGCTTTGGGCTTTCACCGCAATCTTGTTGACCGCTATCTGTTACGGCATTTGGCAGTTTCGCAAACAACGCTCACAGTCACCGGGAGTCGGCCTACCTCTTTCACCTTCCGTCGATTGAACTCACTATGATCGCTCTTTTCTTGCTCCTCACTTCATCTAACGCAGTCACAACTCCTGAATTAGCCAATACCAGACAAGCGTGGACGATTCTCCAGGACGGCGCAGCCGACAAGAATGCCGGCCGCCGCGCCGAAGCGGTGCACGCCCTAGGCCTGATCCATGACCGCCGCGCGCAGATCCTGGCCGAACAGGCTCTTAATGATCCTGACAAAGGAGTTCGCTCGGAAGCCGCCACGTCACTCGGCCGAATGCAGGCCGGCAGTGCGCGTGCCAAGTTACGAAGCTGCCTGAACGATAAGGAAGTCCAGGTGGTGCTGGCCTGCACCAACTCTCTCTACATCCTAAAAGACCCCATTGCCTATGACGTTTACTACGCCTTACTCACCGAACAAAGAAAAAGTTCGAAAGGACTTTTGCAGTCGCAGCTCGACACCTTACGCGACCGCAAGCAACTGGAGAAGCTAGCTTTCGAGACGGGCATTGGCTTTGTTCCATACGGCGGCATGGCCTGGACGGCCATCAAAACGGTCGCGCATGACGATATCTCCCCGGTCCGCGCCCTGGCGGCCGAACGGCTTGCCACTGACCCAGACCGCCACAGCGAAGAGGCTTTAACGGAGTATCTAAGTGATCGTAAAACCAGAGTCCGCGAAGCCGTGATCGAAGCTATCGCGAAGAGGCGCGACCCGAAATTACTTAAATCGGTAGTTGCCCTTCTCGATGACGAGGCGGACAGCGTTCGCTATGACGCGGCTGCTGCGGTGATCTGTTTGAGCGGGCATTCCGTTCGCCCCGTTAACCGTCCGGGCAAACTCCAAACCGTCAAGTAAACCTCCCCCTTCCGTAGGGAAACTCATCTCGTAAGTGTGACAGTTCAACTACAAACGTGCTTGGTCCACAGTGGTTGTGGAAATGAAGCGAATCCTGCTGATAGACGACCACGAAGTTGTTCGAATCGGACTGAAGAAAGTACTTGAAGATGCATTTCCCCTCAGCGAGTGTAATGAAGCTAACACTCCCGAGAAAGCCCTGAATCTGGCTAATTCCAAAGAGTGGGATTTAGTCATTCTCGAGCTGGCAATCGACCGCAACCGCGGCCTGGAACTCCTCAAGGAAATCAAACGAACACGTCCCAAAACACCTATCTTGGTGGTGACGGCGCATTCCGAACAGCAATACGCTTTGCGTTCCCTGAAAGCCGGTGCATCCGGCTACGTCGCCAAAACATGCCACGCCTCCGAAATCTCCAACGCCATCAAGAGAGTGGTGGAAGGCGGTCGGTACGTAAGCGCATCCCTGGCACAAACCCTCACTACCGACCCACAAAGAAACGATCCGGAAGCCATCCATGAAATGCTTTCCGACCGCGAATTTCAAGTTATGCGCCTGATCGGTTCAGGCAAAACAGTCGGTCAAATCGCCGCCTTGCTTTCCATCAGCGACAAAACTGTGAGTACCTATCGAGCCCGAATTCTTGAGAAAAGCGGGCTGAAAAACAATGCCGAGCTTGTTCGCTATGTTGTGGAGCGGGGATTTCTCGATTAACACCAACGGTCAAGCCTTCCGCGGTTCACCATCTCCCGAGCCGGCATTATCGGAATTCAGTTTCAACAGCAATAGAGAGTGTGCGGTCACCCCATATTCCTGGCCCGTCCGAAGTGTCGCGTCTACACTCTTACAGGGTTCATTCGTATCAACTAATAAACTCCACGTTTCCCCGCCCACGCAGGCCGGCATGATGAAGTTCACCATATCGGAGTGGTCATTCAAAACTAGAAGGAGCGTGGCCTCCTTCCCTAGAGCGCGAATGCCGGTTGGCTGCGCTCGCCCATCCAGCAGCATGCCAAAGCAGCGCATGCCGGAATCACCCCAATGTTCGTCCTCCATCTCTTTGCCGTTGGCGTTGATCCAGGTCACATCCTTCACACCAAGGTCCTCTAAATATTCACCATTGACGAACCGGTCGCGGCGCAAAATCGGATACCGGCGGCGCAACCCAATCACTTTCTTCGCATACGTGAGCAGGCACTGCCCCTTTTCCTTGATATCCCAATTCACCCAGCTGATTTCATTGTCTTGACAATAGGCGTTGTTGTTGCCGCCCTGCGTCCGCCCAAACTCATCCCCTGCCATCAGCATCGGTGTCCCTTGTGACAGCATCAGAGTTCCCAACATGTTGCGGATTTGGCGTTCGCGGAGCCGATAAACATTCGGATCGTCACTCGGGCCCTCCGCTCCGCAATTCCACGATCGATTATCGGAACTCCCATCTCTATTCTCTTCGCCGTTTGCTTCGTTGTGCTTCTCGTTGTAACTCACCACGTCGTTCAAAGTGAACCCATCATGCGCCGTAACAAAATTCACTGTAGCCCACGGCCGCCGCCCCTGCATGTTGAAAAGATCTCCAGATGCACATATCCGGCGAGTCAGCTCCGAAGCTGGCGCTTCTCCTCTCCAAAAATCGCGCACTGTGTTGCGGAACTTATCATTCCATTCCGCCCAACCCGGAGGGAATCCGCCCACTTGATAACCGCCGGGGCCGCAATCCCACGGCTCGGCAATCATCTTCACAGTACTCAGTAATGGATCTTGGCAGCAAGCTTTCAAAAACCCGCTGCGGTTGTCGAAGCCATTCGGTTCACGCGCCAGAATCGTTCCTAAATCAAACCGGAAACCATCCACGTTCGCCAATTGCACCCAATAGCGCAAACTGTCAGTCACCATCTGCAAAACCCGCGGATGGCTCACATTCAATGTGTTGCCTGTGCCAGTGTCGTTAATATAATATCGCTGATCATCACCAAGCAAACGATAGTAACTCGCGTTGTCAATCCCCTTGAAGGACAGTGTAGGCCCCAACTCGTTCCCTTCGGCTGTGTGGTTATAAACCACATCCAGAATCACCTCTAAGCCTCCGTTATGCAGTTGCGCCACCATCTCCTTAAATTCACGCAAACTGTCTTGTTTGGCGGCAGCATATCGCGGATCTGGCGCAAAGAACCCAATGCTGTTATAGCCCCAATAGTTGCTCAATCCTCTCTCAAGCAGATGATCGTCGTCAACAAATGTATGAATAGGCAATAGCTCGACACTGGTCACGCCTAGAGACTTGATATAGTCCACCACTGCCTTCGTCCCTAGCCCCGCATAGGTACCTCTCAGCCTTTCCGGAACATCGGGATGAAGCTTTGTGTAGCCGCGCACGTGTAACTCATAGATCACCGTATCGTTCCAGCGAGCCAGGCCGCGCGCGCGCGAACCGGTCCAGTCGAAGTTCGGATCAACCACGGTACACTTCGGCACGAACGGTGCGCTGTCCCTTTCGTCAAACGTCAAATCATCGGCCGATTCTATCTGATAACCAAACACGGCCGGGTTCCATTTCAACTGACCGATATGGGCGCACGCATACGGATCCAGCAGCAGCTTATTGGGATTAAACCTGTGGCCATTCTTTGGATCGTAAGGACCATGCACACGGAGTCCATACACTGTTCCCGGCGCGACGCCTGGAAGATAGCCATGCCAGATTTGATCCGTGTATTCCGGCAATGCCACTCGATCGACCTCCGTCTTCCCGTCTGCCTCGAAAATGCACACTTCCACTTTCGTGGCGTTTGCCGAAAAGAGAGCGAAGTTAGTACCCTTCCCATCCCATGCCGCACCCAGTGGAAAGGGCGCACCTTCCTTGACGACATATTTGACGGCCATAAATTGTGTAGTCCCCCGACACACCATAGAAGCGTTTGAGTCAGAAACAGTTGCAGTCTCTCCACTTCCCTAGAACCTATACCAGGAAGGTTTCGTACTGGCCTTTTTGGCATCCTCTAACTTTTTGACAGACCTTCTCTCAATCTCAACACAAAGCTCCTCTGTTTTCCTGAAAGGCCTCTGACGTGCTGATTACTAGCAGCGAGGAAGGATAGATGAAATATTTAGTTGCATGGCTCTTAGGAGTTCCTGGCGTATTGGTAGTGATTTGGTTCCTTTTCAGTCACCACTGAGTAAACACTTTCGATCAAGAAATTAAAATCGCGCTAGCACGACTCTGTGCGATCACGGGCCGCCCCATATTAAATGGACGCGGCCTTTTTTTGTATGCAGTCTGACACTTTTTCGCTGTGGGTTTTGCACCAGAAACAGACCCTCCCTCCTAGCGTCAATTTTGGTGAATGGGACTTTGACACGAACGCGCATTGATCCCTAAAACACTCTCTTTGGTAAAGGATTTAGAATATGAAAGCTTTGCTTCTCTTTTGTCTGGGTGCCTCTCTGCTCGTGCCCTTACAGGCGCAGGAGTATCACCGGCTCATTGTAGATTTTGGAGGCGGTTTCACGCAGCCAGTCGGCCGTACTGGAAGCATCTTGGACGAAGGCTGGAACGTGCGAGGCGGCGCCGGCATTAACTTCTCGCAGTATTTCGGCACTCTCGTTCAACTCGATTACAATTCGCTCGGAATCAGTTCGGGCACGCTCTCGAACCTCGGCTACCCGGGCGGGAACATCCACGTCTTCTCCGCCACTCTCGATCCCATTATTCATCTCACTCCGCGCGGCCACTTCGATGTTTACCTCATTGGTGGCGGCGGCGTCTATCGAAGAACTCAGGAATTCACCCAGCCCGGCACTGCTGTAGGAACCGGGTACGATCCGTTCTTCGGCTTTTATCAGTACGGCATACCCACCACAGAGGTGCTCTCCTCATACACCGTAGTGAAACCCGGCGTGAACGGCGGCGCCGGCATCGCGTTCGGTTCCAAGTGGGGCGGCAAGTTCTACGCCGAAGCCCGATACCACAGAATCTTCATGGGCAACAATCAGCATACTGACTACGTACCCGTTTCGTTCGGCTTCCGCTGGTAACCAAAAAGGCCCCGAGCGCCTAAACGCAAGGGGCCTTTTTTCTAAGCACCACACTCGGGCTTATTCAGCGGCCGCCATTGCCATATCTCCCGACATCGCTCTCTTCATAAGGGGAGGTGATATCTTGCCGAGCAAGCTGTCAGCCTTTTCCTCCTCACTAAGAGTCTGTGCCAGCAGCTTGGCAACTTTCTTCTCGCCAAGCTGTTCTGCAAAGCTATGCAGCGAGCCATAGCCGGACATTTCGTAATGCTCCACCTTCTGCGCAGCCACAATCAAAGCGAGGTCAGCCGCTGATTCATCCTTCTCCTTGCCCTCTTCAATCGTCTCCTTGCCTTCTTCCACTAAGCCCAGCATCGCCTTACATGGCTTTGCCTTCGCCTTTGCCCCCAGCAGTTCGAAGCCTTGCTTCAGGCGTTCCACATGCACCTTGGTTTCCTCCAAGTGATTTTGGAAAGCCGTCTTGAGTTTAGGGTCATGCGCGGCCTTTGCCATCTTCGGCAGTGCCGCCACAAGCTGGGTTTCCGCATGCAACAAATCCTGCATTTCTTCAATCAACAAATCTTTCAAGCTTTGCACAGAGTACTCCTACCGGGTTGATGTCAATGTCCCTTCCACCGTTTCCCTCGCAGATCCACCAACGCCTTGAATTGTCTTCAATGAGAAACGTTGTCGCGAATGCGATTGTCTACAACTCGGGAGATATTGAAATGACGGAAGCACAAAAAATACAAAAGGTACACGACCTCGTCAGTGGAATGCACGCCTGCATGCTCACCACAAAAGATGGGAACGGAACACTTCGCAGTCGCCCTATGGGTGTCCAGGCTGCCGATTTCGATGGAGATCTGTGGTTTTTCACGAGCCGTTCCTCTCGCAAGTTCGACGAGCTAGAGGCCGATTCGCATGTCAGCGTGAGCTTCAGCGACCTAAAAGCGAACAACTTTGTCTCACTTACCGGCGATGCCTCATTTATCGAAGACCGCAACAAAATGCGCGAGTTGTGGAAGCCCATCTTAAAGACATGGTTTCCGCAAGGCGTAGACGATCCCGATCTGGCTCTGTTTGTCGTGCGCTGCCACGAAGCCGAATATTGGGATGGACCATCGGGCCTCGGCATGGCTCTGGCCCTTGCCAAAAGCTACGTGACCGGCCACGCGCCCCCCTTGGGTGAGAATGAAACAGTCGCTCTCTAGATTGGCACTCATTTATGAAACTGATCTATCGGGCCATTGCCATTTCGTTCGTAGTGTGGCTGGCCAGAACTCTCACCGTAACAGCCAGACAAAAGGCGGATTCGCGCGAGAGAAACCGCTTGATCGACCAAATGTCGGCCGATTCGTTTCCCTCCAGTGATCCGCCTTCTTCATGGGCTGGCGTTCCCGACTAAAACGCTTTTCCGTTCACACCTGGCTCCTGGTCAATGGGAGGTTCTTCCTCCGATTCCGCCTGGAGCCAATCCTGTTCTTCAAGACCATGCTCACCTCCTCTATGCAAGAACAGTTCATAAGCGCGCCGTCGGATTCGTTCCTCGCGCGATAACTGCTTCTCCGGTTGCTCAAATTGCTGCTGCGCGGCAGATGCCATATTTACTTTCCTCTCATTCATCCGGGAAGTGTCTGCTCGCTTCGACTCGGATGCGGAGCGCCTTTATTCGTCAGCCTTGTGTTCAGGCTGCTCGCTGCAACTCCCCACGCCAGCGCCAGCAGGATTGCCGCGCCCAATATGATCAACCGCGGCTTCATGTCTTCCACTAGATGTCTCCTTTCGCTTGGGTTGATTCCTGTCGCTCCAAGCAGTTTCATACGAAAATATCCGGGCTTAAGCTACTTTTCTACGCTTGCTCGTCTTCGTCTTTGCCTGTGAACTCTTGGCGGCACCCAAACTTCGTTTCAGCGCTTCCATTAGGTCAATCACTTCTGCCTTGCGCGGCCGCTCCACCGTCGTAATCGTCTCGTGGTTCTGCTTTTGCTGAATCAACCGTTCCACGTTCGCCCGGTATTCATCATGAAACGACTCCGGCTGGAACGGCGCAGCCAATTGTTTGATCAGATTCTTGGCCAGATCCAGTTCTTTCCGGTCAACTTTGGTCGACTCGCCACGCTTATTACCCTTCTGCAATTCGTCCTGATAAAACAGCGTGTGCAGCAGCAATCCATCGTCCATGGGCCGGATCAAAACCACATGCTCGCGCCCGTGCATCGACAACTTCGCAACGGCGTGAAATTTGGAATCGCGCAAAGCATGCACAAACAAAGCATACGGCTTTGTCAGTTTTCCCTCTGCTCCTACGTAATAAGACCGCTCAAAGTAGAGAGGATCAACCTCGTTCTCCCTTACAAACTGCAGAACATCCATAGTCGACGCGGTTACCGGCTCAATTTGCTTCAATTCCACGTCATTCACCACTACAGATCGGCCTTTATCTATCTCGTATCCCTTCACCATTTCCGAGCGCTCGATTCGCTTCTCCTCCTTCGCGCAATACCAAACCTCCTTCACCCGGGAAAGATCTTTCTTGTGCAGAAGATGAAAATGAATCGTTTTGGGCCGTGCAGCTGCGAACAGGCGCACTGGAAATGATACGAGTCCAAAGCTAAGATAACCCTTCCAAACGGTGGCCGCCACTCTTCATAGATACGCTCCCTCAATCATTAGTTGCAAAACGAGCACCCGATCTCACCGCCACCAGGAAACACTTCGGACCCGCGTCCATCTACTCTATAGCGCAACTATGGCAACAAAGAAAACAAGCTCAAAGAGACCGGCAAAAGTCGCCAAGGTGATGGACGAATATAAGCACGGGTCCTTGAAGTCAAGTAGCGGTCAAAAGGTAACGACGCGCAAACAAGCCGTTGCCATCGCACTCAGCGAAGCGCGCGCTGCCGGCGCCAACATACCTCGCAAGAAGAAAAGCTAAGTCATCATAAGGAGTTATTCATGCCGTTCTTAGAATCAGCTGATGGTACAGAGATTTATTACAACGACTGGGGCAGCGGCACGCCCGTCGTGCTCATTCATGGTTGGCCGTTCAACAGTGACATGTGGGAGAAACAAGCCAATTTCCTGGCGCTCAACGGATTACGGGTGATCACGTATGATCGCCGCGGGTTTGGCCGCTCTGAGCAAACCTGGACCGGCTATGATTACGACACATTATCCTCTGATCTGAACTCGCTGATGAGTGAACTCGACCTCGCCGGAGCCACGCTGGTAGGCTTCTCTATGGGAGGCGGCGAGGTAGTGCGCTATCTCAGCAGCTACGGCAAAGGGCGCGTGAGTAAGGCCGTCCTCATTTCTGCTGTCACTCCCTTCCTGCTTAAAACGCCCGACAATCCCGAAGGCCTTGAGGAAAAAGTATTTGATGAAATTGAGGCCAACCTCCTCAAAGACCGTCAAGGCTTTCTACATCAGTTTGCTCCACAGTTCTATGGGCGCAGCGCTCTCAATCACACTGTTTCCGAGTCGGTTCTGGAATGGAGCCGCGCTATGGCTTACACCGGTTCGCTACGCTCCATTCTGCAAACGGCAGAGGCATGGGCCGGCACCGATTTCCGCGACGATCTCCGCCAGCTTGACATACCCGTCCGCGTAATTCATGGCACCAACGATGCGACTGTTCCCATCGACGCCTCCGGCCGCCGTTCCGCAAAACTAATCTCGAATGCCACTCTCACTGAGTACGACGGCGAACCCCATGGTCTTTTCATAACAGCCGCCGACCGTCTGAATCAGGAACTTCTAGAGTTCATCACCGGCATGCGGATAGTATTGACCGAGCCAGCAGACGAGGCAATCCTTCCCATAGGAACCTATTCCACCACGTTTGGCTGATTTCCAACCCGCACACAATGGCGCTCCCGCACGTGGGTACTAACGAGACCGAGAGTGTCGTGCCTCCGCTTACCGATCGACAGCGCGAGGAAGCGGAAGACCGTACATCTGTACGTGCGGTGGTTGTCCACGAAGCTATCCGCCTGGATGGAGATGAAGAATTAAACCGGCCGGTCTCAGCCTTGGCGTGGTCGGGTTTAGCAGCAGGCCTTTCTATGGGCTTCTCTTTTATCGGACAAGGCCTGCTACAAGCCCACTTACCTGACACGCCCTGGAGGCCGCTCATCACCAACCTTGGGTACTCCCTCGGCTTCTTGATTGTGGTCATCGGCCGCCAGCAACTCTTCACCGAAAACACCCTTACCGCCATAATCCCCCTTTTGGCGGAACGCAAATGGAGTACATTCCTGTCCGTTCTGCGCCTCTGGGCAATCGTCTTGGCCGCCAATCTAGTGGGCGCACACATCTTTGCCTGGGTCGCGGCAGACACCACGTTTGTTAAGAATGACGTTCAGCACGCCCTACTTGAGCTGGCTAAAACTGCAGCCGCTGTAACCGTAGCAAGTGCTATCTGGAAGGGAATATTCGCTGGCTGGTTGATCGCCATGATGGTTTGGATGAACGCCGCTTCCGACGCCAGCCGCATCCCCATCATCGTCATCCTCACGTACGTTGTGAGTTTAGCCGGCCTAACTCACATCATCGCTGGCTCAGTGGAAGTTCTCTTCCTGGTAATGGTCGGAGCTACCTCCTGGTGGACGTACCTTACCGGCTACATGCTCCCCACTCTATTAGGCAACATCATCGGAGGCGTAGCCCTTGTCTCTGCCTTAAACCACGCACAGGTGGTAGCCGGATTTAACAAGCCGTCCAAATAGCGCGAGTAAGATGAGCGTTCATTAGTCCTTCCTAGCTCGCGCGCCCACTTCACCGGCCACATCTTCCTGAGTGGCCACTGCCGGAAAAACCGTAAATACGAACCGCGCCCCCGGCCCCACCTTCTGCGCCAGCCAAATCTTCCCTGACATGCGCTCCACCAGCGTCTTCGTAATCGCCAAGCCTAACCCCGTACCCTCATGACGCGTGCGCTTTTCCTCGTCACATTGACGGAATTCTTCGAACAGCAGATGAACCTTGTCTGGCGGCACCCCGCAGCCCGTATCGTCCACTTCAAAACTTAGCCCCTTGTTTCCCTTTCCATCGCATGCTTCCGATACCTTGATTTCAATTCTCCCCTCGTTCGTAAACTTAAGGGCATTGCCAATCAGATTCAGCAGCACCTGTTGTAGCCGCTCTTCATCACCATTCCAGAAGTGCCAGCTATTCGCGTTTACAAATATCTTGAAGTCAAGGCCCTTCTTCTCCATCGCGCCAGACACTGTTGCTGAACATTCTTTCAACAACTCCATAAGATCAAACGGCCGAGACTGAATCCCTAGTTCACCGGCTTCCACTTTCGATAGATCTAAGATTCCGTTGATGAGGTGCAAGAGTCTACGAAGGTTGCGGTGCGCAATCTCCACATGCTCGCGTTGCCTTTCACTCAGTTCACTTTCCAGCAACAGATTATTCATGCCGACTATGAGATTCATGGGAGTTCGTATCTCATGACTCATTCGTGCCAGAAAATCACTCTTCGCTCTATTCGCCACCTCCGCTGCCTGCTTGGCAATTTGTAACTTCTGCTCCGATCGCCGGCGCCGCAGTTGTTCGCGTAAAAGCGACGCATACTCCAACTCCAATTCGCTCCAGGTCCGGCTCCGGCCGCGAACCGTTTCCCGCCAGGCCGCAAATGACTCGCGCGGATGCAAGCGCCCCGCTGCATCGGAACTCACCGACTCGTGCGGCTTCCCAGCCCACGTGATGGTCTGCACCAATTCCTGCCTCAACAAAAGCAGATAATCGCCGCCTTCTGTCAACTCCACAAAGAGAGCGCCGCTGGCTTTTCCCTGAAATTGCACAGCCGCGGCGTCTAACGCATTCAGCCTGTGGGAATACCCAATGCCCTGCACGGCCTCTCTGCGCAACCGTTCAATCACCGGCCGCAGCAACTCCTCCTCCACTGTCACACCTAGGTATGAAACAGCACCGTCCACTCGCGAGATCATGCCGCTCGCTTCAAACAGAGACAGAATCTCCAGCCATCGATCATCGTCTCGCGCAACAGGATTCTCTGCGGCATCCGCGCTGCTCATGTATCCTTCCAGTACCTTACGATAGGTCAGCCTGGACTGCAGCGCCGCGTTGTCTTCCCGAAAAGTGATCTGCGATGCGAGCGATTGTCCAATCAATTGACAAACCGAGCGCGTGGAATGGTCCACCCGGCGCGGCTCCGTGCTGTGACACGCAATCATGCCCCACAGCCGCTGCTTTACCACAATCGAAATCGTCATAGACGACTTCACACCCATGTTTCTTAGATATTCCAGATGTACGCTGGACGGCCTCCGCAAAATCGAACACGTTAGGTCGAGCGGCCCACCTCGCACCGGATCTATTGCCGGTACAAGACCCACGGGTATGGCATCAACGTCCGCAATCGTTCGGATTGGATTGATAAGAAATAGCTGCCGCACCTGCAATGGAATGTCGCTCGCGGGAAAATGTTGACCGAGGTAAGAAACCGGCGACGAACCATCTTTTTCTTCCGCCACAACTTCACCGTTCCACTCTTCGTCAAAGCGGTACACCATGACTCGTTCGAAACCGCTCAGGCATTTCACTTGAGCGGCCACACGCTCCGCTAGCTGCGGAACATCGGCCGCAACTTCGATAGAGCATAGCGGAATTCGGAGATGTGCGTCCACATTGAGTGGCTCAATTGTATGTGCCCCCTTGAGAAGCTCTAACTCCACAACCAGCGTGCCGTCCCGGCGGTGAGTTATGCAATGTACCGCTACCTCTGCATGACGCGACGGCAGCATCATTAAGGTGGCAGTGAAGGGCTGCTCCTTTGCAATCCGGGAACGAAACACTGAAAACTGGCTGACTCCGAACACCGCACCAAGAGACTTACCCAGCACCGCTTCCGGATGCAAGCTGAGCACTTGCAGAATGTTCTCGCTGACCTGCCGAACAATCAGATCAGGTTCTGATACGGCTAACAGTACGCCGTGAGGTTGGATTTGCCCAATCAGGTGCACCGCTTCTTGAGCACAGCGCTCGTGAGCGGAACTCAATTCATTAGCATTCGACCGCGTACTCAAGGTCCTTGCCTCAAGCTCTGTCTCGGTCATACTTTCCTTCTCTCTTCTTCCGAGAAAGTCGTGAGTGTTACTGAAGAAAGTTCTCAAATTTGAATTGAGAAATAAAATGTGTGACACACAACACAAAGCACCCGCATACCGCAAGACCGTGTTCGGCGCTGCGCGATGATCGAATAGATGACTCGCCGACACGCCGTCCAAGCCTTGGCCACCCCACTCTTGTCCTCGTCCCTCTTGCCTGCGCCGCAACTAAAGCCTCGTACCCGCGACTTAGGCATCACTCCGGGCGTCTTCCCCACCGGTCCCTCCAACGCCATCACCGATGTCGCCGGCGTAAGCGTCGGCCACCTCACGCGCATTGAGGGCGACAGCATCCGCACCGGCGTCACCGCTATCTTGCCCACACACGGCAATCTCTTTCAAGACAAGGTGCCGGGCGCAGTCTTTGTCGGCAACGCCTTCGGCAAGTTGGCAGGGTCCACACAGGTTGAAGAACTGGGCACCATCGAAACACCCATTGTGCTCACCAACACACTAAACGTTGGCACCGCAATGGAAGCTGTCGTCTCCTATACGCTCGCTTTACCTGGCAATGAAAAAGTAGTCTCCGTCAACGCCGTGGTCGGTGAAACCAACGATTCCGGCCTAAACGATATTCGCGGCATGCATATTACCCGGCAAGATGTTCTCGCCGCCATTCACAACGCTAATACCGGGCCAGTTGCCGAAGGAACTGTCGGCGCTGGCACCGGAACCATCTGCTTCGGCTGGAAAGGAGGCATCGGCACATCTTCTCGCCAAGCGCCCAGCCGCTACGGCGGGTTTACCGTAGGTGTGCTTGTTCAAACTAATTTTGGCGGCGTCTTAACTATGGGCGGCGCGCCTGTCGGTCAACGCCTCGGCAGATATGCCTTCAAATCGCTCGACGGCTCCTGCATGATTGTCCTGGCTACAGATGCGCCACTCACTCCAAAAGATCTAAAGCGGTTGGCCGCCCGCGCTGTCTTCGGCCTCGCTCGCACTGGCTCGTCCTATAGCAACGGCTCGGGTGATTACGCCATCGCATTTTCCACCGCTCGACCCGCCACGCCACTCACGACTGATCAAACCTCCCCCTATTTCGAGATGGCTCTGGAATCAGTGGAGGAGGCTGTCTATAACTCGCTCTTGCAAGCCACAACCGTTCAGTCGAAATTCGGCACAGCCGATGCCCTTCCCATCGAGCCGCTCCAAAAGATCCTTTTAGAGTTTGGCATCAGCAAGAAATAGAATTTACTTCGGTTTTAGCCACTCAACCACTACGCGATGTCCTACCGCATAGGCAGCCTCTAACGCTGGCAGATACGCCGTATACGCGCCATGCTTCTCGCTCGCCAAACTCTGCGCCGCACTCACATCCGGCGGCGGCATGTCGAAGTTACTCGCGGTGCGCAGCAGTAACACTCTGTCCCAGTTCGCCTTCCCCTGCTTCGTCAGTGCCTGCAAAGCCAGCAGCGCTCCCGAATCATTCATCGCTGTGGTGCCCAAATGCGCCACACCGTCTGTCTCAAAAGTCACCCAGCGATGCGCCCACGCATCCATCTTCGCGCCATGCCAGAAAATTTCCGTCGCTAGGTTCGCGCCTATCTGCACCTTCGGCCCCGCCACATCTGCGTATCGCAGCCGCAGCGCCTTCATCGCGTCGTCCTCGGGAAGCACCATATCCTTTGTCATCTCGAACGCCCAATGCAGCAGTGCCCCATTCAGCCGGATCACATTCCCTCGTTTGTTCGCATGTGCCTCGGCGCCGCTCCATGTACGAACGTCATCCTCCCACCCAGCCCCGCCCTTGGCGCCGTCTTGGCTAACAGCATCGAGTGACAAAAAACCATCGGGCCAACCCTCCGGTGTCTCACGCGGATCAATCTCCTTCGCCAGATCTCCGTTCACCACAAAGTCAGTCCAAACCGCCGCGCCCACACTGCCGTCTTGCGGAGAGATACCCGCAATCCCATTGATCAACCAGTAGCTCGCTCGCAAATCAAACCGTGAGTCGGAACCGAGCGCCATCAGATTCAAACCAGGCTTTATGTTGCCCGGGCCCACCGCCACCGCAATCTCCGTCCCACTCGAATTCACGCGCACCGCCCGGGTCATCCCCGGCACTTCAATCTTGCGTTCCAGATGATCTCGCTCTACCCAGAATTGCAACTCGCCCGGCTTGTCACCTCTGTCTTCTCCAACTTCAAAGTAAATGACAATTACGACTTTCGGCCGCAGGATCGGACCCGCGGCCGCGCAGTAATCCACACCCAACGCCAGCCACAAACACACCAACATCAGGCGCGGCATTGCTACTAGAGTTCGTCCGTCACACAGCCCGCGCTCGCGTTCTTCACCAGCCGTATGTACTTCGCCAGCGTCCCCCGCTCTGCCTTATAAGGAGGCATCTTCCATGCCGCCCGCCTCCGCCCTAACTCATCCGCTGCCACATCCACAGAGATTTCGTTCTTCTGCGCATCAATCGTAATCGTCTCGCCCGTGCGCACCAGCGCAATCGGTCCGCCTTCTTGCGCCTCCGGTGTGATGTGACCTACGATAAAGCCGTGCGAACCTCCAGAAAACCTCCCATCGGTAATGAGAGCCACATCCTTCCCTAAGCCCGCACCCATAATCGCCGACGTGGGAGTTAACATCTCCGGCATCCCCGGCCCTCCCTTCGGCCCTTCATAACGAATCACCACCACATCACCCTTGGCAATCTCTTTGCGTTCCAGCGAGTGCAGCATGTCCTCTTCCGAATCGAACACTTTCGCCGGACCCGAAAACCGCAATCCCTCTTTCCCCGTGATCTTCGCAACCGCACCCTCCGGCGCCAAGTTCCCTTTCAAAATCTGCAAATGCGAGGAAGCCTTCAACGGATTCGAAAGTGGCCGCACAATCTGCTGGCCCGCACTCAACCCCGGCAAGTCCTTCAAATTCTCCGCCAGCGTCTTGCCCGTCACAGTCAGGCAATCGCCGTTCAGCATCTTATGCTCCAAAAGCAACTTACACACGGCCGGCACACCGCCCGCCGCCTGTAGATCTTCCATCACATACTGGCCGCTCGGCTTGAAATCCGCCAGCAGTGGAGTACGATTGCTAATCGCCTGGAAATCATCAATCACCAACGACACACCCACCGACCGCGCCATCGCAATCAAATGCAACACCGCATTCGTCGAACCACCCAGCGCGCACACCACCGTAAAGGCATTCTCAAAAGCCGCTCGCGTCATAATGTCGCGCGGCTTCAAATCCATCTCCAACAACGTCCGAATCGCCGCACCCGCCCGCACGCACTCTTCGTGTTTCGCCGGATCTTCCGCCGGCGTTGATGAACTATACGGCAGCGACATCCCCAACGCCTCAATCGCCGACGCCATCGTGTTCGCCGTATACATGCCGCCGCAAGCACCCGCGCCCGGACAAGCATGCCGCACAATCTGCTGCCGCTTCGGCTCGTCAATCTTCTGGCTCAAAAATTCGCCGTAACTCTGAAACGCCGAAACAATATCCAGCTTCTCCGATCCCGCATGCCCCGCACGAATCGTGCCGCCGTACACCATAATCGACGGCCTATTCAGCCGCCCCATCGCAATCAAGCATCCCGGCATGTTCTTATCGCAGCCAGGAATCGAAATGTTCGCGTCATACCACTGCGCCGCCATCACCGTCTCAATCGAATCGGCAATCAAATCGCGCGATTGCAGCGAATAGCTCATCCCATCCGTCCCCATAGAGATGCCATCGCTCACGCCAATCGTGTTGAAGCGCATGCCCACCATACCGGCAGCCTCTACGCCTTCCTTTACCTTCTCGCCAAGTTGCAACAAGTGCATGTTGCAAGGGTTCCCCTCAAACCACATGCTCGAGATGCCCACCTGCGCTTTCTTCATATCGTCTTCGCGCAGCCCGGTGGCATACAGCATGGCTTGCGACGCGCCCTGCGACTTCGGTTCCGTAATGACGCGGCTATGTCGGTTCGTTATTTTGTTCATGGAAATTCAGTACTGTTAGAAATCCTATCGCAATGCTCTTGCTAGTCTTAAATGGCAAAGTGCGTCCCAGAATTGATGCAGCCAAACTCTCCTAACCTTGTCGCAGGTATTGACCTCGGCGGTACCGCCGTCAATTACACATTCTTCGACGGCAACCAGTTCCTGATTGAACGTCTCTGCGAACACCCTTCGCTCGCCACCCAAGGTCCCGGCACTTGCCTTCAGCAAATGGCCGACGGTCTGAAAATCTCCGCCGACCTCCACCACATCCCGCTCAACCACATCAAAGTCATCGGCCTCGGCACGCCCGGTCCCGCGTCCGCCACCGGTGTCCTCAGCGCCACCGGGTCCACCAACTTTGTCCACGCTTTGTGGGCCGGCTTTGATATTCGCGGCGAGCTTGAAAAGAAACTAGGTTTGCCCGTTGTCTATATTAACGATGGCAACGCCGGCGCTCTCTGGGGCCATTACGTTCTTTTCGGTGCACAGAATCAAGCAACCTCTATCTCCGCCATCATCGGCACCGGCCTCGGCGGCGGCGTCATCATAGACAACCAAGTCCTCAAAGGCCGTCACGGCTTCGGCGGCGAACTCGGCCACGTACTGCTCCCCTATCAGCACATTCCCGGTCTCGAAAAATCCAGCCCGCCCTGCAACTGCGGCCGCACCGGCGATCTCGAATCCGTCTGCTCTCTCACCGCCATCGAAAAAACCCTGCTGCCTGCCTACCTGCCCCACTATCCCGATCACGACCTCGCCAAACTCGGCGATCTCCGCAAAGCCGCCCGCCTCGTGCGCGGTCTTGCCGAAAAAGGCGATCCCCTCGCCCGCCAAGTCTTCGCTGCACAAGCGCACGCCCTCGCGCTCTTCTTTGACCAGATGGTCGCCACCTTCGATCCCGATGCCCTCATCGTCGGCGG